>TARA_R110001606_G_scaffold260183_2_pt1 | contig 78535 bp, 102 predicted proteins | sample TARA_R110001606 | Tara Oceans TARA_R110001606 (sample SAMEA4398315) | marine metagenome | biome: Polar Biome; feature: [SRF] surface water layer (ENVO:00010504); material: water (ENVO:00002006), including particulate matter (ENVO:01000060) such as... | depth 5 m
AGATTTTTTGTAGGTCTTCTAATATGAAGTTGTCTTTTGTATTGTAAGTTTCAGAAGTATCTTCTGCTACTGTATCACTTTCTTTTTCATCTTCATTATGATTCCCACGTTTTGAAACAGCAGAAAATAACTCTGATGGTTTTAAGAAGTAACCCAATTTCTCTAAAGACTCTTCTTTTATAGCTTCTATATATTCTTTTCCAGTTACGGTGTTTTCGTCTATTTCAGAAAATAAAAAAGTATCGCCACCTTCTTTAAGAATTTTGTTGGCATATATTTCCATTTTTTCGGCTAAGTATTTATAGAAAATAAAGCCTAATATATAATCACGAAACTCATCTGCATTCATTTTACCACGTAATGTGTTGGCAATATTCCAGAGTTGTTGTTCTAATTGTTTTTTATGGTCTTCTGACATTTATTATGTTTTAGTCGTTTTTATAAGGCCTTAGCTTTCCATTAAGCCCCCGATGTCTTAAATACTTGTAATAGGTTGCCCTTGAAATACCTACTCGTTCGCAGATTTCAGAAACGGTCAGTTTACCTTCTTTAAAGTACTGCTCGCAAATTATAGCTTTTTGCTGATTCTTTTTACTGATTCCCGTAGGCGCACCAAGTATTTTTCCCCTCGCCCTTGCAGAAGCTAAACCCGCCTTTGTTCTTTCAATAATAATGTCCCGCTCTAATTGCGCCAAAGCGGCAAAAAGGTTTACTATGAATTGTGAATGTGAAGACTTGTCGGTAGTATCTAGAAAGGGTTCGGTAATACTTCTGAACTTTATACCCTTTTCGTTAAGTTGGTTGATGAAGTTTGTAAAGTGGATTAAGCTTCTGGCCAAGCGGTCTAATTTCCACACTACGATAGTGTCGCCATCCCGGGCATACTCCAAAAGTTTACTTAGACTTTTACGCTCTTCTTGGGAACTGGAAACTTTGTCTGTATAAATATTCTTTTCGCTAATACCTTCTTTTAAAAAGGCATCCAATTGCAAATCCAGATTCTGTTCTGCAGTACTTACCCTAGCGTAACCAAAAACCATAACCTAAAGTTTAAATAAACCTAAAAATACATACTAATAAATTAGTACGCCAATTTAAACTTTTTAAAATCAATAAACAAGGGTTGAAAATAAAGTTCAATAAAACGGTCGATTAAATGAACTCCAAGTGTCCCGTAAAAGGGTAATTAACGCCAATACTGAAAAGGACCAGAAATGGGACACTCTGGTCCAATATTCCCTGCTCTGGGAAAAGTGTCCCGTAAAACGGCCGTTTTATGGCACCAAAAGATTGGAGGGTACTTCGATATTTAAGACATTCATGGTAAGTTGAAACTATAACATCTTTCCCTTTTGAAAAAACAGATATTAAGGCAAATGAGATTCCAAGATTATAATAAACTGCCTCGATGCAAGCATACGAGGTATTTAGTTGAGGAAGGCCTTTTCAATGAAAACCCAAGGTTTTCAAACTTTCCTTTACAAACGATGCAAGCATCGGGGAATTTAACCCTCAGAGATTAAACGGTTTTTGGCTGGATCATATCCGTTCAAGGCTTGCTCAGGCCTTTTTTTATTTTTTCACCCCTGTTTTATCCAAAGCTTCACGCAATCCCTTTGCCAGTTTTTCTGCCGGACCTACACCCCAATAATGTAAAAAGAAGATTCTCGGGTTTTCGTGAACCATATGGTTATGAACGGCAACCACTTCGATATCATTTTCTACCAAAGCTTTTATTACGGGGGCCACTTCATCGGCAAGCATTGTAAAATCCCCTGCTACCGCCGCTTTTTCGGGTGTCCCTTGCCAACTTGCCCACGTGTTGAAGCCCATAAAGTTGCTTACCGGCGCATCATGTTCTTTCAAGTCTACATCAGGTCGCCCAATTGCGATTTTATATACCCCATTGTTCGCACTCCCGCTAAAACCTAGGATACTATCGATCATCTTTGTATCCAATGTATTTTCTACGGTGGCAGCTTTGGTTTCGGATGGGTCGCCACCCCTTATTTCTGTGACCTTGTCGAGAACGGCTTTCACGCTCGCCGCCAAGTCTTTTTCATCCCCCATACCGCCAACGTGCATATACATCACATCCGGTTCATTTCGGACAAAATGGTTGTGGATTGCGGTAATTGTCAAACCTTGTTTGATAACCTCTTGCTGAACGGGCTTTAAGTCTTTTTCGGTAACAACAATATCCCCCATGATCATAGGTTTATCCGAAGTTGGCGCAAAGGCCACCCAGCTCCCCAACCCCATAGGGGGAATGATCCTGAACCCATCGACCGTTACGTTCAGGTCGTTTTGGGGTATTGTCACCTTGTACTCGCCATTATCTTCTTTGCCCTCTATATCAATGATATTTTTTATTGATCGGATATCCAGTGGTTGCAGGTCTTTTTCATCCTGTACTTTTTGTGTAGCTGTATCCGTTCCCTTTCCCGAAGGGGTTTTTTGATCTTTCCTGGTATCGCAAGAATAAATTATCAGGCAAACACTTGTAATGATCAGTAGGATCGTTCTGTTTTTCGTGCGTATCATAAATTTTGTTTTTAGAGGTTGAATATTCATTTAAATTTTTCGATTTCCAGATCATCAAAGTAGGTTACCGCATCCGCTTTGGTCCAGAAACCTACTTTTCCCGAATTCCCGAAGGTAGTGTCCTGTACTTTGAAGAGTTCTTTGTCGTCCATATACACGGTAAACAAATCACCTTTGACCGTGAGCTTGAGGGTATGCCAATTATTTCCCATAGGGGGAACATCGACCCCGTAGGTTCTTCCTTTGCCTATCAGGGGAAGATCGGTACGCTTACCGTTTTCCACTTTGTAAAGTACTACATTATCCTCCAAAGGATTTGCCCTTACCACATAATAGTTTTTTCTGTCCGTAAACCGCCAGACGAATCCGCCTCCCTGGTCGTGATCGCCGGTAACGCCTTTCAGACGGGCCGTAAGTACCATGTCCTCTGCGGTCAGGTTATCATAGACCACAATATTGAAATGGTCGTTTGGATTGCCCCCGTACAATTGCGCCATCACGTTATTACCTTCGTCATCTTTGACCTGCCACTTGGTACCGCCCGAACCGGCATAGAATTCCGACCATTCGCCTGGAAGTTGGTCAATGGTATATTTATCAAAATCAAAGCTGATCTTCTCGGCCGGTTCCATAGAATCCGGGGTTTCGGCCCGGGCACTCAGTTCCTGTATCTCTTTTTTGGATTTTTTTGAATTAGTATCCCTACATGCAACTGCTGTTGATGCCGTAAGGATGCAAAGAGCGATAATTTTTGTTCTAGTGTTCATCATATGACTTTTTTAGATGTTTAAAAATGATTTTACAAATTCTGTAGAAGAATTCCGTATTTCCGCTTTCGTTCCGGCTACGGCTATTTTCCCTTTTTCCATAACAATGATATAATCGGCTATTTTCATTGCCTCCCGATGGTCATGGGTAACATACAGCAACGTAAATCGCCTTTCTCGCTGAACCGTCTTAAGGTGTTGGAGGATACTTTCTTTTAAATGCGCGTCAATGTTGGCAAGGGGTTCGTCCATAAGGAGAATTTCCGGCTGCATTGCCAGCGAGCGGGCAAGGGCTACCATTTGTTTCTGCCCTCCGGAGAGTTCATGGGGATATTTGGAAATTTTGTCACCTATACCGAACAAATCCAGCAACCCGGCCACTTTGGATTTTATGTTCTTTTGTTTTTTTTCTTTTGGTCCAAAAGCGATATTCTCATAGACGTTGAAATGGGGCCATAGTGCCAGGTCCTGAAAAATGAAACCAATTTTTCGCTTATGTGGCGGAACGATGATTTCCTTCTTTCTACTGACTATTGTTCCCCCTATTTTCACCACCCCGTCCGAAGGCTCTTCCAGTCCGGCAATCAAGCGAAGTACCGTAGTTTTTCCACAGCCCGAAGGCCCGAGCAGACAAGTGGTCTTGCCGCGCTCGAAAGAAAAGGAAAGGTCGTCCAAGGTTTCCTTGTCCCCATAGGAGTGGGCTATATGTTCGAGGGCCAATTTATGCATAGCGGAATTTTTTGAACACCCATTTACCCAAAATAAAAAACAAAACAATCGATAATAGTGTTATGGCCAGGTTGATCAAGGTCATGCTACTGGTAAGGGCCTGTGGTGCATTGGCGCCTATCGTGAATGTCTTGACCGGCATCAGTTCCATCCCCGGCGGATAGACCATCATCGTGGCGCCCAACTCCCCAAGGCATAGGATGAAGGCCAATACGAATGCCGCAAACAGGGAAGGCATCAACAAGGGCAGGCCAATCTTCAAAAACCGGTCGATGGGGCGGATGCCGATCACAGAAGCCGCCTCTTCAAAAGAAACGGGTATTTGTTTGATGCCATTGCCGATTATACGGGAGGCGATAAAACCAAACTTTCCCAGCCAGGCTATTAAAATGATGATGGATGTACCATAGATAAAGTTTAGTGACGGAAGATTGTAATACCGGATCAACGCGATCCCAAGTACCGTAGGTGGAACGATAAAGGTCAATAAAAGTATAAGATCCGGCCATCGATATTGCTTTCGTTCCTTTCCATAGGCCGACCATAACCCTATTAGGGTAACCAGTAAAGCCCCGGCAGAAGCAAGTTTAAGGGATTGAACCGCAGCGGGGCGTATAAGTTCCCATGCCTTTGCAAAGAAAAATACCCTCCCGGTCAGGGACTGCAGCACCAGCATTAAAACCGGGGTAAGCAGTACCAAAAGCAGCAATATACAAAGAACAAGATGTACCGCAAATGGACGCTTCAGGGTATATTCTTTGGAATGACTTCCTTTTTTCGATACGGAAAAGAAAGGCGCATCCGACAAATAACTTGCTTCAATGAACAATAGCGCAAAGATCACAAGCAGCAACAGGATGGACTGGCCCATTGCCATAGAAAAATTATAGAGCGCGGAGAACTGGGTAAATATCTCGGTGGTAAAGGTGCGGACATTAAAAAATGCGGGGACGGAAAAATCGCTCAGGCTGAATATAAGGATAAGCAGAAACGAGATGGTGAGTGCCGGACGGATAAGGGGAAGCATAATTTTAAGGACCATCCTCTTTAGCGGAACCACCATCAATCCGGCTTCCTCAAAACCGGTATGGATCCGTGACAGCGCACTCCCCGTAATAAGCATGGCCAACGGAAAAAAGGCAAAGGTATGCACCATAATTACCCCGTATCCTGAATAAATGGAGCTGGAATTCCCAAAAAGCCAGTAGAATCCGTCTTTCCAGGCAACGGCAAAAATGTATGGGGAAATCAACAATGGCAGCAGAAGAAGCAGTTTGTAGAGCCCGCTATATGCAAATTTGAACTTGTACAGCCAAAAGCCACAAACGGTGCCCATAAAGGTAGCCAATACCGCAACCGTTGAAGAAATCAACAGGCTCTTCGCGATCAATACCAAAGTTTCCCTATTTACAAAAGAGAACAGGCCTGCCCCGTTAGTATCGGTAAGCCACTGGAAAACCAGCAACAGTAATGGTAGGCCCAACAGGCTAAAAAGTAGTAGCAAGGGCGCAAAACGTATGATATGTTTTCCTAATTTTCCGTCCATTGTTTTAACCAAGGTTGTATTTCTTCCAGTTTATCGGCAGTTTGTTCGTAATCAATTCTCATAGGCTCGATTTTGTCCAATGATGGGACGTTATCGGGCACTTCGGTCCCAGCAATCAAGGGCATCTGCGCACAGGAGGCGGCCAGCTTGGATTCCGTCCGGCGGCTCAGCAAATAGTCCATTAATTTTTTGCCGTTTTCACTATGGGGAGATTTTGCGATAAGGCTGAGCGCATTTGGCATTATAAGGGTTCCGATCCCACCTTCCCGCTGATCCAGAAAGATATATTCCACTTCATCGCTTTCCTTTTTGGCTTCGAAAGCATCATCGGTATCCGTAAGGCCAAAGGCCAGTTCCCCGTTCATTACCCGCTTTTTTACGTCCCCGTTACTGGCCGCCATGACCACTTGGTTTTTCTTCAGCTCGTTCATCCACTGCTTCGCCTTGGTGTCCCCTAATGCTGAAAAAATGGCCGCTATGTGAAAGGTAGTGGTCCCAAAGAGCGGGTTGGCGATGGCAAATTCTCCTTTGAACCGGGGTTTCGGGAAATCAAAAACAGATTGTGGTAAAGAGTCGGAAGCAATCAAATTTTTGTTATAAATCAATACGCGGGCCCTGGCCGAAAATCCTATCCAGTGGTTGTCCTTTTCCTTAAAATGAGAGGGAATCAATTGTGTTTGGCCTGATCGGTACGGTTGGGTAATGCCCTTGGCTTGCAAAACCCCGTTGCGCACTGGGTCCCCGCTCCAAAACACATCGCACTGCGGATTGCTTTTCTCGGCAATGAGCCTGTTCATAACCCCGGTAGATTTGGTTTCTTCGGTATCGAATACAGCATTTACCCGAATGCCGGTGTCCCTTTCGAAGTCCTTTAAAATGGGTTCGGAAAACACCTGATCTACCGTGGAGTAAACCGTAACTTCGTCCTGTGAAGGGTTACATGCCGTAAATACAAGCGTTAAAAGTGTTACGCTGGTCATTAAGTATTTCATGGTTCTATTTTTTAAATTACAAATCTCCATATCAGCTTGCCTAAAATGGTTGTCCGTTCCTGTTTCCAACTTGTTCCCGAGGTGTCGTACACCTGATTGACGATAAAAAAGAAATCGGCCCCGATGATGGGAATCCACTGTAGCCTAAAATTGATTATTGCCTCATCGTCCTCGCTATTCCATTGCGAAAACAAAGAACCGAAAAGGTTCGGGTTTACGGCATACTCGATCCGGTTCCCGATCAGGTCGGTATCAAATTTTCCTTCGGGCAGATCGACCCGGTTCTTTTCGTAGTTGGCACCTATTTTGAGAAATCGGCTTGCCCGCCAGGATGCCTCGTATGTACTTTCTGTACTGTTGCCAGTAAAAAATTCTCCCCAATTTAACCTGGTGTAAACCGACCAGGTGCGCCCCCCAAAAGTAGCGGCCTGTATTTCCGTTCGGTTGTACCAGTATTCACCTTCCGCAATGGTAATCCCATCTTTAATTTCAAAAGGTCCGCGCAGGCCTTCCGCCCTTCGTTGCAGGTTTAATTCAAAAAACTCCCCGCTTCGGGTTTCAAACCCCAGCGGCCTTATTTCGTAAAAAAATGATAGCAGTTCCTTGGTATCATCATAGATAAAATAGTTCATATCCAGACCTTTAAAGCTGAACTGACGGATCCATTTCGAAAAATTCTTGGGCCGTGGCTTCCATTCGAGCTCTGCATAGAATTCCTGGAAATTGTCCCTCCTCAAAAATCCTACCTCCGGGTTGAAGGATGTGGCACTTCTCTGCCACGCCATATCAAACTCCACTTTATCATTGGGGTAGCTCAGGTAGATGCGGTGTGCGTTGGCTTTCCCGTCAAAATCATCGGAATCGTAGTTCTGCGTAAAAGCCGCCCCTATATTCAGGTTTTTATCCCCAAAAAAGTTGGATGTACTGTAAAGGCCGTAAGCCCCCGTGGTGCTGTGCAGACGACCGTTTTCATATTTATTGGCGGATAGGATGCCCACGGAGGATTGTTCTAATACGTCTTGCCGCCAACTAAGTACGGAATAGTTGGTAGAAGGGATACTGTCCCTGCTCGCAGTTTGCATGGACAATATTCCCAGCGTGGAGTTGTTTACCTTTCCAAGAAGCCTTGCACCTGCAATTATAGGGACTTTGGAACCATCTTCTGTAAGTCCTATCCTGCGGCTGTAAAAAGGAATGATCGTGCTTCCCATACCCATATCAAAAAAATCTTGGCCTTCCAGAAAAAATTCCCTGCGTTCCGGAAAGAATAACGGAAACCGCGTAAGGTTGATTTGCTGCCTGTCGGCTTCCACCTGTGCAAAATCCGTATTGAAGGTCAGGTTCATCCGCAGGGTGGGGGTAATGAGGTAATTGATGTCCCCCCCGGCATTCAGCGGCCCTTCTTCTATACCGGGTGTGAATTGACCACCACCTATGGCATAGGGCTTTACTTCGATAAAATCTTTGTTAATAATGCTGTCGAGCCCTACCAATGTGCCGGCCCGGTTGAGCAGTTCGAGCTCCGAATCACGCGACCACCCCTGCCAAAGCAGCTGCTCCCGCTTTCTTCGGATATTACGTTCAAAATTAATGCCCCAACGTTGCTTCGCAACATCGGTCTTGAACTTTAAGGTGGAAAAGGGAATTTGTATCTCCGCGAACCACCCTTGATCCGTAACCGTCGACTTGGCGTTCCAAACCCCGTTCCAGAACCCGTTCTCCGATTCCCCGTTATTGATAACCTGCACATCGGCCCTTGCCCCATTGGGGTTGACCACGAAGAGAAAGCCGTTACGGTCATCGTTATAGGTGTCTATGATTACCTCAAAATTGTCCTCAAGGTCAAACTCGAAGTCCCGCTTCATTTCACGGGCCACAAGTTTTTCCGGTTCACTGTCGTAGCCCCAGAATCCGATGTAGAGGGAATTAGCTGAATAGACTATAGCTACTTCGGTCTTTTCGGTGGCGGGTTCTCCCATGTTCAGCTCACGCTGAGTAAAGTTGCTTATATGAATGGCCTTCCCCCACACCGGTTCATCCAATCTCCCGTCAAGTTTTATGGCTTCACCTGTATGTTGGGCTTTGATGATGTTAGGGGGGCCGGTCTGGGCCGAAACGGCTAACCCCGAAACGAAAATGCTCATACTTACCATTAGCCACCTCATTTAATATTTTTCTATTTTTAAAGAAAAATAAAGTTAGGGACAGATTCTGTAGAAACTTGGTAGTAAGGGTTGCCGGAACGGTTTCTTATCCGATGAAAATAAAATAGTATCCTATACCCAGTGCTATACTTATAAAAATAGTCTTGAGCATATCCCATTTTAAAATGAAATAAACAAAAGAGGCAATTAGACCTATTATTACAGAACCCACATCGATGGTAGACCATTCCGGGATTAGCCACCTAACCCCATAAGAATGCTCTTCGCGAACCTTGCCGAAAAAGGTATGAATGGCAAACCAAACGCCCAAATTAAGGATAACACCTACTACTGCGGCGGTAATACCGGATAGTGCGGTTGTCAGGTTTTTATTGCCCCTGAGGTATTCTATATACGGTGCCCCTGTGAAAATGAACAGGAAGCAGGGTATAAAAGTGACCCAGGTAACAAGCAGGGAGGCAAGTATGCCCGCCATAAGCGGGTCCATCGTTCCACTCATGCGATAGGCCCCCATAAATCCCACGAACTGCACTACCTGGATCAAAGGGCCAGGGGTGGTCTCTGCCATCCCCAGGCCGTCCAGCATTTCGCCGCTTTGCAACCAGCCATAGTCCTCCACGGCTTTTTGGGTGATATAGGCGAGAACGGCATAGGCCCCACCAAAGGTCACTACGGCCGTCTTACTGAAAAAAAGGCCTTCGGAAAAGAATATATTCTCGATTCCTATGGTCGCCGCTATTACTATCAATGGGATGGCCCATAGGCCTAAAAAAACCAGTACCGTTTTGATGGTCTTGGACAATGACGGCTTGACGGATATAATCCTGCTATCGATCAAGGCATTCTCGCCATCGCTTTTTTCTGTGGGACCTGTTATTACCAGAAATTTTTCTTCCCATATCCTGCCCCCAATAAAGCCTGTTAATCCGGCTGCAATGACGATAAACGGAAAATCGATCTCGAAAAAGAATATGGCGATAAAGGCAAGTACCGCTATACATACCATCACCCCGTTCTTAAGTGCCCTTTTGCCTATTTTGACAACGGCACCGATTACGATCGCCAGAACCGCAGGTTTGATACCAAAGAATATGGCCTCCACTATTCCCACGTCCCGGTAAGCGGCATAAAGAATGCTCAGGATCAAAATGGAGATGAATCCCGGGAGGATGAACAATCCCCCTGCCACGAGCCCGCCTTTGGTCCTATGCAGCAACCAACCGATGTAGGTGGCCAGTTGCTGCGCCTCTGGCCCCGGGAGCAGCATACAATAGTTCATCGCATGAAGGAACCGGTTCTCACTGATCCATTTTTTTTCCTCTACCAGTATTTTGTGCATCACGGCGATCTGACCTGCCGGTCCCCCAAAACTGTATATCGCTACCCTGACCCAAACCTTGAGTGCCTTTTTGAAGGGTAAAGTTTTTTTCTCAAGAGGATTGTCCATTTAGCAGGTATATTTGTTTAAAGGTATGCCGATCAAGCTTTGTTCAGTTTTTTTGCTACCTCAAGCCGCTCCGCTACATTGTCCCAATTTATTATCTCCAATATGGTATCGACAAATTCGGCCCTTTTATTCTTGTGCTTAAGATAATAGGCATGCTCCCATACATCGATGACCAGAAGCGGGATAACGCCCCATTGTGTCAACTTTTGATGGTTCTCACACTGTAGCATGGTAAGGGACCTGGAATAGGGCTGATATCCCAGAATGCCCCAACCGCTTCCCTCCACGGTTTTGGAAACCTTTGCTATATATGCTTTCAGCTTATCGAAGGAACCGAAATCCTTCTCGATCTGTTTCAGCAAACCTGCCTTGGGACCGGTTTTTTTATTGGTAAGGTTCGTCCAAAAAATGGAGTGCAATACATGGCTGGAAAAATGATAGGACAGTTTTCTGGTCCATAGATCGACCATCTCCATGTCCCCGGATTGCAGGTGCTTTTTTATATTTTCCAAATCCTTGTTGGCCCCGTCCACTGCACCGCCGTGGTGAAACTCATAGTGCAGGTGAAGGGTCTCCTCGTCCATATAGGGCTCTAAAAAGCTCTTTTTATAGTTAAGGGGCCGGTGGATAAAGTTGCCGTTGCCGTCCACAAGTTTGTCCATACCGTTTTCGGATACGTTCTGGGAGAAAACGTTATTGACCGGGAGAATAGTGGCCCCGCCGATGATTGCCGAGTTTCTGATAAAGTCTTTTCTGTTCATTGTTATTTGGCTTAAAGTTTAAATTGAAACTCCGATTTACCGTGATAAACGAAGCGTATAAAAAATCGAATATAAAAGTAGCGACCTATTCTGTAGAAAATCGGTAGTTTCTAAAAACCCACTTCAAAAACATGCCTTTCCATTTTATAGGAATAGCTGATATGCCAATTGCAGGTATCGGTTATTTTGCTTGCAATGGCCAGTCCAAGCCCCCAAGTGTCGGGATTACCGGATTTTTTATAGAAACGCTCGAAGACCCTTTCCGTATCCAGCTTCATATGTGCATCCCCAGCGGACTTTAAGGGAAAAGGCCCGGTATTGGCTATGACCAGCCTACCCTTACCTTTTCTGCCATTTCGGGAAGCGTTGGCATGGTCGGTCGCGGTAATGCCGATCGCCCCGTTCTTTATATTGTGCAGAAATGCGTTCTTCAAAAGGTTCTGGACCAATATCTCCGTAAGCATGGTATTTCCCCGCACGATAAAATGTTCCGGGCAATCTACCTGTACTTCTATGTTCATGGCCCTTTTCTGTTCACTGTAGTGGTCCAATAGCCTATCGATCATCCTACCAAGGTTCACTTCTTCCGTCAGGATAAATTGCCTGTTCTCGATCTTGGACAGGAGCAGTAGCGTTTTGTTGAGCTTTTTCAAACGCTGCGTCGAGCTTATTATACCTTCCAGGATAACTGCCTGTTCCTTCGTGAGTCCTGCTTGTCCTATAAGTGCCTCGAGGCGGGACTGGATAATGGAGAGGGGGGTCTGCATTTCATGTGATGCGTTTTCGATAAATTGCTTTTGGCTCTCAAAAACATCCATGTTTTTTCGGGCAAGTTCTTTCACGGCCCCGTTGAGCATTTGAAATTCATCTATCCGCGAGTTTGATAACTCCGGTAACTGCCGTTCATCAAGTCGAAAGTGGCGAAGTTTCTCCAGCATTTCGTGGAACGGCCTCCATATTTTTTTGGAAATATATCGCTGTGACATATAAAAACAGAGTGCCATCCCTAGGAACAGCCCCCCCAATGTAATGGATATTGTGCCGATGATCTCGGTGGCTTCCAGGTGTGGTTTTTCAATTTCCAACCTATAAGGTTTACCGTTCAGCGCTACAAAGGAAGTAAGCTTCCTATACTCGTCGAATTCGTCATCTACCTCTTCAAAGACAAGCGTATCCGTGTAGGTTTCCCGTCCCTTTTCATATGCCGATTCCTCTATGGGAATGAAGGTAAAATCGTCCAGCGGGTTGTTTTCTTCGAAGGGAATCTGAGGGTTTTCCTTCAGAAATGCCAAAAGATGGGTCTTACGGTTGTAGAGTATTTCATCAATGTTGCGTAAAACGTTCCAACTCAGTACAAAATAGAACAGTATCGAGAATATCCCGAAAAGCAGGAAGAACAGGAACATCTGTATACGGGAGGTATAGTCAAGTAGCTTCATATTATCGCGATTTGATACCCGACACCATATATATTCCTGATTTCGACTTCTGCACCGGCATTGGCCAATTTACGTCTAAGGTTCTTGATCTGGGAAAATAGGAAATCGAAACTTTGGGCCTCGTCCACATAATCCCCCCATATATACTCCGCCAGGGCCACTTTGGTAATTACCCTTTTATGGTTGTTGATAAGGTGGGAGAGGATGGCAAACTCCTTCTTGGTAAGGGAAATGGTACTTTCAAGATCGTTCAATCCGATAAGATGTTGATCCGGGTCGATAACCAGATTGGCGAAAGTGACAAACTTGTTGGTCTTGAACTGCTTTCTGCGAATAATGGCCTTTATCCTGGCATTGAGTTCCGAAAAATAAAAAGGTTTTGTCAAATAATCATCCGCGCCCATTCCAAGCCCCTTCAGTTTGTCGTCCAATGAACCGCGTGCCGAAAGTATAATTGTCCCATGGCTCTCTTCCTTTCGGCACAGGATTTCCAAGAGTTCGAACCCGCTACCGTCAGGTAGGTTGATGTCCAGCACGATGCAGTCGTAATCATAGAGGGCGACCCTTTCCAATGCGCCCTCAAGGGTGGATACGGAATCATAAAAATAGGATTCCTCCGAAGCAAAATCTTCAAGGGACTTCAATAACTGGATCTCGTCTTCTACAATTAGTAATTTCATAGTTCGTACAAATAAAATAACAAATTCTGTAAAAAAATAGGTTTTATTGCATAGGGGATGACTTATTTTGAGAAAATGAGATCTCTTATGGGACTTAAAAATCCAAAGGCACCAAACTTGTTGGCCTCAACTTGCTGGAGCAGTACGAAAAATAACAGTCCCAAAAACCGAACCTTTTTTGGGACTTAATATATCCCAATTGTATATCCTTTGAAGTTCAAACAAACCTGTTTTCCATTAATTGAATCAGTACATTTAATCCCACCCCTAATTGAACTTTCAAAATTACTTTTAAAGTCTATAAAAAGGTATAAATAATTATACTTTACCTGAAATCTTTTAAAAGAGTTTAATTGTCTATTCCTATCGATAAACTATTGGAAAGTTTAGCGAAACGCTAAATTTCAAAGGGGTCGGACGGTCGTTTAATTATACTTTGATTTTTCAACAGCTGCTTTCAATTCTTCTTTTGAATAAGTTGAAAATGATTTGTTTTTTCCTGGACCACCTGAGAAGTGGTAAGTAACTGGTTCCCGATTTTTCTTTTTTGTAATATTAATGATTACGCTCTTTTCCGAACCAGTACAAAGGTCAGAACCATCGTTGCTTAGAACTACATTATTATTAACTTTTTGCCATCTAGTTAACTCTATGTTTTTCTTATTCTTACCCATTGTTTATTTAGTTTGTAATTTTTTTTGAAGTGGAATGAAATTTGATATATATAAATGTAAGTTCATGATAATCAATATCTAAAAATCGTTATTTTACATAATGAAAGTTATAGAACATTTTGTATCTGTTAAAAAATCATCATTTAAAAACGTAATTAATTTCTCACACCTTTTCGCCATTCGTACGGATTGACAGGATTTTTATCTATCCACAAACCAATTTGTCTTTCACGTGCTTCAAGCTCCAGTTCGGAAAGAACTTGATTGTCCGAAAAATATTTATAGTGCCATGCAAGACCATTTCTAAGCAGTTCTTCTGATAAATTTTTATTATCATAAAAAACGTTCCCTACGGTTCTACCGTATCGGTCTGTTTTTGTTTTTTCAACAAAAACAGTCCTGCCAAAGATTTCGGCAGAGACGAAATCTTTGGCAACTTTTGAAAAGGGTTGTCCTTTTTCTGGAGAGTCAATATCGGCAACCCGGATTGTATGTTGTGTGTTCAAAGAATCTAGTATAACAATAGTATCACCATCCTTTACTTTTATTACTCTTCCTGTCTGCGCAAAGAAGGAAAGCGATGTTAATACTATTAATAATTGAATAAATATTCTCATTCGTTAATGTCTCTTAATATGTATGATATATTTTTGATGTGGAGAGCTTTGAGTATAACCAGGAAAACGGAAAGTTTTATTTGGTGTTTATTTCGCTCCCATTCACAGATACGCTCAGCTCTAATACCGGTAATGTTGGAAAGGTCTATTTGCGTCATTCTTCTCTCCTGTCGTAATCTTGATAAGTATTTACCCGTATACATATTCGGCAAATTAATTGTTTTTGAAATAGGCTTTTACTACAATGCCTAATATAATAAGAATAATGGAGGAAAACGAGAGCGCTATTATTACCGGATAATATTGAAAATAACCATCAGAAGGTATAAGCAAAAAGTCAATGGTTATAGTTTTGAGTTGAAAGTACGAAACTAGGGAATAGATTAAGATAATCAGAAGACCTATGGATGTTCCAACTGATAACTTTGTAATGAATATTCCATTAATCTTCATTGTATTTTTAAGTATTAGATAGGTTGGATAGTATTATGAAAAAATTACTGATAAAGGAAGCATAATGCTTCCGCAAACGACAAATATTGCCAATAGCGCCATAATAGATTCTACAAGGCTATATGTGTTTTGGTCTGGATAGAATATTTGGTTGATTGTTTTCATTAAAGTGGTGGGTTAGGTGATTGCTGCAGCTCTTTTAATTTATATAGTTGGGCTAATACGTTAGCGTGAATTTCGGTCCATTTATCTTTTTTATTATTGGAGCTTAAAATTTCACTTTCCTTTATAGCCAAATCTAAATTTGCAATGGAAATTTTTTCCTTTGTTATCGGATTTATTATGTACAGAGGGAATTTAACGCACATTGAAGAAATCTATAATTTGATTATATTTTTTTTCTTCAAAAGGTATATCCTCTTCATATCTGGTTGCTCTAAGCAACCAATCATTGTAATCGGTTTCACAATAGGCATAATTAAGGACCCCTATATAATAACCGGTTTCCATAGGTTTATTGCATCCATCACATATGGACATACCACCTAGCTCCATAAATTCGGAACGGGAGAGTTTTACTATTTTAAAACCTTTATTGTTTTGAATAATACTTCCCATTGATTAAGATTTGTCTATGATAAATAACCGAATGTATCTAGAACTCAGATATAACACGCATAAACTTAGTATAAAAACGAATTCCTTCGGGTGTATGTAGTTTTCAACCAAACAGGAAAAAACAATGGCTAGAAAAAATAGGAATCCGTAGATTGAACTTTTAAAGCGGTGTTCCATAGTTTTTAAATAAAGTCTGTTATGGATTTAATGATCTTGTTCTGGTTTAGTTGGACGTTTAATAAAATCTGATTCAAAATAACCTTGTCATATAATGTTAATGACGAGTTCAATTGGTCCAATTCAATTTCTTGATATCTAGGTAGAGTTGAGGATGTTAATCTATGGTTAGTCTCGAACTTTCTATTGCTTATTCCATTAGCTGCCCAAATTCTAAGATCACTAGATTCGTTTATTAAATAATGTCCATCTATATAGAACTGTAAAGGGGTATTAATATAGTCCTGGTAGAAAGAGTATACCTCTTTGTTTGAGAATTCTTCTATCTTGAATTCACGAGTTTGTGGATTCTCCTCATTATCATCTTTAATAATGTAATTACTATTATGTGGTATACTTTTAAAGAACAGGTTTAAAAAATAGTCCTTCAAATAATATTTAAGAAAGAAGAAATTTAACAGTAGAATGATAACAAAAAAACCAAGGTAATAATATACATTTTCCATCTTCAACGTTTTAATTAAGATGTTTAAATATATAATAATTATATATTATATGAAAGAATTATATAATTTTTATATAAATATAGTATTATTGCCCTTACATAGTAAAGATGTAGAATGATAAAAAATTACTTAAACAGGTATAGTTTCTTTATAGATACATTTTACATGACTTGAATCGGACCAAATATCATTTATACAAATTTCATTGATTTGTTCTGGTGTCAGCTCATGTGTACTTCCCACATATGTCATGCCGTCGTTATCGAATTTTATCCCGAAAAGCACAACCATTTCTTCAGTATTGTTGCCGACCTGATGTACTTCAATTACGTTGTAATGATATTCTTCAAGATTTCTAACTTCATCCCAGGCATGCAGCTTCCCAAGTTTTGCAATAAAGGTTGACAAATGATTAAATTCCTCTATGTTTAAAGGTTTTAATGTCTTTTCACCTAATAAGGTATTTTTTGAAAATAGAGGTGTCCAACCTGTCCAATAGTCAAGAATACCGAAGTTGTAAATGTGGTTCATTATGTATTTATTTATATGTTTATGAAACGTTTTTATTATTAAGACAATTAACTATTTCTTCGTGAATATGTGTAGTTAAATACCTAGTGTTTTCACATTCAGTTGTTGAATCTAGAAATCTTAATAACAGCAATGCATCATCTATCTCTAAGGATAGTTCTACCTTACCGATTCTATCTTTAACTATAGTATCGACACTTATGTTATCTGGCAATTCAAATAGGTTGTTACTCATTCTGATTATTATTTTCTTTTTTTAATTTTCGGTTAGGTCTGTTCGTATCAATTAAAAGGTATAAAAAAATGCTCCCAAATAGGATGCTAAGACCTACCATTCCATCTAAATAAGTCGTAAAAAGACTTAAGGCACAATAGACCATGATTAATAAAAAAACTAAAATTAAGGCTCTTAAATTAAGGGCTTGCCCATTCTTATTATAGACCCAACCCTTCCTATGATGTTTTTTTTTCTCCATTATATTCTTTATTTAAAAATACTTATAAAAAAAAGAACCTTCATCTACTTTCATTTCCTGCAGTGGCAACTTTCTGTAAAATGTATTCAATGAATTGAGTTCTTTGTTGAAATCTGGATTATCAGTTTTTTTAAGTGTAATCCCGAAATCATCGCAGCTTTTTGAACAATATTGTAAAGGGAAACTTTTCAGACAGAATAAACCATTAGTAATTTGTTCGAAGTAATTTATTAAAATTTTAATTGCTTGTCCTCCTAATCCTAATCCCTGGTATTTTTCTTTTAAGAAAATCCGTTGCAATATTACAAAGTCATCAATATCTGGGTCGGCAATATCTTCCTCAATTATATTAAGTGAATTCAGATAACCGTAAATAGTAAATAGTTCTGAGGAATAATCAAAGTTTTCTTCTAAACTGTCGGACCATGCATTGATTTTAGTTAGCTCGATCTGACCTATTGTATTTGTGTCAAGTAAAATTTTCGCAAAAAATGATTGATGTCCAATTTCGCTTGGTAAGTTAATTGATAAATCAATGGTCAATAAATCAAATAAATCCTCTTTTGTCTCCATTTATCTTTTAAAACTAGTAACTCATTGGTTCATTAATTCAATAGAGTTGAAAGTAACTCTATCTTCATTTCTACTATAATTCACCATAATTCTATCCTCTATATTAATAAGGTCTTGGGTTATGGTTGTATAATTTTTAACTGTCCACACTTCTCCTTGGTCGTTTTTATACTCCAGGTTACGTAGACCTCCCTCATGATATAATCCTATCACCGTAGCTGTAGTGTTACCAATAGTAGGTTTCAGTCTATTGGTTAGAGCTAATATTTCTGCATTTTTTGAGTCCTGGCTATCAAGATAGCCTGCTACGCTTATTATGGATATAATGGCTATTATAAAACTGTAATTAATCAATCTTGATTTGATACGGATACCTTTATAATGTTCGTTTATCTCTGTTTTATAATTTTTAAAATCAAGTTCATGTTTTTTAAGATCCTTGATTAACGACTGTTTTTCTGCAGTAAGATTTTTATATGATACTCTTATTTTTTTAAGCTCACGATTAGTACTATTTAATGATCTGCTTAGTGCCGTGGTTTTTAGTTTAAACTGTGCGACATTGGTATTTTCTTCAGATAACTTTAAGTTATCTTTTTCGATTTTATTTATAATATTATCCTTCTTTTTAATCGTATTCCTTAAATCTTTATTCTCCTCGATTATAGCAGATGTTTTGTCAATAGCCTTTAGTATATCCAAAGATTCATCTACAATTTTCTGTTTTTTCTTATCTGACATAATATGGGAAATAGGTTAATATAATTTAGTTAGATTATTTAGGAAAGGATTTATAAACGGTGTTTTTCACTATCCATTTTGATATTCTGTAATAAGTAGATTTTGCTAATTTTTCTTTAGCACATGCATCGTCCACCAGGCTCCCGTTATCTATTAATATCTTAATATTATGCGCTTTGATAATATTTTCATCCGATGGTCTTTTAGGTCTTCCTGCTTTTAATTTTTTTGGTGTGGTTAGTTCCTCGATTTCTTGGTCTAGATTAAAGTAATCGTAGTCGTTTATGATTTTAAAAGTATTGCCAATTCGTAATATGGCATCATTAGTAAAATAACAATCATTGTTGTCCGTACCCAATATGGAAAAAAGAAATACGAACAGAGTGATATTGTAATCCTCAAAATGATGTGCCACAACAAAATCCCCTACATTTTCTTTATAAAACTGTAGTTCTTTTTTTAGATATTCTTTATATCCAAGACTTACATCTTCATGACCTATAGTAGCAGCATAATTGACCGATGCTTTCCAATCTGAATTGGCATAAAAAGTGAATATAGCTTTCATTTCTTCTGGTGTAGCTAAACGCTTAATTGGTTTAGAAATGTTGGTGAACTTCTCAGGTACTATTGGAATAATAGAATTCATATAAATAATTTATGAAACTAATGTAATAATAAATGAAACAAAAACAAATAATAAAAGAAACAAAAGTTATACGAAATAAATTATGAAAGTCAAAAGAACGTGCAACTTTCCAGAACTAAATGCAACTAAAGGAAAAAAGGTAGTAGCTAAAGCCACTACCTTTAATTTAAAAAAACTACCGGTTATGGACTGGTAGTTTTAAGGATGTGAATGATAATTTCTTTCAGACCATTATGGTTGTCCTTGGTGTAAAATTTAAGGTTAAGCATTGGAATCTTTGTATTTGGATTTTCTGAATAAACTATGATAGTATAGTAAATGTTTTCAGAGCCATAAACTACATTAAAATCTATGTTTTGCGCGACGGAGTAAACTTCATCGTTAATTTTTTTCCTAGATGTCCTGAAGTCATCTAAATTTCGGATAGAGATATCCTGCGGTAGAAATTTGATTAATTCGGAAATCGTAAAATGTTGGAAGTTGAAATTTGCTAAGTCCATTTTCAAATTGTTTAAAGATTAATATTCGTTTTCGCGAGAACACGGACGGATATTAATAGAGTTTGCTAATGGACATAGCTTCCGGTAAGACAGTCTTTACGATTATATGCTCCAATTATATCATTTTCATATAGTGTTCCCGTAAAAATTTAGGTTCTTCACTGCACAACCTAAAAGCGTAACATTATAAGATTAGTCATAATGGTGTATATGTATATAATGCTTAGTATTTCCATCACGTATTGTATAAGAGGTGTTTTAAGATTTATTTACTGGTTCTGGTGTCTTTTTGATGGATATTTCAAAAGTGGTGAATAATCCCAAATTTGTGGCGTGTGTTTTTGGGTATTCAAAAACCGTGACACAAATTTTACCGATTAAAAAAATAGCCTTTCGGCTACTTCAAAAATGAAATTATTCCTATCATCGTTCCGATCAATGCAATCGCACCGATTAGAACGTTGTATTTAATGTTAAGGTTTTCAAGTTTAGATTTTAATATTTCTTGTTCGTGAAGGTTCTTTTCATATGCAATCTCTAACATTGATTCAGCTTGTAGATTCATAAGGTCGAACTCTTTTTTGACTTCATCCGTATCTTTTTTCGATACTTCTTCTACTAAAAGTGTAATTGCAAGTCTTTGTTCTTTTGGAAGTTTTTCGATGATTGTGTAAATTTCTGATGTTTTCATATTCGTTGTTTTTAGAGTTGAAAAATTCGCTTTCACCGAAAGACGAAGTGGATTTTTTAATTCGTTTGAAAACAACTTGCAAACATTCAATATCACATCGAAAAATAGCCAAATAAAAGACGTATCCATATACTTGTAGAAGTATCGAATACTAGGTATAGTCAAAAGAAAAGAGGTTGTTGGGCTGGCTCTCTTGCTGTAGAAACCTTCTTAAAGATTGCATCTTGAAATGTGGCTTGTTGTAAAATGTATAAATCTCCTTGATAGCTTCGATATACGCTTCTTCGGGGGTTGAATAGTTATTATCGTTGGAATATGTTTTTTTAGACGAAATGATATTGCTGTCCCATCCGTAACCGTAACCGTTTGGAAATTCTTCTATATAGAACGATAGGTAATATTTATCCGAATCGAATTCCCTGTACGGTTCGAGCTTGTAATCCGGAACATAAATGTTCCAATGTACATCTTCATCGGTTATAACCTTTAATGGTCTATTTTGAAATTCTATATTTTCAGCCATTATATTTTTTCTTTAGGTGTTATGTTATGCGTTTCTTCAAGGATTTGGATAATACTACGACCAACGCCTATGTTGGTCTTTTCTCCATAAACAGTTTCAAAATATTCTCTTTTCTTTCCTGGTTTAACAGGTTTTAGAAATAGGATATCAATTACCCTTTGACCGAAAGCTTCGGCTTGGTCTATTTCAGAAGTATTTGTTTGGTCGGACATTTTGTAAAAAGCATTTAAGATTAATAATTTGTTTTCAACCGAAGACGAAACGAATTATTGATCTGCTTTTCAAAATGACCTAACTGTTTGTTAGAAGAAATAGAACCTACCTGCAGATAGGGAAATATAATTGCTTACAAAATTTAATAAGTTGGAATAATTCCTTTATTTTGGAATATGTCCAGAACAAAAGAAGTTTTCCGTAATTATGATATCAAGCGTATAAAGATGTTGCTAAAGGAAATAGGCAAGGAACGCTATGAAGCTGCATTGGATGATGCCGGATTAAAGCATTCGAGACCTTTAGGTATGAGCGGTTTTTTTGTAGAATACGACATAGAAAGTCGTGATGTGAACCTTTATTACAAATATCCCTCTAGAGTAGAAATATTTATAATGCCGGTATTGGGGTTTTGGGCGGTACCAAGTACGGATTGGGAATTATTGAGAAAGAAATGATCTTTAATTTATTTTGTTTAAAAGAGCGTTGGCAAGGGCAAGGGCATATTTCATGCTCTTGCAAAGCCATTACGAGGGGGTAGTTTAATAAATAAGGAGCGAGGTGCATCGGAAGCGAACCAGTGGAACGGTACGCCCGAAAACCGACGATCGTTTTTTAAATTACTTCCGCAGTAATAGGGATAACCTGAAGGTTAAGGTAAAAAGTAACGGTTCTTGACTTCCCAACCGTTGAAGCGTAAAATGGTTTAGAGTAAAATTTCCATTTTGGTAATATTATTTTTCTTTACCCTGTCTCTCCAATGTATATCATATTGACCCGTTGCTTCTGGAAGCAGCTTTAAAAATTTAACAGGACAACTATCTTCTGCAGGTCCCATTGATGATGACATTTCTTTGTAATAGATTGCATTTTCTACAATAGAGACTAATACCACCATTAAGAAATTATAGTCATCTGGATGCTTGATAACGAGATAGCATACATTGTTTGAATGATGATCTTTTGCTTTGTCAAGAGCGAATTTTAAAATTTCATAACCGCTGTTATTGAATTCTCTTTTACAAAAGTCTAAAGCTTTCTCGGCTGTAAAGGTCAAGTGCTTTGCTTCTTTGTAAGTGAATGATGTCCATCCCATTTTTAAATGTGTTAAGATTAATAATTCGTTTTCACCGGTAGACGGAACGGATTATTGATCCACATGAAAATGGGGTGGGTATTGCCTGATGCAGAAAGCGTTTGCCGGAACATCTAATAAAATGTAATAGGAATTAAACCTAGACTCATAAAAAAAACATATGAAGTTGTGGCAAAAAAAATAATTTATAAAAGTTTTAGGTAAAGTATTTCTTTAACAAAATCTAATTTTTGTCTTTAGTTAATTCATTGTAAGTACATGTTTATTAGTTTGTTATATCGATTTTTTAATAATATTCTTAACAGGTTATTTTGTCTAAAAAGTGAAATTGTTGATAACCCCGTTAAAAGCTCAAAGAGGATAATGTGAAATTAAGGTGTTTTAAAATCTAATTTTGTAGGACTACTGATAGTAACGCGGTAGAACGTTCATTGAAGCCAATCTGTGAGGACGGTAGAGTTTGTAAAGAAGCGAAACAAACGAAAAAAGCCAAATGGTGTTCAGACCTTTTGGCTCTTAGGTGAATGGATTATTAAAGAGCTTAGATTACCTATTAAAAGAAAATGCAAAACCTCGTATGGTCATTTCAAATTCTAGCGGCAATCTTTGTAGTTCTAGACAAACTACGAAAGATGAGAAAGCCCTAATTAATTCATTAACTTCTAAAGAAAAAAGACTGCAATTATATTGTGGTCTTTTTTGATTGTACAGGTTTGTAATAAATACAATGTATGTACTATGTAACAAAAGTATTAATTATAATTAATTAATATAAAATATTTTTGATATAGTTCTTCATTAAGATCTTTAATGAAAACATCCGTATAAATAAGGTTTCCCGTAATTACGAAGTAAATAAACAAAGTGGAGTTAATAACTTTTTTTAGGTTCTTTTCCCTAAAAACAAGTTTTTAACGTTTCCTTATCGATTAATCTGCAGGGAATAAATCTTCTTCACAAATTTTACAATAGAGTTCCAGGTCCGGTTTTCCCCAAACATTGGAACAGCTGCAGCTGTATTTAATCTTGGTTTTTTTTTCCACCGGTTTTATTTCCTCTACCAGGTTTAAATCTTTGATTTGTTCAAATAAAGGTTTTGATTGATCAAGGCTATCCATAATTAAAGGATTTACTTCATAGTAAAGTTTTGCAAAAACCTTAGTATTGATAAATTCTCTAGATAGAGCCAAAAACTCACTATCTTCAATTGGGTAGTCGGACATTTTTTGTCCTGTTGTCTTCCCTCCCACCATACCGTTTGCCGTTGGCATTAACCCAACAGACTTCATTTTTTCTGCCCATTCCTTATTATGGTAACCACCTCTGGAGGGTGTGCCATTATGGAACTGCCACCCATGACACATTTCATGCACAAGCGTTTGGCAAATTTCAAGAAGTGGATATTTTAAAAACATATTTGGGTTTAAGGCTAGTTCATCGGTTTTACTGTCATCGCTATACATCCATCTTTCATGGGAGTAATGCCCCATAACATTTTTCTTACGTGTGATTACAATTAAACAATCTTTCAATTCCTTGTTAAAAAGAAATTCGTTGTAATTGTCGTACAGGTATTGAAATAATCCGTAAAACTTAATAGTGGGTGTTTCCTCCATGCATTAAAAATATATTATTGTATCGTACGATACAATAAATTAAACAAAAAATAGTTTCCATAAGGTTTTAACCCATGTATTATTTAGATATGGTTTTTTGTTTGCTTTCGAAAAGATGGTCATAATATCCGGAAGTGTATTTTTCCTTGAAATTATGTGAATGCATGGTTATATCGTAATGCTCTATAAAATTCTTATAATATTTTTTATGACCGAAGGAATAGGTTACTTCCTCAAAAATATTTTTGACCGCACTTGTAAATACCGGTTTGTTAATCAACAAATAAGACTTTAATAAATAATCATCTTTGACCTTTACCGTCATTTTTCTTGGGTCTTTACGTAATATGCCGTTGTGTAGATTCATAATCATATTTTTATTGAGTAGGTACTGCAGATAAGAGTTGGATAAGCGAAAAACTGCCCGTTAGGGCAATTTTTATGAACCTGGTCCATAACCATAGATTTCCGCTTCTTCCTTAAAATCCAAACTTTCGATAGATTCTATTTTGTGTAAAGCTTTAGAATATAATTGGTCCTTTATCCTTCTTTTGATGCGCATAGGGGTATAGAAAGAGTGTGCGCTGCTCTCGTCGGTAATTTCCATAATAGCAGTGGTTTCCGTTTCATCTGAAATTTTCAACTTGATGAACAGATCCGCAAATGTGTCCTTTAAGGATTCGATCCCCAAATGGGTTATTTTTAATTTATAATATATTTCCTGTATCATAATATCTGACATAATCGAGGTATTTTAAAATAATGATAATTGTGTTCTTGCAAGTTCATCGGCTTGCTTCCGCTCTAGATAATCCTTCCATTTTTGGTTCTTGCTATCGTGATTTAAAGCGTCCTTAACGTACTGGACAATATCGCCACCGTCGAACTCTCCTTTCATCAACCAAATAGACCTGAAACCCGTTTCGGTAAAGGGCAAAGGCGTTTCCGCCTTTACCTCTAAATGTGAAACACCTGCAGATTTAAAATAATCGGGTTTATAGACAATTTCAATGGCTATATTTTCCCATTCCAAAGTATGGTTTTGAACCTCTTGCATAGTGGTAGGATTTAAATTTCTTGAATCTTACAATAGTCCTTTAGTTCTTCTAGGGGTATCTGTACCCTGCGGCTATTTTTAACCGTTGAATAATAACCTTGTCTTTCAAAACCACGTTTCCAAGCTTCAAAATTTTTCCAAGCTAGTTCGGGCGTATCAAAATGGGTGTCCATCCCAATGGCAAAACCATCGGGGCTTAAAATCTGATATTGTGTTTTGTTTTTCATAATAAAGGGTTTAGTGTTCACTGGGTAGATATAGAACATCGTTACTGTAAAAGAAAGTGATCGCCGGGTTGATAACCTCTCTTTCTTCGTTCGATTCTTTCCAATTTGCAAGGGGGAAATCCGTTAGTTGGTACGGAATAGGTTTACGTATTGCGTTATTGTTCCCATCTTCAAAAATTAGACAGCAACTATGTTGTTCCCTGTTCTTTAAAACTTTGATGGTAATAAAATCATATTTTGATTTCAATAACGATATGTTGGCAAGCATATCAACTAAAAGCCAATTAGCACTACATAACTCTACCATTAGTACTATACCTTCACTAAACAAAATGTTTTTGAAAATTGGATGTTTATAATAGTCTTCGGAACCTGAGCACATCAATAACTGCAGTCTTATATCCTTTTCGCTTAAAACTTCTTTCATGGCTTAATCTATTTTTAATGGTTGAACTTGTGCATTGGAGAATAAATGAGCGATACCGAACATTTTAAATTCATCTTTTCCGCTTTCCTTTTCTTCGTTTTTCTTAGATACTTTTCTAGGTGTTGACCATATAAAAAATGCCTTAGACCCTTTTTCTACCATAAAGCCTTTTTCCTTCCACCCTTTAAATGTGTTGAATTCCTGGTGTTCATCGCTTTTGTACATTTTATTGAGAATCACCTCGTTCACACGATCACCTACATCTGGATCTAGTTCCATCATCATTTTAGCCGTTTCGCTCAACTGCTTTAATAGATCCCGTTTTTGTTCTTTACCTTCAACGCTGAAAATCCTGTTATAAAAATCTTCTTTGGTCAATATTTCATTTTCCTGTACTGCCATTTTGTAATAATTTATTTGGTTAAAAATTAATTTTAGAATTTGAAGGAGTTCTTCCCCCATTTTTTTTGTAATCGTTATGTTGTAAATTTTGATTCATAATATTTGAGTTTGAGATCGTTCTATCTTGAAGCTTTAAAAAGGGTGAGCCAATAGGTTCAATACGCCAAGAAAATGTCGGAGTGTCTGCGAAGTGGATTTTAGCGAAGTGTAAAAATCGATGAAGTAGAAACCGTCATTTTATATGGCATTTGAACGGCTTGCCCATAATTCGCTGAAAAAGTAGGGCGGTCTTGAACTCATGTATCATAAAATTTATGACATGCAGTTACAATTGAAATAAATAAAAAAGCTCGGAAACCTGTGAAGCTTGGGCGTTGGCGACCAAGTTGCCCCTGGTCTAGATTTTTGTATAAAATCATGACAAGGCAATACGGAAAGTACAAAACAGGTTTAGCGTTCCGAATAGAAAAAAGCAAAGCAGACTTAAAAGTCTGCTTTGCAAAATTTGTGGTTATATTTTAGAAGTTGCCATTCGTAAATCCATTTTTAAAATATGATTTAGGTAAGGTTCATAATAAAAAAATCTAATCTTTTTTTTAAGTCCGATATTTTACTATCGCTCACATATTTATAATGATGTAAATTCTGAAATAATAAATGATCCGGAATATCCTTTCCTGGGCTTTCGTTAGTGGCTAAAAACAAATTTTCCCTTAATCCTATTAATAAAGATTCACCGGTACGCCTCTTTTCCTCACTTTCTATAAACCGTAAAACAGTTGGAACAGAATATAATTTAGGAAGCTTGGAAATTGCTTCCTTACTATAATGTTCTTTCATGATTTTCGAAAGCTCAGTTTTTATATTTTCAAGTTTATTATTATCGTCTTTTACTTCTTCCAACAAATTTGGTATCTGCAGGCAAACTTCGTCCAAGGTTGTAATTACATTCTTTAGCTTTGATGCAATCAAGGTTCTAATTTCTAATTCTGATTTTTTCATGTTGTAGAAAGTGATTAAAGGTGTGAAATGCAGCTATACTTAAAATTACGAATTGACAGATGGTACTATTAGTTTTAAAAGTTTGCTCCCACCTATGATCATAACATTGGTATGCTGAAATAAATTTCTTGTATTACTACTTGTTTTACCCGTATGTATAAAATAACCCTTATTAGCGCGTTTTCTTTTGAGCAGAGATTGAAAATCATTGACATGCCTGGGGTTTATGTAACTTCTATATCTTTTAGCTTGTATTAATATTTTATTGCCATCTATATCATAAACGATACCATCTATTCCTCCATCACCGGTGTAGCGCTTATTGCGAATCACTTTATACCCTCTCTTTTGAAAAGCGTTCAAAAGAAGTTCTTCGAATACAAAAGGGTCAATTTTTCTTAAGTAATTGATTTGTTGCCCGTGGTGTTCAAAAGATTGAATTTTAGCTATAACCTGTTCCGCTTTTTTTCTATTATGCTTATGTCTATTGAACCTCTTTTTTGAAAATATGAAAAGGGTCAGAACGAATACAAAAGTCAATGCAACAATCATGTAAAAAAAACCTTTTTGGCTCATAATATTGCTTTTAGACAAATACGTTTTAATAATTTTACTTGAATATAAACGTATTTTAAATTTCCTATAATTTAAAACTTTAGATATTATTCCTTTTAGAAGCCGCTTGGCGATTGAAAGCGGGTCGGTGGTGGGTGGTTACAGAACCAATGCCCTGGCATTGTCCGTTTAAAAAGAAAGAATATACCCTACTCCGATTATGGGTGTAGGGTTTACTTTCCATTTATTATATCTGTAAAAGTGTGTTATCAATTAAACTTTTCAATTCCTTATGAGATGTGGTATCTAAACCATCATCGACCTTTTGTAAAAGTCTTCTGGTCCTTCTGAAAAAATCTTGATAGATTTCTTTTTTTTGATAGGTTTGGTCTAGTTTTTCCCTATCCTGTAAAGACCAGTTAACAGGGTATTCTATACCGCCATGAAATCCTTCTTCAATAGCTTTCGCCACCATTGGCAGAACAATTTCTATACTCTCGATATCTTCCTCGGATAATTTTATAATCAGATTTTTCATGTAGCTATTTTATGGATTTGAATTTTTAAGCACTCAACAAAGAATCGAAAAGTCCTATTTGTTGGACTGGTTCCTGTTTGGCTACATAGTTTAAATCGCTATATTCCAAACATGCTATTTCGGTAGGAATACTGACATCCCTCCAAGCTTCGCCCTCTTCTAAGAATACCGTATCATATCCGTTATTATGGCTTATCTCCAATCCTGTCTGTTCCACGAACTTTTTATAGTTCTTGGTTTTATATTCTTCCTCATACACATTTTTACCGTGCATACGAACACCGCTGATTCTAAAGGGCGCCGATACCTGCGGAATCAAAAAAGCGCCATCATATGCGCCTAGAATAGCCCCTAATTCTATGGCTTTGTATTCAAAAGTCGAACCGGTATATTTCAAAAGTTCCTTTGAATCCGTTTTCACTTGATTTCCGTAGGGCGGGTTTGATATCACGCTGAATTTTTTCCCTTTCATCAGTTCTTTGACCTGTTCGATTACTTCGGGGTCGAAACAATCGCCATTGATCCAATGAAACTCCGGTAACAGTTTTTTTCCTACCTCGTAGTATTCCGTACATTTTTCGATACAGATACCGAAAATGGGTTTATTGAAACTCATTTCTTCATATCTTTTTAATGCATATGAAATCATTCCGATTCCTGCGCACAGATCGACAAAACAATCCGTATAGGTTATATTTTGACATAATGACCTACAAATCGAATAAGGGGTAAAATGCGCACTTATTAAATTGTTCATTTGACCGGCTCCCTCATGGTAATTATCGAAGATAAATTCACGATCACAGAAATTCAACGCTTCTTTTTTAAGCAGTTCGACCGCTTGATTATGCAAGTTTAAAACGGGTATTGATATTTTAGACATTGTTCTGTTTTTTAAGGGTTAGGTATTTTTTTTGAAAATTTCGATGGAATACGTTTTGCTCGAATGAATTTGAGTATGAAACGTTTTCCCGTTCCTTGTAATCCGTAATTTTTTGGTAGTTGTCGCCTAGTTCCAAAAATTCCGCTTCACTTAGCTTTTTGATTCTTTCGACTTCCATTTTTTCCCGACCGTTCAAAGATTCGCTAGTGTGTCCGCCTGGGTTGAAAGTCTTCCCTACCATTCTATTTTTATTCTGCAGCTTTTGAATCCTTATCGTTCTTGCGTGGCTCATTTTTTTCATATCGTCAGAATTAATTAGGATTTAAAAATTGAAAGGCTTTCAGGTTTTCCTCTGTAAATTCAAGCATTTTTTGAAGCTTTACTTTTGCCTGTATAGCATAAAAACCGCTTCCGTTTACGCAGATATCGAATTGTTTAATACCTGTTTCTATCGCATCCCATTGTTTGGGCGTACATTTTGATTTAAAGCCTTCCATATGTTGAAAGGCTTTTTTTCCTAGTTCCGTTCTCATTATTTTGATTCTTTTAGAAATGCATCTACATTTTTAACGGGCATATATAGACCTGCAAATACATGTTGCACCTTATCGCCATCTTCCACATGACCAGATTCTTTTAATGCATTATATTTGATTTTAAAGGCTTCTTTATCGGAACCGAAAAAGAAAAAACCACCGTATTTTTTCACAAGATCATCGCTTTTTTTGTCCTTGGCGGATTTCACAACTGCAGCTTCTTCTTTTTCCTTGTTGATCTGTTGCACCTCGTCTGGACTACCCCAAAGTTTAACGGCTATATCTAGATTTTTTTTGTTGTTGTTGACCTCTTTTTTTGCGTAGGTCAATGAATAACCGTGCTTTCTTTTCGAGGGGTCTTTTTTAAGTAGCTCATGGTGTTTTTTGGCTTCTTCCAATTTAAACTCGTAGTACTCCAAAGATTCGGGCATACTTAAATTAATAACGTTCGCTTGACGTTCCCAATAATCCGCTCTTGCTTGGTATTCCTCGGCTTTTTTCCCTTCCTCGACACATTTGTCCATTGCACGGTGCGAACGCTCTATTAATCGCCTGTGCGCTCCCTCGCTATGGTGTCCAACTAAAATTGGTTGACCGAAAGGTATACCGGTGTTCGCTTCGCTCATGTCGGATTTTTTCCATGCTTCGGTGCTTCTTGTCTCCGCATTGGCTTGATAGCCTTTTAATTTCTCCGCTTTGTTCTTGGCTCTCTCCTGTGCGTTGAATCCATCGGTACGGGTGATCGAGTATAAAAATTTAGGTTCTTCCTTTGTTCCTAGATACCCTAAAAAATTGTGTACCTCGCATTCGTGGGTCTTTTGGTATTTGGTCGTTAATTCGATAACGTCCCCTTTTTGGTGTGGTTCTTCACAAAGTGCGACAAAGACATTCGGGCAAAACTTTTTGTAAGTGTTCATTTTTATATTTGTTTAAGGATTAATTTTTTAGAATTTGAAGGAGTTCTACCCTCATTTTTTTGGAATCGTTATGTTGTGAATTTTGGTTCATAATATGTGAGTTTGAGATCGTTCTATCTTGCAGCAAAAACAGGGTGAGCCAACTGGTTTAATAAGCCAGGAAAATGTCGGAGTGTCTGCGAAGTGGATTTTAGCGGAGCGTAAAAATCGATGAAGTAGAAACCGTTATTTTATGTGGTGTTTAAACGGCTTGCCCATAATTCGCTGTAAAAGAAGGGCGGTCTTGAATTCATGTATCACAAAATTTATAACCTGCAGTTACAATAGAAATAAATAAAGAAGCTCGAAAACCGGTTGAAGCTTGGGCGTGAGCGACCAAGGCGTTACGGTGGGATTTTTGGTTAAAATCGTACCGTAACGATACGGAAGTACAAAACAGGTTTTGCGTTCCTAATAGAGAGCAGCTTGGCGATTGAAAGCGGGCGGTGGTGGGTCAATGGATAACCGATGGCCTGGCCATCGACCTTTTAAAAAGAAGCAATAGACCCCTACCCCATTTATGGGTGTAGGGGAATAATTGTATATTAAAAATCCGGTGTATGAATTATCTCTTTGTTATCCTTTTCGCAAAGTGTAACGGATATATCCCAGGCTTTAACTTTTCTTCTGCTTTTTTCATTGAATTGAACCAAAGCTTCTTTTTGCGCTTGGTAAATGGAATGCGCAAATATTTCCAACCGCTTCTTATTATACATAGCGACATAACCGTTTTTTGGTTTTTCATCTTTTTCAGATGCATTCAAATTGTCGAAAAATTCCGCTTGTGTTTCTTCTGTATCGTTCCACATAATTTTAAATATTAGGGATTTGTTGCACCATTGCATAAATATCCAAGTTGCTATTGATAGCTTCCATGATGTTGGATTTTTCTATCGTAGAATGAAAAAGGCTCTTTAATTTCTTTTCCTGTTGCTTTCTAGTTCCATCAAAAAAAGCGTTCCGGTGTTCCTCTATATAGTTGAAAACCTTTTCATCCTCGGACTCCGAAAAACTGCAGACCAAGGAAGCCGATGAATATTCTTTCTTGTCGTTACATGCGCATAAAATGTATGTATAAGCCATATTTATAGTGTTTAATTTATTGTTACTGGTTCTGTATTGTCTGAAAAAAAATAGTAGTCCGCCCCGTAATTGTAATGTATATCGATACCGTTTACGGTGTCGATATAGTGGCAGAACTTATAACCGAAATCCTCGGTTTCATCTTGTGAAAAGTCGAAGCCTTGCGCCCATTCTTTGGCGTTTTCTTTAGTGGCTTCGTGTCCTTGTAAAATGGTGCTGTATACTTTCATAGAATTAGAATATGAAGGAGTTCTTCTAAAATTTTTTTTGCAATCGTTATGTTGAAAATTTTGGTGCATAATATTTGAATTTGAGATCGTTCTATCTTGAAGCTTTAAAAAGGGAAAGCCAAAAAGTTCAATGAGCCAGGAAAATGTCGGAGTGTCTGCGAAGTGGATTTTAGCAAAGCGTAAAAATCGATGAAGTGGAAACCGTTATTTTATGTGGCGTTTGAACGGCTTGCCCATAATTCGCTGAAAAAGTAGGGCGGTCTCGAATTGAGGTATTGCAAAATTTGGTACATGGCAGTTGCCACAGAAATAAATAAAAAACCTCGGAAACCTGTGAAGCTTGGGCGTTGACGACCAAGTTGCCCCCGGTCTTGATTTTTGTATAAAATCATGCAAGGGCAATACGGAAAGTACAGAACAGGTTTAGCGTTCCTAATTAAATTTTTTAGGGTTAAATAAAAAAAGGTTCGCAAGCCTTTATGACTTACGAACCAGTTTATAGTTTAGTTATTAGGTAATTACTTATTGGAAAGCTCTTTTTCTAGTTTTGAAATACGCTCTTTTAAACGTTCTTCCCTGGCTTTCGAAGCTTCTTTGTATTTGGTTTCCAGGATTATCATTTCGTCTTTATAGTAGCTCTGGATTGCTTGGTGGAAAGAGTTGTTTACTTCGTTGTTCAAATGGTTGCTTTCTCCAAAATGAACATTTTGTAATATTAGCACTCTTACCATTTTATTAAATAATTTCTTAGAGAACGATTTCTTAAAATTCTGGATTATTTTACCGGTATCTTTAGTAGTTGTTTTACCCAAAAGTTTTTTGAAATGTTTGTCTTTTACATTCCAATTTACATTGTTATGATATGAGGATATAAAGAACGCTATCATTTCATCATCGGAAAGTGCTTTGGTATTGTTTACATAATCGGTTTCCTGTATAACAGTCACCAGTTCTTCAAAATGCTTATTGGATTCAATATGTTTTTTACGTATCTCTCGATCATTAAGTTTTTGTATTTTCTCATTCGGGGTACATTGGTCCATTTTCTTTTTGTCGATATCTACTTCGATATTTTCCTCTGGAGCTTTTTCTTTTAAACGCAATAACGTTTCTTTGAAAGTGTATGTTCTTGGGTCTAGTAGATAACCCTTTTTATAACCTTGATTAGGTGCATCTTCAAGTTCTTTCATTTCCTCTTCATAATCTTCAAGAGCTTCCGCAAGTTCAGCCAATAATTCTTCCTCGGTTAGTTCCATCCATCTATTAGATTCCCTGATGTGTTCCATGGTCGGTTTCTCCGGTTCTTCTATATAATCTATATCATCCTTGATATATGGAATTAGACCGTTTTCATTGAGTAAAGAAACTATGATCGCATTCTCTTCCCAATCAGAATTATATTTTCTAAAATCGGCAACTATAAGTATCCCGTTCGTTTTAACCTGGTTAATTAATAGATGTAAGGATTTCGTTTTTTTCGAGGTATAACAGCTTGATTTTGTGCATAGCATTTTATCATCACCAAATAGACTTCCCTGATTTATGGAATTGAAAGGACAAAGGTTACAGGATCCTGATCCGGTAATTAGTTTTTCGTCCGATAATGAGAAAGGTGCCTTAAGTAGATCATAACTATTGGTATTAATAGCTTGTTCTATTATATGAGTCCTAAAGCTTTCGCCCATACTTTCATAGAACATTTTTTGTTCGTCCTTTTGAAACATGGCAATTCGTATCGCAAGTGATATTGTCAGTTCTTTGGTTTCCAGAAAAGGTCTGAAATCATCAATTAGATTTGCCAATTTTATTCTACTATGTATGTACTTGACAGTACGCCCTATTCTCTTGGAGATAATATCTGGAGAATGTTTTGTAACTAAAAAAGCTATTGCCTCTGCTTCTTCCATCGGTTCTACTTCTTGTCGTTGTAGATTTTCAATAATCTGTACCTCAGAAATTACATTGCTATCGAAATCTTTTACGATACATGGAATAGTTTTAAGTTTTGCAAGTTTACAAGCCCGGTAACGTCTTTCTCCCATTACAATAATGTGACCTTTATCCGTAGGTCGTACGGTAATTGGTTGTAAGACCCCAAATTCCTCGATACTGGTGGAAAGCTCTTTTAAACGCTTTTCATCAATAGTTTTTCTAGGATTGTTCGGATCTAACTTAATTTTAGATAATTGGATTTCTTGAACCATTTTGTTTTCCATGATAATATTATTTTAGTTAATAAATATTTGAGCGGAGCCCAAACGGAAGACAAAATTTTGGAGTGGCTAGGAAACGGAATAAAAGAGAGGTACGAACGGTTATGCCGTCCCTGGTCCGATAAACATTTTGCGAGTTTATATTTGTTCACATATTGATTCAACCCTCCCTCCTATTGCACTAGGTAAATTTGAATAAATAGGGGTAGAAGTTAAAAAGTACGGGGATTTTTTCTATAATAAATATTCTACAGACCGAATATTCTTTTGTCAAAGCTGAACGGTTTAACTTCGATAACTTTAACTTTATGATAATCCTTATGATTTGGGTTAAGAATTAAATTATAATCACCAGGAACTACAGCAGAAGGAACTTTTAAAGCTAAGGAGGTACCTTCATTAATGAAATCATCTCCTATAACCTGAGTTTCATAAGAATATGGAATTTGTTGCCAATATAAATGCATGGCTTCTAATAATGGCACATCTAGAGATTTAATTGATGAATCCGGAATTAGGATTGAAATTACGAAGTAATCTTTAGGTAATATACCATAAGGAACGTGGACAGCAACCTCAGACATTGCCAATGCGATGGATGATGCGGTATAAAGCATTTTGACCCCTTTATTATTCCAACGACCCCCATATAGTTCAGCTCCAGTACCGGATAGATCGTCCTTATATTTCCCTTTTGATATCCTATATACTATCATGCAAAAATCCCATGCTCTATTCTCCCTAAAGCGTCCTTAACCATACCAATGCCAATTGTTGTATCAAATAGGTCTTTGGGTGTTTTGCCGCCTAAAGAGATATTCTCGGTTAATAGCCATTTTTTAAAATTGGTTTCACTACCGAAAACTTCATTTCCATAATTCATTAATTGTTGTATTGCAATGATTTTTTCGGTTTGTGAAGAGGAGAGTTTTTTATTGTCCTTTTTGTAACGTTCCAAGGTTCTTGTTGTGGTTTCCAGGACATTGGACCAATCATTAAAGTCCAAAGGTGACTTTTTGGCTATTATATCAAAAGTTTTATAATCTATTCCTGACCTTATCGTTTCAAGTATATTATAAGCCCTAGAATCATCATTCCAATCATAGGATATCAACTCGATACTTTTGGTGACATTTGGATTTATGGACATTTCAGCTATTCGCTTACTTTTATTTTTAACCAAACGTTGTGCTGGAATTAGAACATGTTTAGACGATTTACTATCCAAAAAAGTTTGTAAATATTTTGCTCTCTTCTTGTCAGGAATTTCGAATTGTCCTAAAATAAATTCCAACGACTTTTTAGCTGCAGCTTTTGATATTCCTGCATCCTCTGCCATTCCGTCAATTAATTCAGTCTTGTTCATAACAAAGATTATATAATTCTAATATACGAAATATTAATACAAACTGTCATAAAATAAACGACAATTGTCACAAACTATTGTTGAATACTGTTAAAAGTGATTGAAGGTGTGAAATGCAGTAAATATTAAATATAATATATAGTTTATATAGTTTATGTTCTCGCCTTCTTTTTAATAAAAGAAACGACCACTATTGCTATAGTTCATTGTTAAAGAAAAACATGGATTTTTCAGTAGCTTCATCAGTATCTAAGCCATGACCTTGATCCTTGATAACGTCTAGCAAAAAAGTTCTGTCAGAACGGTTATTGTAATCCTGTAAAAATGCTATGTATTTGGCGCTATCATAAACAGGAATTAATTCATCAAGTTCCCCGTTAATTAGCAAGGTATTGGGATATAGTTGTTGTTTTTTTAAATTATAAACTGGATCAAGACCTAAAAGTGATTTAAGACCTTCCAATGTAGAGGTAGACCCAAAGTCATAGTCATTGTCACTTGCGTTGTAATTTTTTTGATAAGACAGTCTTAAAGGATTTAATAAGGGTACCTGCCCTACTGCTGCTTTGTACATTTCGGGGTTTTCATTTATTGCCATTCCCGCAGTTACTCCCCCTGCACTACTAAAATAAATTCCTAATCTGTCCTTTGCTGAATATTTGTTGTCCTTTAAGAACTGTGAACATGCTAATAAATCCTTCCAAGAATGAAATTTATTTGATTTGATAGCATCTGTATACCAAGATAAACCTTTTTCGGAACCGCCCCTTACATGTGCTATAGCAAAAATATTTCCTTTCTTTACGAAATCAAGAACGGCACTACTGTAGTAAGGCTCCATTGATATGCCATATGCTCCATATGCAGTTATAATTGCTTTTTGTGGTTTGTCTTTATCATAATCCTTTGGTTTTATTATGGTCATTGGAACTATTGTTCCATCAAAAGAATTCACCTCTACAATCTCAGTTTTTATATCCTTGAATTCAAGTGGAGTTTTTCTTGTTACTTCTTCATTAATTTTTACATTCAAGGAATCATCAATATCTATAAAAACATAATTTTCTTTCCAACTTGATTGCAATAAAGTTACCGTGCTTAACCAAGTATCGAAAGTATAAAACCTTAAACCTGTAATAGGATAGTCTAATTCTATCAATTGGATATTGTTGTTCTTATCTATGGCATATAATTTATGTTCTACCCCATATTTCGAAGTAATAACGTATACATTTTCCATTGATACAGCATAACTCGTTATTACATAATCTTGATTTGGTTCGAAAAGGATTATATCCTCTTCTGGTTTGCTAATCTTATTTACTGTAGTTTTTACTAGGGTCTTCTTTCCATTTTTATATCTTAGGAAAAACATATTACCATTTCTTTCGTTAGGATAATAGAGTACGCTGTCCTTTTCGGACATTACTTGTTCCCATTTAGGATTTTTATCAATGGTTTCCATTGAAGTATTAAAGCCTTTATAACTTTCAGAGCCACTAATCATTAATGCCTGTAATATATCTGAGTTATAATTGAGATTTGGTCTTATGAAGTGTTCCTCGTTGTGTTCTGGTATCTGGTCGCCGGTCAATATCTTTCTAATACTTCCGTTGGAAATATCACCTAATGCCAAATAGGAATTTTTTGAATTATCAGGGTTTGGCCATCCAGTAAAAACAATTTGTTTTTCGTTGGCCCAAACCGCGTAGGAAACTTGTTGTGTGTTCATGTCCTTAGATGTCTCGAATAACACCTCTTGAGTATTTATGTCCATTACTCTCAAATAATCAGCGTTGTCATCACTTACAAAAAGAATAAACTTTGTTCCCTCTTTATTAGGTTTATAAAAGTGTACTGTATTATCGTAAGTAGCCGAATAAATAGCCTTTAACTCGTTGGTAAGTTTGGACCTTGAGTATAGAACTTGGGTAGAATCGTTATCTGCCCAATAGTAGTAGGCATTGTCACTGTTTTTTAACCAATAGTAATCTGGATTGAAAGTTTTGTTAACGTAATCCAAACTTTGCCTATATTCCTGAATCGAATTTTTAGTGTAATAATCCTTTGCTACCGAATCTTGAATAGACAACCATTCTTTTGTTTTCGGATTATCATTGTTTTCAAAATGAGGGTAAGTATTTATATACTCCAATTCATGCTCTTTGACTAACTCCTCTTTAATAGTTAGACCCGTGGTTTTTTCTTTATTTATATTTTGACTGGTACAAGAACCAGTTTGGAGCATAACAAAAAAGGATATTAAAAAAAGTTTCATATAGTGATATGGAATAAAATATTACTTGTAGTAAAAAATTGTAAAGATTGAAGTATTCTTAGGGCATGAAAAAAAGCTTAAATACAAAGGAGCATTTAAGCTTTCACTAATTGTTAGATTCTTGTTGTAAGCCTTTTTTTCTCTACAGTTCCTTCATCACCGCCGATTACTTTTGCTTTTTGTTTTTTTGAAATTGTCTTTCCGATTGTCTTAATTGCTTTTTTCATAATAGGTCTGTTATTAAACTTTGTGGTTTTATATTTCTAGAAAATGCTTTTTGAATGAGTTTTTTCTAAATGTTACTAATTGGATGATTAAAGTATGTCGATGATAAATATAATTATCTAATTATATAAAAACATACTAATAAGGTAATATTATACGCATTTTACGTATTGCGTTTAATAATTTCGTTCATATACATAGAGGGTGTAATGTTATCGTTATTAAGTTTTGCTTTTAATGCACGATTAAATGTATCAATAGAATTAAATCCAAATTCTTCTAAAATAGTATTAAGGTTTTTGTCTTTATAATTGTAATTTTTCTTTGTGGTTTGTACAAAATGTTCCATTCTTAAATCAGTAATATAAACTCTGAAGGTTTTGTTCTTATAAACATTGACAGCTTTAGATATATAAGTCCTGTTAGTTTTAAAAAGTTGTGCTAAATAGTTAAGGTCAACATCTTTGTTCGTATACCCTTTTGCTTCCTCCCAGGTATTAAGTTTATGTAGTGCAATTTTAACTGATGGTTCAATTTCCTTATTAATTTTTTTCTTGACAACCTTTTCCTGGTGAGAGGATGTGTCTTTTTGAATGTTAACTTCTTCTTCGTTTTGCAAAATTTGGTAAGGACCAGCTATTGGGATATCATTGGATGAAGTTGTAGAATCGAGAAAATCGGAAAGGCTACGTTTTGCTACTTGATATTTTCTTATATAATAGAAAGAAATTATCATAAGAACGGTAAGACAAACACCGAATATTAATAGAGCATAATCTTTGCCTCTTGAGCTATTTATTAAATTATCCCTTTGGTTCCTTATATCATTAATCGAATAGCCGGGCACTTCGATAAGGTCAGAATCCATTTTATTTCTAGCTAAAAAACTATCTATGTAGATTAGTTTATCGTAATATTCTAATTGTTTAACTCTATCGTTTTTCTGAATAGCATCGTTTAATAGGGATAAATAAATACTTTTACTCTCAGGAATGGGTGGCAAACCTGCTTCTGAAGAAACAGAATCGAATTGCACTAAATGTTTCTTCTCCAAAACTGGATTTTTCTTCACTCTTTGAATTTTCGCTAGAGTATAAAGAATATCAAGTTCCTCTGAACCGTGGTTCACTCCAAACTCGGATAATAAAATCTTATAAGCGTCATCATATTGTTTTTTTAAAAATGCAATTTTGCCATCCCATATTCTAGTTTTTTGTACCAAATTCTTTGAAGTAATCAAATTGGAATCAGCTCTAAGTTCTTTTAAATACATTTCTGCCATTTCCGCATCTTTATTGTTAAGTTCAAGGATGATAATACTTCGAATGACGGATGATTTTAATTCATACTTAAGTTCTTGTTCTTCTGGATGCCATTGCTCTATTGATTCAAGAGTTTGAAAATATAATTCTAAAGCTTGTGACTTCTGATTGTTTTCTTCTTTTATAGTTGCAATCCAAATTTGAGCCCTAACTTCCATTTCAAAATTCTCGTGTTCTTTCGCAAGTTCAAAAGTCTTGTCGAATTCCTGTGAAGCAAGTAGTGGCTGTTCCAAAAAATAGTAAACGTAACCCTTAATGAGGTTTTTATCGAAAAAATAATAATCCTCAGGTTCATTATTTATTCTTATTAATGAATCTGCATAGCTAAGACTATATTCAGTATCGGTTCTATATGCCATTACTGCGTATACCTTTGATAATGTTAAACTATCCCGTTCTACTTTGGCTTGTTCGGATAGTTTGAGTGCAGCGATTTTTGCACAATCATTATTTCCCTCTAAATCGTTCAATATATAGATTCTTTCAGCCAATGGGATAGCTGTCATTTCTCTAAAAATACTATCACAAGTTTTTGAATTTACGTCCTGTGCCGAAACCCTATAGGATATAGATATAGCAAGAATAAAAAGTAATGGCGATGTCCTTAGTATTAATCTTATCATTTTTGGGTGATATTTTTTCTTAGATTGAACATAATCCTTTCAAAAAGGCTTAATTCATTTAATAATATATAAGCCTGTCCGTTCATGTTTTGCTTGAATTGGAGTGTTTTATTAAAATTGGTGTCTAGATTTTTAAGTTCGACATCGACTAAGTAATAAGGTATTGTTTCAAGTTTAGGTACGTCCGAAACCGATTTTACAGTCCCAACCAAAGCTCCCCATTCTGGGTATGGGTAGTTATCTATATGTATCAAAACCCTTTGTCCCTTCACAAGGCTACCTGTGTTTTGTACAGGTACTTTACACTTAGCGAATATATTTTCATTATTGGTTGGCACAATTGTAAATATGTTCTCTCCTTCTTTTATCTCTTGGTTTTTATGCCAGGAATCATAAGTGGATATAGTCCCGCTTATTGGACTGGTAAACAGATAATTTTCTTTCCATTGACTTATTTCTGATAATAATCTTTGCCGTTCAAGCTGAAGCTTTGATAAGCTCATTACCGAATTTCGTGTCAAGTAGGATTGTGAACTTTTACTTTGATTGGAGATATCGGAAAAAGAAATACGCAAGGATTCAAGTTCTTCCTGACTTTTACTTTTTTGATTTAGAAGATCCAGGTATTTCCTATTCTCTATATCCATTTCATTTTCCGAGAACACCCCTTTTTCAAACAATTGCGTATATCTGTCTAAATTCTTCCTCCCGGATTTAAGCTTAGAAATTGAATTTTGCAACTGCTGACGTTTTGCCAAAATCTGATTTGATGTAGCGGCTCTTCGTTCTTCAAGACTGTTAATATTTCCCTGTTCTATATCTAAACTTTTTAGTAAAATATGGGATAGGTACGATTCTATATAACTTGTATATACGGCTTGAATAGATGGTCCAAGTTTTAAGTTTGTGGGGTAATATTCCAATAATTCATCCACTGTTAAGGATATGCCATCGTCTATCGATAATGTACTATCAAGATAAATTATATCCATAAAATTACCAGAAGATTCTAAAACTGCTAGAACTTCACCATCTTCAACTTTATCACCTGATAGAATTTTTATATCCTGAATATTACCATCGATTCTTGATAACAATGTAACTGGAGGTGGATTACTGGTAATTAAAGCTTCTGCTTGGATGGTCTGATTGAAAGAAACAAAAAAGCCGAATATTAACAAAGTGGTCAGTGTGAATAGACTTAAAGCGTTGCCATATGTCAGTATTCTTTTAGATGTTTTTCCAACAAATGCTGTATTGTTTTCAGTAATGTGTTTGTGGTTATCCATTGCTCAACTGATTTTTTATTAGGCGAGAATAACTACCTCCATTTTTCATTAGCTCAATATGATTTCCTTTTTCTATTACTTTACCCTTATCCAAAACTATTATTTGGTCGGCATTTACAACAGTAGAAAGCCTATGAGCAATGATTACAACTGTTTTACCTTTTATAAGTGCATTAAGATTCTTTTGTATTTCGGATTCGTTCGTTGCATCCAAAGCAGAAGTTGCTTCGTCCATAAAAAGAAAGTCAGGGTTCTTGTAAAGTGCCCTGGCTATTAAAACCTTTTGAGTTTCCCCTCCAGATAACATCACCCCTTTTTCCCCTACCCTAGTATTTAGACCGTTTGGCAAATCCGACATCATTTCATCTAGTTTTGTACATGCCAATACATTTCTTAACCTATTTTCATCAAGTCTTTCTGTTGAATTGGATTCTGTTATGTTTCTCAAAATGGTATCGTCGAAAATTTTTCCGTCTTGCAGGACTGTTCCACATTTTCTTCGCCAGTTTGATATACTTACCTGATTTAAATTTTCGCCCCCTAAAGTAATACGTCCTCTACTAGGTTTTCTAAAACCCAACAACAACCTAAACAAGGTAGTTTTACCTGAACCCGATGCCCCTACTACAGCAGTTGTCTTACCTGCAGGTATTGTCAAACTAAGACCATTGAATATGGAATTATTCTGTCCCATATATCCAAAGGATATATCATCGACCAAAATATCGAACTCACCTTTAGGAATGGAGATATTTGTTCCGGCATTGTCTTCTTTGTCCTCATTAAAAACTTCCGACAACCTGTTCATCGCTAAATTGGTTTCCTGAAGCTCTAACATAAAATCGACACTTCTATTTAATGGAATATTCGTTTGTGCTAAAATAAACTGTATAGCAAGCATGGTTCCAAGGGTCATCGTCCCATCGACAACTGCCAAAGCAGAAATAAGTAGTATAACGATATTAATACTGCTACGAATAATATCCGCCAGATTTTCCTGTGTATTCTGCAGCTTAAGGGATTTAGTCTTCGTGTTGATGACCTTTAATTGGTTATCGTACCATTCTTTCTTTCTTCGGTTTTCGGAACCACTGGTCTTGATATCGGCAATATTAGAAATTAACTGCAGTTCATACGATTGGCTTTTAGATTTAAAGCCAAAAGATTCATGATCTAAAGCTGCTCTTTTTTTCATGAACATTGATACCCATAAAACGTATGCAACACTACCAATTAGAAAGATTGCAAAAATGGACGGACTATAAATAAAAAGTAAGAGGGAGAGCACTATTAAAATAGTGACATCGTAAAGGGAATCGAGTAAATGTCTTGTTAAAAAGGACTCAATTCTATCCGAATCGTTTATCCTATTTATAATATCCCCTTTTGATCTTCTCTCCAAAAAAGATATTGGTAAAGCCAATAACTTGCTCAGATAGGAATCCATTAATTGGAGGTTCAGCTTCATCGATAAAAAAAGCAATATCCATTTACGGACAATTTCAACGAAAAAATTTATTAAAAGAAAAAACAACTGTCCTAAAATTAAAACCCATATCAATCTTTTATCCTGAAAAAAGATACCCTGGTCTACTATAGATTGCGTCATTATCGGTAATAGAACCTGTAGAATACCAGCTACACCTAGACCGAATAATAGGGATACGATTACTTTTTTTTCATTTAATAATCGTTTGTAAAAAAACCTATAAATATGATTATAGTTCTTTTTTCCTTCGTTGATATATTGAGTTCCTATAAGTTCGTTGGGTTCAAGCAACATAGCTATGCCTTCCGCTTCATCTTCTTTATCAGAATTACTTGACCAGCCCTGAATAAATTCCTTGATACCAAGGGAATATTTTCCTTTTGACGGGTCTGAAATATACACCTTTCCTTTTTTTATAGAATGAACGACTAAAAAATGATTCTGTTGCCAATGAACTATACAGGGTAAAGGTGCCTTATCATTAAGATCCTCAAAAGTAAGTAGTACAGAATGGTGTTCAAAACCTATCTTTTCCGCAGCATCCTCTAAAGAGTTTAATGAAACACCGATTCGCTCGAAATCAATTTCTTTTCTAATTCGTTCTATATCGATATCATGCCCAAAGTATTGAGCTATGATTTTTAGGCTTGTAGGTCCACAATCCCAAGAATCCAATTGTTTAAAATGTGGAAATCCGCTCATTTTTTTAAAGAAGCCTAAAAATAAGGTTTTATGTTAAAGTCTTCATAACCAATTAAATCTTTCCTACAAAATGTTAAAAAAATGGGTTAAATACCGCAATACGTAAAATGCGGATGATTTTATAAATTGCGTAATGCCCTTTTTTGCATGGTTATTATATTAATACAATATTGCTTTATCAAATAAAACGATATGAAAAATAGAATCAAGGTAAGTGAAATTAAAGGTGAAGGTCTTAGTTTAAAAAGTTTTCTTGAAAAGCAAAACAAGGATGATTCAATCATAATTTCGATGAACGATAATATAAGGGCTCTGGAACAAAGATGTTATATAGCTTCATAAATTTATCTTCTACTCAAATGGATATAAGATAGGACGCGCGGTCGGTTATAATTTTTTAAAAGTAATCCCCCTAAAAGTAGAAAGGACAGATTCCCGGCGTTTTGTATAAATATAACATATTGAAAAAGAGGTCATTAAAGTTAGTTAGGACAATATGTCGTAGAGATTATACTGTCTATATTAACTAAAACTTTGTTAGTTAGAACATATTGTCGTCGTTTCTAACGTACTCAAATACAGCTTAAATAAAGATTTACCTCCAGTTAGGACACATTGTCGTCCTTATTTTATACGCCCGTTTTCGCTTATTCCCCGTTAGTTAGGACACATTCCCGTCCTTTTACATTTAATATAAAGTACATATTTTTAGTGTGTTAACACTATTCAATACAAGCTACTGTAAAAGTATGTGAATATAATATTCATATAGAAAGGACACAATGTCGTCAATTGATAATATAACAGGAACTCAACCGATAAAGGGTTGAGGAAACAAGAGTTAGGACAGAATCCCGTAAAATATCATAATCACATAATATAATAGAAAGGACACATTGTCGTCAATTGATAATATAACAGGAATGTAGTTATAATGGGACTTTACAGCTAGTTGAGGAGAAAAAGGTAAAATATATTCGTTATAAAATATGTTCGTATACATTAAGTTAGGACACTATCTCGTAATTATATAATAAAATAATATTCATATAAATCAGTGCTCTAATGATTGCTGAGTTTATATTTAAATCACTGTTAATTAGTGTTTTATAGCCAGTTAGGACAATATTCCGTAAAATATAATAATATCATAATCATATAGAAAGGACACATTGTCGTCGATAAAGTGGGTCTCGAAATCAGCTATTAAAAAGTAGAGAAGATTGAAGTTAGAACATAATCCTGCAAAATATAATAATATCATAATGACATAGAAAGGACACATTGTCGTCGATAAAGAATCAAATATAAGGGGCTATATATTAGTTTGTATTACAATTAGATTTTGTAAAGTACTATAAACATTAGGGTCAGAACCACAAAGGACTCCTGGTCGGCACTATGTTTTCTGCAAAGAAATAAATATTCGGTCAAAAAGGGGGTGATTTTAATAGTTTTCAACAGCTATTAACAATCATAACATATTGATATAGTTTTAGTTATACTTTGATAGGACACTATGTCGGCACTTCGAAATAAGAGATTATCTGGAGAATGGGTATTTTACTGCATTTCACACCTTTCATCATATGTAATATTGAAAATATGTTTAAAATAAGCTTGAAATGATAATTTCAAGTTTTTTTTTATCCTTATCTCTTTAGTTATTTAATAAGTATTTCTTTAAAAGGTAAATTAGGAGTTTTTAAAAATAGCTGTTAAGCCTGTGTTTATCGATGGTATTCAAATATGGATAGGACACCATGTCGTAAAGGTAGGACGGATTGTCGGCTAATATGCTTAAAACCTAGGACACATTGTCGTCAATTTGAAGTTAGTGGACTACTGAGATATTGGTTCTGCATTTCACACTTTTCATCATTTGGTGTGATCGGGTTTTATTTTATTGTCGGAGTTATTTAATAGATTATTTCTTTAAAAGAAAAATTAAGAACTTTTAAAAACGTTGTTAACTACCGTATCCATTGAGCCAACAATATTTGAATAGGACACGATGTCGTTAACATAGGACTTCCTGTCGTTGGATTTCTTAGGTTCATAGGACACCTGGTCGGTAGTTTTTCTAGAGAGAATTATAGCCCTATTGCCTTTTTTTCATGTTTTTGCTGAAATACTATTTTCCCAAGGTTGTCCAGGAACTCCCTTCCCTGGAATGCTTTGAGTTTCTTCCTTTCCTCTATTTCTATCTGAGTAAGATAGGTATAGCCCCATTTACGAACTAAGCCATAAAGCATCAATGTATTCTCTTCCGTAAGCTTATATCTTGGTGTTATCTTGGCAATCCATTTATTTGTCTCCTTATGCTCGAATTTATCAAGGCTATAAGTGTTGGTGTTTTTGTGATTTTGGTAGAAGCTCATAGTTATCTTCTCTACAACTTTACCTCTAATGGCATTTTTAGGGTCCCTTGCGGTTCCATCAGTGTAATAAAATGTGTAATTAAAGGATTTGTCGCTTAGTATGTCCAATTCGCTCTTAATCGGCATTAAAATGCGTTTTTCGATTTTTGATATATTATAGTTCTTCGGTATACCAAATTCTTTTTTGAAATTGTGCATTTTAAGGGTAATACCCTTTTGAGCGAACCAATGATTTATGTATTGATAGAATTTTACGGATTCCACTTTTGAGCATTGGAAGGCAATGTTCGATGCATACTTTGTATATCCTCTTGAGAGATCGGTAAGAAATTTGAACCAGTCGGCGCTAACCTTAAACTGAACGTAAGAATTGTTTTTTGCATAGATTGGTTCTTCTATCAATGCCATAAACTTTTCTCCAGGTATGGATTTTAATAATCCATCTTCATAAACTTCCATAACAACATCTGCAGAAATAGATCTGTCCCTTAATTTTTTTATAGCCATACGAACATCATCATAATTTTTATGTCCCTCTACCATAAAAGCCTTTACCGGAAACTGGAACAATATCTTATTCTCCATATCCAATTGATGTCCTACATCTATATTTTGATTTTTCTTAAGCATTTCCAAAATCCTAAGAACGACACGCATTTCGTGAATGGAAACATCGAAGTTTTGAAGTTGTTTGGTTAAACTATATGGTTGTTGAATATTTTGAGGTGCTGCGTTCGGATTGTAGACCTGGATGGAATTCTTCATGCTTTTTACTTTTACGACAATTTGTCCTATCTCAAAGATAACCGTTAAATGTTTGATATAAAAAAAAGGACGGCAATTTGTCCTAACTAATGATTTTTGTTTGTACATTAGCAATGTGAAATGCAGAAATGCATGCCCCGTTAAGGGGCTTTTTCATTTATAGCCATTTCGTTGAAGGTTCTTTCTTTCCCTTTATGAAATTATCCAATTGATTGCCCCTGCCCTCTTTCGTCTTTTCGTAAACATTGAAGTAAACCCAGGTCGGATGTGATTTGTCTAGAAAGTTTTTAAAGCTTAATAAATTGTTGGCTTTATGTCTAAGAAATTTACAGGACGTGCATTTGGGATCTATTAAATGTCTGTCCATTTTTTTCTGATTACAACTAGGGCAAAGCGCTTTGGTAATGATGACAAAAACCTTTTTCATATTTAATGTTAGTTAAAATATATAAACTATGTAAACTATAAAAATAAAGATTATATAGATTATTTAGTCTACTTCGAACACTCTTTTATTCAATCTCTCCTTTTCAATCAAGCCCCTTAGCTCATTTGCAAAATTTCTATTATTGGAAATACCGGAAAGGATAATAGATCTGTTGAACTTATCCGAAGTTATTAATGTTACGTCCATGGTTCCAATCAGTCTTGCCACAAACGATCTAAATCTTTTTAGGTCCTTGATTCTGTAATATTGGACATAATCGTTTTGAATACTGAACACACCTTTTGTTATCTCCAGATGTTCGTCTTGAAAACTAAACTTGGTGTTGCACAGATATAGAACCTTATAACCGTACACCAATAGGAAAACTATTAGTAAAACCTTTCCGAGACCAATAAAAACATTTGCTTCGTACAAATTATTTACCGGAATCATTGTAAGACCGAATTTCAATACAATCCCTAAAATTGGAAACAAGGCATATTTCAATAAGGCATATTGTAGAGTCGGTCTATAAATTTGGTCTCCATTTTCTAAGCTTTCAATGTGAGTTAACTCTTTCATAATTTCTAGTATTTCCTATGGTTACTATACCCTTCAAAATAAACAGGGTATAGAAACTATAGATATATAGTTTAAATAGTATATATATATCATAATGTTTTAAAGTGCGATAAAATGGTCTCCATGTCTTTTTCAATCATGTCCACCATATCGTACAAATAATATTTAGTACTTAGGTTCTCGTTCATTACATCATCATTCTTAACTGCATGGCTATAAATAATGTCCAAATAGTTCTGATAGGTGTCAGTATCCAGTTCAATGACGAGTTTCTGCCTTTCCTCACCTCTCGGATAACGCTCTGATACAGGTCTTTTTCCTCGTCTTTGTATGTAACGGGTAAAATCATCGCTAGCAACCCTGAATGTATTCTCATTCTTTAAGACAGAAATATAGTATTCGACACATAGCCTAAAAAAATCTTTTTTATGATAACGAAAATCACCCATTCCCCTTAAAAAGTCCAAAGCCAAAACATTGAATTTATTCTTTAATTCCGTGTGTACTTCCCAATTGAACAATTTACTATTGTTAGATTTAGGACTTTCAATAGACTTTTTAACCGCTTTTTTTTTGGTTTGTGTAGGTTTAGGCTGAACGGTAGGTTTTCTTTTAATTACAAATTCAACTTCTTGATCGTTGTCCGTTGAAACAACAGGTTTGTGCTTATTACGCGCCTGGGCGCGCTCTATGTTTCCTAAATCAAGCGTGAACTCTTCGTCGCTGACACCTTGTTTTGCTGATTTACTCATAAGACTTGATTTTTAATAATAGTTCCTCAATTAACCTAGTATAATCCTGTCCTGCTCTGGAATGTGGTTTATGTTGGAAAATCGTCAATCCCTTTTCGACAGCATTCTCTATCTGTACATCGGCTCTTATGAAACTTTTAAATAAAAGGTCAGAAGCCCCTTTGGTTAACATCTCCCGATACTTGTTGATTCCCTTTCTGGTCACTAAGACATTAGTAAAGAAAAATCCCAAGAACTTTAGATTAGGATTATGTAGCTCCACATGGTCGAAAACACTTCCAAGAAAGGAATTTGCATTCTTAACAGGATAGGCTTTTGCTTCAATCGGAATTAAAAAATAATCACATGCAACTAAAGCGATTTCTGCAGGAGTTAATTCCATTTCATTGATTGTTGCAGGTGGTGTATCGATCATAATATAATCGAAATGCTCTTTCATCGGCTCGATTGCTTCTTTTAGGACGTTCCTATCATATCGAGAAGCAATAAAGTTTGGAGATCCGGAAAGAACGTAAAAACCCATAGCCTTCTGTCTTAATTTCAAATTTCCCTTTTGCTCCAAAAAATCTTCGACGTTATAAGTCGGCTCCCTTATTCCCGTTCCGAAAGTAAGGTCACATTGAGGATCCATATCTATCATAAGAACCTTCTTTCCCTGTGCTGCCAGTCCAGCTCCAATATGAATTGTATTGGTGGTTTTACCTACGCCACCTTTACGGTTTACAACTGCTAATACCATTGAATCTATATTAATAATGTATATATAGCACAAATATATAATAATGTTTTTATATATCATATAGTTTAAATAGTTTTAATTTAAATATAGTAATTATATATTTTTATATAGTTTAGATTAAACTTATATAATAATTATATGAAAAAATTAATTTTTATGCTGTTAATAGGAAGCATACACCTAGGCATAGCACAAGGGATTGAAGAGGATAGGTGGTCTGATTTTGAGGATGACCCAACAGATGAAACCGCCCCAGACTTAGATCCCGATGTGGACGAAGAAACAAGACAGGGATTATACGACATGGCTGCCAATGAGAACACAAGTGGTTATGATATGTCGCCCGAAGCTGTTGATTATCTATTGGAAAATGGCATTAGCCCATACCTAATGGAACAGTACTTGGCAGGTGAAGCACCTTTGGCTATCGATGATATAATTGAGGACCATTTATACGATTATGAAAGGGAAGTGGCAGACCAGGTTTTTGCAGATGTAACGGATGGGGATGATAGTTTTGATTTCGACCTTGCAGCGCGGTTGAATCCCCAGGATATGGAAGAGGCAAATAGCGCAATGGAAGATTTTATAGAAACTATGCAAGCCGATAACATCCGTATAGAAGATATGGATGCAACCCATGTTAAAGAACGCTTTCTAGATTTTATAGAAGCCCATAAGGAATATATCCTAAGACATGCAGAATATATTGTTGTGTTTAACCTGATTCTAGACTTGGTAAATGACGATATAAACATTGAGGAAGTTATGCGTATTGCAGGACTGCCATTAACTTCAATACTCGGGAATCCCCTTGAACGTGTTTATGATAGGCATATGACACAACATCTAGAAAACTTTAGGAACATTGTACCTCTTGAAAGATTAGAACAGTTAGGGACTTCCTATGAAAATAGTGTCCTAGAAAATTTCGATCCACAATTATCTGAAATTATCCTAAATGAATATTAAAAAGTGTTTAAGCTGCCTTATATGCCTTATATTTTTTTCCAATATGGAAATGTCGGCACAGAACGAAAGAAGCCCGGAGGAAGCTTTATATGAACTGTACGAGGAGAACATAGAGCAGTGGAAGGGGTCGGAGAATGTTAAAAACCTAATAGCATCACATCCTGAATTATTAGAGATCATCAATAAAATTGATGCGAAAAAGCTAGATCAGAGCGGAAACTACAAACTTATGGGGTTTATTGAAATCCTAACGGACGAAGCCTTGTTGGATTCCCAGGTAGATATGCTTGTTGATGGATTAAGCCCTGAAAATATATCCTTCATAGAAGACTTCTATTGGAAAATAATCAATTCCCCAAAATCTAAAAAGGTGGCCGACCTTTTGGTGGACCACCTTTTGGATGCGAAGGATAAACTTGAAATTCAAGTTCAGGAGTTAAGTAAAAATTAATAATCTGCAGGATTCAGGTCAAAGTTAATCTGTTCATTACTAAACGTTGTATTTGTGCGTATTTCGGTTGCTTCATAAATACTTTCACCATCCAATAAAATATTAACATTAAAGGTTGAATCTCCAATGTCCGGGTTATTGATATCCAATTTTTTTAAAAGTATAGAGCCTGTCATTTGAGTTGCCGTGTTATTTGCCTTGATACTGCAACTTTCTATATTGGTTAGCGAATACAAAATTAAATTATCTACCTCATTACCTTCACAATCCGTAAAAGAGCTACCAGTTAAACTAGTAGTAATTACGGTTTCATAAGACTGAAAATCACCGCCCTGGTTAATTTGTATTTCGAATATCCCGTTATCGATTTCATCAGTATCCGTAGTTTCATCGTTGGAGCAGGATAACATTAAGAATGACAGGCTCAAAAAGTAGATAATTTTTTTCATGTAAGATATTTAATGTTTATTAATATAGTTTAAATAGTTTTAAAATATTAAAAAGTATATAAAGTTCTGATTAGTCAATTTCATAAACCCCTTTTCTTGTTCTGTTTATTTCAATAAGTTCTCTTAATACTTCATGTATGTTAGACGTAGGAATAGCGCACATATGTAATAAAGGATGTGATTTATCCGACGTTATCAAAGATAAATTTTGGGCGGTTAACAATCTCATTATAAATGGTCTTTTAATCATTAAATCCTTTACCCTATATAATTCTACGAAATCCGAATTAATACTGAAGACACCACGCACATATTCAATTTGTTCGTTGGTTATTCTAAATTTATGGGAGAGGATAAACGCTACCCTATAAATATAAACAAGAAATGCCAATGCTAATATGGCGATTGCATAGGGTAGGAGTGAACCTATATCAAAATTGGACTGAATTAAATCCAATTGCATCAAGTAACCGATACCATAGTATACAATACCTATAATAAGGAACGTAAACATAAAGGGAACGATGGGTTTAAGAAATGCATAAAGTTTTACTGGGGTAAGAACTATTGTTTTTTTTGACATGATTCAGTTTTAAATGATTGATATTTCTTTAGTGGTTTTTGAGTAGTAGCACCAGAACCATACCTTCCTCCATAAAAATCCCTTATTAATGCCCTTAGCGAAAAATGATTATAAAACTTTTCTTTTCCTGATGCATTTGTCACCCTAATTCCATGTAATCCATATGAGATACTTAAATCGGTATCCTTATCGCTATGGACCAAAAAAAACTGTGCGTCCTGTAAAGCTGCAAGCTGACCATTTCCAAAAACACAAATAGGTCTAGAGTAGGGGAACTTCTGTTTTACAAATAAGATATGTTGTTTTTTAAATGTTCTAGGCAAAATTGCGACAGCTGTAAAATAATCCGTTTGTTTCTTTAGTGTTAGATATGATAACGCTTCTATTGGGTCATTGAAAACTAAAACTTCCGAGCTTAGTTCTGGAACGCAGTTGGTGGACCAAATTATTCCATCAACACCATTTTCAATATTTATAATAGTTTCATACTGTCCGTTTATCTCTAATTTGTGCGAGGTCTTGAAAGTACTTGGTTCTTTAAAAGTGAATACTAAATTCAAAATTCCCGATTCTTTCTCTTCTAAGGTTATAAAATCACAAATCTTGCCTAGTGCTTTGTTTGATATACCTAATTGTTTTATGTATGGATGACAAAATAGTTTAGATTTGGACACCAGCACTTCTATTAATTTTTTGTTCTGCATTATTCTCAGACTTTAAATCCATTACTTTGGATAGGTCCTCTATAGAACTCTCCATAATTTTAGATGGGTCTTTAGTAGAATTATAGGAAACTTTACCGGATGTACTAACGTTCTGAATAACATAATCCCCACTTTTTTGAGACATTTTAAAAACCGTACCTGGCTTAATTGCTTCTTTGTTTTTTTGACTTTCAATAATCTTGTCCTGGGATTGTTTATTCTTTAATTCCAAATCGGTATACCCTTTAGAACTACTCAAGTCTACGAGTATTTCCTTTCCATTTACTTTAATTGCTTCGTTGTTCTTAATTTTTTTTAGTTCCTCCTTATTCAATGGAAAATTAAAGTCATTGATGGAAACCTTTAATAATTCGTTAGTTTGCTTATCCTTTTGCAAAATATGCTTGGTCATATCTCCTTGCTTATCCACCATGTCCTTGATTATTGTTCCTCCATTCTTCAACTTATTAAATTGCACAGTGTTTAGATGTTCAGCTTTTTCGAACTCTTTCTTAATAGGATGTATTTTCAAGCCATAAGTTTGATCGTTTCTTAAAATGCTGGATAAAGAAAGTTTTACCTTCTGTTCCTGAACCTTACCATCGAATGTCTTGAATTGAATAGGAAGCAATTCACTTCGTTTTCCAGAAAGTAGATTAACCAATAAATTACGATTTTGAATTAAATCCCTTTCCTTGAATCCAATTTGTTCAAGCTCCTTGATAGGTAATCTTTTTAACTCATTTATCATTTTATTATATATTTTTGAAGTATAACACATCCTAAATATAGTATATTTATATAATATGATACATTTATACAGATTAATTTTATTTATAGGTCCAATTTGTTGCGCTCAATTTAATACGGTAAAACCCCAAAAACATATCGCATTAATACAAAAGTTTACAGTTGAAAAAGTTGAAGTTGATACGAGTAGGGGGGTAGTGTCCAATGAAAATATGATGGCATTTTCATTTCCTCTTGATACCATTAGAATCAATAGTGGCTTTGGTAATAGGCTACATCCTATTACCGGTGTCAACAAAAAACATCTAGGAATAGACCTAAGATCTAGTAATTCGTATGTCCATTCAGTACTTCTTGGACGTGTTAAAACCGTGGACTATCAAAAAGGCTATGGATTTCATATAAGAATAGAAAAGGACGGACTGGAGTTTTTATATGCCCATCTATCCGAAATCTATATTTCCGAAGGCGACATTGTAGACAATGGTGAAATTATAGGTAAAACCGGAAGTACTGGATTATCCACTGGTGACCATTTGCATTTCGAGGTCCAAATGAACAAGGCGCACTTAGACCCTATAAAATTTATTAAGAATCTTCTTCAGATGAGCGAATCGAATCTTTGATCTTTGATATATGTAAAATCAAATCTTTCTGTAGTATATCGAGTTGCTTTGTAGTTATGGAGTTATGCAGACTAAGCCTGTCATTCTCCTCATCAATTTTATTGACTGTAAAGTTTTCAGATAATAAATTTTCTGTATAAAAATGTTTAGAAAAAAAATTAACCAGACTAAGAAAGGTTTCTACTGAAAATTGTCCCTTGTTTTCTAAAAATGATATGGTATTTTGATTAGGCGCTCCAATCTTTTCCGCAAGCTCTGCTTGGCTGATACCTAAGGTTTTTCTAAAATGAAGCATTCTCTGAGCTATCTTTTCTCTATCAATCGGCATTTTCATTGTTTCTATATTGCATCACAATATAATCAACTTCACGTCTTATTTTCAACATATTGTTCATTAAAAGTTTGTTTTTGATCTCTTCGTTCTCGAAATCGTAATATTTCGGTAGTTTAGGATAAGCTTTTTCTTCCCTTTCGATTTCTTTGGAATCGATAAGAATTTTACATCTGTAAGTATTAGGATTCTCGTTGGACTTGGACGAACTGTTGAAACCAAAGGCTAATTTTGCGACAATTTCACCAGTTCTTAGGTCTGCAACTTTACTCGACGGTATAAGATTATCCATTTGTTCCCGTACACTTGTGGTAGTTTCTTTTCTAGAGATACTAACCCCCCTTGCCAGCTGTCTACTCTTACCGAACAACCTTTCTAACCACATCAAGGTATCCTTATTCTTTACTCCTCCAGAAATAACATTACCGACAACACTGGTAATGGTATCCGCAATCTGCTTTCCATAACCCTCAACTAATTGGGGAAGCTCTTGAAAACCCAACATCACGGCGACCTTATTACTTCTAGCTGTAGAAATCAAGTTCTGTATTTTATAAAAGAAAATAGTTGGCAACTCGTCGATTATTACAGCACAAGGATAATTCCCCTTTGTGTTTATCTGTTTGGTTAGCGTATTTAACAGCAACGAATTTATCGTTGAATTGGTGGCTTCTGTCTTGGGTGAATTAGCTATAACAAATACACTTGGACAGCTCTTGTTTGAAATGCGTAAATCAACATCGTTATCAGAAAAAACCCAGGCGGATTCTTTAGTGTTCAACTTTCCAAGATGTATTCTTAAGGTACCAATTTGCCCCTCTAATTGTTGATATGTTCCTGTTTTGTGAGCTGAAACGAACGGTGACAATAATGACTCCAGTTCTGGTTCGGACAAAAGAACGTCAAAAATCTCATCATATTCTTTATTTAAAAATGAAAGAACATGTGGCAATGTCGAATATTTCCCGAGTTCATATTTTGAGAAGAAAAAAAAAGTTGCTGCCAAAAAGTTGATTGCCGACTGGGAGAAGAAAGCAGATGCACCTCCCTCGGATGCCTCCGACCTTTTAGACAACGAATTGACCAACGCTCCAGCGGTTTCAATTGCAGAAGCAAGCGAATCTATATACTTTGGCAATAATGGGTTAACCCTTCTACTGTACTCCACATTATCTAAGTTGACAACATGAAAGGACATATTCTTTATACCATTAGTTCTTTTCTTATTCTTGAGATACTGAAAATATGTCAATTCAGTTAGATCGGGATATTTGTAATCATATACCAATCCCGTGAAATTTTTTGAAAGCGATTGTCTAATAAAGGGCATTATGATAGAATAGGATTTACCACTTTCTGGGGTTCCGATAACTATTGTACCCCTAAAAGGGTTTGTAAGATTAAACCATCCTTTTCTGAATTTTCCTTTAAAATAATATTCCATAGGAAGGTTTAATGAAAATTTATTGTTCAGTAATACAGAGTTTTGCTTAAAGGATTCATTTTCATCGTTAAACTTATCCCCTCCCAATTTAAAGTTTATAAACTTACTTACATTATCGAAACCTATATGCATTAGTATTACACCGAAAAAGGAACCGACCATATAAACAATGCCCCAAGAATTGAAAAGTTCCGAACCGTTTGATGGGTCCAATAGATAACTAAGTGTTGAAACCCCTAGAATAATTATTCCTAAAACAATAGGTAAAACACAATGAATCCCAACTTTAAGATCCAGGTTCTTTTTAGGCTTTGTCCCGATACATGTTATCAATAATATTGTAAGGGTAAAAAGTTTGGAATAGCCAATATGCCTGTAAATCATCATACCGTCCATTTTTGCTAGTACGGAATTGAGTGCACCTAATTTCTCATGGTTATAGAATTGAAACATGGCGAATTCCACTAGAATACTTAAATAAACAGCTCCTTGTAAAAGCGCAAATAGTTTATACAGACCTTTATTGTCATCCATTATATAGGAAACTTTATGACAGCTAGTAATCCATGTCTAAATATCCTATCCGCTCCAAAAACCATTTTCGTGTCTTGTTGAATACTGAAAATTATATTTCCTTTAAGAACAAATGAGAGTTCTATTCCGGCACCTGCAGCCATTGCGAAAGTTTGTTGTTGGCTACCTCCTAAAACACCGAACCTCAAATTGGACAAAGCATCTTTTTTTCTAAAAAGTAGTGGTTCAAAATATACCCCAGTTAAATAGGATTCCTCATTATTCATATCACTTTTTAAGGTTGCTTCAAACGCTATTTCCCATCCTTCATAGTATCTATTATTGTATTCAATACCCATTTTTAAAATGGGTGAACCTTGGATTGTCATACCTCCAGATGGAACCAAATATGTGAATCCTGATTGCGCCATTAAAAATAATGGCATAAATGCTGTTATAAATAAAAGTGTCTTTTTCATAAATCTCTAACTTTTGAAGGCTTTGGCGTTAAGTAAGTCCGAATAGGATATATCAAGTCTTATTTCTCTTCCCGAAATTTGGTTCTCCGCTACGTTGATAGTAAAGTTTTTATTGCCAGGAAAGGTGAATTTTTTAAAAACCACAATATTCCTGTGATCTCCCAAAAACATATCATCCTTCAGGTGGACATAATCAGGGACTATTTCCACATCTTGATTGCTTTCCTTCTTCTTTATCTTTCTATCTATAATCTTATATCTTACTTCATCAATGGTATATGGAATATTTGTATTGTTCGAAAGCACATAATCAACAAAAATGTAATCTTTGATTACCCATATATTGTTTAATCTTAACTTTTGCTTATTCTTCTTGCTTACCACAGCGTTGATGCTAGGTTCTACATCCATCATTTGTTCTGTCAAGTTCTGAATGGTAACAGAATTCAATGTCTCTCCCATATTATTGAAAGAAGTCTTTCCCTCTAATGAAATATTCACGGTCTTATGCGCTTTCTTACTATCGTATTCATAAATCAATCGATACTGGCGGTATTCCATTTCTGTAATTATTGTAACCACTCCCAAATCCTCTTTGGTTGCTTCTTTGGGCTTAATCCTTAAAACATTTTTTAATGGAAAATCTCCTACAACCTTATTGGTTGATATATCCATATATTCCAATTCATAATCACTAACAAAGTGTGTGGAAATATTTTCATTTACCTTGATTATTTCTAAGGCTTCCTGTGAAATTCCTTTAAAGATAAATGACATCAAAACAGTTACTATAAGTGCTTTTGAAATTTTCATGTGTATAATTATTATTCGTTGATTAAATAAACTTGTGTGTTATATTTTAAAAAGGCTTTGTTCTTTTTAAGTGCTTTTGATATTGCCCTGGTTGCACTATTTATTGAGTTGGAAACGGATCTATAGAGCTGCTGTGTAGTTCTTTCTTCTCCTTGCCCCATGCTATTTCCCATAGTTCCACCACTTCTTGCGGCATTAACCCCTAAATCGGAAACAAATGCCCTGAACTGGCTATCTGGGACATAAAGACCTTTTATTCCATCATTGTCATAAAGTGAAATTTTAACAGGAACTATCGAATCTGCCATCATAATTGAGTTAATGGTTATCTTAACTCGTTGTGATTCGAAACCACTGACCTGACCATATACATACTTCCCTTTTTTAAGAAGATAATCGTTAATGAATATGTCCTGTAACAAACGTATTCTAACCCTGGAACCATCGTAAACTTTCACCCCCTCGTCCAGTAACGCCATGATATGTGTTTCGTCCTTTTTGCGTTTCACCGTGTTGAAATAATCACTGTCCTTATTTTGATTAAGAGAAATTCTTTGAACTTCCTCTTTTGTATCCTCCTCCTTTTTGGTCAAGGCAAAGTTTTGATATTTATCCGGATTTTGAATGGAATCTATAATCCTCATTTGTGCTATGAATGCATCTTTTTCTGATTGTTCCGAGGATGTTTCGACCTTTGTTTTTGTTTTTCTAGAACCCGAAGGAGTAACTGTTCGTTTTCTGTTCCTTGCAGCTTTTTCGGTTCTTTTAGCTGCATACGATTCTCTTCTTTCTCTTATTACACTTTGTAAAGAATCTATTTTACGTTGTTCTTCAGGGGATATAACCTCGTTACGTGTTCTTTCCTCAAGTTCCTCGCCAACCACCTTGGTGTTGGAGTGCTTCCTTTTTTCCAATAAATGATCCCTGAAAGCTTCTAGCTTGTTTTTCTCCTTTTTGCTGTCAAGCATCGGGTCCGGTATTTCCGAATTGATACCTGCAGTAGTTTGAAGATTGTCCACTTCTTCATTTGGTGCGAACTTGGCAAATGCCAAATTAATCAACACTAAAAATGGTAGTATAATAATAGGAATGATGAATTTTGGTTGCTTAAAATTAATGTTTGCCATTGTTCTCTATGTTTTTAATTTTATCCTCTAGTTCTCTAAGTTTCAATGTGTCTATATTCTCATCTCTCAACAGTTGCTTCAATTCGTCCTCGGCTTTCATTAGTTCGATTATGTTGGACATATCCTTATGAACACCTCCTCCTTCGACTTCCTTTTTATACTTAATTATAATGTCCTCCTGGGATCCTCTTGCCGTTTCGAAAACAATTTTTTCCTTGTTGACATAACCTTCGTTGATATGGAATAAAAAACCAAACCCTAAGAGAAAAGCCATTATTAAAAAGCTTTGTTTGGGATGTACTTTTATCCAGTTCGCAATTGCCGCAACCAATGGATTGCCATTTTTTACTTTTTTATCCTCCATTAGAAATTACTTTTTCTTTTGTTCTCTAGGTCTCTGTTCTCTACCGTTCGCCAATCGGTTATTAGTACACCATGTGGATTGTTTTCAGATCGTAACATTTCCTTTAAATTTCCCGTGGTGTGAAGTGTTCGATAGATTAAGCTTGATTTTCTATCTATACGTTGTTTACCATAATACTCGAAGTTCATTGAAATTGGGTCAACCTTTACACTATCGGTTATTATAGATAGAACAGCTGAGGAACTCATTACTTGATTATAAAATCCCCTTTCCCTTAAGTTGTTATATTCCTTAAGACCGGAATCATCAATTAGGTACATGGACTTTTCAATGTTATGTTTTATAAAATCATTATCTGGTGGCACCGTAAAAAATAGATGATGAAAAAGGTTCACATGACTTTTGTATTCTACAATTCTATTTTCCTCCACTTCTGTACGCTGCAATAAAATTGGTACGCCGTTATCCAAAACATAGATTTTATCACGTTCTTGTTTTGAGTTTTGATAACTCAGATACATTGCTCCTAGTGCGATTATAACTGCTGCCACGAAGCTTAATATGTTCGTGAACATGGAAAGTTTGATTTTGTTTTCGATATTCTTTATCATTGTTTTTGTATTTATATTATTTTACCAACTGCTGCGGAACCTATTTTTTTAGCTGAGTTCAAAGCTCTTCCTCCTACACCGGATGATGACCCCATTGATATTACCCAACTACTGATGATGGGAATACAAAGCATCCCGAAAGCACCTACCAACATTGATACTACCAATGCCGTTTCGGAAAAATTGGGCATTGTGGTGTAAGCGACGAAAGCAGAACGTGGTCCATCTATAATCGCATTTAAAACTCCTATTTCTCTTGTAAGCGCACCGTTAACGAACAGCATTGCAGTATTAATAGCCAAGTGACCTAATAGTCCATATAGTAATACTCCCACGAAACGTGATATCCATTTTAAATAGGCATCCCTAAAACCTGGGATAACACTTATTGCAAATGCGAACGGACCTAATGCTACCAGTATGCCACCTATCAAAGCTTTAAGGAAAAAAACGAAATACATGCATGCTTTAAAAAATGCGAAAACAATCCATTCTATGATTGAAAACATAAGATATTTAAGCTTTGCGGTTATCATTACCTGTATCGCTTGCATACGTAATTCCAATATTTCAAGTGCGTTTCCTATGACCATTTCCCAAATGGCATTATCCTCGGTTTTTTCAACTTCACGTTCCAACCTGTCTGCATCGCTATTGATTCTAGCCACTAATCTTTCATAGGCAATTTCACGCCTTTGAAAAAGTGCATTTGTATCATCAATCGTATTCTCTGTGATGCCTTCACCGGTTTGTTCAATTATCTTTAGTGGTAGTTCGAGTAGATTTACAAACTGTCCCCAAAAAAGTATTATGAACAAAAGGGCAAAAGGTCTTACTAATGGCAAAATTTCTACGTCACTGTCTCCGACCATTATACCATATCCTTTCACCGCAAAATACATGACCATCAAAAGTGCTACCAAAGAACGTGCATGAACTAAAAATGCTCCACCCATTGCTTTCATATTATTGTAAAGTGCGTTGATATCATCGAAAATCGCTGAATCTATCAATTGTAATATTTCCTCCATTTTATATTGTTTTATTCGATTATTTCTCCTTCGGGAACCACTATTACCAAATTGATATACCGGAGAACATCGATGAAGTCATCTAGATCTTTCATATACCCGTTAACAGCATCGGATTTCTCTGCATCACTTATATAAGAATCTTGTACAATCTCTATTTTTTCCCTTTGCATAAAGAATATATCCTCCATCCTTATCAGTTCCTCTACGCTCATTCCGTTAGCCATAAGTTGCCCCATTAGCTCATCTATATGTTCATATTTTTGTAGGACCCTGGCTTCATCAAAAAGAATCCATCTTTTTTGTAACACTTTGTCCATTGCCATGTTCACTTGTTGTCTAAAAATGGTGTCGGTATTTTTTTTCTGGTTTTCCGTATAATCCATAGTTATGGTTGTACTTACCATTATAGGGGCAAGTTGCAGTATATTCCTTCTGTCTTCATCATCATATTTTCTATATACCCATTTGAACCACCACCACGGTCTAAAACGGTTCCAGCGTTCAAACACAATCCTTTCAAAAGCATATTCAGAATTTTGTCTTTGTGCTTGCACCTCTTCCAAAGGCACAAAAATGAATGCAATGAAAACTAACAGAAATAGATTTTTATGCTTTTTCATTAGTTCCGGATGAATGTGTTAATAGCTTCTCTTCTCTGTTGGTCAAGGGCTTCCCAATCTACATCTACCTCTATTGCTAATAGATCTTCAATTGCTTCGATTATTTCAATACCTGTAGCCATTTCCAATTTTTTCATTAGAGAATAGCACATCGTCCTTAAATCAACCATCCTTTCTAGAATATGGTGTAACAGGTCCATACGCTCCTTGTTGTTTATTAAGTTTGCATCGCCTCCTAATACGGCTAAAGCAATCTCAGATAAAAGGTTAAAGCTCTGTTCCAATAAATAAACTTCAGCTTCCAATGCTATAACCAATAACTCTGGGTCATCTGCAACTATTTCTGCCATTCGTACTTGATAATCAGCAATTTGTTCGCCGGTAATTGTTATTTCCCTTATAGTTTGGGCATCGTTGATAAAAGCCTGTACCGTAGCCATACTTTGATACAATTTATCCTGGAGTTGTCTGATGCCTTCGGTTTCTACGGCAATAGTCTGTTGCAATCCCATTATTACAGCTTCGTTGTTCCTTATTTTTTTTAGGTTTTCATTTTCTACGTAATGCCCTATGGACACTGCTGCAACGATAGCCGCATCACCGGCACTTTGTGCTTTGATTATAAATGGTCCTAAAAAAAAGAGTATCGTTAATAGTGTTAGTTTTTTCATATCAAATAGCTTTTTTAATCGTTTGTAATTCTTCACCTTTTTGTGATTTCAGCAATATTTTCCTGACGAACTCTGGTAAGGACAACCCACTTGAATTCAGGTCTTTTATAAAATTTTTAAGTCCTTCCACAAAACCGCCATAGGTTTTGACATAAATGTCCCTAGCATCCTTTTCCTTTCTTTCTGTAGTGTATGTTAAATATTCTTCCATTGAAACTTCAATTCCATATACTTCACCACTACCACCTCGTTTGATATAGACCTCTTTGAATTTCCCTCTTCCGGTTTTATTGTTCAATTTGTTTATGGTAAATATCTTACGCTGTTCCGTTGCGCTTAAAGACAATAATCCGGCTACTTCATCATAATTGTCCTTGAACTTACTTTGGTCCAAAAGAATAATAGTATCGGAGTTGTTTATAATGGCATTTTTTACGATTGAATTACCGATAATATCCTCTAAATCCTGGGTTACTACAACCGCCTCACCCCAAAATTTCCTTACCGTTTTATAGACATAAAGAATATAGGAAGCCATCATTGGAGAGGATATTGCTTTCCAAGCTTCTTCGATTATTAGGGCTTTCCTTTTCTTCTTATGACGCATCTTTTGAAGGAATACGTCCATGATTATAATGGTGGTAACAGGGAATAAAATTGCATTGTCCTTAATGTTGTCAATCTCGAATACCACAAAGGTTTCTTCAAAAAGTGACTGATCCATAGCGCTGTTTAGGGTCAGCTCATATTCACCTCCTTTGTAGAATTTTTTAAGTATATATGCATAGCCATCAACATCTATTTCAATATGTTCCTTGTCTCTGATCTCTCTTAATTTCTTAATTGAAAAATCATAGAACGTATTAAAACCAAGAATGAAATTATCGTCCTTGAAAGCTTCTTGGTAATAGCTTGATATAACCTCAATTAGGGCACTGGACTCCACTTGTGAAATTGTGCCGTCAGTACCTTTCCATATTACAGATATCAAGGATTTAATAAAGTCTCTTTTCTCTTCGTTGTATTCACTTCTTCCAAAAAGAAAAGGGTTCATCGTAATTGGGTTTTCATCCGAATAAGTAATGTATTTACCCCCGTAATACTCACATAGCCCAGAATAACTATGTCCTGTATCTATCAATACAATATCTGTGTCTTGCTGATAATATTGCTTAATTAGGTTATTCATGCAGAAAGATTTCCCACTACCTGAAGGTCCTAAAACGAACTTGTTCCTATTATTGATTCTACCTGTTTCCATTGGCAGTTCAGAGGTATCAATGGCAATTGGGACACCAGTTCTGTCCGTCATGAATATTTTAAAGTCCGATTTCTCGTTCTTCTGGTTTGTCTCCTTGTACATTAATGACAATGCTGGTGATGAAGTGGTAAAGAACTTATCATAATGTTTCAAACTAAGAGCATGTCCAGGAAACATTGCCTTGAATAATTCTAGTTGGTTATAACAATTATCACTTGGTATTATACCTACTTTGAACAGTTCAGCTTCAATATGGTTGACCGCTTTATATATCTGGTCTCTTTCTCCATAGAGATGCATATTAAAATGAGAGTAAACTAAAAGCTCATTTTCCCTAGCTATTAAAGCTAGTACATCTTCAATATCATTAACCGCTAAATCATTGGCTGGGTCCGGCATTGATGTATGCTTTTTCTTTTTTGCCTCCAGCTTTATCATTTCCTTCTTTTGATTTGGAATCTGTATATACTGATGGTAAATTAAATGCTCGTAACCAGGTGTGTCATATATAAAACCGAACAGATCTTGTGGGTAATCGTAGCCAATGTTCATAGTCGTGTAGGGAGCTATGTTAACTGGCATATTTACTTCATCTATATTGATAAGGCTAATGGATTTTGCAAACTTATCACCGACAACAATTCCGTCAGCTTCTGCTTTGAAGTTTTTTAGACTGAAAGTCTTTTTATCAAACTCAAACCCTAAAAATCTAGAAATAAGGTTTTGGATAGATTTTTCACCTAAAATTTCAGGTAAGAATCCATTTGATTCTAGTATTTCAAAAATCTTATCAATCTTTTTCAAGAACGTATCGAAATCACGCTGACTGAATTGATAAAAAGTAGTTTTCGTAATATTTTTTGTTATACAAAAAAACGTATCAGTATCACGGTAAGCTCTTCCTTCAAAATGTTTAAAATAGGTCTGGGATAGGTAATCTTTTCCCTCTGTATCGGTATGGAATAATCTTTTGGTAATAATATCAAGTTTTTGAATACTATAGCCTTCCCCAATAATCTTAACTATATTACTCATTACATTATGATACTCATAGTACAACTCCTTTTTAGAAGAGTGCTGAGTAATGCTGTTCGTTATTTTAAAGATGGTGGAATAATCACCTAATTTGTGGTAGATTATAGGGTGTTTTTCCTCTTCGGATATACCAATGTAATCCAATTTAAAAGTTTTCATATGTTAATGATTAAAGGTTCTCTAGTGATTAAGCGATTCGCTTAATCCTTACTAGTTTACTGCGTGTCCTCATTGGCAGTTTCTATTTTTCTTCCCAAACTTTTGATTCTGTGTTCTGGGATATAGGAGCTGTAGGATTTATTCTTCGAATACATTCCTTGTTTTTGTTTCATTGATAAAAAATAAAGACCAGCTCCTAAATATGTAATCATAAATAGAACTCCGATAATGATTCCAGTCGTAACTACAAGTCCTGTAGCAAGTATAAAGGAAGACAATAGTAGTCCAAGTCCCCAGTAGATATATCTACCTTTAAATCCTTTAAGTACAAGGGGCATTTGAAGCCCCTTGTAAACTAAGAATGATTTGCTTTCTTCTTGCATCTTTTCTGCTTATACCCCAAAAAAGGCGGTGATAACAGCTCCTGAAAGAACAAGGAACAAACAAGCACCTAACCATCCCATAATTTTTTTAGTAACGTCTTGGTCCCCGTTGTTCCAAGCTATATAAACACGTACTGCGCCTATTAGACCAACTACCGCCCCTATTCCTAAAATAAGGTTGCCTACGGCTTCAACATAGGTTCTTACCTCTGCATCTGCGGCGTTGATACCTTCAACCCCTTGTGCTTGACCAATCGCAACAGCTAAAAGGGTTATGCCTAGTGCCAAGACTTTTTTTTGTTTACTCATAATTGTTCTCATAAAAAATATTTAACTGGTTATTAATTACTTATAAAAAAATTGCTCGTAGTGCCAATGACATTATCAATAAGAATAGACCACCTCCAAAAAGATTGGTAACGTTTCTTTCAATATTTCCAACACCTAAATGCCACTGATTATAAACTTTTACCGAACCGAATAATGCTAGAACAGCCCCAATACCCATAGTTAAGTTTAACATCGGACCAAAAAATGGAGTAAATGCCCCTCCGCCGATACCCCATTCTAGTGGCGTATCAATCTCGGTTGGGTCCTCGTCATCATTCACATCGATTTCCTGTCCACTCATATTAACCGTGAACAGGAATATCAATGAAAACAAAATGAAAAACCTATTAACTAAAAATCGTTGTGCTTTTATCACTTGCATATTTTATGTATGATTTAAGATCCATCCCTTCGCCTTGTATATTTTTAATGGTTGCTTCCACTTGCGGTTTTTGTTCTACTTGGCTTTCTATTCTTAGGATTCTGCCATTATTTTTTTTTTACTGTCAGCCGCTTCTCTAACTAAAACCGTTTCTTCTTCCTCTGTTTCGAAATCTTCGATGGAATAACTACCATCATTGATTTCTTTAGCCTTGGATTTGCCACCTGTAAACTCCAGTAAAAAAACTATTAGGTAGTAAAGGATATATCCAGCTGCTAAGACCTTGAAAAAAATTGACCATTCCATATTATATAAATTTGTTTTTCTTGATTAATGACTTGATTTCATCCTTGTTTTCTTCTAAGAACTTCTCACCCAAATAGCTAAAAAGGTCTCCGACATTTAAGCTGAAATTATCTTTCAAATATTTAAACGCCTGATGAACCTCCTCGTCCACATAGGCTACAGCTACTTTGTTGTATTTCTTGTTTCCTATATCGAATCGCAATTTTTCAAACGGGTTGTTTTCGGATTCAACAACTTTGATACTGGATTCCACTCGTATATCCGATTCCCGATTTATCTTACTAATAATTTGTTCCGCTTTACTCATACTTCAATATTATATAATAATTATATATTATGCAAATAAATTATATAGTAATTATATATTTATGCTTAAAGAATTCAAAGAAGTCCCCGAACATTTCCTTTTGGATAAGACTTAGCCCCCTAGTACTGGTTCTATCCATATCTACTCTATCGTATATTGTTATTGGAGAAATCACACCATATTCACTCAATGCTTTATCCACTTTCTCTTTGATAATAGCTTTTGCATTTTTCTTTATTCTATTTGGAAGGAAGAGTATTGGAAGTTTTGGATTGATATGTTTGGCAACTTGTGCATACACCAAAGTAGATTCAAAAGTTTTTTTTTCATATGCAAATGGAACGATGGCGATATCCACGTTCGATAAAACTTTAAGTATTTCCGGATTGTCCAAATTACCAGGACTGTCAATCAAATAATGAAATTCGTTATCGTCCGCTATATGGGGTAGTAGTTTATTGGCATCCGACAATTCACATTGAATTACCTTATATAGTGGTTCTCCCTCCATTATTTCATTTTCAGTTTCCCATTGATGAAAGAAACTTTGTTGAAAATCAAGGTCTATTGCAACGACTTTTTCATTTTCAATTTTACTCATGTAATTACAGAACAAAATTGATAGGGTTGATTTACCAACCCCTCCTTTTTGATTACCTATTAATATTCTCATATTGATCTATTGACATTTTTTTTCTTCTTTTTACCATGTTTCTTTGCTCTTGATCCCTCATCGTCATCATCAAGCCCATTTGAGGAATTTAAAAGCTGCTCTAAGAGACTTGTTTGTTTTCCTTGGTTATATATATTCTCTCGTGTGCGTTCGGTTGTTTGCTCAATCGCTGTCTTCTGCACGGGTTTTAATTGTTGATCCTCTTTTATATGCTCTGGTTTGAATCTATTGAGTGTTTTTAAGTCCTCACCTAATAAAAGCGCTACATTGTTTTTTTTATCTAGCAACAATTGGTCGCCCTTCACTTGATGTACCTCCATGTGGTTCTCGTCCATAAACGCTTTGGTTCCGTTTTTACTATGATGGATAGCTATAGCCACTAAATTGCTATAATGAAGTGTATCTATTGAATTATCGACTTTAGGTCTTTCTTCTTTTACCCTGTAGACATTGGCAACAGCTTCACCGGCTTTTTCAGATAAAACCTTGGTTTGGGAGACTGTTTGTTTATTTTGATTCTTCCAAAGATTAGATATTATCTCTCTGGGTAATTTTCCTACCATCTCATTAGAAGCTTTTAAATAAATATTACCTGCTTTATCCGCACTTGTTCCTATAGCATCTAAATCCACTTTGAGAGAATCCCAGTTTTTTTCCTTGAAATTGATTTCTTTGACGAGACCAGGAAGAGCCTTTATAATTTCGTCTCGTTCCTTTCCTAATAACAAGGCTTTGATAGGCAAAAGTTCACTTCCTTTAAAAACCGATTTATTATTATGGTCTATCAATGTATATCCAAAAGGCAAATCCTTATCCTTGGCTGTATGGGTAATCAGCTCCATACCATGTTTATCATGTAGATAGGTTTGTAGTTCAGGAAGTTCCATTACCTTCGAATACTTATTAAGAATTTCCTTATTTTTAATCTTAATGGAATCGGAACTATTATCTTCTTTATTAAGAGATATTTCCGAAATCGGTATTTTACTGTGAGACTTTCCTTGGAAATAAACATTGACATGTTCCTTGTCAATTTTTGCCTTGATACCTTTACTCTCGAGTAAGGATATATATTGTCCGTGTGTAGATATATTGTATTCTTTAGCCCATTGCAAATCATTCGGGATATTAGCTCCATAGGTCATTCCAAAACCTCTTAAAATTTCTTGTGATTTTAACCGCTCAAAGGAATCGTCTACTTTTTTACCATTTGGTCCAATCCTAGTACTTACCATATGCACATGGTTGTTGTCAGTATCATTGTGAAAGTAGATCAGGTAAGGATTTTTTCCATAACCCATTTTCTCCAGATATTGTTTTGCAAATTCGACCAGCTCTTTAGGAGAGTGTTCTTTTCCTTTTGCCGAAATCACCGCATGGAACTGTTTAGCTTTTACCTTCTCATTATTGGAACTGTAGTACTTTAAATAATTGACATAATCAGCTTTTGATGGGTTTAATCCCTCTGGAAAAATAAAATTCTCGGCAACCAATCCCTCGGACTTTCCCTCGGCAATTTTATCCTCGTTATAACTAACACCCCTAAAACTGCTTTGACTACCTAATATCTTTATAATCATATAATATTCTTCTAAAATGTTAATAGTGTAAAATGATAAAGTAGTTTTAGGTGATAGGGGTATTCATATAATATTACAATCTAATAAAGAGGTAGTCCTATAGTAGTGTATTGGAATAATCGTATATTAATACAATCCATTATTATGATCTATAAAGTTTTTTTACTGCAGCTACCATATCCTTTCTTGTATCAACAAAATCCCTCATTAATTCTATAAACTCAATACGCTGTTCAGTAGATATATCCATATCACCTATTTTTCTTACCAAGGAATCCAGGTTATCAGCAATACTTTCCGCATTACTGCGCATACTCGCAAGTTCTTTTAAAACATCCGTAGGGTTAGCCCTAAGACCGCCTCCTTCCTTTGACAACAATTGATTCCTTGCCCATTCAGAAAAGTCGTTCTTGCCGCATATTTTCATCATATTACCGGCTCTTTTCCTTTCGTCTTCGGTAAAGAATACTTTGTATGCCTTTCTTTTATTTTCTACTTGTGGTCTTGCCATTTTTATTTTTTTAGGAGTTGCGACAATCATACCCGACCTGGGGCGGGCGAGAAGTAAAGAGGTACCTCTTTACACATCTTGCATGTATCGCGACGCATTATTCCACCTTCTTGTCTAGCAAAAGGAAGTCCTCAATAACAATTTCTGTCTCACGAATTTTTTGACCTTCTTTATTCTCCCATGACCTGTATGTAATTTTCCCCTCAACGGCTATGGAACTACCTTTTTTTGTAAGTTTTGATAACAGTTCAGCAGTTTTCCCCCATGCCACTATATTATGCCATGAAGTATTGGTTATTTTTTCTCCTTTTTCGTCTTTATAACTTTCATTTGTTGCCAGTGAAAAGTTCAAAACAGATTTTCCCGATTCCAAATTTTTCAGTTCTGGAGTTTGACCTATGTTTCCGATCAATTGTACTTTGTTTCTAAGATTATTCATTACAAATTAATTTTATGGTTGGTCTAATATATATAATTATTATATAATAATAATCACTAATATATAATTATTATATATTTTTAATTCTTAAAAGTGAAATAATTGAAGGCGGTTTACTTGTAGAATGGCTTTGAAACGTCCCAAAATCTTACCCACTTGTTATTTTAACAAGTGATAATAAAATAACCTACTAGCCGAATCTGTGCTAATTTTTATAGCGTTCGGAAGGATAAGCGTAAATAAAAATTATGCATAGGGCGTAACTTTTGACTGTTTTATGAAGGTCCTTTTTTATAGGACCGAAATAAAAGACCTTATAATAGGGTAGGGCAAGTGCATAATTTTTGAAGTACTTCCCGTTTAGTTATCTGGAAATACTCGGGTATTGGAAGGATGGATAAACGGATAGAAGTGTGGAAAAACATTTTGCTCTTGCAAGCGATTACGAGGGGGTTTTTTATAAATAAGGAGTAAGGCGAATCGGATGCGTGCCAGTGTAACGGAACGCTCGATCAACGAACGATCGTTTTTTAAATTACTTCCGCAGTAATATGGATAGAAGTGAAGTTTGTCCTGTTTGGCGGGATATTTGTTTTTTTCGCAAATATCATGACAAACACTTAGCGCGGAGCTTAGATGTCAAGTACCAAACTTATCGAAGTAAATTTCTACTTCTAAGGGAAGTTTGTCAAGTCGTACAACATCCCCGTGAAAGAACCTGAACTGCTCTTTTTCCATTTCGTCCTGCAGGAACATTTTTGTGTAGAATTCTTCGGATTTCGTCATAATATAGTTTTTAAGGGTTAGGATGAACAAAAAAAAGGGCTGGTTAGCCCCTTTAAAAAAGAATGTTTTTAACATTCCTGAGTGTCTGCTAAATCGTTGTTGAACCATTCGGTTTCATTTTCGGCGATTTGAGATTGAAGGAAAATTTCGAAGTTGATTTCATCTTGTATAGACATTTTGTAAAAATTTAAGGTTAAACAATTGTTTTGCGAATTATAGGTGGTAGTAAAAATTCAGCTCTAAAGGAAGATTTTAAAAATCGGAGGGTTCCCCTGCAAGAGGGATACCGTGTTTTGAAATTCTCTTTTGATGGGAATATTTTACGAGCCTATTTTTGTAAAGCAGTTGATTGATTACGTGAGCGTAGCGAACTCCTATTAAATGCGGTATGTTAGGTGTAACAGAACTCAACATAAAAAAAACCCTCTACAAAAGAGGGTTATCCTTTAATATTAAGATTTGATGGCTATGATTCCCATAAAGACCGATATTAAGGTGAAGGCGTTACCTATGACCCATATAAGGGTTTTGAAGGTAACGTCCACTCTATCCTCTACCTTGTCGAAACGCTGGATTATTTTCTCCATTTCAGTATCCATTTTGTAGTCGATAAGTGCGTAGATGACGTTCTTCTCGTTATCGTCCATAGAGGATTGCTTGATAATGTTGTGTACCTGAGTGTACTTCATAATTTTTTAAATATTAAAGGTTAAACAAATGTTTTGAGAACTTTTGGTGGTAGTAAAATTTCAGCTCTAAAGGAAGATTTTAAAAATCGGAGGGTTCCCCTGTAGGAGGGATACCGTGTTTTGAAATTCTCTTTTGATGGGAATATTTTACGAGCCTAATTTTCAAGAACAGTTGATTATTTGTGCAGCGGAGCCACGACGGAGCAAACACCGCTTAAGCTTTTTGTTACTTTAAAAGAAAAAGTTATGTTTTATTAAATCGTGAGCGTAGCGAACTCCTATTCTATAAGATCCTGGGAAGAGCTATTTGCTCATTTTTATGAGCGTATAGTATGTGCGGTTGATAGGTTGTAGTGAGGTATTTATATTTAGAAATAATACAATACTGCCACATCAACTTTGGGTTAAATTGAAGACTCTGGGGTTTGGCGTGGTATTTGTTTTTTTTACAAAAACCATGACAAGCCCCAACCCTTGTTATTTTGGCAAGGCAATGGCTTAATCATTCGTAAGCTTTCCACCTAAAGAAAGCTTACGAATGATTAAGGTATTGTGGGCGGTTGTGAGGAGGTAAGGCGAAATTTATCCTTTGAAATTTTAAGTTACTTCCGCAGCAACTTTGGGTTTTACCGGATGGTCTTTAAATAAAGAGCATAAAAAAACCCTCTTAAAAAGAGGGTGTATATTACTATGTTAAAGCCTTATTATTTTAAGGCGATAATTGCCATAAATACGGAAATCAGAGTAAATGCTATTCCTACTACCCAAATAAGGGTTTTGAAGGTAATATCCAATCTTGTCTCCAGGCTTTCGAATTTTTTAAGGACCTTTTCCATTTCGTTTTCTATCTTAATATCTATTAAGGTAAAGATAACGTTTTTATCCTTTTCTTTCAAGGAAGATTCCTGCATAATTTTATGTATTCCGTTTAATTTCATGTCTTTAGATATTAGCATTAAAAAGAAAAGGGGGTTTTACCCCCCTTTTATTGATAAGGTTAATTTTCGTTTTTACCCATGGCTAGAAATTCATTGACAAGGATTTCTGTTGTCGTGATCGTCTGACCATCTTTATTGTCATAAGATCGGTAGGTTAACTTCCCGTCAATCGCAAGTTGGCTGCCTTTTTTGGCGAACTTTTGGAGGTGTTCGGCTGTTTTTCCCCATGCGACAACATTGTGCCATGCCGTATTGGTTACTTTTTCTCCAGCTGCATTGGTATACACTTCGTTGGTTGCTAGTGAAAAGTTGATTACTTTCTTTCCTCCGTCAAGTTCTTTTAATTCAGGGGTTTGACCGATGTTTCCGATTAACTGTACTTTGTTTTTAATTGCGTTCATTTGTTTAAAATTTAGATTAATAATTAATTTTTAAGGTTATGGTACTTGTTCTGGTCCTTCTTGGACTGTGTACCGTTTCAATATTTTTAAGAGCGTGTCCTTTTGATTCTTGACTTTCTTTGCTTTTTTTTAAAAATTCGAATAGCGGAATTAAACAATGAAAATCAGGAGTGTCTGTCGGCATTTATGCCTGACAAGAAACCTTATTTTAGTTGGTGTTTCTGCCGGATTTTGTCGTTTTGCAAACAGATAAGACAAGGGTTAAAAGGGTGCGCTTTAATATTAAAACATAGGTGCACGGTACTAGGAGGTTAATTCAGAACCACCATTACGGCAATTGATAAATTATCCTAATCTAAATAAATGAAGTATTGCGATTATAAAGAGTTATTGAGGTAACGTTGTCTCAGAACCATGATTTCAACTATGATCATGCCGATTAGAGGAATGAACGTAATCAAACATAAGCTGTAATTATTAAAGAATGCCCCAATTAGGTAGAATAGGGTAGCGGATATGGCAAGGTGTTTTTCGAATCGGAAATATGGACGCTCCCAAAGTGGCATATTCTTCCTACGGATTGACAGGAGTACCTTACCTATGAAAATAAATAATACCAGTCCTATGTCAAAAACAAATCGTTCCATGAGATTATATCTAGTTTAAAATTACGAAATACTTCAATCATTTGAAAGGGGCTGGAAAAATCCCGTTTATTTGATAAAACCTTTCTTTTAGATCATTGCACGGATTATAAAATAATGAAGGGATAAAGGTTGTCTCTAAAGTAAAAAGTTTTTAATTTGGTAGTATGAAGGAAGTACAGATAAGTTTGAGACAATCGATACGCTTGGAGCAATTACTGGTTAACGCAACTGTTAAGGAATGTGGGCATAAACATAGGTTTTCACATATAGGTGCTCTGGAGCTTGGAGAGGTGGATAGCTGTATGATTTGTAACAAGGACTTAAAGTAATGAGTAAAAAGGGGAGTTACCCCCTTAATTTTATTTTACGATTTCTTCTTTGAATTTTAAAAAGTCATGTTCGAACATTTCCAATAGGCTGTTGATCTCTGTCAATAGGAATTTTGTCAACTTACCTACAATCTCCGGGGAGACCAGGGTTATCAACTCTCTTTTTTCATCCCCAATCTTTTTTGTCAGCACTATATTAAATTGAGACTCATTTGTATAAACCTGTTCGGCAAGCATATCCATTTCTCTAATGGCTTGTTCTAATAGGCTTCTCTTTTCATCAATTTTCCTATAGTTTACTTTGAGTTTTTCCAATTGATCTAGTTTGTGTAAAAACTCGTTGAACATTTCCTTTTGGGTCTTTCCTTCAAGGTCATTGTTACGGGATTGTTTCCCTGCAGCTTTAGAAGCTTCCATTACCGGTGATGTTGTGATTTTTTCATTCATTTTGTAAAAATTTTTAGTTAACAATGACCGAAAACCAATGAACTGTAAGCATAGCGCTGAGGAGAGTCAAGGTGGAATTAGGGTGCTTGCACCCGGTCAAAAAATATTTTGATTTTTTTAAATCGACCTTGACAGGGCAAAGGCGGCTTCATTAAATTTGGTCATATGTTGAATGATAAATAAATACATTCCTGCATTTCACACCTTTCATCATACCGGATTTACGAAGTAATCATTAATGCCATGAACGTAGTGAATACCGTTTAACAAACCGATTATCGCTCCTAGGGGAGCGATAATTTACATATCGTGATTATCCGCCATCGAGTAATATCCTTCTCTTGTCAAGATGATATGGTCGAGTAGGGGAAGCTCCAAAAGTTTACAGGCATCTCTCAATTTTCTAGTGACTTGAATATCCATTGCGGAAGGTTTTAGTGTGCCTGAAGGGTGATTATGGAAAGCCAAGATTCCTGAGCATTTTATGACTAAAGCTTGTTGTAATATCAGCTTTATGGGTATTAGACATCCGTTGACATCCCCGACCGATGCATGGTGAACATTTACGATGTGATTACTTCTGGAAAGGTGTAGAATTTTTACTTCTTCATGGTCATCCATTACTTCATCGAAATAAGGTCTCATAAACTCACTGGCATCCTTGGAGCCGGTAATTTTCTTTGTTGGCATTTCTGTTCTTTTGTAGGTTACTTGAAGTTCGCCTACAAAGTCTCTGTATGTGGAGATGCGGTTCAATTTATCTTTTGTTTTCATGTGACTAAATTTTTGTTTAGCACAGAACTGCCACTTATACTTACAATAAAGCAATGAGCGCATGCGAAATTGTGATTTGTAAGGTGGCTATCTTTGCGCGCACAAATGCAATCACAAAAAGATTTGAACCCTTCACATATCTTTCCTGGTGAACATAAATCACCTATTACAGTAAATACAAACTATTTGGCAGTATGTTGGCTGTAACGATTTCCAAGAGTGTTGATTTTAATATTCGCTTATTTTAGATATATTTCGTCTTTCACATAACTTGCGTTTAGCCAAAAACAGTGCTTTGTGTATTCAGTTAATCCTGTCAATTTATCTGCAACAGGTAAATCATGAGTATCTCCTGCATTTCTCGCATGTGGTCGTACGTGACTCACTTTATTTTCGGTTTTTTTTGGAAAAAAAGTTTTTCTTATACCTTTTTTTGTTACTTCTTTTACAATTTTTCCATTTGAAACTGTTTTTACCATTTCTTCCCAAACCTCTTTTGCCACAAGAATATCGGAATGAGGCATATTCCAAAACTTCACTTTTTTTAAAATTAAATTCTCTGCTTCAAATTGATAGAACACAAAGAAAAATTTACTTTCTAAAACGTTCTTAAAATCCGAATCTTCCCAATCTGTTTCTACAAGTTTTTGATATTCGAATGTTGGAAATGAAATATCTTCTTTTGGCAAGTCATTTTCTTTGAGCCGGATAGTTTTTACTTGAATATCTGCTTTTTCAAATTCCTCAATCTTTTGACCGAGTTTAAATCCAAGAATAGCATTTGTAAGATTTGCAAAATAGCTTTTGGCTTTTGGGTTTAGTTCTAAAGCTAATTCTTGCACAATTTGTTCTGCGGATTTTCCAAAAAATGGGTGGAATTTTAGAATTACTATTTCTTCTATTGAACGTCCTTTCTCTAAAATTTCAGGTTGTTCAATTATTTTTCCGTAAACAGCAGTTTCTTCCTGAGCTATATTTGCTATAATGTGATTTACATAACCTTGTTTTAAAGAATAGGCACGTTGTTTTGCTTGTTCATTATTAAATGGTTGATTTCTGAATGACTTCAGAGCTGTTGAGCCTTTTGTACAGGCACCAAGATAAAAGGTGTCTCCTTCTGATAATTCGTGCGCTTTACCGTCTTTAATCTTTTGATTGATAAATTCCCAATCTTGTTTAATGATTTTTAAATCCTCGCTTGGATATTGCCAACCATCAACTAACTTTATTAAGTAGTCAAGTAAGTCTAAATCGCTGTCGTGAAGATAAAAAACTAAGAGTAAATGTGCATTTTTCTTCCAAAACGAACTCGTTTCAAATTCTTCTTTATGAACTTCTAAATAGTTTATAATATTTAAAACAAGTCTTTCCTTTGATCGATAATCTCCATTTTGTAAAGTTTTTAATGGACTTGATTTTAATTCAATTCCTGCTTCTTTAAAATCTGGCTCTGCATCAGAATTTGGTTCGTAGCCGAAATAAAACTTCTCTAATATTTGACCAAAATTTCCTTTTCCTTTATAACCGTGTTTTTCTATTTCTGGTCCACAAGCTTGTCTTAATGTTTGGTTTTTAAGTTGTCTTGAAAATTCAATAATAGAATCAGCCGAAGTTATATCAAGCATATTCAAATTGGTTTATCTGTTTATAAAGTTCTTCGCCAATTTTTTCAATTACACCAACAACTAAAGCATTTCCCATAAAAAACGCTCGCTTTGCATTTGTAATTCCTTCCAATTTGGTATGATTTTCTGGAAACATATTTAGTCTTTCTAACTCAATTGGTGTTAATCTTCTTAAGCCTCTGTCAGAAATAATAACGTGTTTAAATCTTGAAGGCGATTTTCCACCTTCTCCTGTTATAATAGTTCTTGAAGCATTTTCTAAAGCGTCGGGGTATATCATTCCTCCTTCTGAATATTTATAAACAAAACCATCTGGAGATTTTCTTTCAATTGTTTTTGCTCCTTTCAAATATTCCCATTTATCTTTATCTTTTTCATCAATAAAAAATTCAGATGTAACTTCTCCATTTTGCAAAACGTCTGCTAAAACAGTTTTCTTTCCATCATAATTCGGTTCCGTTTTGGTAGTATAGACTTTACCGTTAATAAGTAAACCTGTATTTTGAAAAGGTGACAACTTTCCGTTTTCATTGAAATGGTTAGTAATTTCTACTAAATCTCCCTTTAATTCTATTTCCTTAATTAAATTTGTTTTCGTAACAGGAAAAGCTTTCGCAATAATTCCTGCTTCTGTGAGCCAATTTGTCTTATTTGATTTCTGAAGTCTTTTGTAAATTTCAGTTGATTTATGATAACCAATAAAGAAAACTCTTCTTCTTCTTTGTGGCATTCCATATTCAGCTGCATTTATCACGCGCCATTCTACTGAGTAACCTAAGTCATTCAAACTTTGTAACATAACTGCAAAATCACGCCCTCTTTGTTTTGCTGGCGATTTCAAAAGTCTGTCAACATTTTCTAAAAACAAGTATTTTGGTTTGTTTTTTTTGTTTTCTAAAATTTGGTGAATTGACCACCAAAGAACCCCTTTTTTTCCTTTTAGACCTTTAGAGTTATGCAATGTGGTTGCAACAGAATAATCTTGACAAGGAAAGCCCCCAACTAATAAATCGTGATCTGGAATTTCTTCTACATTTCTTGTTACAACTTCATTTATGTCTTCGTTTGAGTGATTTTCTTTTCCAAAACGTGCTTCATAAACCTTTGAAGCGTGTTGCATTTTTGTTGAAGGTTCCCATTGGTTGCTCCAAACAATTTCATAGTTGCCTTTCTCAAGTCCAAGACGAAATCCTCCAACTCCTGCAAATAATTCTGCAACTTTCATTTTCTTATTTTCCATTTTCTTGAGCTTTATAATAATTGATTTTTTCTTCTGCTACTTTCAGAATTTCGGAGGTAGATTCCGTGTATTTTAGTTTGTCTGCAATTTTTTCCGAATACCAGCTTATTATTAATTCATTTTCTGAAAGTCCATAAAAATTCGCAAGTCTTACGATTTGTTCCATTGTCGGTTTTCTTTCGTTTTTCTCAAATTTACTAATCAGAGATTGGTCAATATCCACTTCAGCCGCGACTTTTCGGAGAATTAGTTCTTTTTCCTCCCTGGCACATTTTAAAGTGTCCCCTAATGTTTTCATTGGTTAAAAATATTTTAGACAAATATTGTCCAAATTTATAAATGCTTTCTGGAAATCCAAGTTTTAATTGAGATTAATGCTGATGTTGTAATTTATTCTTTGATAAAAACCCAGGTATGAGAAGATACAGTTAAAACAGTTTAAAACAGATGTCTTTAACTAATATAATAACTTTTTTGCATTAGGTGGGGAGTGTAAATCCATTGTAGGCTATTTGGATTAAAATAAAGGTGAGGAAGCGACCTAAAGGAAGCTACCGCAGGCATAATTTTAAGCAAATGGACAAAATTATTGAAGCGAAAACGCCGTTAAAATGCCCAAGTGGGAAAAAAAGCACTATTCGGGAATAAATGTATTTACTGAAAATTTTATGTGGCAATGCTGAAAAAGGTAAATCTGGAATTTCTTTGCTTGATCCTGGGAATCAAAAATAACTGCTTCTGAAATGCTATCGGCAACCACCAAATGTCCTATCAAATACTCCACGAAATAAGTATTGTATTCGGACAACAGAACGTAATTTTGGTTAAGTTTCAAAAGGCTTAAATTATTGAACTAAAATAACTTAAAACATTCTTAGACCCAAATAAAAAGGTCGAACTGCGCAATTTATTTATCCTTCAGGAACTCATTGGATTTATAAACGTAATCTTCCATCGTAGTATCGAAAAAAGTAGGTTTCAACAACTCTTCCCAACCATACCCATTTGTATCAAAAAAACCGTTAAAAACCTTTTTTAGAAGATCATCATTTTCATCATTTGCCTTTTTAATATAGTCGGCAATATTATTCCTAAAAATCCTTTTAACATCGTTATCATTTTCATTTTTAATCTGCAAAAGCAAGCCTTCGATCCATTTATTAAAATCTTTAAGGTATTTAATTTCATCTTGGTTAAAAATATTATCGGTCATGTAATGAAAAAATTATTTATCTGAACGGTTAAATTAAACAATCCAAAAACAAATAGAAGCGATTGCGGAGCAATCGGTTTTTTTTATTGTTTAGAAATTTTGAGTTGAAAAATATAGTAATTATTTCTAATTATAGGCTTGTGCAACGGTTACCGGTGTTGTACAACGTTTTTTTATTTCCAAAACTGCCAAAACTTCTTGTTTTTACGAGAGTTCCATTTTTCAAATCTTTGGTCTAATTTTTCTTTAATCAGAGCGTAATTTTGTCGATTGTCTTTAACCTCATAAATACTATCCAATTCATTCGCTAAAACCTTGGCATAGTCACCAAAATATTTGTCAGTTGCGTAGTAACTTTCGGTAAATTTCAGTCCGATTTCATTTAACTCTTGATTCCAAAATTTTCCGTCACAATAGTCAAATAGAAAGTCTCGACCTGTTATTTGTCCTGATTTTACTTTTTCAATTGCGTCTTTTGATTCGGTCAGATGAAATTCATTAATTAGATTATTGTCAATTATCCAATTCAGATACATTCCAATATGAGTTCCACTATTTTCTTCGGGAAGATTTTCGGGAAAATCATTTCCATAATGCCAATCTGCTCTATCAATACTTGCCATTAGGTTTTTTTAAATGTTGTACAACGTTGTTGTATATGGTTTGTTGCGTGTTTCAAGCAAGTAATTTAGTAAATAATTACCAACCAAGAAAGTCTGCGAGGACTTTCGTAAGTAGGCGAGAAGCTAGCAATAAATTATATAC
>TARA_R110001606_G_scaffold109224_1_pt1 | contig 78260 bp, 63 predicted proteins | sample TARA_R110001606 | Tara Oceans TARA_R110001606 (sample SAMEA4398315) | marine metagenome | biome: Polar Biome; feature: [SRF] surface water layer (ENVO:00010504); material: water (ENVO:00002006), including particulate matter (ENVO:01000060) such as... | depth 5 m
ATTGAGCTTATTTATAACTTATCTAGTAAAAGGCCAAAGTCGAGAGCCATGAAGCATTTCATGGCTTTTTTTATTCTTCAGGCAGCGCCACCACTTCTTCGTCTTCAAGCTTTTCAATCCAAAAGTTGTTGAACCCCTCTCCTATGAAAATGGTAATCATTCTCATTTGCAGCAGTTCCAGAATGGCAAGGAAGTTAAATATCACGGCAATTTTCGTTGGCATATCTTCCATTACATTAGCAAACGACACCCGGCCAGCATCACCCAGTTTATTCATGATGAAGTCCCTTTGACTGGAAATGGTGAACGGGTATTGCACCACATTGTGTATCGGTTTTTTCTGCTCATACTCAAACCTCTCCAACACCCGCATATACACTTTCAGCAGCTTATAAAGGTCAATATCCTGCAACTCGGCTTCCACATTGTTTATTTCTGACAGAGACCTCAGCTCTTTTTCGAGGTTTCCCCTCATCTCTCTGTCCAATCTGTCTGCCTCCATTTTCGAGAGCTCCTCCACCACCGACTTATACTTCTTGTACTCCAGCAGGTGTTTAACCAGCTCTTCTCTTGGATCGATTTCATTGCCCAACTCGTCCAGCACAGGTCTTGGTAAAAGCATTTTTGCCTTTATCCTCATCAAAGTAGCAGCCACCAGAATAAACTCGCTGGCCACTTCGATGTTCATCGACTCGAGGTGCTGCAAGTAGTCAAGAAAGTCGGCCGTAATTTTAGAGATCGGAATATCATGAATATCCAGTTCGTCTCTTTCAATGAAGAACAAGAGCAGGTCAAACGGCCCTTCGAACAATGGCAATTTGATTTCGAACTTTGAAGAGTCGGTTTGTGATATATCCATTTTCAGTAAGGTAGCATCAAATTTATCAACTCAATAAATAATAGTAAGCCTTTAGTCAAAAAAATGTACCTTTGCCACCTTGATTGACTCATAAAGATTCAATAGTTACGATAAACATTTAAGGAACTGGTTAGTTGATTACCTTATATCACAACCTGCGAATAGTATGCTGATACAGCCCGGCGAGCTTCTTTCCACTATCAATTACCCTTCTGACGTCAGAAAACTTGATCCATCACAGCTAGTTCAGCTGGCAGATGAATTACGTCAATTCATTGTCGACAATGTGTCAGTATATGGCGGGCATTTTGGAGCCAGCCTTGGGGTCGTAGAACTAACCGTTGCTCTTCACTACGCTTTTAATACGCCAAGCGATCAGCTGGTTTGGGACGTGGGACATCAGGCATACGGGCATAAAATTCTCACGGGAAGAAAGGACGTATTCCACACCAACCGTTTTTATGGTGGGATATCTGGCTTCCCTAAAAGAAAGGAAAGCGAATATGACGCCTTTGGGGTAGGTCACTCTTCAACATCTATTTCTGCAGCGCTTGGGATGGCAGTGGCTTCCCACTACAAAAAAGAAAACCAGAAGCAGCATATAGCAGTGATAGGCGACGGTGCTCTTACTGGTGGAATGGCCTTCGAAGCCATGAACCACGCCGGGGTAGCGAACAGCAACCTGCTGATAGTGTTGAACGACAATTGCATGTCGATAGACCCCAACGTGGGCGCACTAAAGGATTACCTGACTGACATTACAACTTCCCACACCTACAACAAGGTGAAAGATGAAGTTTGGAACATCCTCGGGAAAATCAGCAAATTTGGGCCAAACGCCCAGGAAATTGCTTCCAAAGTCGAAAACAGCGTGAAGGGCTTTTTGATAAAAAGCAGCAACCTCTTTGAATCCCTCAACTTAAGATATTTTGGCCCGGTAGACGGCCACGACGTCACTCATCTGGCTCAGATTTTCAATGACCTGAAAGACATTCCCGGGCCTAAGATTCTTCATTGCGTTACGGTGAAAGGCAAGGGTTTCGCTTTAGCGGAAAAAGACCAAACAAAATGGCATGCACCGGGTAAGTTCGATAAGCTGACAGGAGAAATCCACAAAAAGGTTTACGATGTGCCTCAGCCACCTAAGTATCAGGATGTGTTTGGGCATACACTTGTTGAGCTGGCCGAAAAGAACGAAAAGATAATGGGGATCACCCCGGCGATGCCTTCTGGCTCCTCCATGAACATCATGATGAAAGCCATGCCAGACAGGGCTTTTGATGTAGGCATTGCCGAGCAGCATGCGGTAACTTTCTCTGCCGGCCTGGCTACGCAGGGATTAACACCCTTCTGCAATATCTACAGCACATTTATGCAACGTGCTTACGACCAGGTGATCCACGACGTATGCCTTCAGAATCTGCCGGTCGTTTTTTGCCTCGACAGGGCGGGCTTTTCAGGAGCCGATGGCCCAACGCACCATGGGGCTTATGATATCGCCTTCATGCGTTGCATCCCAAATATGGTCGTTTCGTCGCCAATGAACGAAGAGGAGCTTCGAAACCTCATGTACACCGCCCAGCTGCAAAAAGAAGGCGCATTCACCATCAGGTACCCAAGAGGCAATGGCGTAATGCCCAATTGGAAAACACCTTTCAAAGAAATTCCTATTGGGCAAGGCAGAAAGCTTAGAGGAGGCGATGACCTGGCTATACTAACCCTTGGGCACATTGGGAATTATGCCATTGAAGCATGCCACATGCTAGAAGAAGACCATGTGGATGCAGCCCATTACGATATGCGGTTTGTGAAGCCATTGGATGAAGCGATGCTGCATGAGATCTTCAAAACTCACAAATACGTAATCACTGTTGAGGATGGCTGCTTGCAAGGCGGCTTTGGAAGTGCCATCATCGAGTTTATGGCGGACAACGGCTATGCATCCAAAATTGTGCGGCTCGGAATCCCTGACGATGTGATTGAGCACGGAGAGCAGCATGAATTGCACCACGAATGCGGCTTTGATACCCAGGGAATTTATGAGGCAGCCATCAAACTGCTTGAGCCGTCCGGCGTACTAAAATAATCTTACTATATTGGCCATATGGCCCTATTTGTAAAGAAACTCCCCCACGAAGAGCTACCCTCTTCGAATGACTCTCCCGTACTTTTGCTTCACGGTTTTTGCGAAGACCATAGCATTTGGGAAAACATGCTGTCGGCTTTTCCAGGCAGAACAATCTACCTCGCAGACCTTCCCGGGTTTGGGAAGAGTAATTTAAAGCTACCCCACCCACTTTCTATTGATTGGGTGGCTGAGGTTATTTACCATCAGGTGATTGAACCTGAACAGATCGAACCGATTGTTGTCGGACATTCACTGGGAGGCTATGTGGCACTGGCTCTTGCAGAAAAATATGGGAATAGCCTGAGTGGCCTGTGTCTGTTTCACTCTACTGTCTTTGCTGATTCAGCGGAAAAGAAGGCAACAAGAAACAAGGTGATTGATTACGTCAACAAAAGCGGAGTAGAAAGCTTTACCACTGAATTTGTCCCTGGCCTTTTCCACAGCCTCTTTAGAAGAAAGAACCCGGGCATTGTGCAGCAAGTAGTTGACCTGGCGGGAAGAACCAGGCTTGATACCCTGACCGCCTACACTGCTGCCATGCGGGACAGGCCCGAAAGAAGCCAAGTGTTGAAGATGTTTAAGCAGCCAAAGCTCATCATAGCCGGTGAAAAAGACGGTGCCGTGCCACTAGAACAAAGTCTGCTGATGAAGGAAATGGTAAGGTCTGATCAGTTTGTGCTTTTGGAGGAGACGGCCCACATGGGCATGTATGAGAAGCCGGAAGCGTGCAAAAAGGCGCTGAGCTCGTTGGTGTAAAAAAAGGAAGGCCATCCCGCTGGGATGGCCTTTACATTTATTTGCTTGAACGCAAATTTTTAGTCTTCAGATGGCTCTATCTTAACTGTAACAGTAATCGACCTGTTAGTTCCAGAAGTTCCATCAGTTTTCACAACCTTTACAAGACCTTTCTTTGATCCTCTTGCAGAAGCTTGAACAAACGCAAACACTTTACCAGCTTCTAGGTTATTCACTTTAGAAGCATCTGCCGCCACTTCGCCATAAGCACTGGCTAGTGCGTCCACATCTCCGATTGCGTCGAATTGTGCAGCAGTCAATGTGGTTACCTTAAACTTAGTAGCGTTTTTAGTTGGCATGATTGCAGACAGCGCATTGGTAACGTTTAGGGCAGCAGAAAATGCAGTATTTGCATCGGCATCATCCATTGCAGCAATTGCGTACTTATTAGTGTCACCATAGAAAAACAAGAAGTCGACGCTGGCTGAATGAGTATCTCTGGTTTCAGCGTACTTATAAACTTTGTTCTCCTCCGCATCATAAAAGCTTCCTAGGGTTGCATTAGACTGACCACCAATAAGTGTTTCAGTATACACAACTACTTCAACAGGAGCTGCTTCAACAGATGCAGTAAAAGTTTTTTGAGCTTTTTGATCACTATCGTCAACGCCCTCGAACGTCCAGGAAAGATCCTCTCCAACATCTTCAGCATCGAAAGCGTATTCGATCACAATGGTTGCAACAGTACCTTCTTCAGTCAAAGTTACGCTCGCATCAGTCCTCGGGATAGTTTTTGTACTTGAACCTGAGATATTCAAAGTATTAAATTTTCCGGGGGCAGTTACGGTAACCGTGAAGGTAGCCGTTTCGCCTTCAACAGCAGAAATAGCTGACCCTGTTACTTCAACACCCTCAACTTCCACTTCTATAGAAGGAGCAGCTGGTAGTGGCTCTTCTTCGTCACCACCGCAACTTGCCAAAATGGCTACAGATCCGATTGCACTAAAGAACAATAAGTTTCTAAATAGTTTTTTCATGGTTAAATAATTTGAATTGGTTTGCAAGATTATGAATTATATCGTAAAAATTAAAGTTTATACCCAGTTAATGCTATTTTTAAATTTTACCAACGTTTTTATCAGGTCAAATGAGATTTTACAAAAAAATTACACTTTGATAACAAACAGAGGCCTAATTGCCCTTAGGGTTAAAAATTTGGGTTGCTAACAACATCTATGCTCCCAATTTATATTGAGGCATTCTAAATAATTATGGTTGGCTTTGGGGTAATGAAATTGAAGAGTCAATAAACTACCCAAAGGTACCAATAACCACCTGCAAATTCCATACCTAATAATAGGTATTTCTACTATTGAACCAGATTTTCATCAAAAAGTTGCGAAAGAGAGTTCTATTTTTGCCTTCCACAGGAAAGTCAAACAGGTATACCTGCCTTTTTGTTTAGCATATTACATTGAGTGGCAGCCCAAAACGACCCGTCCCGGCATTCTAATACTTTTGGTTGCCGCCATTTTTTTTTTAATTTTAGCTGTTTATAAGATTGAATAAATGCTGAATTAAATATATTTGTACATTGCAATACTGTAAATGTGCAATTCTCACAACGAAAGAGTTATTTAATTGCCACATAAACCTTACATCGAACAAAACTTACTTTTGAACCTATTAACGTCGAATCGCTATGCAAGAAATTTCACCTAGTCTGCTTGAAGCTTGGAACACCTATGGGAAATATGGGGCTTATGCTTTAGTTGCTATCGGTTTAGTTGTCCTTATTTATCATTTCCTCAGATTAGCTTCTATCGGTGATAAGAAAACTAAATATGACTATATCAACAAAAACGAGATTAACTTTTTGTGGTATGCCTTTCTTCTTATAATCATTGGTGCTGCTCTGTATTCAAATACACTGGTTGATCAAACAGGTGTTCTTTGGTTCTTCGTAAGGATATTCGTTAGTTCTATGCTTGGCATCATTGCCGGCGTGGTTGTTCAAAACGTACTTAAGTTTTACTATCCCTTCTATATTGAGAAGCGTCTTAAGAAATTGAGATACTCTCCAAGGCTGTCTCCCGATGGTCGCAAGATGAAGCTTCTGAGCGAAGAAGAGGAAGATGAATACCTTGACGAAGGTATGCAGGCTGAAGAACTTGCCTTCTCCGTGGACTATGACGTTTGGATTGATGAAGTGTCAGGTTATGTGAAGATTGAAAAGTACAATGGTCGACTTCATGCACTACAGTGCAGCGAGTGTAACTATCAAACCCTGAGGGTGATGAAAGAAGAAGTTACAAGGACGGCTACTAATGATGAAGACGGTGAAATGATGAAATACTATGAGTGCTCTTACTGCGGACATAAGGAGCGTAAGCCATTCAAAATCAACAGACTTAAGCCAGAAGGCGAAGCTGTTTAATCCCTCAATCCGACTCATAAAAAATCAAAGGCCTCAGTTGAGGCCTTTCTTTTTATAGTTTGATGCAAATGTTTTGGGCTTCGGTAAAAAACCGCAACGACTCGAAGCCACCCTCTCTACCCAAACCAGAATTCTTCATCCCGCCAAAAGGGGTGCGAAGATCCCGCAAAAGCCAGGTATTGACCCAGACAATTCCAAAATGCAGCTTGTGAGAAACATTGTGTGCCTTCTTCAGGTCAGACGTCCAAATGTTCGCCGCCAGACCATATGATGACTCGTTGCCCAGGCTGACAGCCTGATCGGCCCCTTTAAACGGTTGAACGGATACTACTGGCCCAAAAATCTCCTCCTGGTTTGTCCGGCATGAGTTTGGCAAGCCGGCAATTACTGTTGGTTGCACAAAATAGCCCCTCTCACATCGGCCAGCAACCACTTCACTGCCACCGCCACACAAAATATGTCCACCTTCCTGCTTCGCAAGCTCCAAATACTGTAGTACTTTCTGCTGATGCTGTTGAGAGACAAGGGCGCCTACTTTTACGTCACCGTCCAATGGGTCGCCCACTTTCAAAGCCCTCACTTGTTTTACAAATTCACTCAAAAACTGCTCATAAATACCTTCCTCGACATAAATTCTCGAACCGCAAAGGCATATTTCGCCCTGGTTGGTGAAGGATGACCGAACAGCGCTCTCAACAGCCAAATCAAAATCACAATCTTCAAAAATGATGGTTGGGTTCTTTCCCCCTAGCTCAAGGGATGTCCTTTTAAATGTCTCGGCAGCGGTAAGAGCAACCTTTCTCCCTGTAGCAGTGCCTCCGGTAAACGACACGGCTTTGACCTCGTCGTGTTGGACGATGGATTGGCCAACCTTGCTCCCAGTGCCATGGACAATATTCAGGGCGCCAGGAGGCAGCCCGGCCTTTATACAAATTTCTGACAACAGAAAGGCAGTGTGGGGAGTGAGCTCTGACGGTTTGGCAACCACGGTGTTGCCGGCAGCTAACGCCGGCGCTACCTTCCAGGTGAAGAGGTACAGGGGCAGATTCCAGGGAGAAATGCACCCAACCACGCCAAGAGGACCACGCCGGGTATAATTCAGTGCAACACTGTCGACCAGATGCGACTCGGAGGCAAATTGGGTAATAGCGTGCCCGAAAAATCGGAAATTGGCAGCCGCCCTGGGAATATCCATTGCATTTGAAAGCCAAAGGGGCTTTCCCGTGTCGATTGTTTCGGCAAGAGCAAGCTCGGCCTGGGACTGTTCCACGGCTTCTGCAATTTTAATTAGGTACTGAGACCGATCCTCGGGGGAGAGGCCAGACCATTTCGGAAATGCTCCTTTTGCTGCGGCAACTGCCTCCTCAACGTCTTCCTGGCAACTGTCGGGCAGCAAACTGTAGACTTCGCCTGTCGCCGGATTATAGTTGTCCAGATAATCCTTTGACTTTGAGGGCACAAGCTTTCCGTCGATATAGTTGGCAAACTTCTTCACTTCAATGACAAGTAATAACTAATTGCATTCTTATAGGCAATCCCACTTTCAAAATGCTTCGCTCCTGTCTCCCTCATTTCGGCCAGAATTTTTTGATACCAGGAGGCGTTGTCCTGTCCTTGAAAATAGATTGGATAACGAGATGGGTCAGGATGATTCAATGCATAAAAGAAGTCGGCCCCAAATGCCAGAAGGTGCTGCGCCCCAAGCTTTATGCCATGGTCAATGTGATCATATAACACACCGGGATCGGTGTCGTTGATATAGTTGCGCAGAAAATTGATGCCGATCAGTCCATTTCGTCTTATCAGCTCCATCGCCAGCTCATCCGGAAGGTTTCTGACATGGCCGTGAATCTTTCGAAAGTTGGAGTGGCTAGCCAACACCGGGACATTGAGGCTCCTTTTGTCGATATAATTCAGAATGCCGTAAGCCAGCTTGTCACTCGTATGTGCCAAATCAACAGGAATCCTTTTTCCGTCCAGAAAATCAAGCAGCACCTCGCCATCGGCCTTCAGCCCAACATCCGAATAGTTGCCGCCTCCAAAACGATTTTCATAGTGATGAGTCATAATAATGTAGGCCAGTGGGCCTGACGATGCCACCAACTGCTCTAGCCGGAGCAAGCCTGCGCTGAGGCTCTCGTCCTCTTCACAAAAGGCTGATCCATTTTCTATCGCCAACCAGGCGTAGCAGCCCGACTGGTTCTTTAATGCCTCCGGAGAAAGTGCACTGCTTGTGAAACGGCTGAAAAACCCGTTCGAGAGCATAGGGAGCTCATCAAAAAGCTTTCGCTGTTTTTCGCCAGCCGCACTACTTCCTGCTTTTGTATCGGTGTAGATGGCCATTACCTGTAACTTAACATTACCAGCCTTTAAGTGCGGAACAGCGGCACCAAATTCTGCTGCTTTATCGACCCCAGCGCCTGGCACTGACGACAGATAAGATAGCAAATCGCAATGAAGGTCGACAATAGGTTGCTTCATATTAAATAGAGCCAGTTCTTCCTCCGTCTACAGGAATGCTTGTGCCGTTAATATAAGCGGCAGCAGGCGTCGCCAAAAAAGCGACAAGTGATGCAATTTCTTCCGACGTGCCAAAACGCCCGGCAGGTGCCTCCATCTTCATCGACCTGGCCACTTCTTCTTCCGACTTCCCTTCTTTTTCAGCCTTGGACCTGATAAGGGAAAAGAGTCTCTCAGTTTCAGTGAAGCCCGGCAACACATTGTTTACCGTTACTCCAAAAGGCGCCAGCTCAAGCGACAGGGTTTTTGCCCAACTTGCTACTGCTCCTCTCACGGTATTGGACACTCCCAAACCGCTGATGGGTATTTTGACCGACGTGCTTATTACATTAACAATTCTGCCAAACTTCTTTTCCTTCATTCCCTGCGATAGCTTCTGCACAAGTATATGGTTACAATGCAGGTGCGCCTCCATGGCGTCAAACACCTGCGAATAATTTGCATCGAGCAATGGCCCGCCCGGAGGCCCTCCGGTGTTATTGATCAGTATGTCATAGCGAGCTCCCCGGTTGATAGCAGCTGTGACGGCCACCTCAACACTCGAGGGGCTACTGAAGTCTGCCGAGAGGTAATTGTGCGACTGCCCGTTTTCAGCAGCCAGGCTAGCGACAATTTTTTTCATGGCCGCCTCATTTCGGGCCAGGAGCGTAACTTCAGCGCCGAGCCTGGCCAGCTCAATGGCACTGGCGAGGCCAATTCCCTGGGTACTGCCACAAACCAACGCTTTCCTTCCTTTTAAATCTAAATCCATAGTTTAGTAACCGTTACCGTTTTCTCGTAATACTACCTTTTCCTAAATGGGTATTATTCGTTATTTTTAGAAAAATACGAAAACATTATTCGTTTAGCTATGACTATTAAAAGACCCTTCAATTTTAAAGGTTGGATAGATGAAAATCGACATTTGTTAAAGCCTCCGGTAGGAAACCAGCAAGTTTATAAAGGAAACGATGATTTTATAGTGATGGTGGTTGGGGGCCCGAACTCCCGAAAGGATTATCACTATAATGAAACCGAAGAATTTTTCTATCAGGTAGAAGGAGATATAAAACTGAAAATAATAGAAGATGGGAGACCGCTTGACCTGATCATTAAGGAAGGAGATATTTTCTTGTTGCCTGCCCGAGTACCACACTCCCCGCAAAGGCCCGCCAATACTGTGGGGCTGGTAATGGAAGTGTACCGGGGAGAAAAACACAAGGATGGCTTCATGTGGTTTTGTGAAGCCTGTGGTCACAAACTCCATGAGAAGTTTGCGGTGATTACAGACATCGTTTCGCAACTGCCTCCAATCATGGAGGAGTTTTACGAGAGTGAAGAAAAAAGAACATGTGACAACTGCGGCACTGTGATGGAGCCTCCAGCAAGAGCCTAACTTTGTGTTAAAGTGGATACTGATTTCAAAATAGACATACACACCCATATTCTACCGGAGAAATGGCCGGATTTGAAGGAAAAGTATGGCTATGGGGGGTGGATCAGGCTTGAGCACCACAAGCCTTGCTGCGCCCGTATGATGATCGACAATAAATTTTTCAGGGAGGTAGAAGACAATACATGGGATCCGGTAAGGAGAATTCATGAATGTGACCAGCATGGAGTGGGTGTGCAGGTGCTATCGACTGTGCCAGTGATGTTTAACTACTGGGCCAAGGCAGAAGATGCCCACGATCTTTCGATGCTGCTGAACGATCACATAGCTTCCATTGTGCAGGAATACCCCGACAGATATATCGGCCTCGGCACCCTGCCTTTGCAGGACACAAAGCTCGCAGTGAAGGAGCTGGAAAGGTGCGTGAAGCAACTCGGCTTGCACGGGATTGAGATAGGCACACACGTAAATAAACTCAACCTGGATGCAGAAGAGCTTTTTCCCGTTTTCCAAGCGGCAGAAGAGCTGGGTGCTTCGGTATTTGTTCATCCATGGGACATGATGGGCAAAGAGGACATGCCAAAGTATTGGCTGCCCTGGCTTGTGGGCATGCCTGCAGAAACCTCCAGGGCCATTTGCTCACTCATTTTCGGGGGAGTTTTCGAAAGGCTTCCAAACCTTAGAATAGCCTTTGCTCACGGAGGCGGCTCATTTCCCTCAACCATCGGCCGAATTGAGCACGGCTTCAACGTTCGCCCTGACCTTTGTGCCGTTGACAACCCTGTTAACCCGAGAAATTATATAGGTAAATTTTACCTCGACTCGCTGGTTTATGATCAAATGGCTTTGGACATGCTGGTGAAGCTGGTCGGCGAAGATCACATCGTTTTGGGGTCGGACTACCCTTTCCCTTTGGGTGAGCATGAGCCTGGAAAACTTATACAGTCAATGCCTTATTCGAAGAGTACCCGGCAGAAGTTACTTCACAAAAACGCCCTCAACTGGCTGGGCATCCATCAGAACAAATTGGCCAAGGCGTGAATAATAGCAGCTCCCGTCGTTCCAAGCTTCCTAATTTGCCTATTTTTGTCCCTGACCAACGATAAATGGCGGTGTACCCCGGACAACCCGCCACTATTGCAGGCAACCAAATCGACACATTGACTGTAGAGTTCTATCGACAACTTTAGCCAGAAAATAGATGAGTATCCCTTATAAACATTCTCTTAGCTTCGCCAGGGAGCTTGATGAACATGACCCCCTCCATTCATTCAGATCTCTATTTAAAATCCCTCAAAGAAATGGAAAGGATTGTATCTACTTCTGCGGAAATTCACTTGGCCTCCAGCCAAAAGCTGCGGCGAATAGCATCGGAGAGCAACTGGATAATTGGGCACATTTTGCGGTAGAAGGCCACTTTGAAGGAGCGACACCCTGGATGACCTATCACAAACAAGCCAGGAAAACGCTGAGCCGCCTCGTTGGGGCAAAAGAGCACGAAGTCGTTGCGATGAACAGCTTAACGGTGAACTTGCACCTGCTGCTCGTTACCTTTTACCAACCTCAGGGGTTGCGGAGGAAAATTCTGATGGAGAAGGGCGCCTTCCCTTCCGACCAATATGCTCTGGAAAGCCATTTGAAATGGTATGGCTACGACCCGGAAGAGTGCATCATAGAAGTAGAGCCAGATGTCGACACCAATCTTTACTCTACGGGTCATATTGTAAATGAAATCTCGAAAGCAGGAGACGAACTTGCTTTGGTGCTGTTCAGTGGGATACAGTACTACACCGGCCAGCTTTTCGACATGGCTGCCATTACCAAAGCAGCTCATGAGGTCGGAGCGCTGGCGGGCTTCGATTTGGCCCACGCCATGGGGAATGTGCCGATGTCCTTGCATGATGCTGAGGTTGACTTTGCGACCTGGTGCTCTTACAAATACCTGAATTCCAGTCCGGGAGGCATTTCAGGAATTTATATCCATGAAAAACATGCCGCTAATAAGGAGTTGAATCGCTTTGGTGGCTGGTGGGGACATAATGAACAGGAGAGATTTAAGATGAAAAAGGGGTTTGACCCAAGCCCCAATGCCGACGGGTGGCAATTAAGCAATGCCCCTGTATTACTGCTGGCGGCGCACATGGCCTCGCTGAATATTTTTGAAAAAGCAGGCATTGATGAGCTGAGAAAGAAGAGCGTGGCCCTTACCGGTTTTTTGGAGTTTTTACTCAGGGAGCTTAATAAGGACGACGAAACTGTTCAAATTATTACGCCTTCCAATCCCGGAGAAAGAGGTAGTCAGTTGAGTTTGTTTATTACCAACGGGAACAAAGAGGTTTTCAATGCCATCCACAGAAGGGGCGTTATTGCAGACTGGCGGGAACCGAACGTGATAAGAATTGCACCGGCTCCATTATACAATACCTTTGAGGAGGTCTTTCAGTTTGTTGAAATTCTTAAGGAAGAACTTTTAAAGCTAGCGTCAATAAAACATGGCTAAAGAAAAAATACTGATCCTGGGTGCGGGGCTGGTTGGTTCGCTGCTGTCCATTTTTTTAGCTAAGAAGGGTTTCAAAGTAGAAGTTTTTGAAAAGCGCCCTGACCCAAGAAAAAACGATGTTTTAGGGGGAAGATCCATCAATCTCGCTTTAAGTGACAGGGGCTTGCTGGCTTTGGAAAAAGCCGGGGTTACCAGGAACCTCAACAAGGTGATGCTGCCTATGCATGGTCGTATGATTCACCAGTTAGACTCCCAGGTTCATTTCCAGCCTTACGGAAAGGCCAATCAGGCTATCAACTCAGTATCGAGGGGTTTGCTGAACGAATACCTTATTGGTGAAGCAGAGGCTGCCGGTGCTTCCTTCAGGTTTGGACACAAATGTGAGCAAGCCGACATCGACAACTCTGTGCTGTCTTTCTCAACGGATGGAAAAACTAAGGAGTATCGTGGTGACATTATTATTGGGGCTGACGGTGCCTACTCCGTTCTTCGGGCCTCTTTTTTACATTCCGACAGGTTTAACTTTTCGCAAGACTACCTGCCACATGGGTACAAAGAGTTGAACATTCCTGCGGGGAAAAACGGGGAGTTTCAGATTGACCCCAACGCCCTTCACATTTGGCCGAGGGGCAAATTCATGCTCATAGCCCTGCCAAACATCGACAAGAGCTTTACTTGTACGCTTTTTCTTCCATTTGAAGGCGACTCCTCTTTTGAGGCATTAAATACACCAGAAAAAGTGGGTGCTTTCTTTTCCGAAGTTTTCCCTGATACACTACCGGTGATCCCCAATCTCACCGATCAGTTTTTCACCAATCCCACCTCCTCGCTGGTCACCATTCAGTGCTACCCGTGGAGCAAAAAAAGAAGTCTGCTGCTTGGCGATGCCTCCCATGCCATTGTTCCATTCTTTGGGCAGGGGATGAATGCAGGTTTCGAAGACTGTCGGCTACTGGATGAGATCATAGATGCCGAATACCCAAGCTGGGAAACAGTATTTCAAACATTCGAAAAGTCACGCAAGCCAAATACTGACGCCATTGCCAAGCTTGCTAATGATAACTTTATCGAGATGCGTGACAAGGTAGCAGACGCCGGTTTTATCTGGCAAAAAAAATTGGAAGCGAGGATTCACGAAAAATACCCGGACAAATGGACACCACTTTACACGATGGTGACATTTTCGAACATGCCTTACAGCAAGGCACTTGAGCGGGGCAACAGGCAGGAGTCGATTATGCGTAAAATAAGGGAGGTGTACCCAATGAGCACACCTCCGGAAGCTATCGACCTGGAAAAAATCGTTGGTTGGCTGGACTAGTTATTTAAATCCAGCCTGCTTGACAATTCGTCAATCATTTTTTGCTCTGCGCCTGAAATCCCGTCCGTAGCATTGGCAAACAGGTACATTGATTCCAGTACCAAATCCTTTGCTGTTGGGTCTTCCTTAAGGAAGTCATTCAGTGCATTAATAAATTTCTTTCTCCAGCGTTCGCTATTGTCAATCAGGTAGCGAAACTCTGTTTTATACACATCGGAAAGGGATTCGACTTCGTCGGGGCTAGCTGCCAGGTTCTTGCCGAGATTTTCGGCGGCCCTTAGCACAGCATCCCATTCCTCTTTGTCCAACACCCCATCGCTCATAGAAACAAGTAGCGAAGGAAACATTTGAACCAAATAAGTAAATTGCTCAAGAGTAAGCTTGGCAGGGCGGTACCTCTGGTATTCCTGCTGTAATCGGTCGATGGCGTAAGACATGGTGTCGTTAATTGCGTTCATTTGAAGTAGTATTCTAATTGCTGGTTGTCTTTACATCATCGATTAATACGCCTTACAAAATAAAGGTAACCAATTTTTAGAAACTATCTTATAAAAAATATAATTTTTTCTAGTAAAATTTTACTGTGCTAAAAAATTGTGCTCAGGCCATAACCTACGCCCGGCTTTAATGTTACTAAGAAAATACATTTAATGGAAAAAACAGTCGGAATTATTGGAGCGGGTATAGCGGGCATGGCTACGGCTATCAGGTTGGCTAACAAAGGATATGAGGTCACAATTTTTGATGGAAACGATTATCCGGGAGGCAAATTGACTGAACTCAGGCTTGGGAAATATAGATTTGATGCAGGGCCTTCTCTATTTACTATGCCAGATTATGTCGATGAATTATTCAGAATATCAAAAAAAGATCCAAAAAATCACTTCAGCTATAAGCAACTCCCTAACACCGCTAATTACTTCTTTGATGACGGGATTTCTCTGCAGGCATCTGCCAGCCCACAACTACTGGCGGCTGAACTCGAAGCTAAGCTTGGTGAACCAACTGCAAATACACTAGCTGCTCTCAAGCACAGCTCCTTTCTATACGACCACCTGGCTGACCTCTTTATTCACAGGTCGTTGCACGATGCAAAGACATTTTTCAATAAGCAGGCGTTTAAGGCATACAAAGTGCTTCACAAGCTTGACCTTTTCAGAACAATGCACGCTGCCAACCGACAAAGGTTCGCCAAAGACAAAACCACACAACTGTTCAACAGGTATGCGACCTACAATGGCTCCAGCCCCTACCTAACTCCTGCTACGATGAATATCATTCCCCACCTGGAGTTTGGTGTGGGTGCATTCATCCCAGAAAAAGGGATGCACCAAATCACAGCAAGCCTCTTTAAGCTTGCGAAAGAAAGTGGGGCAGAATTCCGCTTCAACAGCCCGGTGGAAAAAATCAATCTGAAGAACGGCCAGGTAACTGGACTCAGAGTCAACGACCAGGACCATCCATTTGACAACATAGTCAGCAATGTGGACATGGTGGCTACCTACAAGCGCTTGCTCCCGGACACGAAAGCACCAGGCAGGCTTTTGAACCAGCCAAAATCCAGCTCGGCGCTTATTTTCTACTGGGGAATTAAAAAGAACTTTAAGCAACTCGATCTCCACAATATTTTCTTTAGCGGTGACTATCAAAAAGAGTTTGATCACATATTCTCCAAGGGGGACATTTATGCCGACCCTACAGTATATGTAAACATCACATCAAAGGAAGTGAGTGGCGATGCGCCAGCCGGTTGCGAAAACTGGTTTGTGATGATCAACGTTCCCCACAATTCGGGGCAAGATTGGGAGCTGCTAAAAGTTCGGGCTAAGGAACACATCCTTACAAAGCTTTCGGGAATTTTGAAAACCGACATAGCGGAACTGATTGCGGAAGAAGCGGTGCTCGACCCCATCAGCATTGAGTCAAAAACATCTTCCTCGCAGGGAGCACTTTATGGCAATAGTTCCAACAACAGATTTGCTGCTTTCCTTCGCCACCCCAACAAAAGCAGACGGGTAAAAAATCTCTATTTCTGTGGTGGCAGTGTGCACCCGGGCGGTGGCATCCCATTGTGTCTTTCTTCCGCCAAGATTGTAGCAAACTATTTTCCTGACCTACACTGAAATCATTTGAGAATACTGATCGAAAAGTGACAAGATGTCGGCCACGTAATTGACCGGCTCGGCTCCACGGCAATAACCGAACTCGGCTACCGGGTCGTTAAAATAGTTCGGTTCCGATTTTTTCAGAAGATACTCCGACACGTCGTTCCATTTCGCAGCGTCGCCATGATACTTCTCAGTGAGCTTGACCGCATCAATCACATGGCCCTGGCCAACATTGTAAGAGGCCAAAACAAACTTTATCCGCTCCTTTTTGTCGGGAATCCGTTTAGTCCACAATTTGTCGAGCCAAAGCAGGTACTTAACGCCAGCATTTATATTCTGAGTGGGGTCGGTAAGGTCTTTCGCTCCATACAGTTCGCCGGTATCAGGAACCAGCTGCATAAGTCCGACAGCTCCGGCCCACGATTTTGCTTTAGGTTTGAACTGAGATTCCTTGAACACCATCGCAGCCAGCAGCTTCCAATCCCAGCCCAGTTCATGAGACGCAGCTTTGATTTGCTCGTCGTAGGGAGAAATGGTATTACTGTTCAGGTTAGAAAAGTCGCTTTGCGCCAGCAAAGTGTATGTCTTGGTGTTTTTGAAATACCGATTGTAGATAACATTGTAATCGGCCGTCTTCCGCATGCCATCAATCCAGAGATTCAAAGACGTTTGTAGTTGGCTGGCGTTTTTTCTTAAGCCCCAGGCGATTTGCTGCGGCAGACTAATAGCAGTGCTAACATCAAGAATAGGAAAATAAGTGGCGTTGAGCAGGGCGACATTTTCTTCGGCAACCGTGTACTGAATTTTTCCGGTTGCCACTTCATGAATCAGGTTCTCTGTCGTTTGCTCGGCAAAAGCCGGGACAAGCACAATGTCACCACCAATTTCGTCGCTCAAGTTCTCCAGCCTGCTTATGTATGACGAGCCTTTGCGCACAACAACCTCTTTGCCAATCAGGTCGACCGGATTCGTCAAAAGCTGGTCCTCAATCTCATGAAGCTTCATCTGATACCAATTCTCAGGTTTTCGCTGTATCAGCACCAGCCTGACAAGATTGTGGTAGTGCGTAAATGCAATCCTTTCTCTTCTTTCTTTGGTAACTGTAAGATTGTAGGCAAGAATATCTCCCTCCCCGCTGTTGAGCTTCCTGAAGCTTTCTTCCAGGTCCTGAGAAATAATGAACTGTAGCCTCACCCCTATAGACCTGGCATACCTGCGCAGCAGCTCATAGTCATAGCCCATTGGCTGGCCTTTATAGATAAAGTAGCTAGTAGAACTGTTTTCGATGATGACCTTCAGCATCCCTCTGGCCATGATTTTATCAAGGTCGAAGTCTACTACCTCTTCGGCCACTCTTTTATTTTTGTCAATGGCTTTAGAATCGGAGGAAGTTCTGCCGCAGGCGGCAAAAAGGCATAGCAGAAAGCAAAGGAGTATTCTCAATAGATAGCCAAATGTGCGGTGGCACAACTGGTTTATCAGGCTACGTTTGCAAAGAAACATGACCTAAAATAGGCTTTTTTTGCTAAAAAGCTAATTCTGACCATCGAAGACTTGGGAAGCGACGCTATCTACCCCGCTTTGCTACCTACTCAGAGAATGTCGTGATCAGGCTTCCGCTTAGCCGAAGCAGCTCAATTTCAGCCAGCTTTGTGGAGAACGCAGCATTGATAAGACGGCTCTCAGCCTGCACAGCATTGATTTGAGCTTCTCTTAGCTCCAGTGGAGTATAATTACCTAACTGATATCTTTCTAAGGCAATACTTTCGTTTTCCCTGGCAACCTCGAGGTTCTGTCTTTCGATATTAATAAGATCAAGGCTGGTTACGTAACGATTATACATTTTGTTGATATCGGCTTCCAACGACAGTCTTAAGTCAGCTATCGTGTATTCGGCTGTCTCCATTTGCACTTTTGCGTTTTGTACACGACGGTTAACGTTGAAGCCATTAAAGATGTTGAGACTGGCTGTAACGCCATAATTAAAGCCATTTGTACGTGTCAAAGCAGCAAAGCCAACCTGCGAGCTGCTATTGCCCTTAGAATATGCTGTCGTTAGAGAGACTATTGGAAATCTATCACTTTTCAATTCCCTCATTTGCAGGTGAGCAATGTTCAACTGCCTTTGCGACTGAAGCAAAGAAGGATTCTTCATGTTTGCCGATTCAAGCAGCTCGCCCAAAACCAAATTTTCGTTGATGTCAATAGTTTGGTCAACTTCGACATTTGCCTCGACATCTCTTGCCAGCACTCTATTAAGGTCTACCTTGGCTTGGTATAGGAGCTGTTCCTCATTGATCAGTAAAGTTTTGTCGGTATTGAAATCGACCTGAGCAGCGAGAAACTCAACTTTGCTGGCTTTGCCTATTTCATATTTATTCTGTGCGATTTCAAGTCGTCTCTCGGAAAGCTGCAACGAGTTGTTTAGTACCTTGATTCGCTCTACTTCGAGGGCAACAGTATAGTAAGTGGAGAGCACTTCAGATACAGTGTTCTCCATTGTTACCTTCATCAGCAAGTTGCTGGCTTCGTTCTGCTGGCCCAGTCTGTCGTATGCATAAAACATTCCCAATCCGTCGAAAACTATCCAGTTAAATGAGGCGCCAATACTAGCCTGTTCCGACTTTGCTCCCTGGATATCAACTATTGTCCTATTCGCATCGTTTCGCTCCTGATAAGTATCATTGGATGCAAAGTTCTTAAATGCAGTGACTCCAACGGTAGGTAAAAACCCAGCATTTCCCCGTGTGACATCATTTTCAGAAATTTCTCTGGTATTGTCAGCTATTTTAATGTCGTAGTTGTTTTCAAGTGCTATCCTGACCGCCTCCGGCAGGCTCATTATGTCCTGAGAAAACAAACTCTCCGATAGCAGCAGCGCACCCAGAACGAAAAACACAATCCTCACTTTGTTCATATTATTATTTGAAAATTAAAATCTAGCCATTCTTTTTTCCTTGCCAGAGATGTAAACATACATGGCAGGTATTACATACAGGGTGAGTATTGTTGCAAATAGTAGCCCTCCAATGATGGCGATACCCATGGACACACGGCTTTCAGAGCCTGCACCAAGCGCCAATGCAATCGGCAGAATACCCAGAATGGTCGACAGACTGGTCATCAGTATAGGGCGGAAACGTTGCTGTGCCGCACCAACTATGGCTTCTTCCACGGCCATGTCATGGGCTTTGCGTTGGTTGGCAAATTCCACAATCAGGATACCATTCTTTGTTACCAAACCTATCAGCATGATAATACCTATCTGGCTGAATATGTTGAGTGTTTGGTCAAAGTACCATAGCGATAGAAATGCTCCTGCAATTGCCATGGGCACAGTAAGCATAATGATAAATGGGTCTCTGAAGCTTTCAAACTGAGCCGCCAGCACCAGATAAATCAAAATAAGAGCAAATATAAAAGCGAAGTACAAGCTTGAAGAAGAGTCTCTGAACTCCGCAGAAGGGCCCGACAACTCAGTTTGGAAAGTGCCATCCAGCACTTTCGCCGCTATGGCATCCATGGCGTCAATACCATCCTTGATGGTGTAGCCAGGCACCAATGATGCTGACACAGTTGCCGACACAAATCTGTTGTACCGATAGAGCTGCGGTGGTGTGCTTTGCTCTGTGATCTTTACAAGGTTGTCCATCTGGATAAGGTCTCCTACCTGGTTCTTCACATAAAGTGCCTTCAGGTCAAGTGGGTCGTTGCGATCTTCTCTGTCCACCTGGCCTATTATTTGGTACTGCTTTCCGTCTTTGATGAAATAACCAAATCTGGAACCACTCAGGCCAAGTTGGAGCGTTTGAGCGACATCCCGGATCGACACATTCAAACTACGGGCCTTGTCACGATCTATTTCTATGTTGATCTCAGGCTTGGTAAACTTCAAGTCAAGGTCAACGAAATTAAAATGCTCGTCGGCACTTGCCGCATCCACAAAGGCTGGCAACACTTCTTTCAATTTTTCAATGGTAGTTGCCTGTATTACGTATTGCACAGGTAGCCCCCCTCTTCTATTGCCTATCGACTGGCTTTGAGAAACAAAAGAACGGGCTTCGGTCATTCTCATCACCAAGGGACTAATGGCGTCCACGACTTCTTGCTGCGATCTGGTTCGTTCCGATGGATCAACCATCATCACCCTCACGTTTCCAGAATTCACTGAGCCCGATGATCCAAAGCTGGGGCTTGTCATACTAATGAGTGCCTCTTTTTCCGGGACCGCCTCGCTTACTAATGCAAGCATTTTATCAAGATAGGCGTCCATATACTCGAAAGTAGCGCCTTCGGGCCCGGTGCTGTTGATCCTGAACTCACCCCTGTCTTCCATGGGAGAAAGCTCGCTTTGGATGTTGTTATTGAGCAGATAGATGCCCCCAAAAGAAAGTACCAGTATGACCAAAGCAAGCCATTTACGAGCCATAAAGTTTTCAAGCGATTTGTTGTAGCCCTCGTTCATCCAATCGAAGAAGGGCTCCGTTACCCTATATAGCCACTGCTTTTTCTCTCTTTTCTTGAGAATTTTGGTAGACAGCATTGGCGTAAGCGTAAGGGCAACAAACGACGATATTATTACCGCCCCTGCCACAACGATCCCAAACTCCCTGAAAAGCCGGCCTGTGAGACCATCGAGAAACACAACAGGCATGAACACTGCCACCAACGCCACGGTGGTGGAAATAACGGCGAAGAAAATCTCCGTCGAGCCCTTAAGCCCGGCCTCCAGTGGCGACATCCCATCTTCTATCTTGGTGTAAATATTCTCCAACACCACAATAGTGTCATCCACCACGAGCCCTATCGACAGCACGATACCCAGAAGCGTCAGTACGTTGATGGTGAAGCCCGCAAGGTACATGATGAAGAAAGTACCTATCAGCGATATTGGGATGGTGGCAACAGGAATTAGCGTAGTTCGCCAGTCACGCAGGAAGGCGAAAATAATCAACACCACCAGCACAAAGGCCATGAAAATAGTCTCCTGCACCTCAGTGATAGATTTCCTCACATACTCTGTGACATCGAAGCCTATCCCGAGTTCGATATCGGCGGGGAGGTCCTTCTTGATAAACTCCAGCCTTCTGTAGAACTCATCTACGATTTCTATGATATTAGTTCCCGGCTGCGCCTGAAGTACAACGCCAACCATGGGTACGCCATCCCTTTTGAGTATGGTTCGGTTGTTTTCTGGTCCCAGTTCAGCTCTCCCAACATCCTGAAAACGCACAACGTTGTTGTCATCCTCTTTGACGATAAGCTGGTTGAATTCTTCTGGCGTTGAAATCCTGCCCATGGTTCTCACGGTGAGTTCCATGTTTGTGCCTTCCACCAGCCCCGAAGGAAGTTCGACGTTGTCCCGTGTCACTGCATTCAAGACCTCCAATGGCGTAAGCGAGTAGGCTGCCAGTTTAGCGGGATCCATCCAAAGTCTCATGGAATAGCGACGCTCGCCCCAAATCTGGACGGCTGCCACTCCTTTTATAGTCTGAAGTCGCTCCTTAAAAATATTCTCTGCTACATCGGAAAGGCCCAAAAGGGTTCTTTTGTCACTTTTTACATTCAAAAAAACAAGGGGCATGGCATCAGCGTCCGCTTTTCTCACCGACGGCGGATCACAGTCTGGCGGGAGGTTCCTGGTGGCTCTCGACACCCGGTCTCTAACATCGTTGGCGGCTGCTTCAAGGTCAATTTCCAGGTCAAACTCAACCCTGATAGAGCTGGCTCCATCTCTACTGGTAGACGTAAGACTTTTGATGCCGGCAATTCCATTGATCGATTCCTCCAAGGGCTCGGTGATCTGCGACTCTATGATGCTCGCATTGGCTCCGGTATAAGAGGTACTTACCGAGATAATAGGTGGGTCAACGCTAGGATACTCTCTGATACCCAGAAAGTTGAATCCTATGATGCCAAAAATGATGATAATGATGGACATTACCACCGCCAGCACGGGTCTGTTAATACTGATGTTGGATAGACCTGCCATAGTTTTAATGTTTTAGTTAAAATCGGTGATCTCCACCACTGAATTCGGGCGGATTTGCAGTAGACCTGAAGTGATCACTGTGTCACCTTCCTTAATTCCTTCCGTTATTTCTATGCTGTTGGCAGTACGTATACCAATGGTAACGGGCTGCTCAACCACCTTTCCTCCTCTTTCAAGGAACACTTTATGCCCAGCAAGGTCATTCACGACCGCTATAGACGGCACCATTAACGCATTGTCTTTGTGGTTCAATACTACCTCCACTCTGGTAAACAACCCGGGAAACAGTTCTCCTTTGGAATTGTCGCTGGTTGCCCTGATCCTCATGGTTCTGGTAGCCTGGTCAATTTGTGGCTCAACGGCGTAAACAGTGCCCTGATACGTCTTCTCAGAAGCGTCGGTTGTGAAGAAAATGGGGTCGCCGTCATTTATCACTGTTCCATACTTTCCGGGAATGGAGAACTCTACCTTGATGGGGTTGATGTTTATTAAACTTGCAATTCGGGAGCTTGAGTTGATGAAAGCTCCATCGCTAATGTATCTCAAGCCAATAGTGCCATTGAAAGGTGCCCTGATCTTGCTTTTTGCAATTTGAGCTTCTAATACTTTGATGTCGGCGGAGGCGGTATTTAACTCAGTCAATGCCACGTCGTATTCCTCCTGACTAATTGCTTCTTTTTCAAGTAGCTGACGCTGGCGATATTCGCTGGTCTCTCTAAGCTTCTTCGAGAATTTCAACTTCTCCAGCTGGGCCTCCTGGTCTTCTGTGTTTAAGGTTAGCAGCAGGTCTCCCTTTTTTACTTTAGATCCCTCTTTGAAATAGATTTTCTGCACCACACCCGACACCTCAGAGGCAATCTCAACTGCCTCGTTAGCAATAAGCGCACCTGTAATAATTAGCTTATCGTCCAGTGGTTCAGGTTTGATAATGGTAGCAGTAACCGGCAAAGCTCCGTCAGAGGACGCCGACGCAGGCTGAGCACTATCCGGCCCACTTGAAATAAAATGAAACTTGCGGTCGGCCAGGTAGACTAAAACAACCAATACCATTACATAAAATAGTACCCTTCTTACAGTTTTCTTCATACGTTTGGTTGATAGAATGATCCGTTTGAGCGGATTTCTATTTTTTCGGAAATGACAAAATTACACCCAAAAAACGGGGTGCATTACAATTTGTTCGTTGTTTGTGGCAAGCGGGTTGAAGGGTAAATAAATGGCTTTAAAGTGTAACTAAATTGTAACCGTTTATGGATGGTGCCTTAAAAAGAGGAAAAGTCTGTTTGCCTCTTCGGGAAACATGCAAAACTGAGTTGAGTAGAACGGTTACTTAGTACTTCAAGGAAACACCTTTTGGCAACCCCATTTTTCGACAGCCAAGAAGACAAAAAAAAGAGGCTCTGACGAGCCTCTTTTTGTATCAAATTATGAAGTAAATTATTTGAATATATATCTAACACCAATCTGCATCTGCCAGCGAGAGCTCTGGAAACCAGAGTCGTCGATTTGCCATGGTTGGTAGTCGGCACCTTTTCTGTAAGTGAATGTAGGAGTAGTACCATCAGCCTGAAAGCGCTCAAATCTTAGCAATTCAGCGCTTTGGAAATTGCCTCCATCACTTACAAAGTATCTTCTGCCCCAAGCCTTGTTGATGAGGTTGGTCAGGTTGAATATGTCAATTGACACCTGCAGGGTATTTCTATGCCCAGAACCAGTCTGAATATAGAAGTCCTGCAAGAACCTGAAGTCCATTACTCCCTCGAAAGGTGATCTGCTCTGGTTCCTATCGGCGTATTCACCCCTGTGTTCGCTTAAGTATTTGTCAGATTTAATGAAAGCATCGAGGTCAGTCCACTGCTGAGCAGCAGTGACGGTCGTCCCGCCTGAGGTATAATCGACCAGGTTGATCTCACTTTGGCTTGCCGGAATATATACGAGGCTTCTCTCTCTTGAATCTTCGTTTGTCAGGTTGCCACTGTCATCATAGATGTAAGAATATACCCTGCCAGATTGTCCATTGTAGAAAAGAGAGATTTGCGAAGCGCCGAAGCCAAAGTATTCTTTTCTATATGATACCTGGGCAATTACCCTTGAGCCCATAGAGAAATCGGAACGGGGAGCTTCGTCATAGATATTTCTCCCATTTACGCTGTGAAGACCTCTCCACTGAGAGGAGTTCTGCGAGGAAGTTCCATCATAAACTGAAAAGGCATCGTTGTATGTGTACGACAAAGTCGTTGTAAATCCATTTGAGAATGGCTTCGTAACAGATGCCGCCAAATTATAAGTATATCCCTTGCTCGTATTGCTACCCAAGTAGATACCAGTGTAGGTGCCGTCAACAGGATCTCTTCTATTGTAAAGAATACGGTCGTCGGGAGTACCTGTCAGCCTGGTAGTAGATGGCTTGATCGCAAGGTTTTCATAGAATACGTTGTTCAGGAACTTCGAAAACAGCGCCTCAAACGAGCCCACCATTCCCCATGGAAGCTTTTGGTCCACTCCTACATTCACTTTGAATACCTGTGGCAATTTGAAGTTAGACGCAAAAAGGTCGATCTGGCCGGAAGGAGAGCCTTGGCCAGGTGCTACATTACGTGGCTGCTCATCCCAGTTAGGATTAAAAGGCACATCGAAACTTCTGTCGCCACCCACTGTCAAACCGTTGTTGTTGTAAGCGCCACCCGGCCAAACAAGCGGGATACGGCTATTGAAGATACCTGCTCCACCTCTCAGCTGGGTAGACCTGTCGCCGGTCACATCATAGTTAAAGCCAAACCTTGGAGCGAACAAAACAGAAGCTCCGATAAATTCTCCTGTTTTTGCCCCTTTCAGATCATAGCCCTCCGCTTCAATCAAACCAACCGTGGTGCTATTGAATGCGCTGTTTTCAAGTGTGTTGTCATTGAATACGGGAATATCTACCCGCAATCCAAGTGTCAGTTTTAACTTGTCACTAGCCTGAAACTCATCCTGCCCGTAAATACCAAGTTGCATACCTGTGAATTCCGCAGCACCTGCAGAGCCGTCTCCCACTACATCATCCACCAATGAATAACTAACATCAAACTGTCTGGCGTTCAAGTCATTCATGAAACCAGAAAGGCTGTCATATTGATAAGCGCCAAAAGCCTGGCGGATGAAAAGGTTGTATGTTTTATAAAACTCGTTGTGAGTACCTATGGTGAAAGTGTGCTTTCCTTTGAATATCTGGAAGTTATCGGTCACAGTGATCACATTCTGTTTCAGCTGGTTAGCCGTGGAGAATTGCTCACTTCCAAACTGAATGAAACCGGCACCATCTCTGATACCTACATAAGGGAATGAAGCGCCTGCGGGGTCTCTGTCGTCATTGACAAAAGTAGCTCCGATGGTCAGGTGGTTAGACATATTTCCACCAAAATTGCTCTTCAGCTCCACCGCAGTTGAGTTAGTGGTAGACGGAAAAAACACCGAACCGTTCTCAAAGTTGATTGTATTGGAATTGGAGCGATTGGCCTGTAGGTTCTCCGCCTTTACATATGAATGACGAACCGACAGTTTGTGGTTTTGACTCAGGTTCCAGTCGATCTTGGCAAGGAACTTATCGCTGTTCAAAGTAGCAGCGTTGTTGGTGTAAGTGCCCGGGTCGTAGCCATAGTCATTCTTAAGTTTTGATACCAAATCCTGGATGTCGTTTGCAGAGGCATCACCTGTATAAGTGGAGGCATCAAATGGTTGAGGAGTTTCGTCTCGCTGCATTTCTGCATTTGCAAAGAAGAACACTTTATTCTTAACGATAGGCCCGCCCACACGAAAGCCATAAGTTTTGGCAGTAAAGTCTGCTAGCTTAGTTCTTGCTGCATCTGCATCTTCAGTAGGCGTCTTACCTGCTAGATTCTGGTTTCTGAAAAAATAGTATGCTGATCCCTCAAACTCGTTGGTTCCGCTTCTGGTGACCGCATTTATCGATCCCCCAGCAAAGCCTGACTGTGTAACATCGAATGGTGCCACCGATACCTGAAACTGCTCAATGGCATCTATTGAAATGGGAGAAACACCTGTTTGGCCTCCGTTGGTACCACTTGAAGCAAGACCAAATACATCATTGTTCACAGCTCCATCTATGTAGATAGCGTTGTAGCGGTTGTTCATTCCGGCGATTTCGATTGCATCACCCTGGGTATTAACCAGTGGATTGAGTCTTGTGAAATCGACAAGGGATCTGGAAACCGTAGGCAATTCGTTTATCGACTCCTCATCAATAATTGTCGACTGGCCAGTCTTGTTGCCATCGAACACATCATTGCCACTTGCAATAATTTCCACTCCTTCAAGCTGCGTGCTTTCCTCTTCAAGCACAGCCTTAATTCTGAAGGTTTGGCCAAGTGTAAGGAACACGCCAGACTGCTGGTAGGGCTTGTAGCCCACAAATGAAATGGTTACGGTGTAAGGTCCGCCTACCTGCATTCCCGAAATACGGAAGTAGCCTTCCACGTCTGAAACGTTACCATACTGCGATCCAGTAGGTGTATGCACAGCAAGAACAGTAGCGCCCGGCAAAGCACTTCCGTTTGCATCCACTACCTGCCCGTTAAGTGCAGAAGTGGTGGTGCCTTGCCCGAATACCGTCGAAAACGAAGCCGTAATCAACAGGGTCATAGCCAATTGTAAAATTCGCCTCATAATTTGTTTTTTTGGTTGTTAAATAAATTTTACGGTCGATAAAATATGGTGCAAAGCTAAAGGATACTTGTTTTCAGACCAGCATGAAAAAGGTTAACTTTTCGATATGAATGAAATTAAATTTTAACGAAAGATTAATCCCAAAACGCCTTGTCAAACAATGCTTTAGATTCCAATTATTCTTTTGATCCGATCAGTTTCTATAATATAAAAACCTGCTATAAAGTGGTGTTGCCAAAGATAAATTGACCCGAACCTTCTGGCCGGTCAACTTAAGTCAAGAACTTCTACATTTCCGGCACCTGGCAAGACTACTACGCCGACTGAAAAATTAAGGGGATGTTATTTAATTGTTAAGATAAGGTGCGGAAAAACAAATAGCAAAACAGTCAGGAACCGTTTTAGTGTTGTCCATTTTTTCGTGTTCTAATTCTATTTTATTGCTGCAGTAAAAATTCAAAAGCTTATATTTGTGCCTATATGGAGTTGACAGATCACCGCTTTTTCCCCTACGACAAAAACCTTATATTAAAGCAAGCCCAGGCCCATCTGGAAGCCGATCTTCTCACGGAGCTGATATCAATTTCAAAAAGTGCCTATCAGCAGGTTTATAACCCGTTGGGGCTCAACGATGACACCTCGCTGCGGATCGAAAGCTACGAGAAAAATCAGCTCATCTATCTCCATACGTTCTACACTTCACTGTGTGGAATCTACAGGTACAAATATGGCAACAACCAGCTTGAGCTCATTTGGGATGGCAGCAGCCACTTCGAAAAGTATTCCAGGGAATGGACTGAGCGTTTTGTGATTTGGTGTACTGAGTTTGGGCAAAACCCTCAGTTTCTTAAAGCTGTTCTCGCTGCTACTGTTTTTTGTAAGAACAGGAGACAGGGCGAACTTGCAGAAAACCGGCTGAGGGTGTTTTTAAATAGCCAATTTGAAGTGCGGGTACACAAAGTACGAGGCATCGTGCCTATGAAAGTAGCCTAGTGCCGGATCAAGAATACGTTGTGATGTTTCAAATCAACTTCGGTGCGCTCTATGCTGTCAACTTTGGCATGCAGCGGCCCCTTTTTGCACCAGGCCATTAAATCTATCAATTTGTCCTTGGTGCCCTCGGCTTCTATCAATACGCTTCCGTCCAACTCATTCTTCACCCATCCTTTCACACCCAATTCGTCGGCCACGGTTTTTGTGCTGGCTCTGTAAAAGACACCCTGCACTTTGCCCACCACACGTATTTGATAACAGACCATCTGACAATTGCCGGTTTAGGATTGAAAAATGAAAATTCCAATTCAAAAATCAAACAGCCTTATGCAAATAAATGAGAACGAATTTCAAGAGGGGTTTGAAAGCTCGCTGACGATAGCCACCCCGGACGAAGTGCCAATCCGGTCGGCACCTGCATTGATCAGGTCCAGCGTTTGAGCCAAAGTTTTGATGCCGCCCGACGCTTTGATGCCCACATGCGATGGCAATATTTCTCTGAGTAGCTTGATATGTTCAACCTTTGCCCCTGCACCTGCAAAGCCTGTGCTGGTTTTAACATAGTCGGCGCCAGCATCTTTGGCAATAGTTGCAGCCTTCACTATTTCCTCGTCGGTGAGGTAGGCCGTTTCGATGATCACCTTCAGTATGGCCTCTTGCTCATGAGCCAGCTTCGTCACTTTGGCCAAATCAATTTTGAACCAGGGGTGGTTCATTTTGAAAGCAGAAATGTTCATTACCATGTCTATTTCTGTGGCCCCGTCCCTCAACGCCAGCCTGGCCTCCTCGAGTTTAGTTTCAGTCATCTGGTAGCCCAACGGAAAGCCCACAACCGTCACGAGCTGAATATCGGCGGAGCCAATTTCCCGCTGCGCTCTTTTCACCCAAAAGGGCGGCACACATACTCCACAGAAGCCATGGGTTTTTGCTTCCGACACCAATTGGTCAATGTCTTTGTCGGACAGTGTCGGGCGTAAAAGTGTATGCTCAATGCACCTGGCTATGTGCTGCATGCGCTATAATCAGAACTGGAATATCTTAGAGCTATATAATTAATGGACAATGCCGCACTCCTTGCAAAATTTACGTTTGCCGAGTGGCCTTTTCTTAGGCGGTTTCTTGTGTCCGAAGTAGGACTGATCGGAATACTGAGGCTTTTCCATCTCCTTGGAAGCTTTTTTGTAGGCCTTGGCATTGTCCTTCATCCGCTGCTCGTATTCTTCGATAAGCTGGTCCTTCTTGCTCTTCTTTTTCTTCTTTACCTTCTTTATCTTTTGAGTGGAGTTGTACTGCGAACCCTGCTTTTGGGCGGTATTTACCTCCCTTGACGATTGGGCGGAGGCCCCCCAGCTGAGAAAAAACAAAAAGACGATTACACCAAAATACTTCATACACCAAAGATTATAATTATACATAACACTGCCTAATTAACGGGCTATGTTTGAATATATTACCCTCAAATCTCAGGCGGCTTTATCATCAGAAATAGCAGTGGCATCCATGAGCGTAGCTGCCGATGCTATCTCGAAGTTATGAACTATTTTGGTCATGATACGATGCAAATGCACATAGTCTTCTTCATTCAGGCCTTCCCAACCCTGGTTTCGAAAGTCATCCACCACCGGTCTGAGTTGCGAAATAAGCGCCTCTCCTTCAACAGTTAATCCAACGCTGAATTTCCTCCTGTCATTGGGGTCGGCTTTTCTCACCACAAGGCCCTTTTGTCCAAGCAAGTCTATGATACGGGTGACAGTTGGGGGGTCTTTGTACACCGCTTCCACAACCGCTACCTGCGACTTCGGGCCTTCCGATAGTTGATCGAGAACTACCCACTGGTCAACCGTTAAGTCTGCTCCCGAAAGCTGCAATTTTCGCTGCAACGCCTGCTTTATTTGGCGGGAGGCTACTTCAATAAGAAATCCATATTTATTCTGCATGAATCGGCAATTGTAGGGGAACTACAATGTTCCCCTTAGCTCTTGTTCTCGCTCTATCGCTTCAAATAATGCCTTGAAGTTTCCTTTTCCAAACGACCTGGCCCCTTTTCTTTGTATGATCTCAAAAAACATAGTCGGTCGAGGCTCCACAGGCTTGGTGAATATCTGCAATAAATAGCCCTCATCGTCTCTGTCGACAAGAATTCCGAGTTTCTTCAAAGGCTCCAAATCTTCGTCAATATGGCCTACCCTGTCGAGCAGGTCATCATAGTAAGTCGTAGGCACATTTAGAAACTCGACTCCTCTGTTCTGAAGCTGGGTAACCGTTTCAATGATATCATCAGTGGCTACGGCTATGTGCTGAATGCCTGACCCGTTATAGAAATCCAGGTACTCCTCCACCTGCGATTTCTTCGCACCGTCGGCTGGCTCATTGATCGGGAACTTTACCCTTCCATTGCCATTGCTCATCACTTTGCTCATCAGCGCAGTGTATTCTGTAGAAATGTCCTTGTCATCGAAAGACACCAGTTGAGCAAATCCCATCACGTTGGCATAAAAGTCGACCCACTGATTCATTTCCCCCCAGCCTACGTTGCCCACCATGTGGTCAACATACTTTAAGCCAATGGGTTTAGGGTTGTAGCTACTCTTCCATGGCTTAAAGCCCGGCAGAAAAACGCCAGAATAGTTTTTCCTTTCTACAAAAATGTGAACAGTGTCTCCATAAGTATAAATGCCTGAGCGAACCACCTCGCCATTTTCATCCTTTTCAACTTGCGGCTCCATGAATGGCTTTGCCCCCCTTGCCGTTGTTTCTTCGAAAGCCTTCGCAGCGTCTTCCACCCAAAGTGCTACCACCTTCACACCATCACCATGCTTATCGATGTGTCTCCCGATTTCGGTGTCTGCCTTCAAGGGGGTTGTCAGCACCAGGCGTATTTTGTCCTGCACCAGCACATAGGAAGTCCTGTCCTTCACGCCTGTTTCCAGTCCGCAAAAAGCCAGTGATTGAAAGCCAAAGGCAGTTTTATAGTAATGCGCTGCCTGCAAAGCGTTGCCAACATAAAGCTCCAGATAGTCGGTGCCCAAAAGTGGTAAAAAGTCCTCCGGTGCCTCGATGGTATTTTGATGAGAATGATCTAAAATGTTCATAATGGGTATATTGTTGTTATACTAACTATTAGTAATATAACAAAACTAATCTTTTGCACCGAAGTTTCAAAACGGCTAAGTTCACACTCTCTAAATACCGTTCCTATAAGCTGTTATGCCCCGGCCTTTCAATCTTTCGTAATTAGTTATGCTATAAAATCTATCTCATGAAGAAACTCTTACTTACCGTTGCCTCTGGTCTCTTTGTTTTCTCGCAAGCTTCCGCTCAAAAAGTGGACTCAGAAATGGTCATGGACTGGGAAAAATACGATCCCCCATCAACACTCGTAGTGCCGGAACACCCTGTGACAAAATCGAAGTATCCATTTGTTGACGTCCACAATCACCAGTTCAGGATGAATCAACAGGATCTCGCTCCGCTGGTAAAGGAAATGGATGACCTGAACATGGGGGTGATGGTCAATTTGAGTGGAAGGGGCCGGGGAAGCCGTGGCTACCTGCTGGAAGTGCTGGACAATGTAAAGAAAAACTCGCCCAGCAGGTTCATTATCTTCACCAACCTTGATTTCACAGGCATCGACGACCCTGAATGGGGCAAAAAAGCTGCGGCTTCTCTTGAAGAAGATGTGAAAGCGGGTGCTAATGGGTTGAAAATTTACAAAAGCCTGGGTTTCAGCGTGACTGATGGTTCCGGAAAAAGAGTAGCTGTAGACGACCCAAGGATCGACCCGGTTTGGGCGAAATGTGGTGAGCTGGGAATACCCGTGCTGATCCACTCTGCAGATCCAAAGTCGTTCTGGGACGATTATGATGAAAATAACGAGCGGTGGCTTGAGCTAAAAACACACCCGAACCGTAAGCGCTCGGCTACTGACCCGGTTCCCTGGGAGCAGATTATTCAGGAGCAGCACAACGTGTTTAAGAAACACAAGAAAACTACCTTCATTAATGCGCACTTCGGCTGGTACGCCAACGACCTGGCGACCCTTGGCAAGCTGCTGGATGAAATGCCTAATATGTATACCGAAATCGGCGCCATCATTGCTGAGCTAGGCAGGCAGCCAAGAGCAGCCAAAGCGTTTTTTACCAAGTATCAGGACAGAATTTTATTTGGCAAAGATGCCTACAACCCTGAAGAATACTACACTTACTTCAGAGTGCTGGAAACCGCCGATGAATACTTTCCATACTATAAAAGGTACCATGCTTTCTGGAGAATGTATGGACTAGATCTGCCTGACGAGGTGCTAAAGAAAGTGTACTATAAGAACGCTCTCAAAATCATTCCTAATATTGATAAGAGTGTGTTTCCTAAGTGATCGAGACAATTATTTCCGGGTGAACATTCGCATTGGTGTTCACCCCTCTTGCTAAAAGTACGGCCCCTCTTCAAAAAGAATCTTCAATCCCGGCTTGTTCTTTCTAAGTGCTTCGACCACCTGTGGCGTGCACCTGGTGCCAAGCAAATACACTTCTTTCAGGCTTGGGAATTTCAATAGGTCCAATGCAACCTTGTCGTCAACTTTGGTGAATGAGAGGTTGAGCGTTTCAAGGCTCGGCATTTGCATGAGGTAGACAAACCCACTACCATCGATGTTTGTCTTCTGGAGAAAAAGCTTTTTCACATTAGTCATTTGGCTGATGTGGTATAGCCCATCGTCATTTATACTGCTGGAGACGATTGAAAGCCGGCTGAAAGCGTCATTGTAAGGAGCTAGCTCCCTGAACTGATCATTGGAAAAAGGCGCAGGTGGAAACTTCACCCTCAGACTAAACAGGCCAGGTTCCAGGCTGTCTGGTTCTATGGCCAGGTTCAGTTTTTTGCCCACAGTTTCCAACTCATTAGTTACCTCTTTCAATTTCAATTCGGCTATAGCCTGCTTGCGGCGGTACCTGGCCAGCTGTGGAAGCAGTTCATTGGTTACGCCGGCGATCTCGGGCTGTGCCTGTAACGCTGTCACTTTCTGCTCAGAAGAGGCTCCAGTAGCAATCCAGTATTTAAGCAATTCAATTTCCTGTTCGCTCATGGGTGACTGCCCTTCCGGGGGCATTACGTCATCGTGGTCAGCTGGAAGGGTCACTCTGTTGAATAGCTCGCTCTGATCCAAATCTTCAGGCGTAATGAGCGCAAGCCCGCTGTCGCCTCCTTTCGTAATACTTTGCAGGGAGCTCATAATGAGTCCCCCTTTTGATCGGGACTGATTATGGCAGCTCATGCATTTGGCCTGGAAGATTGGGCTGATCATGTCGTCGTATACCAGCATCTCTTCTACTGTCTTATTACCTGCTGGTTCATCCTGAAAAATAAGGGGAACGTACTCGGTGAGATAGTCCTTGCCATGGGTGATGGAGCCTCCGATATGCCCTGTGAAGCCTATTGACAGATTAGTAAGCACCAGAAGTCCAACATAGAAAGGGTAAACTGGTGTGAATCGCTGAGACAGCAAATACAGCCCGGTTACAAAAAATACGCCTGCCCCGCTCACTGTAGCTCCCCAAAAATGTTGCTCCATGAGCTCTCCCGAATACTCTCCGCCAACAAAAAGGAAATAGCCAGCCAGAATGGCAACCAATGCCGTGAAAGCAGAGGCCGCAAGCAACGATAGCTGAAGGCCAGTGGCATTGGGAACGAATTTGAACTTAATAGCCAGCTCCAGCATCAAAGCCAGAATAATAAGGACAATTGGAAAATGCAGCACCAGAGGATGGAACCTCCCCAGCATCAAAAAGATAACTGGCGCCTCAATTTTGCCAATAAATGGCAATCCCAAAACAAGAACTCCGATAACAAACGAACAAACAACCAGCGCCGGATGCTTAACTAATGCTTCTACTCTCAAATGCCAAACTAATTATAGGGTCTTGTTAACTATGCCAGTATGTTTGCCAATTTGCCGGTGCTGTCGGCAAAGCTGGTCTTTTCAATGTTCAGTGCCTCCAGCATGGTCACATAAAGATTGGCCAAAGGGGTTTCTTTTTCGTAGATCAGGTTTTGCCCTGGTTTAATTCTTCCCCCAGCCCTACCAGCCAAAAGCACGGGCAGGTTGCGGGGTGAGTGTCGGTTGCCGTCCCGCAGGTCGGAGCTGAACATGATCATGGAGTTATCAAAAACGTTGCTCTCACCTTCCTTCATCGATTTCAGCTTTTCAATGAAGTAGGCGTACTGCTCCATGTGCCACTGGGTGATCTTGACATATTGTGCAAGTTTCTTCTCGTCGTCCATGTGGTGAGAAATGGAATGGTGGCCGTCGTTTACGCCAGGGAGGAAGGAGAAGTTACGGTTGCTCACCGAGTTGCCAAACAAAAAAGTGCTCACCCGGGAAGCGTCGCTCCAGAAGGCCAGCGCCATGATATCCAGCATCATGCGGGTCTTTTCGGTCACGTCCACTCCACTACGCACCTCCGCATATTCTTCAATGTTCTGATTCAGGCGAATCAGTTCCTTTTTAACGTCGCCGGTCAGGTTGGCTGCAAACTTTTCCTGATTGGCTCCGTCGGAAATTCTTTTTTCCAGGCTGTAAACGGAGTCCAGGTATTCCGTCAGTTTATCCTGGTCTGACCTGCCAAGGTTTCTCTTGAGGCTTTTGGCATCATCCAGCACGGCGTCGAGCACACTTTGCTTCCACGGATCGTTCTTGATTTTTGCCCCGGGAACATACCTCCCAAATAATCTGTCGAATGCCATCTTTGGGTCGATCTCCTTGGTCAGAGGTTGGGTTGCTGTTTTCCAGGAGATACTTGAGGCGTACAACCTTGTCAGCCCCACGTTAATGTCCACGCCGGTAGCAATGCGATCAAGGCCATATTCTAACGAGGGAAACAAGGTGTCTCCGCCTACGTGATTGGCGATGACCTGGTCGATAGAAACGCCTCCGCTGTTGATATTGTCACCAGTAGTCTGCCGGATTCTGGTAGAAGTAAGAAGGTTGGCAGTTTTGGTGTAGTGACCGTCGGCTGTTCTAAGTGAATTCATATTCATCAGCTCTCCCAGCACGAGAAAATCATCTTGCAGGTGCTTGAGCGGCAGCAGCTGTTGGGTAAACTCATAACCCCGGCCAACAGTAGCCGGCGTCCAGTGGTGAGGGTGCACGCCGTTTGGCATCACGATAAAGGCTGTTCTCAACGGGGACTTAGACGGAACCGGGGAGCTCATGCCCGGTAGCGCCATGGCGTCGAGAAAAGGTAAGGCCATGCAGGCACCCACCCCTTTTAGCATTCGTCTTCTGGATATTTGCCACTTCTTGCTCATAATACTTCATTTATCTTGTCCCTGAAATCATTGATTTTCATTCTGAACGGATAGCTTTTCACCAATTCAACAATAAATGGGTCAGGGTTAAAATTATTTTCCAATAGAGTTGTTTCCAGCTTGCGAAGCGCTGGCTCGTCTGTAAAAATAGTACCACGACCTAAAGCATACGAAAGCACTTTTGTCGCCAGGTTTCTCGCTATTTTTTCTTTTTCGTCCATCAGCAGCACTTTTAACTCTGCAGGGCCATTGAACTCTCTGCCATCAGCCAAAGTACCTGAGGCATCAATAGCCACCTTGCCGTAGCTGTCTCTCCACCGGCCCGTAGCATCAAAGTTCTCAAGGCCCAGGCCCAGCGGATCCATTTTCTGATGGCAGCTAAAACATCCGGGGCTCGAACGGTGCCTCTCCAGTAGTTTTCTAAGGCCCAGTTCGCTATGTGCTCCTTCATCTTCCACCAACTCAGCCACTTCTGGTGGCGGTGGTGGTGGGGAAATACCCATGATCTGCTCCATCACATATTTCCCTCTCAGCACGGGGCTTGTGCGCAAAGGGAGTGAGGAAACGGTCAGCACACTGCCCATGCCCATTACCCCACCTCTGTTGGCATTAGCCAAAAGTACTTTTTTGTATTCATCAGTAAAGTTGCCCTCCACACCATAGAAATCAGCAAGCTTCTGGTTCAAAAAGGTGTAATTGCTGTTGACCAGCTCCATCATGTTCTTGCTGTCAGTCAGCACATAATAGAAGTACTCCACCGTTTCCCGGTAAAGCGCCTCCCGAAGCGGCATATCAAAGTCAGGAAACTTCTCAGGGTCTACGATGGGCTGCGTATCAAGTAACTTGTTGATGCCCAACCACTGGGTGGAGAAACTTTCAGCAAACCGCCGGGCTTTTGGATCGGCGAGCATGCGTTTCACCTGGCCTTCCAACACTAGTGTATCTTGTAGCTTGCCAATGTAGGCCAGGCTGAATAACTCGTCGTCAGGCATGCTTGACCACAAGAAATAGGAAAGCCTTGAGGCCATCTCAAAATCGCTGAGGTAATAGGGCTTGCTGTTGGGTGGCTCCTCCTCTGTCCTGTACAGAAAATGAGGCGAAACCATCACCATCTTATACACCTGGGCAATGCTCTGGTCGAATCTTTGTGGATTATCAAGCGTGTCCATGCCCTGGTACACCTGGGTGAACAAAGTACTCAGCCTTTCTTTCTCGTCATCTTTCAAAAATCTTCGGTAGGCTTTGGTAGCAAAGGGGAAAATGGTTTTTTCGGCCGCCAATTGTGCATGTGTACTGCTACTATAGGAGTCGTCGAATAGAGATTTCACCCACACGGTCAGTCTGGTCAGCCATGAGGGGTCATATTCCTCCGGCGATATATTTCTCCACAATTGCTCGTTTTCCGCCACCCCTTGAAGGATAAGGTCTGCTGCGTCGTAGTACCTTTCCAGTTTCAGGGGCGTGATGAAGAGCGAGCCTCCCTGATTGTCGAAGCCACCACCACCGGAACCATCGGAGGGGAAATAGCTTCGGGCATCGAAATCGTAACCCGTCAAGTCTTTGACGGTGTATTGATATTCGGTATGGCTGAGTCGGCGAATAACGATTTGGCCTGGCACATGTTCTTTGAGCGAGTTTTGGAGAATGCCGTTAATGCCATCCACAAGCAAGCGGTAATCTTCCTCCGAAAGAGGTGATTTCGACTTCGGCGGCATCGCCCGGGTCTCGATTTGCTCCAGGACCTTGAGCCAAAAGGCGCCATCTTTGACTACCCTGGCTTTTTCCTTGTAGTTATCAAGGTTGACATTGGCCTTGGGCATGTTAGTATTGTGGCATTCTATACACTTTTGCACCAGCATAGGCCGAATCTCGGTATCGTAGTCAAATACCTCCTGCGCTGAGGCTTTTGTAGCAAAAGCGCTCAGCAAAATGGCCAGGCAAAAGCATATAAATTGAGGGTGCTTCATAACTGTTTTGCAGTTGTTGGCAGAAAATGTTCCCGCACAAATACTCAGTAAGCATCAATTTAGGAATTTTTCACGCTGCAAACGATCTAGATAAGAAGGAGGGCTAAAAAATTATGTGTTTGGGCAATTTATGGGATATGCATAAACCCGTCAGCCGAATTGATCAGATAATTGTTATTCTGGTTTTCTTTGAAGAGATGGTCGCAAAGATCGTTTGCCGGAAAGGATAATTGCCAAAAAGAAAGTGTAAAAGCCGTTTTGTAACCTGCTCTTTCTCTTCTTCACTATTATACCTGAGTAGTATAACACTACAGTCTTTTATTTGGTGGGCAAAAACAAGTTCACCAAAATCCTTGTCCTCAGTTACTATTGAGGCGCTTTTCTGAGTCGCCAACCGAATTACTTCTTCGTCGGAAACACCCCTGGACTCATCAAATATCGAAAACACGCTAAAGTTTGCCTGTCTTAATTCAAGAATAATGGAAAGGCTTAAATTCTCATCTGCCAAAAGCATCTGGAAAGGTCAGTCGATAATTATCTCGTTTGAAATCACTTCAGCAGCATAATCGCACGCCGCCTCAATTTGCTCTTTTGAAAGATGAGGATAGGAGTTCAAAATATCATCAAAAGTGGATCCGCCTGCCAGTTTTTTCATGATAAGTTCAACACTGATTCGGGTCCCCTTGATAGTAGGTTTCCCGAGCAAAATTTTAGGATCCCGAACTATTATTCCCTTGTAGCTCATAATCACACATTGTTAAACCAATTTAGTTGATTAATACTAATATTCAACCACCGCCTCCACCCTTTTGGTTTCGAGGTAGTGGTAAATCAGGCGGTTCACCTCCCTATTTGGTTTTTTTGGTTGAATGCAGTCCCTGATCAGGTCAGGGCTATTGCCCAGCAGGTCTGCATCGGCGTAGCCGAAGCCCCGGTAGTTGCCATTTTCTATACAAATAATCGTCTTCTCTTCCGTATGACGGCCTTTGTCAAATATAAAACAGTTGGGGTGTTTGAATTGCCAGGAACGCATGGCCAAAGTCGCCCGTTCGTTATAAATATCGCTTTCCTCTTTGCCAACACAAGCCCCCTGACATGACTGCAAGCTATAATCAAAGCAGCCCCTCTCCGGCGTCATCTGCCTTTCCAGGCCGGCAATGTGGGCGCACAACTGAAAGCGTTTGACTAATCGCCTTAGCACCTTCAACGATTCGTCCTCAGAGGAGCAAACAACAAATGGCTCTGCTTTGCCATCAACCTTTCCGACTTTGAAATGGATGTAGCCATCGATTTGAAGATCGGCAAAAAGGCCGTAGCGGTAGGAGTTCCGCAACTGCATCCTGTTGTACATCGGCTGCACTTTCTTAATTTCCTCACTTTCAAGCAAAAGTGCCACCAGCTCATTGCCCGTCTCTTCAAAAGTGACAGACGCTGCCTTGTTTTTCAGCTCTCTGCCTTTCAGACCAGCCGGTTTCTTCAGGTGTTGCGTAACCCGGCTTCTGATGTTCTTGCTTTTGCCTATGTAAATCACCTCACCGGCCTGGTTATGGAAGTAGTAGACGCCTGGGTTTTCCGGCAAACTGGAAATTTCCTCCCAGGTAAGAAACTCGTTGACCTTGCCAATGCCCACACCGGCTTCCAAAAATTTGTTGAAAACTGCTCCCTTGTCTGCCTGGAGTAGAATCTCTATCAGCTTTACCGTGGCGAAGGCGTCACCCCCAGCTCTGTGCCTGTTTTCTATTTCAATACCCAGGCTTTTGCAGAGGTTTCCCAGGCTATAGCTTGACTTTCCCGGCAATATCTTCCTGCTGAGCTTAACAGTGCAAAGCGCGTCACGTTTGAACTCGTACCCCAGGCGCTTAAACTCATGCCTCACAAATCCATAATCGAAGTTGACATTGTGTGCGACAAATATTTTACCCTCGGTCACCTCCACAATCTTCTTGGCCACCTCAAAAAACCTGGGCGCATCTTCCACCATTTCATTGGTAATGCCAGTGAGTTTGGTGATGAAGGGGGGGATATTGCATTCGGGGTTAATCAGCGTAATAAATTCATCGACAACCTGCGTGCCATCATGGACATAAATGGCAATTTCCGTGATTTTGGAAAACTGCGAATTGCCCCCCGTGGTCTCAATATCGATGATAGCGTACATACACTCAAATATGTGAAGTTTTTTTCGCTTTCTGAAGTTGCTCAAACGCCAATAGGTAACAAGCGGCTCAGGTACTGCATCCTCACCCAAGCAAAATTTTTCAACTGAGCCATCGACCCGATCTATTTAAATCGTTTGCGTAACTTTTTTCAAAAGAACTGGAAACTTTCCGAAGCCTACTTCGTTTCTTTGCATATTAGTTCGTTTAAAACCGAACCAAATAAACTAAAGTTTAGCACCCATGAACGAAAAGGCCAGAGTTGATTATGTTGAGAAAGTCGGCGTGTTCTTTGAGCAGAACGGATACCCTCCAGTGGCGGGAAGGCTCATTGGGTATCTGATGACTTCGAATGAGAAAGGCAGGACTTTCTATGAGATTCATCAGTTCGTGAACGCCAGTAAAAGTTCGGTAAGCAACGCCCTCAATAAGCTCGTAGAAAAGGGTTTAGTTAAGTATTTAACAATCTCGGGAGATAGAAAAAGATATTTCTTTCTTGACCTTAAGCCCTGGATCGGTCAGACAAAAGAGAGGGCAGAGTTCTTTTCTTCGTTCGCCTCTCTGGTTGGTCACTGCGTATCAATACGAGACGATCAAGACTCAGAGTTTGCCAGGGATCTAAAAAAACTAGAAGCCTTCCACAAGTACCTGGCCGAGGAGATGCCCAAGATTATTGACAAGTGGGAAAAAATGCATTCATAAAAATTTTAAGCCGTTAGTTCTTTTAAAAACGAACCAAAAGAATCAAATGAAAGGAATAATAATGTGTGTGGGGTTGGTGGCAGCTAGTTTGATTGCCCAACCAGTGCTGGCGCAAGAAGCTGCGTCGGATGGAAATTACAGCCTGCAGGAAATGCTTGGGCTGGCGCTTGAGCATCATGTAGAGATGCGGAAAGCAGACCTCAGTATCCTGGAAGGCAAGCAAAAAGTAAGGGAGGTGAAGGCTCAAGCTTTGCCACAACTCAATGCCAACGCCAACCTGACTGATAACCTATTGTTGCCTGTGCTTATTTTGCCCGGCGAATTTACCGGCAACCCGGGCACTGTTTCACAGGTGCGAATTGGTACGCAATATAACTTTACCGCCGCAGCCTCAGCTTCCCAGCAAATCTTCAATCAGTCGGTGTTCACTGGGCTTCAGGCGGCCAAGGCGAGTGAAGAATTTTATGAGCTGAGCAAGTCACTTACTGAGGAGCAAGTGATTGAGCAAGTGGCCTCGCTTTACTATCAGGTGTTGATTACCCAGCATCAACTGGAGCAGATGGAAAGCACTTTGCAAAAACTGGAAGAAAATGTTCGGCTGGTGGCGCTTCAAGTGGATGCAGGTTTTGTAAAGAAAACCGATTTGAGCCGCCTGAAGGTAAGTCAGACCAACCTGAAAACGCAGGCCCAGGGCATCAGCGATGGCCTGTCGCAACAAAAGAATTTATTAAAGTATTACACTGGCATTCCACTTGAGCAGGATGTTAGTTTGAAAGGATTAAACCCAGCTGAAATGCCCGGTCAGGTTCAGTTAGCTGATGATTCGGAAGTAACTAACCTGACCTCCTACCGCTTGCTCGATGCACAGCAGCACTTGTACAGCCTGGAAGAAAAAAGCTTCAAGTCGGGCTACTTCCCTACTCTGGCGCTGACAGCCCAGTATGCCTACAACGGCGTGGGCAACAACTTCGACTACTTCAAGTCGAAAGAAAACAGCACACTGAACTGGTACGACAATGCATCAATCGGGCTTCAACTGAGCATCCCTATTTTCGACGGGTTTAGAAAGGATGCCCAGATTCAGCAGTCAAAAATTCATCTGCTAAAAGTACAGGAAGACAAGAGGTCAACCGAAAAAATGTTGAACCTGCAAAGAGCCAACGCTTTGAACACGATCAGAACAAGCAGAGAAAGCCTTCTGGCTCAGCAGGAGAACGTAACCCTGGCGCAGGAAGTATACAATGAAGGCCAGCAGACTTATAGCGAGGGAATCTCTTCGCTGTCCGACTTGCTCGACGCAGAAACAGCACTCACAGACGCTCAGCTAGGCTATGCATCTGCCCTTTTACAATACAGATTATCAGAACTCCAACTCCTTAAATCAGAAGGAAATATCAAATCATTAGTCAATCAATAACACATCGACAAAGAAGATGAAATAGCCATAAGGAGAACCAAACCTAACGAAAATGAATAAAGCAGTTAATCAGCGAAATGTTCATCTCTAGAAGGTAACGGCTATTCCATGTGACCGCTAAAAAATAAATTTTATACACATGAAAAAGATCATTATAAATATAGTAGTAGTGCTTGCCATCATAGGCGGCATTGTGTGGGTGCTGAAAGGCAACAAAGAAGAGGCAGCTGCACTAACCAGCCTGGCTCAGCAATCGAACGGCTACGTGGCAGTGAGGGTGGAAAAAGCTAAGCTGGAGTCGCTGAAAGACGGCTTTGCTGCCTTCGGAAATTTTGAACCGACAAGAGAGCTCACCTTTGTTTCTGAAATTTCGGGCAGGGTAGTTTCGATCAATGCCGAGAAGGGGGACAAAATTTCAAGGTCTCAAACGATGGCAACGCTTGATCATGAGTTGCTTCAAAACGAGGTAGTTGCTTCAGAGGCAGCGTTCAAAAAGATGAAAGCTGACCTTGAAAAGTACGAAAAACTAGCTGAAGGCGGTGCCATCACATCGCAGCAACTGGAAGATGCCAAACTTGGCTACACCAACGCTGACATAAGGCTCAAAAATGCAAAAAGGAAGCTGCAAGACTCGAGCATCAAAGCGCCGTTTGCCGGCACTGTGAATGCCAGGTACATCGAAGTGGGCTCCTATCTAAACCCCGGTGCCAAAATGTTTGACATTGTCGACGTGAGCAAGCTAAAGCTGGTTGTGAAAGTGACAGAAGCACAAGTTTTCGAAATTCAAAAAGGCATGGCTGTGACTGTTTCGTCGGATATTCTTCCCGACAAGAGTTTCGACGGTAAAGTAACTTTCATTGGCGTGAAAGCAGACGCAAGCCTGAACTACCCTGTGGAAATAGAAGTCAACAACTCATCAGACCAACTGAAGGCTGGCATGTATGCACAGGCGCTGTTCGGCACAGGAGATGCGATTCCTCAGCTTACTGTAACCAGAAATGCCATCATTGGCAGCCTTGACCATGCTCAGGTGTATGTGAATGAGGGCAACAAGGCGGTGCTTAGGTCTGTCACCACTGGTGGCTCAGTGGGCGAAAGAGTAGCTATTGTAGCGGGCTTGAAAGAAGGTGAGTCGGTGATCACCAGCGGCCAGATCAACCTGAGCAATGGTGATGTTATTGAAGTACTACAAAACTAAGCACCAGCAATCATGGAAATTACCAAAATATCTATCAAAAGACCATCGCTAGTAGTGGTGCTGTTTACCATCCTGATCTTTCTGGGTGCCATCAGCTACTTCTCACTCAACTATGAGCTGATCCCAAAGTTCAGCCCTCCTATATTAACAGTAAGTACAGTCTATCCCGGCGCTTCTCCTTATGAAGTAGAGAACTCAGTGTCGAAAGAGCTGGAAAACACCTTGTCTTCCCTGGAAAACATCGACCAGCTTCGTACTACCTCCATTGAAGGTGTATCCATCATTGTGATTCAGCTAAAAGCCGATGCAGATGTTGACATGGCATTGCAAGAAGCCCAGCGAAAAATCAACACTATTATGGGCAACCTGCCTGAGGATGTAAGAGCGCCTGCCCTCAACAAGTTCAGCTTCGATGACCTGCCTATCATGCGCATGGGAGCCACTGCTGATATGGAGGCAACCAAGTTTTACGACGTGGTGGAAAACAGGATACAGCCAGCCCTGGCACGTATCCCAGGTGTAGCACAAATCAATATCATTGGCGGTGAAGAGCGTGAAATCAGGGTGAACATTAATCGTGAGCGATTGAATGCCTATAACTTGTCCATCCTTCAGGTATCTCAGCTGATTCAAAATGCCAACCTTGATTTCCCTACCGGGAAAATAAAGACGAATGAAGACCAGGTGCTTGTTCGCTTGGCTGGTAAATATGAGTCTTTAGATCAAATGCGCAACCTTGTAGTGACTGTGGTGGACGGCGCTCCTGTGAGGTTGAAAGACATTGCCGAAGTACAGGACACCAAGAAAGAGGCTACCATGATCACCCGGGTTGACAGGGTCAATTCACTGGGAATTTCCATTCTCAAGCAATCGGATGCCAACGCAGTGGAGGTAAGCCGCCTGGTGAATGCAGAAATCACCAAGCTTCAAAAAATATATGCCGGCGACAATTTGAGATTCAGCATTGCCTCCGACTCTTCGGGATACACCCTGGAAGCCGCTGATTCGGTAATACACGACTTATTTATCGCTATCATTCTCGTAGCCATCGTGATGCTATTGTTCCTGCACTCGCTGCGAAATGCCATTATCGTAATGATTGCGGTACCCCTGTCGCTCATTTCGACGTTCATTGCTATCAACCTGCTGGACTACTCACTAAACCTGATGACACTTCTGGCGCTTTCGCTGGTGGTGGGAATCCTGGTGGATGACGCCATTGTGGTGATTGAGAACATCTATCGCCACATGGAAATGGGCAAGAGCCGGGCAAGAGCCGCTTTTGACGGTGTGAAAGAAATCGGGTTTACCGTAGTGTCTATTACCATGGTAATTGTGGTGGTGTTCTTCCCGATCGCCCTCACTTCAGGACTTATCTCTAACCTGATGAAGCAGTTTTCGATAGTAGTTGTGATCTCCACACTGCTCAGCTTGCTGGTTTCATTTACGGTCATCCCTCTTCTTTCTTCCAGGTTTTCAAAACTCGAGCACCTTTCTAATAAAAACCTCTTTGGGAGATTTATCCTTGGCTTCGAAAAAGGAATTGACGGATTTGCATCCTGGCTCAAGGGAATCCTTGTGTGGGCCCTTGGTCACAAGTTTATAACCATCGCTGTCACTTTCGTTCTCTTTGTGGCAGCCGTAGCACTGGTTCCAATGGGTTTCATTGGCGCTGAGTTTGTCACACAAGGCGACCGTGGAGAGTTCATCGTTCAGGTGGAAATGCCAAAAGATGCCACGCTGGAACAAACCAACCTTGCCACCAGAAAAATTGAAGATCTTCTGGCAGAAAAGCCTGAGATCACATCGCTGTTCACTACTGTTGGCCAGCAGTCTACCGGTGGTGTGGGTGGATCCGCACAGGGAACAGCTTATGCTGCCGAAATTACCGTTAAGGTAGTGCCCGAAGATCAGAGAGAGCACTCCAGCAATATCCTGGCTAGCTTGCTTAAAAATGAGTTGGAGGCCAAAGTGCCAGAAGCCAAAATCAAGACCACGCCGATTTCCATCATGGGCACGGCCAACCAGGCGCCTATCGATATCATTGTGAAAGGGCCTACTCTTGACAGTGTGATGGTGTATGCCAACAAAGTGTTGGAAGAGGTGAAGAAAGTATCCGGCACCACAGAAATGAAACTGTCGGTGGAAGCAGGTAATCCTGAAATATTTGTGGCTGTTGACCGTGACAAGATGGCCTCACTTGGCTTGTCGCTCGAGATGGTTGGCGCCACGATGCAAACCGCCTTCAACGGAAACAATGATGCAAAATTCCGTCAGGGAGAGTACGACTACGATATCAATATCAAGTTCGACGACTTCGACAGGAAGAGCATTGACGATATAAAAGCACTTAGTCTCGTCAACAACAAAGGACAGCTTATCCGGCTCGATCAGTTTGCTGCGGTCAAGGAAAGTACCGGCCCTTCAAGGTTGGAAAGAAAGGACAGAATTACCTCCGTGTCTGTACAGTCGCAGGTAATTGGTCGTCCCTCAGGTACTGTAACTGCCGAGATCAGGGAGAGACTAGCGAAACTTGAGCCTCCGACAGAAGTAAGCTACGAGTTCGGCGGTGATGCGCAAAACCAATCCGAAGCCTTCTCAAGCCTTTTGATCGCTTTTGCTTCCTCCATCCTGCTGGTGTACCTAATCCTTGTAGCCCTGTACGATAACTATGTTTATCCTTTCGTGGTTTTGTTCTCCATTCCACTAGCCATGGTTGGTTCGCTGCTGGCACTTGCCATGACACAGAACACGCTTAGTATATTCACCATTTTGGGTATCATTATGCTGATAGGTCTTGTAGCGAAAAATGCCATTCTGGTGGTTGACTTCACCAACCACCTGAAGGAGAAGGGCATGAAAACGAAAGAGGCCCTGGTTGAAGCTACTCAGGAGCGTCTGAGACCCATCCTGATGACCACCATAGCCATGGTGATTGGTATGCTCCCAATCGCCATCGCCACCGGACCTGGTGCTGCGTGGAAAAACGGCCTGGCGTGGGCCATCATTGGTGGCTTGATCAGCTCTATGTTCCTGACTCTGGTGGTGATACCCGTGGCCTATCAAATTGTTGATAGCGTTCTTGCCAGGCTTGGGCTTGACAAAAAAGGACACGACTATGCCAAAGAACTTGACGAAAGCGAAGGCGTGGAAGACAAGCATATTGAAGAATTAATGCACGCATAAGTTTGGTTGGTGGATGGGCGGAGTTAAGGAGTTCATGGCTCTGCTCCGCCCCTATTATTTCTTGAAGACATGGAAGCACACGACACCAAAGAAAGAATCATCAGCTACCTGCTGGACAAATTCCTGACAGAGCCTACCCGGCTGGACACTGTCGACGAATGGGCCAGAGACCTGGGCATGTCCAAGAAAACGATTTACAAGCATTTTCCGGCGAAAGAGCACCTGCTTAGCGAACTATTCTCCACTATGCTGGAGAAACAGAGGCTGATGTTAACAACAATATTAGAAGGCGAGAATTCTTCCCTTCACAAACTGCTCCTCTTCATCAATCATTTCAAAATGGTTTTGGAGCGAATCCCCGGCGGGGTAATCCTGCAGATTGAGAAGCACCACCGGGAGGTATACAGCATTTGGGAGACCTACAAGCAGGAGTTCATAGATCAAATTTTCGTCCAAATGATCGAAGGCGGGAAAAAAGATGGTCACATTATCGCCGATTTAAGCCCCCTATTCCTTTCCCGTTTCTGGGAAAACAATGTCCGAAACCTTATCCTCCAATTACCCTATGCGTCGGTTATGTCTACCCGGTCGGCATTTGACGAAATAAAAAAAATCTTTCTTCGTGGCATCTCAACCGCCGAAGGCATCGCCGAGCTTGAAAGAATAGGTGCCATAAAATAACCACTCATCCCAAATACGTTGAGGCCGTTGCCAGTCATGGTAACTTTGATATTCACCATGACAAAGACGGTTATGAAGCGTATATTTCTACTACTATTTGCTTTTGTATTCACAGGGTTAGCTCAGGCCCAAAACGAGTATTTCTTTCCGGAACACGGAAATTTCGATTCAAGCATACCAAGCCCTGAGGAGTTTCTCGGCTACCCCATCGGGGAGTGGCATACCCGCCATGACAATATCGTGGCTTATATGGAAAAGCTGGCAGCCGTTTCCGACAGGGCTACTGTTCAAAATATCGGCTACACCTATGAGCACAGGGCGCAGGTGGTGCTCACCATTTCCAGTCCGGCAAATCTTGCCCGCCTTGAAACCATCCGCACCGAGCACCTCAAGCTGACAGACCCTACGCAGCCAATGCCCGACATTAGCAAAATTCCTGCGATCATTCACCTGGGCTACAACGTGCACGGCAATGAGCCAAGCTCAGCGGAAGCTGCTCTGCTTAATGCCTATTATCTGGTGGCTTCCAACGAGCCAGAGGCTGAACAATACCGTCAAAACGGGGTCATCTTTATCGAGCCCTCACTGAACCCGGACGGCCGTGACCGCCACGCCAACTGGGCCAATATGCACAAAGGATTCCCTCCTGTAGCCGACCCGATCGACAGGGAGCACAACGAGGTGTGGCCCGGCGGACGTACCAACCACTACTGGTACGACCTCAATCGTGACTGGCTGCCGCTGGCACACATCGAAAGCCAAAACAGAATCAAGTGGCATCAAAAGTGGTACCCCAACATGGTGACGGATTTTCACGAAATGGGCACCAACAGCACCTATTTCTTCGAACCTACCAAGCCTTATGGCTCAGAAAACCCTGTAGTGGGCCGCAAGAACTACGACGTGCTGAATCCCGTCATGGCCAAATACTTCCATGAGTCGCTTGACGGGCTGGGTTCTCTTTACTTCCTGAGAGAGCAGTACGACAACTCTTACCCTGGTTACGGTGCCACCTATGCCGACATACATGGCGGCCTGGGCGTAACATTCGAACAAGCCAGTAGCCGTGGGCACCTGCAGCATACCTCTACAAAAGACATCACCTTTGCCTTCACCATTCGCAACCATGTAGCCACCAGCCTGGCGACAGTGAAAGGTGTGGTAAAGGAAAAAGAAACCTTCCAACGCCATATGAAGGAGTTCTTCGAAGAAAGCGTGAAGCAGGGCGCTGCCGACCCTATAAAAGCCTATGTGTTTGGCGATAACTTTGACAGCGGCAGAACCAATGCCTTCGTTGATCTTTTGCTTCAGCACCACGTAAAGGTGTATGAGAATCCGACAACTCAAACCTTGTCGCGGCAGCGTTTCGAAAGCGGAAAATCTTACCTCGTACCTACCAACCAGAAGCAGTACCGTATTGTGCGCTCTGTTTTTGAGAAGGTAAAACAATACGAGGACTCGGTGTTTTACGATGCCTCCACCTGGACGATGATACTGGCCTACGGACTACCACATGCCGAAATAAAAGCCAAAGCACCTGCTCTAGGTGCAGAACTCACAGCAGTTCCAGCTGCGAAGCCAACAGTGGAAAAGGCAACCTATGCCTACATTCTCGACTGGAGAGAATATGCGGCACCAAAGGCACTTTATCATTTGCTGAAAAACGGCGTTTTTGCCAAAGTAGCCTACCAGCCTTTTTCAGCCATAGTGAAGGGAGCCGAAAAAAACTACTCCTATGGCTCGATACTCGTGTCAGTGGCTGATCAGAATGTAGACGCCGAACAGCTCTTTTCGCTGGTAAAGGAGGCAAGTGAGCTCTCAGGCTTGACGTTTGATGCAACGGCCACAGGGTACACTGACAAAGGTGTCGGACTTGGTTCAAGAAGCTTCGAAACCGTTACGCTTCCCAAAGCGCTGATGGTTATCGGTGAGGGAATATTCCTTTATGAAGCTGGCGAAGTATGGCATTTGCTCGACAGCAAAATCGGTATGCCCATCACAAAAGTGGACAAGGGCGACCTAGGACAGGTGAGGCTCTCGGACTACAACACCGTGATCCTGGTGAACGGACGATACAATGATGTGTCAGACAGTTTCATTGAAGATCTGAAAGCCTGGATTCGTGGCGGAGGAACACTTATAACGCAAAAAGGCGCTACTGAATGGGCCATCTCCAAGGGCCTGGTGAAAGAAAAACTGGCGGAAAGCAAAGACGAAAAGACTCCGGGGAGAATGGACTATGAAGATGCCCGCAACTACTATGGTGCTCAAAGTATTGGTGGAGTGATTTTCGAAGCTTACCTGGACTTAACTAACCCCATCGCTTTTGGGTACAGCTCGAAGAAGTTACCTGTATATCGGAACAGCACCATCTTTATGAAGCCTAGCGAAAGCCCTTTCCGCACGGCAGCACAGTACACTGCCCAGCCCTGGCTGGCGGGTTTCGTCACTCCGTCTAATGTAGAAAAAGTGAAAGATTCTCCTTCGATTCTGCTGGATGGCAGTGGCCGGGGCAGAACTATTTTGTTTACTGACAACTGCAACTTCAGAGGCTACTGGTATGGCACAAACAAACTCTTTCTGAATGCCCTGTTCTTTGGGAGCACCATTTCGGTGCCGTAATTCAGACCTTGGTTGCATTTTAGCATGTTTTAAAAGGGTAAGCCGAAAAGATTTTATATATTTTGAATTGAATACAACGGATACATAATATTTTAACTACACATCCTTATCTCATGAATTTGAACCTGAAAGCAAAGCAGCAAAACTCCTACGATGCGATTGTGGTGGGAACCGGAATCAGTGGTGGTTGGGCTGCCAAAGAGCTCACAGAGAAGGGACTCAAGACATTGGTGCTGGAAAGAGGCAGAATGGTGCGCCACGTTGCTGACTACCCAACGATGAACCTGAATCCCTGGGAGCTTGAAAATGGTGATAGAATCACTGCCGAAGAGCAAAAAGATTACGAGAAGCAGAACCGAACGGGCTATACAGTAAAAAACTCTACCAAACACTGGTGGATCAAGGATACAGACCAGCCTTACTCAGAAGTAAAAAGATTTGACTGGATCAGAGGCTACCATGTTGGAGGGCGTTCTATCATGTGGGGTCGCCAAAGCTACCGCCTGGGAGAATTCGACTTTGAGGCCAACGCCAAGGATGGTATCGCAGTCGACTGGCCTATCAGGTACGCCGACATAGCACCGTGGTACGACTACGCCGAGCAGTACATCGGGGTAAACGGTATAGCCGATGGTTGGATTGGGCTTCCCGATGGAAAATACCTCCCTCCTATGGAGATGAACTGTATCGAAAAACATGTAAAACAGGGCATCGAATCCAATTTCAAAGACAGGATCATGACCATGGGCCGCTCGGCCAATATCACGCAGGATCACAACGGCCGCCACAAGTGCATGTACCGTAACCTGTGTATCAGAGGGTGTCCTTTTGGTGGCTACTTCAGCAGTAATGCTTCTACTCTGCCAGCGGCAGAAGCAACTGGCAACATGGAACTGCGCCCCAACTCCATCGTTCACTCCGTGATTTACGATGAAGCAAAAGGCAAGGCTACTGGTGTGAGGGTGATCGATGCAGAAACACTTGAGACAGTTGAGTACTTTGCTAATATTATTTTCCTCAACGCCTCTACTATCAATACCACGTCTATCATGCTCAACTCCATTTCGGATCGATTCCCTAACGGACTTGGCAACGACAGTGGTGAGCTTGGGCACAACCTGATGGATCACCATTTCCGTGTAGGTGCCAGGGCTGATTTTGACGGATTTGAAGATGAGTACTATGTAGGTCGCAGACCAAACGGTATCTATATTCCACGTTTCAGAAACATCGGAAGCGACAAGCAAGACTACATCAGAGGCTATGGCTACCAGGGTGGTGGCAGCCGTGATGGCTGGGGCAGAGGCGTTGCTGAGATGGAAGTTGGGCCACAGCTTAAAGAAATGATGATGACCCCCGGCAAGTGGGGAATGGGTCTTACCGGTTTTGGTGAAATGTTGCCTTACCACGAGAACAAGATGGTGATGAACAACGACCTGAAAGATAAGTGGGGCATGCCAACCGTTACTTTTGATTGCGAAATCAAAGAAAACGAGTTGAAAATGCGGGTGGACATGAAAGAGCAGGCCGTGGCCATGCTTGAAGCAGCAGGTATGAAAAACGTCACGCCTTACGACGACGCCGGCGGACCTGGATTGGGTATCCACGAAATGGGGACTGCCAGAATGGGTCGTGATCCGAAAACCTCAGTGCTGAACAAATGGAACCAGGTGCATGCCTGCAAAAATGTGTTTGTCACTGATGGCTCAGCCATGACCTCAGCTTCCTGTGTGAACCCCTCGCTTACTTACATGGCACTTACTGCCAGGGCGGCTGATTATGCAGTGAAGGAAATGAAAAAGCAAAACCTGTAAACAGAACAACCATGAACAGAAGAGAACTAATAAAAAAGACAGCCCTTTTCATGGGAGCATCTGTTTCAGCTCCTGCGATAATGGGTATTTTGAATGGGTGCACAGCAGAGCCCAACCTTTACTGGACGCCGAAGTATGTGACCAAAGAGCAGGCCGTAGAGCTGGAGGCCATTGCCGAAACCATCATCCCAGCCACTGGCACACCCGGCGCCAAAGATGCAGGAGTTCCAGCCTTCATTGAAAAAATGGTGCATGAGGTATACAAGCCTGCCGACGTGAAGAAATTCATGGATGGCCTGGCAGCTTTCAGCAAGAAGGTCGAAGACAAGGAAGGTGACCCTTTCAGTCAATTGGATGCTGCCAAGCAATTGGAAGTGATCAAAGCTGAAAACTCCGCCGCACTAAGCAGTGCAGGTGGGGGTGAAAGACCATGGTTTTTGTCTATGAAAGAGCTAACCCTGCTTGGATTCTTTACCTCAGAGATTGGTGCTACACAAGTGCTGCGCTATGAAGCGATCCCCGGCAGGTACGAAGGATGCATTCCATTTTCAGAAGTGGGAAAAACCTGGGCGACTTAGGAGTTTTGCATTACTGATTTGAGATTTTGGATATGAAAAGCCCGGTGAACAGCCGGGCTTTCTGCATTTTAACCAACTCCTTATTGCAAACAAAAGGCATGTATTGAGTTGACAATTGTCATTCGGTCTCCAACAGCCTGTTGTTAAGTTTGACTCTAAATCACAGGCAATGAAAAAAGCATACTTTTGGATACTCGTTTTAAGTCTTGCATTGAACGGCTGCGCCACCAGGGTAAGCACGTCGTTTGACAGGCAGGCGGATTTTAACAGGTATAAGACTTTTTGCTGGCTGCAAGGTTGTGAGTTCACCTTTACCGGCCCCGGGTACATGAACGACAGCGCTGTTGTTAGCAACCTTAAAAATGCCATTATCAAAGAAATGGAAGAAAAGGGCTTCGTCTACGACGCCGAAAACCCTGACCTCCTTCTCGATTTTCATGTGACCGTGGAAAACAGGCAAACCAATGTATACAGGTTTGAGGAAGACAGGTTTCTGCAACTCGACCCGGTTGATCAGTCGGACGTGTACTATTTTCTCGAAGGCACGCTCATCATGGACATTGCAGATAGGGAAACGGGCCAGATGATTTGGCGCTCCAGCGCTAGCCGCTATCTGGAACTCAATCCTGAAATGACCGAGAAGAACCTTCGAAGAGGAATTGGCATTGTATTGAAGAAGTTTCCTCCGAAAGACAAAAGCGGCATGTAGCGTGCCGTGCTTCACAAAATCACCTGAGAAACTAGCTGGCGATCTTTATTATACACATCGGGATAGTAAACTATTTTTCCGCTTTCCTCCCATGCGGTAAAGTACCTCACATAAATAGGGATGGGCTGAATAACACTGATCTCCGTGCGTTTTTTAAGCCTGAAGTATTGCTCCAGCAACAAAGGATTGCTGTATATGGTGTCGTTCTTTACCAGATAATAGGCAAACTCCTCTGCCTTTTCCATGCGAATGCAACCGTGACTCAGCGCTCTTTCCTTTCTTGAAAAAAGCTTTGGGGCATTTGTATCGTGCAGGTACACACCGTATGGGTTATCGAACCGAAATTTCACAATCCCCAGTGCATTTTCCCGCCCTTCCTTCTGCCGGAGATAGTAGGGAAAGTTATTTTCATCGTACAATGCCCAATCGATTGCCTTCGTATCGACTACGTTGCTCTTGTGATCAAGCACTTCGTAGAGATGCCGGCTGAGGTAGCCAGTATCAGTTTTCATTTTTGGTAAGATTTCCCTCACCGTGATACTCCTCGGCACTGTCCAGTAGGGGTAAATAGTGAAGCACCAGATGCTGCTTTCCAACACTGGCGTGGGAGTACTTTTAGCACCCACTATCACCTTCGACTGGAGTACAGCCTCGCCTCCTTCTATCACTGACAGCTGATAGGCCGGAATGTTTATGAACACATACCTTTCTGGCAGCGGCCCGGCTTCCCAGCGCCACCTTTCCAGGTTGACATTTAGCTTCGAAATTTGGCTCTGAGTGCTGGCAGGGTCGACTTTTGGATCCAACTGCCTCCTTAAAAGATTTTTCAGTTCTTTCTTTAAGGCAAGGTATTGCTCGCCACAAGGCTCTTGCGATTCAAGCGACTTCCTTATCTCGCCTTTCGCCAACGCCTCACTCAAAAGCCTGGCATCGCTTACATCCTTTTCGAGGCTACTGGCTACTGGCCTCGAAATACCGTGAGCAAGGTGTCTGGCCATAGAAATAAATGCGTCAGTAAGGAGAATATCCAGCCTGTCGGGTGTTGTAAACTGAAAAGCCAGCAACTCGGTGCGCAAAACCTCCAACTCTGCCAACTTATAGGCTTCTGCTGGCAGTCCATATGCCCCTGCCTCCCTCACCATCTGTAGCATCGAATCGGCAGCTGGCAGCAAATTGCCGTCGCTGAACCAGGCCAGAGAAGCACCATTGCCTTTGTAGAACTCCAAAACCGACGACGTCGAAGTTAGGCCGTATTCTTTGAGCAAGGTGGTATCAACTGTCGTGGCAGCCACTCCAATTTCCAGGGAATCGTCCGGGCCACCTAACACATGGCCCGCTGTTGGTTTGCAACTGTCGAGCACTACCATAACAGCCGCCACTAAAATGGCGATAAACACTGCACTGTGGTATGTGACCCTTTCTCTCATTTCTCTTCACTTGCCGCCCGCAGCCCCACTATTCACTTCAGCTGAGAGGCCTTCACTTCAAACAGGTGCTCCAGCCTATCCAAATACTCATGCTCAGCCTTGCTTATTCCTCTGAAAGAGACCGCAATATCAGTCGCCGTGGTTAGTATCTTGGCCTTCAATTTTTCGCTAAATACTGCCTTGTGTATTTCATAATACTCCTTAAATGTATTGAAGGCCTCCTCTGCAGTCGTGAAACTGTCGGTGAGGTAATCAAACGAAATGTAGATATAGTAAGCGGCATCAGTGCCGAACTCATCTGTTGAATGCTCTAAAGGCACCCACTCTTTATTCACAAGTTCCTTCAGCTTTTCCACCTCTTTGTGCTTGAGGTGGTTGTCGGCCATAGCGATGGCAAAAAACAGGTTGCCAAGTTGTTCGTAAATCTTTTGATAATTGGTAGTCATGGTTGTAAATGTTTAGTTCCAATTGCTTTGCTGTAGGCGATCTATTGTTGGTGATCACCTGATCACATACTAAAACTACCTTTTTGATGGTGGATATTGGATGATTGAGATCAGTCACAAAAGGTGATTATGGTCAACCCCTTTTTTGCATGGCACTTAACATGGAAAAGAAAAAGGAAACAATATCCACAGATGATCTGCGTTTGAACTATGTTTAAAATATGAAATTTCTTGCCAAAATATTCTTCATGCTGCTGATCACTTCTTCCTGTGACAAAAGCAATAAATATTCGGAGGGTCATTTCCCTGATGTAGTGGTCAACTTTGAGGCGGTCAACTCCAGTGAAGATGACTACAACATGGATCTTCCGGTAATTCACGATGAGCACATGTTTCATTTCTCATCTAAACGGGGAAACGTGAATCATTTCGACATCGTTGGGAAGAATCTCATCTTGCAATGGGATTATGCTGCAGAACATTTAATTATTGAAGTAAATAAGTCCCGAGGCACCTCGCTACCCATGCGTTCCCTCTTCGATTCCGTCAACACATTCTGCAATGAACTAGGCCCCTATTCATTTACCTATGAGAGTCAGGTAGGTAACAATATGCAGTTGACCTATTTATTCCTGTATGCTAATGATTGTGCCGGCAATTTTGACATCAAGTTCACTTATATTGATCCCACCGAAAATAATCAGATAGCAGCAGCATCGCCCACTAGCCTGGCCATGGTTAACACAGAAGCGAATGAGCTTTATCCGACATTCTTTGGCGAAGATTTTACATGGGAATCCAGGTATATCACTAGTCCCGGCTCAGTGCAAAAGTTGGTCTATTGCTCTGACAAGGCCGGTGTCTATGATTTCTATCAAATCGACCTGACTATTGACGACCCCATTGTTTCTCTGTCATCTGCTGAGGCTATTGCACCTGAGAAACTCTCCATCAGCAGCGCTGAAGGAAACGATAAATGCGCCTTTATTAATGGCAGACTAATGGTTTTCACCTCCGACCGGCCGGGAGGTTATGGTGGGTTTGACCTGTACTACAGTTTTTATGAAGGAAATGCCTGGTCAGAGCCAGTCAATTTCGGCGAGCGCATCAACACGGAATTTGATGAATACAGGCCTGTGATCCTGACCTATGACACAGGCTTTGACAATAACCTTCTCTTGTTCTCGTCGAACAGACCGGGAGGCAAAGGTGGTTTTGATTTGTACTATGTGGGGGTGGAGAAGATGATAGATTAAGCCCTTTGTCGGCCCCCGTTTAGTTGATCCGTGTTCCAGTTCGCTGGATTACTGATAATATATTGGGCTATACGATCATAAGATTTTTGATCCCGTATGATATGTTCCCAATAATTCCGTTGCCATAATTTACCATTAAATTCAGGCCACCCGGCATTTTTTACGCCACGGATATATTCGTTGGTTGTCATGGTTTTGAACCATTGTATAACCCGATATAGGGGCGAACCCTTGTGTTCGCCCAGTAATTCCGTGGCCGAATTGTTGGTTGAAAAGGATGCGTCCGATGTGTTATTTGGACCGACACGCAGGTCGGCCCCTACGTGGTTTCCGTTGTTGATGATAATGGCGTGGAAATGATTTGGCATTACCTGCGAAACATCGCATTCTATATCTGAAAATTTATTTGGTAATTCCATCACCCATCGATTGATCATATTTCCTGCATCATTCAATACCATTCTACCGTCCACCACCTCCCCAAAAAAACATTGCCTATCCTTGGTGCAAATTGTGACAAAATATGCCCCTTGTTGCGAATAATCATATCCCTTCAATCGGATCGAATGGCGATGGTGTTTTTGAGGATCGTAAACCATGGGGCTTAACCGGCAACTACAACAATGGTTTTTGCTTCAGCAAATTCCCGAATTGCCTCCTTTACCTCTATTGAGGTTTGGGGGTTCGTTTTATAGTCAATGGCTCTATTGCTTTCTGCCAACCGAAATGTCATGCCATATGAACGGAGGTCAATAGCCTTGATATCATGCCATTCTATAGCTACGCTGGCTTGAAAAAAGCCTAGCCGAAACTCAATGTGATCGTTATTTAGCTTCACTTTTGGTGCAAACCTGGATGATTTGGACATCATGGAAAATCCAAAAAAGAGAAAAAGACACCCTCCTAAGATTTGAGCAAAAGCCAACAGCGTTATAAACAAAGAAAAAGGGCTCTCCCTCGCAAAAGAGAAAGCCCCCTGGGCAATAAACATAAAGCCGAGAGCGAAATTTAATAACCTCTGGGCTTTCAGGGAAAGTTGCCACTGCCTGGCCCAAGAAGAAAAGTCTTTTCCATCAACCCGACCGCTAATTAAACATCACAGATATCAATCGACTGTCTCAGTGAAGCAAACATATCCTCTCTTTTAGGAATGAACTCCTGCGCTACATAGCCCTTGAATCCAGTCTCAATGATGGCTTTCATAATAGCAGGATAGTAAAGCTCCTGTGTTTCGTCAATCTCATTACGGCCCGGTACGCCACCTGTGTGGTAATGCGAAATGTATGGGTGGAATTCTTTGATCGTGGCAATTACGTCACCTTCCATGATCTGCATGTGGTAGATATCGTACAGGAGCTTGAAGTTTGGTGAGCCCAGCTTGTCCACGAGCTTCACACCCCAGGGTGTTAGGTCACACATGTAGTCGGGGTGATTGCGCTTGCTGTTGAGCAGCTCCATGCTGATGGTCACGCCGTATTTTTCGGCCACCTTCATCACAGGCTCAAGGCCTTTGGCGCAGTTTTCCAGGCCTACCATGTCGTCCATGCCATTTCTGTTGCCAGAGAAGGTAATCACATTGGTAAAACCAGCATCAGCTGCTTTTGGTATTGACGCCGTAAACTGCTTCAAAAGCTCAGCATGCAGGCTCGGGTCATTAAATCCTTTGTTGAGCCCAATGTTAGAGCCATAGGCCATGGCGCAATGCAGGTTATACTTCTTGAGCGTAGGCCAGTCTTTTTCCCCCAGTAGCTCCACCGATTTGATGCCGATATCGACAGCAGCCTGACAAAGTTCTTCGATCGTTTTCTTGCCATAGCACCACTGGCAAACCGAGTGGTTGATATTGCCTTTCCGTGCTGCTTTGCCAGTGGACGGAGCCGCCTGGCTTATGATAGATGGTGCCATCGCCACTCCCAGGGAGGAGACGGCCATCTTTTTTAATGCTTCTTTTCTCGTAATGTTCATGGTAAATATATTTTAAGTAGGCTATTTCTGGTTAAAGGTTATTTCCTGTATTTGTCGCCAGGTCACCGGCTGAATGCCCTCACTCTTAAGCACTTCTTTAAATTCATCGCTCAGCACATAGTTGAGGTCTCTTTGCCGCCATGCCGCTCCAAAGTCGGGGTGATTGACTGTCACTGACTGCATCTCGTCGTCGTCATAAGCCAGGTGCACCAGCAACACATTAAGTCCGGGTTGCAGCTCCTTCATCCAGCCTGTGTAGGTACTACCCCACTGGTCGGCAGCCACACCCTCTCCCATCATATATAGACGGTTAACTGGCACAAAAACCTCATCTATCGCCTCAAAAAGTGGTGGTGCTGCCTCCAACAATCCGGCGGGGATCATCACAGGTATGCCAAACTCTTTCCCCACCTTTTGGTAGATTTTGAAAAGATCAGGAGTTTGAAACAGGCTCCCCATATGAGAATCAAGATGTGAGGGTTTTAAGCCAGCATCAATGGCCATTTGCACCTGCGCCCTTATTTCCTTTTCCACCTCTTCTGGTTTGGCTTTCTGCGCCACTTCCTCTGAAGTAGGATAGAAGAAGCCATCGGCTCCGAGAAGACTGCTGATTTCAGAAGGCATTGAAACTCCGTCCCATTTGTAGTTTTCCCATTCGGCTGTCAGCGTAAGATGAAGGCCAAGGTCTTTATCTGGGTGTTCTCTTCCGTATTTCGCTATCTCAGGAAACCAAGGACACGGCACCATGATACTGGCCGAGCTGATGCCGCTTTTTTCAAAAGCCTCAATAGAGGCGGCATTTTCTGAATGTGCCACTCCCAGGTCGTCGGCATGAATGATCAAGAGTTTGGTGTCGGCCGGATAACCCAGCTTTTCTGCTGTATTGGGTGGTTGACACGCAACGGTGGCTGCCAATAGACACAAAAAAATCAGTACCTTTTTTGAAATCATGAGAGCGGGTGTAATAATCAACTATCAAATTATCACCTATTCCCCTATTTCAAAAGCTTTATTCCTTTTTATCCACAGGCTCCATCAAAACCCGTGTGGTTGGCAGATAATGCGGGTAGTTGTCTTTAATAAAGGTGATAAGCATTTCCCGCACATTGCACCGCAGGTCAAAGGCATCTGACGAGTTGCGGGCAGAAACCAGGGCTCGCACCAGCATGGTGGATTCTGTGGTGTCGGTAACCTGAACAACCTGTGTCTCTTTGTCCCAGAGAGGATCCGTTTTCAAATATTTTACCAACTGCTTGCGCAGCGGTTCAAGAGGAAGTCGGAAATCGGTATAAATAAACACCGTACCAATCAGGCTGGCCTCGGTCCTTGTCCAGTTTTGGAAAGGTTGCTCTACAAAATAAGTGATAGGCACCACCAGTCTTCGCAGATCCCATATCTTCACCACCACATAAGTGAGGTTAATTTCCTCAATCCTGCCCCACTCCTTTTCCACTATCACCACATCGTCTATTTTGATGGGCTGGGTAAAGGCAATTTGCAGCCCCGCCAGCAGATTGGAAATAGTCTTCTGAGCAGCCAAACCTACAATGATAGAGAGAATACCGGCAGATGTAATAAGTCCGGCACCAAATTTCCTACCCTCCTCAAAACTTAGCAAAATGGCAGATAAAGCGATGATGCACAGCCCCACAATGACCAGCTTTTTCATAAACGTGAGCTGGGTAATGACCTTTCTTTCCTGGATATTATCATCCTTCTCTAGGTCATATTGACTGAGGATAATATCCTGAAAAACCTTGGTAAGCCTGATAAGAAACCAGGTACCCGATATAATAAGCAATATCTGAAACAACAGCCGCCAGTTGTGGAAGGTGTCTTCAGGATCGTAGAAAGTGAAAGTCAGGAAGATCACCAATATAGGCACCAAAGTGAGGCTGGCAGTTTTTACCTTTCTGAGTGATTTGATGAAGTCAGTTTGATCACTTCCCCTCAACCCTAGTTTTATGCTTAGAACGATAAAAAACCTCAGGATCAGCCCGCCAACAATCCCACTTAGAATGATGAGTAATGGCAAAGGAATTTTATTGAGAAAATCCGTCATAGTTCACTTGTATCTGGATAAAACCTGCCTCCGGCAATCGGCTTTCCTTTTTTCGGGCCAGTGAATAAATAAGTCCAGGCAGTAAATATCTTGCCATCCATTCGCACGTCTACCTGCCTTCTGATATATTCATCGCCTGCTAATAGCGCTGGGTCAACTCCTTCATATTCATCAAGGGTAGCCCAAAAAGTTACCCCCGACGATTCCTTGATCTTATACAATTCACCAAAGGCGAGTGCTTCAGGCGACAACACCAGGCCCGGGTACCAGGAAACATGGTAAAGGTACCCACTACAGCTGGCCTCTCCCAGCAGGTCAGCGTTTTTCCTGAGAAAAACTGCATAAGGCCCTTCGAAACCCGACATGAGTGTGCCGTAAACAAAGATCAAATCACTTTTCTTCATTTGTTCCACTTTGCTGGGTGGCATTCTTCTCGTACACCTCCTCCTGCCAATGTTTGATTTTATCCTTATTGCTTCGTGCGCCGATGCTGCTGATAACGCCACTTAAAAACGCCTTTGACCAATAATTGATAATACTTCTTGAAGTATCTCTTTCGAAAAAGATCCCCCCCTGGCGGGTAGAGAAAAGAGTAGGGTTGTTGGAGGAAACGATAAATGCATTGGCAAAAAAACTTTCAAAGGCCTTCCCGGTTCCCTGTTTTTCCTCTTTTCTGTTTAGCACGTTTATCTTTAAATCGTTGTAAAGAAAATCCATGTTTCCAACAGCCACCGAAGTGTCAGCCTCAAAGTTAAAATAGGCCTCATTGAGTTTACCGTCCCTTACCTGCACAAAGGTGATCGGCACAAGAAATGAATTTACTTTTTGAAGATCCGTTGGGCCGACGCTTCCTGTCACATAGTGAGTGCCTGCCTTACTCGTCAAGTCAAATACAAAATCGGCTTTGAGCTGCCCGGCATCCATCATAAGCGCCTGCGCATGCAAATTAGCATAGGCATTGCGGGCAATGGCCTCAGGCTTATTGGTAATATTGGTTCCCCGTGCGCTGAGCTCCGAAATCATCAGCTCGCCCGGCTCTGTGCCATCCTCAGCAAATTCCAGATAGAGAAGGGCACTATTTGTGAGTAACAATGAGTCAATTTGCAATGGCATTTTCATTTCCAAAAGCTGAAGCTGCGGCAAGCTTCTTATCTGGTCAGCAGGAAATGGCAGCCGTTTGTCCTTAAACATCCGAACGTAAAAATTGCTTAGTTCCACCTTGCGAGCAACAATTTCATCCCCCTGAAGCAAGCCGAAAAGGTTAGGGTCATACAAAGCTATCTGTCGCCCCTTCGCCTGTACCCAGGGAGTTTGATGCCCTACCACATGCGCATGCTCGTACATACCGTAAAACGGCAACACCGTGGGCCCTTCAATCACCACCTGTGGTGCCTGAGAGTTAATAGAAAGCCTGTCAATCTGAATTCGGTAGAGGCTATCAGGCAAACGAAAAGCGATATTGTCCAACGACACCTTATAAGCTTCGCTAAACAGCAAGCGATCCTCTTTCATCTTCTGATTCTCATTCATCAGGAAGCCCCTGAGCTGTATCTCGAACGAAGGAATCTCCCACGAACGGTTCTTTGCTTCATTCTGATAGCTTAGCTTGTCGCCATCGATGTTGATATAACCCACTGCCAAATTACCGAGTGCGGCGTTCCCGTTTGCCGGCTTACTTTTGCCGCCTTTTGGGGCTCCGGTGTTTCTATCATCTATGGCTAAAAAATCCAACCTGGCCTGTATCGAGTCTGCCGAAAAATTTCCACTCAGCAGCAGCTCCTTTAAATCCAACCCCGAAATATCGAGTTGCGGAGCAAAAGCCATAGCAATAAACTTGCCTTCCTTGTCTGTTGCCACACGAAAGTCCAACAGAGAAATCTTCCTGTCGGCCGTGCTTAACAACAATCTGTTCAAGGTAAAGGTATCGAACCCATCCAGCCAGGAAAAATCCTGTTGGTTTGTCTCCATAGATATATCCCGGGCAAAACCTATGGGCGAATTGGCAACGGTAGATTGTTTGTCAAAATAAATGTCGCCAAGCTCAAAAGTGATATTGCTAATCCTTTTTGAAATGGTGTCCTGTCGGGTTGTGAGCAAGCGCAGGGGAAAGTGTATCTCATTTCCTTTCACATAGTCATAGCCGCCAAGTATCCGGGTTTTTACATTATTAATTGCGGCTTCAATTCCCTTTCCCTCCGACGATCCTCCTGCGATCGCCCATTCGATGCTTGCTCCGCCGAAAGTTGCCTGATTCCACTTAATATGATCTCCTTTTATGACCGCCAGTATATCTATTCCGCTGATGTCAATACCGGGTGTAACAAGCCTGGCAAGCCCCTTTCCCGGTGGCAACGTATAGCTAAAATCGAGGGTGGTAAAAGTGGAGTCACTAAGCGACGCTTTGATATCCTTCACATCCATATTCACCTTGCCAGGCAAAGCAATTTTGAGCCCGGCAATAGTTGTGCTTGCATCGTCTATATGCCAATTAGTAGTGCGTCCTATTTGGTACCCAACGCCAGTCATTCCAATTGAGTAGTCGGAAAGTTGCAGCGAAGAGGTGTCTCTTAGGTTCACAAAAAGATTGCCCCGATATATGTCAAGGTTCTTTACTTCCACTTTACCCAGCGACGCCTTCTTCAGGTCTTTTCTCCTCTGGTATGAGTTGATCCTGATATCGGGGTTTATCAGCATCACACTGTCGGCCAGCCATTCACCCTCTACCAGAAACTCTTTCAGGTAAAAACCGGTCATTTTCATCTGTCTGATTTTACCCTCAGCCGACCAGCCTGATGGCGTATAGGGCGTTACCACCACGTTCTCAACGATGTAATTACCCTTGATCGGGTTAAAACTGAAATCTCCAATCTCCAGAATGTGGGAGTCGTCAGGGAAAAGCAGCCGGGATTGCCCCACTTTCACAACCAGGTCATCAGCGTGAAAAAATTTTGTAGAGTCGAGCTGAGTAAGGCTATCGACCCGGAAGGAGCTTGCAAACACCTCGATTTCCGGCGAACTGAACCGCTGTTTTTCTCTATCGTAAAAGTATACTTCACTTTTGTCTACCTGAAGTTTGGCCACCGAAAGGCTTGAGAATATATGGCTGATATAGGGGTAAAAGTTGGCTATTTCTCTAAACCCAATCTTTTTCTTTGGGTCATTCAGCCTTTTCAGAAAAAACTCGGAGCTACTTATCTCGAGTTTTCCAACCACAAGTTCCTTGTTTTCCCAACCGTTCCATAGCTCTACCTGACTGAGCTCAAAAGCAGGCACATAAAATCGCTTTTGCATGTCGGCCTTCTCAGCAAACCACCTCTGACTCAAACCCTGTATTGGTGCAATCACCAGGCTGTCGCCACGGATAATGGAATCGAGCGTCGAAAACCGGAATTTCTTAATAAACAATCGGTGAATGCTGTCTGGTAGAAAGTAAGCGTACTCGTCAACCGTAAAATCGATGTGCTCAAAAATCTTGTTGTCCCGACTGAAAATAACGGTGCTGGTGTCTATTCGAAACTTTCTGAGGCCCACACTGGCATTTTGCACGGTAAACCGATCCTGGTTTTTTCCTCCATAGAACTTGAGGTCCAACAAGGCCCTGTCAAGGTCAAAGTTTTGAACTTCAATCACATCGAAAAGAGAGGTGAGAAGCTCTACAATGGAAGTGCTCTCCTGATTTTCTCCCCGCCTTCTGGTAACCCTGGTTACCTCATTGATATTGATGGCAGGCTCTTCAAAAAATATTTCTCCTATTTGAAGGATGTTATCGTTGTAGGCCTGAATAAAATCGACGTTTGTCAGCCTGAACTTAGGAATGAAAACCTCGTAGCTATTTACACTGTCGGGCACTGGCAGCTTTTCTACCCTTGGTTTAAGCTTCAGGTTGGTGAATACAATGTCGGAAGTCTCCGTTGACAGGGAGAGGTCGTCGAACTCTACCACGTGAATGCTGTCTGCCAACTTCACGCTCTGCTTGCTTATTTGCAACAAAAGCTTTTCGGTGTTCAGAAACCTGTCTTCCTTCTTCACCGACTGCCCTATCTCGAAGTTATCAACTGACGCATTGACCGGGCCTACCAGGTAGGTCTGTTGAACATCATTCAGATTTTTGATATAAGTGAAATAGCCTTCGGTGATTTTGAAGTCGGTAATCTCAAAATGATTCAGGTAATCAGTTATCAACTGGTAAAAATCCCCCGCTTCCAACGACAGGGTGACAGACTTCTCCTCCTTCGGATTTTTGTACCACTTAATATCTGGCTGGAGAATATCTATCGCAACTACCTGTAAATTGCGGTTCAGGTAAAGGTCATACAAACTCTTAATTCTCAGCGTGAGAAGCGGTATGTGGGTGATATACATGTTCTCACGGCTATCTTCGCCGGAATGGAATCGATTCTGCGATACCGAGTCTACACTCAGCCGAAAGTTGCTGAAGTTGATCTGCCGCCTGAAAAGGTCAATCTCAATTTTATCGAAGCTAACGCCATAAAAACCATTGCTCTCCTCCTCCACTACCTGCACAATGATTGTTCCGGCAAGCTTCACAGCCATCTCCCTCAGGGTGCCAATCGATAAAAAGTACAGAGCAACTGCCGACAAAGAAGTGATGAGAGTAATCTTCAGCAGATAACTTGAAAGCCGTGTCTGTTTTCGGGGTGGGCGGGGAAGCTTCATAAATTACACCATAGCCATCAGGTTTTTTCTAAATACTTACTAATACTGAAATTTGCTAATCATTCAGTACAAAGAGAAGTGGTGTTGTCTGCTTAGCCACAATAAAATTAGTAATTTCGCAGTCTATAGTAATTGAGATCAGCTAAAATAAATCGGTATCGACTATTTATGAAAATGCACAAACCCTTCTTGCTAGTACTGACAGTGCTGATAAGTTTTTCGTTGCATGCCGATAAGAACAAAAAAGCTGCCAAGGCGCTAGCCAAAGGCGATGTAGACAAAGCCAGAGAAATAGTTATAGAATCGTTACAGGACGACATCGTTAACCCCGGGGGCAATTATCTCTACTCACTTATCTACACGATTGACTCACTTCCCGATTACAGTATTGACAGTGCTCAAAAATATATACTTGCAGCAAGGGTCGACTGGCCATTGCTTACTGAAAAAGAGCAGGGAAAAAGTATCAAGAATGGATTTTACCCGTCTCTTTTTGAGGTACAAAAGGAGCGGGTAGACAGCCTGGCGTTTCTGAGAGCTGTTGCTCAGGGTGATGTTGTTGCCTACGAAAGCTTTATGAGCCAATTTGCCGATGCTGACAAAGTGCCCTTTGCCAGAACAAAAAGAGATAGTGTTGCCTTTAGCGATGCCTCCAAAGTTAATACATGGCAGGCTTACCAGCGGTTTTACGAAACCTACCCCGAGGCTGAACAGGTGGCTGAAGCCCAGGAACGCTATAAAGTGCTTATTTTCAACGACCTCACGAAAGACAGAAAGCTAAGCAGCTTCAAAGATTTCCTTCGAAATTTTCCGGCTACGCCATTTAGAAAGGAGGCCGAAGAGCAAATATTCGAAATCATGACTGCGGCCAACGAACCCGAATCCTACCTCAGGTTCATGGCAGAGTACCCCAACTCGCACATGAAGAAAAGGGCTTTCGACTTCGTCTTCGCTATTGATCAGGCGGCCTATAACTTTCAATACTACTCACGTTATACACCCACCAGAGCCATTCAGGACTCTCTTGACAACCTGCGCAAGCTCGAAAACATCTATCTGGCGCCCTTCTACGAAAACGAAAAGTATGGGTTTTTGAAACCTGATGGGACTGTGTTGTTTGGACCTACCTTTTCATCGATAAGTAGCGACTACCTATGCGGCGACATTGTAAGTGAGTTTTTGCTGGTGGATGACAAAGTTATTAATCGTCAAGGCGGCATCATTACTGAAGGGGAGTTTGATGTCGTTGAGAGTATTGGTGCTGGGTTGATCAAGGCAGGCTCGGAAGGAAAGATGGGAGTGTGGCATAAATCCGGCTACCAGATTCTTCCCCGGCAATATGACGATATTTCGCTGCTGGACAGCAGGCTGCTTTTGATTTCAAAAGGCGAGAAGGCGGGCCTGGCTTCCTACAATGGCCGGATACTTATCGCCCCGCAGTATGATGACATCACTGTGGAAGGCCAATTTTGGATTTTTATAAAAGATGACCTGTTGGCCTTCACCAACATCAAAAAAATTGCTGCCATTGCCAATCAGGAAGAGCTACGGCTTTCTTTCGTCTATGAGGAATTGGAGAAGTTGCCTAATGGTGACATGATTGGGTACAATGGTGATTCAGAATGCATCATTGACAAAAACCAGGAAGTTGTTATTCCTATGGGTGTTCAAAATATCTACCCCATGGGTGACAACTGGCTCGTGAAGCAGCCTTTTGGCTATCGTATTTTCTATAACGATACCCGGAAATACTCAGACAATCTTTTTCCTGAAGTTGAATTCAATTCCCAATGGTTGGCTTGGAAAAGCGACACCGCATGGGCTCTCGTTAACAAGCAAAGCGCCAGAGGCATTATTTTTCGACTCGACTCTGCAAAACTGATCAACGAAGACGTTGCTCTCACCTTCAAGGACCTGAAAGGCACTGCACACTTTAATAACGGCTCCAGGGTGGATTTCACTAAAGGCGACAAGGTGTACGTGCTTGGCGACCCCTATCGAAAGGACAATTATGACAGCAAAAGTCAGTTTTTGGTGATAGAAAATAGTAAACTGAAAAAGGTTTACAGCATGCAGGGGAAGCTTCTGTTTGACTTAAAACAAGGCTCACTTCGTTATCTTTCTCCCAATTACCTGGTTGTTGAAAACCGAGGGAAACAAGGCATTGTAGACACCACGGGTAAGCAAACCCTGGCCATCAAATACGACGGAATTGGGCAGGCCGATGCAGAAGGGCTGGTAACCGTGCTGCTCGACGGCAAATTTGGCAGTTATCACCTGGCCACAGGCGCTCTGGCAGCCCCTAAATATGAAACCCGTGCGAGGTACTTTAATGACCATTTGCTCACAACCACCCTCAAAGGTGCAACCGGCTTAACCAGTTTTGAAGGAAAGACTGTGCTTCCTTTTGAGTATGAGAAGGTGCAGGTTTGGAACGACTCCCTGGTGATGGCGCAGAAAGAAGGCTTGTGGAACATCACCTCCCTGGATGGGAAAAAAACATATTATATGCCTTTCATCAACTTTCAGGTGGTGAGAGACGACAATGAAGAAAAGATACTGAAGATATACACCAACGATGGGTACGGGGTTTTGAGTAGCAAAAATGGCGTGGTGCTCGCTCCCACCTACAACGACCTGGTTAACCTTGGAAGCGACACTCTCCCACTTTATTTCGCCGAAAAGCATGTGCGGGAAGCCGAATTTTATGTGGTGGTTTACGCTGATGCCAAAGGCAATCCCATCAAATCGCAAGCCTTTCGGGGAGAGGAGTATGACAAAATTTTCTGCCAGTAATCGCTCGCAGTAACAAAGCGAGCGAAAAGTGGTTGCTACCAAATAGCTTCTACTTTGCTGAGGGTTGCATTTTTCACTACTGCGCCTCCCTGCCAGCCCACCGTAAGCTTATCGTAAGGTTGTGTTGGAAAAACCAGCTCAGTCAGTACCAGTTCACCTTCATTGATAAAAATCTCCAGCGACGCAGTGTCGACAAATATCCGAATCGAGGCTGGGCGAGTGCCACTAAGGAGTTTCCCAACATGAGTAGCTGCAAAGCCCTTTTCAAAACCTACCAGACCAGATTTTGACCTGTCGATTGAAACCGCTGAATCTGAAAAATCAATCAGCACAACTTCACCGGCATCACTGCCCAGGCTGATCGAAAGGCCATCGAAGCTGGTGCCATCCAGCGCCAGGTCAATCGTCACAAGAGCATCCGTAAGTTCGATTACCTGACCATTTTCTGGTTGGAACGACCTCCCACTGCCAACAATGTTTCCCACCTCCTTTGCCGGGAAGTTGGTCAACACAAGCTCGCTTCCGACCCGCTTTAGCTTAAGTTCTCTTGGCAAAGTCATAGCACTTCTCCAGGCTTCGGTAGGCACCACTTGTGCATATTGCCAGTTGCTCATCCATCCGAGGAAAAGCCTTCTCCCATCTTCAGCAGGCACATCCGACCAGGTGACGCCAGCGTAATTGTCGGTGCCCTGGTCTACCCACCTCGTAGTCGGTATTTCCTGATCGGGCACAAACTGTTTGCCATCAAAATTTCCCACAAAATACTGTGTAGCCGACCCGCCATTGGGTCCGCCGGGATTGATGCTCACCAGCAGCACCCATTTTTCTTCATTACTACCCTCTACGTTCAGTTGAAAAAGATCGGGGCATTCCCAAACACCCCCATGAGCTCCTAATTCTTTGCCGAAATCACTTTCGAAAGCCCATGTCTTCAAATCGGGCGAGCTGTAAAAGCTGATGTGGTCAGCAACTGCCAGCGTCATGATCCATTTTTCGGCAGCAGCATTCCAGCTCACCTTGGGGTCACGAAAGTCACGAATTCCCTGGTTGGGCAGCACAGGATTTCCTTCATATTTAGTCCAGCTACGGCCTTTATCGAGACTAAAAGCTATTGCCTGGTATTGATAATCCTCTTTGCCCGCTTTTTCCATCGCTGCATCGTGGTAGGTAAAAATGGCTACCATGGCAGGGTTGGCTTCAGTGCCAAAGCCAGCCGTGTTGTCCCAGTCTACTACTGCGCTTCCCGAAAAGATATAACCGAGGCTGTCCGGGTAAAGGGCAATAGGCAAATGTTCCCACTTGACCATGTCCGGGCTCACGGCGTGCCCCCAGTGCATAGGCCCCCAAACGGTGCTGTCCGGGTAATACTGATAAAACAAGTGGTATTCACCCTCATAATACACCATCCCGTTAGGATCGTTCATCCAGTGGGCTTCGGGCGAGAAGTGGAACTGAGGGCGGAATTTTTCCTGATAGGGCTTTACCTGAGGTTCTTTCATTGGCTTACTTTGACACGCTGACAGGTACAGGAACACGCATAACAGGGCAGTTGTTTGAATGGCTTTCATAAGTGCCAATATCCAATTTTACGAGAAGATACTGAAATAAGTAGCCATTTTCATGAAAGTTTGGAATGGCTTCGAGGCTCCCGCCTACTTTTTTTGCAAAATCTGTATCGGGAAGTCGTTGCCAAACGAGAAGCTGGCGGGGTACTGTGACTTGCCACTTGATCACTAGAACACATACGCACAAAATACTAAAGGAAAGGGCAGATTTGACAGGGCTTTAAAAATGACTGTCTATTTCTTCAACTGCTCCGCCAACACGGCTATCCCCTCTTCAAAGCTGTGAGGATTGTAGCCCAGCACCTCCTTTGCCTTGTCCAGCACAAAACCAGTTTTAGGCGGGCGCTTAGCTGGCTGGCTGAATTTTGAGCCATCTGTTTCATTGATCAGGGACTTATCAAGACCAAAATAGTCGGCCGTGGCAATGGCCATTTGATAAGGATTCATGAAGTCTTTGCCAGAAATATTAAAAATGCCTTTGGCCTTTTTCTTCGCAATAAGATAGCAGCCCATGGCCAGGTCTTCTGCCAGCGTGGGGGTTCTCCACTGGTCGTTCACCACGTTGATTGTCTTGCCCTCCTCAAGGCTTTTCTTCACCCACAAAATAATGTTGCTCCGGCTCATATCGAAAGCTATGCCATACACCAACACCGTACGGGCCATGGCCCAATCTATTTTAGCAGCCATCACAGCCTTTTCCGCTGCCAACTTGCTATCCCCATAGTAGCTCACCGGGTTAGCTTTGGCCTCTTCGTCATACGGGCCATCCTCACCATCAAAAATAAAATCCGTGGAAAGGTGCAAAAGAAATGCACCGCTGGCCTCGCAGGCTTTTACTATGTTTTCTACCGCCGTTACATTTTGCAACCAGCAGCCCTCCTTATCTGTCTCGCACTGATCCACGTTGGTCATGGCGGCGGTGTGAATGACAACTTCCGGCTTTTCGGCGGTGATGACTTTCAGTGTCTCCGCAGCGTTGGTAATATCCATCGACTGGTACCGGATACCTTCGAGTGGAATCCTGCTGGCCCCTCTCCCAGTGGCAAGAAAGTCTTCGCCTTTTTCTTTGAGAAGTACAACCAGCTTTTGACCCAGCAGGCCATTGGCTCCGGTGATCAGTATAGACATAGCTTATTCTTTATATTGAATACCGTATTTTTTGGTCAGCTCCTTTTTGGACACTTCCTCCACTTCTACTGTCATATATACTTCAACAGCAGGTACGGTCTGCACGGTTTTGACTGCGGCAATTTTATCCACAACATCTAGTCCCTCCACCACCTGGCCAAAAACGGTATACTCGTCGTCGAGGTGGGGTGCCCCGCCTATCGTTGTGTACGCCTCTACCCTTTCAGGTGAGATGGTTTTCTCAATGTAAATGTCAGTTGTGACCTTTTCCTGAACGAGCGGAATCAGGCTCTGCACCTCAGCTGTATAGGCATCAAAATTTCCCGTCTTCCGTCCCTCCATGTAAAGCTCAGTCAGTCTGTTCTTCACCTCCACCTGCGTAGAATCTTCCAGCAACTTTCTGATGGCCATTCCGAGCTTTTCCTGGTCTACTTTCAAGGCTTCTTCCGATTCATAAACCGTGCCCTGCACTATGTAAAACTGGTTGCCACTTGAGACCCTGTCGGGGTTAACTTCGTCTGGCTGTCGAGCCGCAGCCAGTGCCCCTTTTTTATGAAAATACCTGGGTATAAATTCAGCAGGGATAGTATACTCTGGTTCTCTTTTATCCCGGGGCTTTTTGCGATTGATATCACCTCCCTGTATCATAAAATTCTCCATGACACGGTGAAAAATAGTGCTGTCGTATTGGCCACTCTCTGCTAGCTTCAAAAAGTTTGCCTTGTGTTGTGGGGTCTCGTCATACAATACCGCCTTCATGTCGCCGTACGGTGTGTGTATTGTCACAAGATAGTCCTTGTTTCCACGGCAAGAAGTAATCAACACCGCCAACGACAGCCCCCAAAATAACTGCTTCACTCTGCTCATTTCTTAAGTTGCATTTTAATCTCTTTCAATATAGCATCTCCTCCCTTGTCAAGAAGTCTTTCTGCCAACTTTTTGCCGAGCGCCCGTGCGTCAGCAACTTTCCCTGTAACAGCGTCCTGCACAATCGTTTTCCCATTCAGGCTGATGATACCCCCTTTGATCTTAAGCCTGTCCTCATGTAAAGTAGCCAGCCCAAATACCGGAATGCTGCAGCCTCCTTCCAGTGTCTCCAAAAAGGCCCTTTCAGCTACGAGCCTCGCTGCCGTGCGGTCGTGGTTAACAGCATCTCTAATGGCTTTCTTGATAGCTGGATCCAGACTGGAGCTGGCCTCCACAGCCACCGAGCCCTGACCGACAGCCGGCACAAACAAATCTGTATCAAGCACCTGCGCAATTTTATCAGCAAGTCCCATGCGGTGCACACCAGCGTACGCCAGCAAAAGTGCATCACAATGGCCTTCTTCCATTTTGCGAAAACGGGTTTGAAGGTTTCCCCTCACCTCCACCGTTTTTATATGTGGAAAATAGTGCTTCAGCACGGCGACTCTCCGGGTGGAAGATGTGCCCACCACGATAGGTGTTTTTCTGTCTTCAAGCGAAATGCCCTTTTTATGACTTACCAGTACATCGTTGACTCTTTCCCGCTCAGTAAAGGCGATAATTTCAAAACCCCTGGGCAGCGTCGACTGCATGTCCTTGGCGCTGTGCACTGCGATGTGCACACTTCCGCTGGCCAGCTGTTCTTCCAATTCCTCAGTAAAAACCCCTTTGCTGCCAATTTTGGCTATAGAAACGTCGAGCACTTTATCACCCTTGGTTTCGATGGTTACCAGCTCAGTAGCAAGGCCTGCTTTGTTCAAAAGCTCAGCAATGTGCTCAGCCTGCCACATGGCAAGCAAACTTCCTCTGGTTCCTATTTTTATTTTCTCCACAACAACTAGCTTTAATTTTTCTCTACTGTGCGATCTTCATTTTATAAGAAAGATTTTCTTCTCGCACATCTACCACAAACCCTTTTTTCAAAAACTTGCGCCCCAAAAGTACTGGGAATTTCATGCCTGAACGATCAGTCAGCGAGAATTCTGTTCTGAACTTTTTGCCAAACAGCACCAGGCGTGTTTTGATGATCACTCTGTTTTCGATGTGCCCGGTTGAGCTTTTGATCTTCCGCTGGGTAAAATCACTTGTCTCAAATTTAGTGCTGCCCTTCCTTCCGATGGTAGCGCCCGAAATCTGAAAGCTGACTGTTGGCGTACCCTCTTTGTCAATTACCTTAATTCTGGAACAGTGCAAAGCAGAAGTGAAAGCACCGGTATCTATTTTGGCTTTTATATTGAAAAGATCCAACTCCGGCAAGTCAATGATGTCATTTCTCCCAATGGTATAGCTGCTCTTCATTCTCATTGATATTGGAGCTCTCCGGCTCTTAAAAGCCCGGCCATTTGGAGTGACAAATCCATAAATAAAATCCGGGGATTCGCATTTCGTTCAAGGTGGTAAATAGAATCGTTCAGCAACCTGGCAGCCAATTCAATGGTTGACATGGGTATCGACTTGGCAAATTTGCTGACAAACTCTTCCTCATGAGGCATGGTTCTCTGCAGGCTGGCCTCGCCTGCTTTGACAATGAGCGACTCTCTATAAATGGTCAGGCCGTACTCCAGCAAGCTCCGCTGAGCCATTTTCGACATGCCGTTAAACTTATCAGTAAGCCCGGCCATGCCCTCAAAATCCGACGACCAGCAAATCCGCATCCACTCTCTGAAAATCGTTGTCGACTCGTCTTCAACCTCGTTGAGCAGGCTCAATGCAAGGTTCATATTGCCGGCAGCCAGCCGGGCCACCGACTGCGCTTTTGCTGCATCCACTTCGGCCGTTTTTACAAGGTAGTCCGCCACTTCCTCGTCGGTAAAGCCTCTGACACTTACCAGTTGCGTTCGACTGATAATGGTGTTAATGATGGCTTCATAGTTGTTGGAAATGAAGAAGAAAAAGGTGTTTTCCGGCGGCTCTTCTACTATCTTCAATAAAGCATTGGCCGCCTGAATATTCATTTTTTCGGGTTGCCAAATGAGCATGGCTTTATACCGACCCTCAAAGGCTTTCAATGACAGGGCGCTGATAATTTGTCGGCTTTCTTCTCTGTAAATAATAGCCTGCTTACTCTCCGCTCCAAAATGGCGAGTCCAGTCCAGCAGATTGCCATAGGGCTGTTCCACCAGAAAAGGCCTCCACCATTTGAGGTAATTTTTACAAACCACCTCCTTAAAGTCTTTGTTGGGAATGTCTGCAATGGGAAAGGCAAAAGTGACGTCGGGATGAACCAGCTTAGCCATTTTGCTGCATGATGGGCATGCACCACACGAATCGGTGTCGCCTGGCTTGTCGCAGTTGATGTACGTAATAAAGGCCAAGGCCAAAGAAAGGTTGGCGCTGCCCTCCGGCCCATTAAAAAGCTGAGCATGCGCCATGTGATTCTTTTGCACGGACGCTATCAATCTCGACTTCTCGTCTATCAGCCCTGGTATGTCTCTAAATTGCATCTATTCTTCCTCCCACGACCTGAATTTAGCCGACCTTTCGAATACTTCCAGCAATATCGCTCTTTCTGTTTCATCCAATGGCATCTTTCTCCTTTCAAGTACTCTGCTGGCGGTATCAAGCGCCTGCTCAATTCGGTAGGTAGTGAAGCCTTCCGAGCCACCCCAGGCAAACGAGGGAACAAAAGACTTGGGGAAGCCACCGCCAAAAATATTGGCACTTACCCCAACTACCGTCCCTGTGTTGAACATGGTGTTAATGCCACATTTGGAGTGGTCGCCCATTAGCAAGCCGCAAAATTGCAACCCGGAATCAACGAAGGCCTCATCTGCGAAGCTCCAGACTTTCACATTGGCATAATTATTTTTGAGGTTGGAGGCATTGGTATCAGCCCCGAGGTTGCACCATTCTCCCAAAACAGCGTTGCCCAGATAGCCATCATGGCCTTTGTTACTGTTGCCAAAAAACACCGCATTGGAAACTTCGCCTGCTACTTTGCAATGGGGCCCTACAGTGGTGTTTTCACGGATAGCTGCTCCCATGCCAATAATCGACTGCTCACCCATGGCAAAGGGCCCTCTTATCATGGCCCCCTCCATTACCTGGGCATTCTTTCCTATATAAACAGGACCATTTTCAGCGTTGATGATCGCACTTTTAATAGAAGCCCCCGGCTCGATGAAAACATTTTCTGGATTATAAACCCGGGTAAATGGGTCGGTAATGTCCTCAGAAATCCGGCCCGTAGTGATTAAGTCGAAGTCGCTGCGAATCTGAAGGCCATTCCACTGAAAAATCCGCCACGGACGGTCAATTAAATGAGCCTCGCCTTCAAAAACCACTTTTTTCTTCAGCTTTAAGCTGGCAAGCTCACTGTATGGTATTTGAGCGAACGAATGAAAAGCAGCGAGGTAATCGCCAACCATCAGCCCTTCGTTTTCACCAAGGTTAATAATAGCTTCTACAAGCGATTCGGTGGGGCACAAGGCACCGCTTATATAGAAATTGTCAGATGCAAAGTGGGAGGGAAATTTCGCAGACAGATAATTCTCGGTGAGAAACGACACTTTGTGCCCGGTAAGCTTCTGCCACTTTTCATTCACCTTTAATATACCTATCCGTATGTCTGCCAACGGGCGGGTATAGGTGAAGGGTAAAAGCTGGAGGCGCAGAATAGGATCGTCGAAGAGAATAATATTCATGGCGCAAAAATAAAAAAGTCTTTAGGAACTAAGCATCCTAAAGACTTTTTGCACAAACTTCTTTTCAGAAGTGTTTTGCTTATTTCTTATTTACATAGCGCTTGTTGAATTTCTCAACACGGCCAGCAGTATCCACAAACAGTTTCTTACCTGTGTAAAAAGGGTGTGAAGCTGAGCTCACTTCCACTTTCACTACCGGGTATGTTTTACCATCTTCCCACTTAATGGTCTCCTCAGAGTTCATTGTCGAGCGAGTAATGAAAGAATAGTCGCTTGAAGTGTCCTGAAATACCACTTCTCTGTATTCTGGATGTATGTCTTTTCTCATTTTGAAAGTCTTTTAAGGAACTGATTCCTAAATCGGACGGCAAATATAACAAAAGCTTTTTTTTGCTCCAATTGTGAACGCCAAATATTTACCTTTGAAGTTTAATAATCAGTCATTTGAGTCTATCCACATTCATAGAATTGGTCAACAAGAAGGGGAAAGATAGGGTTCCATTCTTTTTTGTGGTCGACTTTGAGCTGCACAACCCACAGGTTTGGGACATTGCCTCACTCTTTGACGAAAATATCCTGTTCAACTTCGAGGGGTTTTCCAATCACCCGAAACAAGAAGCGGCCCCTGTTCACGCCGAAAAACTATATCCGGCGTTTGAGGCATATCGAAGGGCGTTTGATCAGGTTTTCCAGCATTTACAAGTTGGCAACTCGTTTTTGGTGAATCTTACAGTCAAAACTGAGCTCATTACATCGGCTAGCCCCTCCGACATCTATCACGCCTCATCCGCCAAATACAAAATCCTCTATAAAGACGAGTGGGTGGTTTTTTCTCCAGAAACTTTCGTGAGAATTTCAGGGAATATCATCGAAACCTGCCCCATGAAGGGCACCATAGATGCGGGTTTGCCTGAGGCGGCAACCAAGCTGCTCAACGACCCAAAGGAGCTTGCCGAACATGTGACAGTAGTGGATCTACTGAGAAACGACTTAAGCAGGGTGAGCCACGACGTGCGGGTGGAAAAATTCAGGTATACGGAAGAAATTCGCACCAATGGCAAGCACCTGCTTCAAACCAGTTCAAAAATTACCGGCAGACTGCCAAGTGGATATGAATCAAATCTGGGAGAAATTATAACGGAATTGTTACCTGCCGGCTCTATTTGTGGTGCTCCGAAGCCAATGACTTGCCAGATCATAAAGGAAGCTGAGGGTGAAAAAAGAGGCTACTATACTGGTGTCGCAGGATACTTTGATGGGATCAGCTTGAACAGCTGCGTACTGATCCGCTATATAGAAAAGGCTGGCGATCAACTTTTTTACAGAAGTGGAGGAGGCATCACAGCGCAAAGCCAGGTGCAGCAAGAATATCAGGAACTAATCGACAAGGTGTATGTGCCTACTATTGGAGTCTATCAAAATAGCTAACGGCCTGCCCCAAAACCTGCGCTGGCACCAGCGGCGGCTCGATGCGAGTCGGCTGGAAGTTTTTGGCATGCAGCTTCCGCCAATCAACCTTCAGGAAATACTCGACACCTCCCAACTTGACAAAGCCACTATTTATAAGGTGAGGGTAATTTATGGTGAAGAGCTTAACAAAGTCGAAATAGAGCCCTATTCTGTCAGACCAATCCAATCGATAACGGTAGTGGAAGCAAACCGCCTCGACTACCGTCATAAGTATGCCGACCGGTCAGCTATCAATACGCTTTTTAGCCAAAGAGGCGCTGCAGATGACATACTGATCGCTCAAAATGGCTTACTCACCGACTGCAGCTTTGCCAATGTTTGCTTTTGGGATGGAGGCAAATGGCACACTCCCACAGAGCCTTTGCTGGCTGGCACCAAAAGAGCTTTACTGCTTGAAAAAGGCCTGATCTTCGAACGGAAAATAGTCGTCAGCGACATTAGATTCTTTGAATCCATCACACTCATCAACGCTATGCTGGATCTGGGCGCAATTGTGCTACCAGCGAGCCGGCTCATTTATTAACCAGATAAACCTGTTATTTTAGCGGCTGCATGCAAAAACACTTAGCATTCGTCCTTCTTTTATTCTGCCTGGCCCTAACCGAGTCATTTGCACAAAGTGCCAACGTGCCCCTATGGGGCGACTACTACCACCTGCTTGACCGGTACGAGATTAAAAGCGGCAAGATGCACGACGGCTATTTCAGTTCTTTCAAGCCAACACTGCGCCATTCGGCAGCTGGCTTTGTCGATTCGGTGTCCAACGTTGGTGTTTTTGAGAGCTCGTCTGACAAGTTCAACGAAAAATACCTGCGGCAGGACAACTGGGAGTTCTTTACCGACAGTTTGGAAGCAGCACCCCAAAGCAAAAAACCTATTCTGAAATATTTCTACAGAACACCGTCCGACGCCTTTCACGTGCAGGAAGATGGTATTGATCTTCACGTCAGTCCTGTTTTTCAGTTTGATGTGGGGCATGACGCAAATTCTCCCTCAACGCCATTTATCAATACACGTGGTATAGTAGTTCGGGGCAGAATCGATGAAAAACTGGGCTTTTACACCTACCTCACCGAGAATCAGGCGGTGTTTCCGGCCTACACGCAGCGATGGGTCGACCGCTGGCATGTGGTGCCCAACGAAGGCTTCTGGAAGCGATTTGGAGAAGCCGGAACCGACTATATTACCGCCAATGGTTATTTAACTTTTAGTCCCACAAAACACATCCACTTGCAGGCTGGCCATGATAAGCTCTTCGTGGGCAACGGCATGCGGTCGATGTTTCTTTCCGACTTTTCGAACAACTACTTTTTCCTTCGTTTCAATGCGAAGATCTGGAAGTTCAATTATACCAATGTTATCGCCCGGCTCAAGGCCGATGTTTTCTACTACAATGACGGGCTGCTGGGCACTAAGGAGTTCCCCAACAAAAACCTGGTGATGCACCAGCTCAATTGGCAAGTCACCAAAAACTTCAACGTGGGCCTTTTTGAGGCTGTGATGTTTTCACCCGAAGACTCGTTGCGTACCGGCTCGTTCGATCCCAACTATCTTAATCCCTTTATCTTCTACAGGGGGCTCGAACAGCAGCTGGGCAGCCCCGACAACGTACTTGTTGGGTTTGATGCCAAATGGAATTTTGCTCGCCACTTTTCGGCTTATGGACAATTCCTGCTGGATGAACTATCGTTAACCAACCTGAAAAACAAGACAGGCTGGTGGTCGAACAAATACGCCTATCAACTTGGTTTGAAATGGGTGGATGTGGGCAACTTCTCCAATCTCGACCTTCAGCTTGAACACAACTACGCACGGCCTTACACATACGCCCATCAGAGCAGCTACACCAGCTTTACACACTACCGGCAACCGCTGGCCAACCCGCTTGGAGCAAATTTCAAAGAATGGGTGGCTGTGCTAAGGTATCAACCAATTGGAAAGCTTCAACTCACTGCCAGGGCAATGCTTGCTTCCCAGGGAGAAGATACGCTCGCTTCGAACTGGGGCCGAAATCCGCTGCTTCCGTATGCCACCTTCGAGCAAGAATTTGGAAACTTTACAGGCCAGGGAGTGGCTACAAAAATCAACCTTGTGGGCTTACAGGCCAGCTATCAGTTGCTCCACAATCTTTTCATCGATGCCAGATTCATTTACCGCAAAGAGCAACAAGAAAGTGTTTCGCTGCGTAACAATGACCAGTTCTTTGGTTTTGGCATCCGGCTCAATACCGATACCAAACATCATTATTTCTAATTGACACCATTACACTCTACCTTTGCGCCCTCACTTCAAGTAGTTGAATGAAAACCTATTTCAGACTTCTTTCTTTTGCCCGCCCTTTCGGGAAGTTTATTCCCACTTATATATTGGTCACCATTCTCCAGGTCGTATTCAGCCTGGTGAACTTTGCTGTACTCATCCCACTGCTCGAAATACTCTTTGACCAGATAGAGCCGGAGAAGTTAGAGAACCTTAAACACCTACCCGAGTTCACGATCAGCGTCGACTATTTCAAATCGCTTTTCTATTATCATTTTTCTGGCTTTATCGACACCGCTGGAAAAACCGGCGCCTTGAAATTTGTTTGCGCAATCATCGTTATTTCAGTATTTCTCGCCAACTTATTCAGGTATCTCTCCGCAGTAATGCTGGCAAAAATACGAGCGCTGGTCATTAAGAACCTCCGCACCCTGGTGTATGAACGCATCCTTTCTTTTCCAGTCAGCTTTTTTACCGAGCGCAGAAAGGGGGATATCGTAAGCAGGGTTACCAACGATGTGCAGGAAGTAGAGCATTCAGTGGTTAGCACACTTAAGGTGCTGTTCAAAGAGCCTGCCATGATCATAGGCTACTTCGCAGTGCTGTTCAGCATGTCTGTGGAACTCACCTTATACAC
>TARA_R110001606_G_scaffold261206_11_pt1 | contig 77728 bp, 66 predicted proteins | sample TARA_R110001606 | Tara Oceans TARA_R110001606 (sample SAMEA4398315) | marine metagenome | biome: Polar Biome; feature: [SRF] surface water layer (ENVO:00010504); material: water (ENVO:00002006), including particulate matter (ENVO:01000060) such as... | depth 5 m
ATCAGTGTGGCGTTAAGCGTTGCGAGCGCAACGGCTTTTTCTTATTTTCTTTCTTTTTTTACCCGGCCGAATGGCCTTTCAGCGCGGGGCACGGCGTGCCTGTTCGCACGCTCTCCCCGCGCCTGTATCCTTCATCCTGCATCGCTCTTTATAACAGAGCCAAGGTTTCGGGCTTGAAGAAGAACGGCTCCAGGTGGCGGCGCAGCCAGGCATCCAGCAGGCCCCGCTCGCGCAACAGTTCCACCACCGGCGGCGCAAACCGGCGGGCGTCGTCGAGCAGGTCATCACGCTGAATACCGACTTCATCGATCATCTCCACCAGCGTGGTGCGGCCATAGGTCTCGAAGAACGCGCCGATGGCGGTGTCCAGCAGGGTGGCAAAATACTCACTGCGGCGAAACTGTCGCCAGAAATCGTAGCCGATCACGAACAGTTCCTGGATGTCCTCGCTGCTCAACAGTTCACGCAGCTCGGTGACCGGGCGTTCGGAGAATTCCTGCCAGGCCACCAGAATCAGTTCGCGCAACGACGCCACATTGTCGTCACTGTATAACCAGGGGTCGGCCATCAGCGCCCGCACCCGTTCGATCAGCCACTCCTGAAGACGCACCTCCAGACTCGCCCGCCAGCGCGCCGGCATGCGCTGGCCGACCAGACCGCGCACGCTCTCGGGAATGCCCTGATGCAGCCAGGTTTTCACACCCAGCTGGGCGCCGCCGGCGAGCAACGCCAGGAGCACCGGGTTACGGCTCAGCCAGCCGATGCCGCGCCGTGACAAGGGGATTTCCAGAATCTTATCCAGCAGGGCGGCGATGGTGGCTTCATCAACCACTTCGCCGATGCTGCGCTGCTCCTGAATACCATGATGGTAAAGCCGCTCCACCAACTCACCGACCAACTCCGGAATGCCGCCGCCCAACTCCATCTGCACCGCGTATTTACGCACCGTGATGTTGATCTGTTCCGCGCTCACCACTTCGTCCAGACGCACCGTGGCGGCCTGCGCCAGCAGGGCATCCAGCTCCTGCTCCAGCCAGGCGTCCAGATGCTCCGGCGCCAGTTGCTCCTGGAAGTGCGCCACCAGGGCGTCAAGTAAACGACTTGCCTTTTTGTGTTTATCGTCTGTCACTGCTGCCAACCCCTTCTAGAAAAACCACTTGCCGTATGTTTGACCAAAGGTATCATTGAGTAATGTAACAATCATTAGAGGTACGTGATCATGGCCATCAATATACTGCCGACACGCCGCAACCTGCACTTCAATCTGGACGCCACCAAAGCGCTCGACTGGCACCGCGACGGTCGCAATGTGAGCCAGTTTCTCAATACGCTGAGCCTGTTTTTCCCGGTTGGCGAACGCTTCTTTATCGACAGCGTGCGCCACTACCGTGACCGGGTCCAGGACCCGGATCTGAAAAAAGCGGTGGCCGCGTTTATCGGCCAGGAAGCCATGCACGGCCGCGAGCACGAAGAGTATAACGAGCACGTGGCCCGGGCCGGCGTGCCGATTGACACTCAAGAAAGACTGGTGGCGGCGCTGCTGAAACAGATTCAGAAACGCACCCCCGCCGCCTTCCAGCTGGCCGGTACCGTGGCCCTTGAGCATCTCACCGCGATCCTCGCCGACGGGCTGCTCAGCCTGCCGGAAATTCTCGACGGCGCCGATGAAGGCTACCAGGCCCTGTGGAACTGGCATGCCCTGGAAGAGACCGAACACAAGGCGGTGGCGTTCGATGTCTACCGGCAGGTGGTGGGCTCCGATGACCAGCCCGGCGCCTACGCGCTGCGCAGCTTTTCGCTGGTGCTTTCCACGTCGGTGTTCTTCGCCCTGTTCGTGCCTTTCTACCTGAACAACGTACGCGTTAGTGGCGGCCTGTTCGATGGCAAATCCTGGCGCGCCGTGATGCGCCACAGCCTGGGCAAACGCGGCATTTTCCGTTATAGCGCGCGCGCCTGGCTGGACTGGTTTAAACCCGGTTTTCACCCGTGGGACCACGACAACCGTGAGTTCTTGGAGCAATTCGACACCCTGGTGGCCCACGCCCTGCAGCGCGACGCCGCCTGATACCTGCCCTGCGCCTGAACGCATCCTTCGGCCGGCTTATGCCGGCCTTTTTTATGCTGCCCGGATTAACCTCGGGTCGCGCCCACATCGGCGGCTCCGCCCGGCCCTGGCTGTTTAAGCGCGGCGGTGAATGTGATTCGCCCTGACACAACTTCGCCCTGACACAACAAAGGCGCCCTGAGGCGCCTTTGTTGGCGGTTGCGCGGGCGGCCCGAAACGCCGCCCGCCGGCCACGACTCAGGCTTTACCGTCACCGTCGCCGTTCTGAGTGTCCACCACGCGGTGCTCATCGCCGAGCACGCGGATGTTGGCCGGCGGCGCCTTGCCGTCCCGGTCCTCGCCAAAGTACAGCGTGGTGTGCGGGAACGGAATCTCAATGCCTGCTTTATCGAAGTAGATCTTGACCAGCCGGTTGTAGGCACGCCCCACCGCCCATTGATTGCCTGGGGTAGTCTTGATCACCACCCGGATATTCACCGAGCTGTCCGCCAGAGCGGTTACCCCGGCCACCGTCATCGGTGCCAGGATATTGTCCTTATGCGGCCCTTCCTTGAGTTCTTCGAAGGCGGCTTCCAGTTGAACGATGGCATCGTCGATGCTCTCGCGATAACCAATGCCGTACTCACCCACATGATTGCCGTACTCGCGGGTGAAGTTGGACACCGCGTCCACCGAAGAGAACGGAATAATATGGAAGGTACCGTACAAATCACGCAGGGAAACCGAGCGGATGCCGACCCGTTCCACGGTGCCCGAATTGCCCCCGGCGCTGACGAAATCGCCGGTGTTCATGGCATTCTCAAGCTGAATAAAGACACCGGTAATAACGTCCTGCACCAGCTTCTGCGCGCCAAAGCCGACCGCCAGACCCAGCACCCCGGCACCGGCGATCAGCGGTCCGATGTTAATGCCGATCTCGGAGAGCACGATCATCACGGTCATGATGATGATGGTGATCGCCAGCGTGGTATGGAACAGCCCCAACAGCGTTTCGGCGCGCGCCGCCGCCGCCGGGCTGGTGTTCTCCCGTGGGCTCAGGCGCTGCTCGATCAGGCTCGCCAGACCAATCCAGATGGCCCCGGCGACAATCAGGATCAGCAGAATGTGCAGCAGCACGGCCACCGCGTGGGCGCCGGCTTCGGTGGCGTACCAGGCGGCCAGGTCATAGACCTGCCAGGCATCCAGGGACAACAGCACCACCAGAATCAGAATCAGGGCGCGGATCACCTTAAGCGCCGTGGGCACGTACAGATTTACCCGGGTTTGCAGCCTCGGCATGCTGGTGTTGAGCCGCTCGGAGAGCACGATTTCCTTGCCGATCAACTGGCCGAGCACCACCGCCACCAACATTCCGACGCCGGCATAGATCAGAGTTTTAAGCGTGGCCAGGGCGACGAACGGCAAGGCCGTATCCGGGTTGATCACGGTGACCCCGAACACGATCAGCGCGTAAACCAGCGCCAGCAGATGCCAGGTGCGCCCCAGCAAACGCAGCAACAGCCGCCCCGGGCCGCTGGCCTGTTCGGCCTTGGCGAACAGCGCGTGGCGCACCACGGCACGCTTGCGGATCACCACGACCGCCGCGTACAGCAGCGCCACCAGCATGATCAGGGTGCCGACACTGGCGCCCAGCGCGGGGGAAAGATTGAAGTTGATGATCGGCACCAGCACCAGCATGCCGTAGCCGATCCAACCCGCCAGGTTGGCCAGAAAACGGTTCACATAATGGGCCTGGTCGGCCTGCACCGGCATCAGCCGCAGGCTGTCGTAGCGGGCGGCGAACACCATGCGCAGCGCCGCCTTGACCAGCTCGACGATCAAAAAGGCATTCAGAAACAAGGAGAATCGCGTTTCCATGGTGCCCGATTCGCCAATCATAAAGGTGGCGATCAGCCCGCCGGCGGTGTACGCCAGCGCCACCACAATCAGGTCCACCACCGCGGCCACCAGCACGCCAAGCAGGGTGCGCAGCATGGCCATTTTTTCCGAGCCGTGGGCGCACCACCGGCTCAGCCCTCGGAATATCGGTGCGGCAACGGCGCGCAACACAAAGAACACCACGAAGGTGCCAACAATGACGATGGCGAGATGAATCGCCGCGCGCGTCACCGCGGCGCTGTCGATGCGCGGCCCGGCGTCACTCACCTGATCGGCGCCGGTCAGCCCGGCCACGGCGGTCAGCAGGGCGTCCACATTGTTGCCCATGTTGCTGGCCACGTTGGCGGTGGCCTCGGCAAGCCGGCGCGCGAACGAGACCTGCTCGGCGCTCTGGCCACTGGGCGCTTCGGCGGCGATGGTTTCTGGCGGCACTTCACCTTGCACGCCCAGGGGTTCGCTGGCGGCATCGCCGCCGCGCGCGGCTTGCAGTGCCCGCAACTCATCAATCAGGGCCTGACGGCTGCCTTCGTTTTCGAGAATGTCCGCCAGGGCCGCATAGCCCGGCGCTTCGGCAGTCCCGCCGTGGGCGGCTTGCGGCTGCGCCTGCGCACTGGCCAATGGCGCATGCAGCAGCACCAGCAAGGTGAGCAAGCCCAGCAGGCCCGTCTTAATGACACGAAGTGTAGGCACTCTTACAACCCTCCCTAGGAGTGAAACCTGTTTCTTTCAGCGACGCTGCCGCTCTGACAACAGCGCAAAAAACCCTAACCGGCTCGGCGGCACTAACGAGTGAAGGCTACGCCAAGACGATCCGTTTTTCATTTTCAGCGGATAAAAAGCAAAACCCCGCAGAGCTTGTCGCGATCCGGTGGCGAACCCAAGGCGTGAAAATTAAAATCTTGTAATCACTGCCCTGCTTCCCGGCGCCCGGGCGATTGGCCGCAAGGGCCAGGGCGGGGGTTTCCGGGACCAATGGCGCCCTTTGACTATTACATCGGTTGATGTAAATGTTAACAGCCCGCATCGGCCTGTGCCGTCAGGCCGGCCGGGCTCACCGGCTAATGGCCCGGCCAGCCAAAACACCGACAATGGCACTGCCCGCTGTCCCCGGCTGGCTTGCTCTTCATTGCCTATATTGCCTATCAAGGAGGCTGCCTGATGGAGCCCTGGCAACACCGCACCGTGACCCGCGACGGCGTCAATATCGCCACTCGTCGCCGCGGCGACCCGCAACGCCCCACGGTCCTGTTCGTGCACGGCTATCCGGACAACAGCGAAGTCTGGGACGCGGTCACCGAGGCGTTGGGCGATCAGGATTACCACCTGGTGACCTACGATGTGCGCGGCGCCGGCGCGTCCTCCGCCCCCGCCGGGCTGGCCGCCTACAAACTGGCGCAATTGCGCGATGACCTGTTCGCGGTGATCGACTCGGTGAGCCCCGGCCGGCCGGTGCATCTGGTGGCCCACGACTGGGGCTCGATACAAAGCTGGGAGGCGGTCACCGAACCCGGCGCCGAGCGCCGCATCGCCTCTTACACCAGCCTGTCCGGGCCCTGCCTGGACCATGTTGGCGCAAACCTGCGCGAGACCGGCGCCGGCGATCTGGCCGGCAGCCTCGGTCAGCTTGCCAAAAGCTGGTACATCGGCGCCTTCCATGTGCCGGGGCTGGCGCCGATGGCCTGGAAGCTGGGCCTCGGCGACGCCTGGCCGGCCCTGCTGCGGCGCACCGAGCGGATCAGCGCGCCGGTCAACCCCACCCAGACCCGCGATGGCACCCAGGGCATCGCGCTGTACCGGGCCAACATGCTGCCGCGCCTGCGCCATCCCCGCGAGCGCCACACCACCATCCCGGTGCAGTTGCTGGTCGCCCGCCGTGACCGCTATGTGGGCCCGGCCCTGGCGGATCTGGCCAGCCGCTGGTGTGGCGCGCTGTGGCGCCGTGAATTGAACACCGGCCATTGGGGCCCGCTGCTCAGCCACCCGGCGCTGACCGCGCGCTATCTGCGCGAGTTCATTGATCATCTGGAGGGCGCGCCGGCGAGCCAGGCATTGCGCCGCGCCCGGGTCACCCGCGATCAGAAAGAGCACAGCGGCAAGCTGGTGGTGATCACCGGCTCCGGCTCCGGCATCGGCCGGGAAACGGCGCTGGCGTTCGGCGAGCGTGGTGCCACCGTGTTGTGCACCGACATCGACACCGACGCCGCCGAGCGCACCGCCGAGCTGATCCGTGTTACCGGCGGCAACGCCCTGAGCCGCAAGGCCGACGTCGGCAATGCCCGTTCCATGGAAGCGCTGGCCCGCTACGTGGACAAACACCTGGGCGCGCCGGACGTGCTGGTCAATAACGCCGGCATTGGCCTGGCCGGCCCGCTGCTGGAAACCAGCGTGGCGGACTGGAAACAGGTGCTGGATGTGAATCTGTGGGGCGTGATCCACGGTTGCCGGCTGTTCGGCAAGCAGATGATTGAGCAGGCAAAGGGCGGGCATATCGTCAACGTGTCCTCGGCCTCCGCCTATCTGCCCTCGCGGGTGCTGCCCGCCTACGCCACCAGCAAATCGGCGGTGTTGATGCTCACCGAATGCCTGCGCGCGGAACTGGCCGACCAGGGCATCGGCGTGTCCGCCATTTGCCCGGGCATTATCGACACGCCCATCACCGGCCGCACCCGCTTTGTCGGCGTCGACGATCAGGAACAGGGCCGGCGCCGCGACGCCGCCCGGCGCTTCTATCAGCGCCGTGGCTTTACCCCGGACCGGGTCGCCGAGGCCATCGTCGCGGCGGTGCGCGATAACCGCGCCGAAGTGCCGGTGAGCGTGGAAGCCACCGGCATGCGCCTGGTGGGCCGGCTGGCACCGACCCTGGCGCGGCGGCTGGCGCGCCTGGAAATGAACCTGTAACACCCACTGTCCGGGGGGCGTAACGCGCTCCCTGGCGCCCCGAGGGCAACCGCTTTATCATCGCCTCATGAGCTCATCACGCAAAACGCCCGCTGCCATCCTCCGCACTCTGCGCCAGACTTCCCCGAAACCCGGGGCCGGCGCGCCCAACCTGGAAAAGCGCGAGGAATTCACCATCGATGAACTGGCCCGCGAGGCCGGTTCCACGGTGCGTAACGTGCGTGCCTACCAGGATCGCGGCCTGTTGCCGCCCCCGGAGAAGCGCGGTCGCACCGGCATTTATACCGACGTGCACCTGGCTCGCCTGAAGATCATCGGCGCGCTGCTCGAGCGGGGCTACACGCTCAATAACATCCGCGACCTGCTCAACGCCTGGGAAGAGGGCCGCGATCTCAATGATGTGCTGGGCCTGGAAGTGGCAGTTACCTCCTGGCGCAATCCGGAAGTGCCTTCCTATCTGGATTATCAGAATCTGCTTGAGGACTTCGGCGACAACATTACCCCGGAAGTGATGACCAAGGCGGTCAGCCTGGGTTACATCATTCCCGAGGGCATGCGCCTGCGCGTGCCCTACCCGCGCATCTACAACGCCGGCAAGGAGCTGGTGGAAGCGGGCGTGCCGCTGGACGCGGTGCTCACCCATGTGCGCCTGGTGCGCCAGGAAGTGGACAAGCTCGCCGAGCGCTTCATCAGCATGATCGCCCAGCACATCATCGACGAGAAATACGGCGAGAACAGCCTGCCCGAAGGCGAGGACGTACCCCGCCTGGCGGAATTCATCACCCGCATCCGCCCGCTCGCCGAAGCGGTGGTCAACGACGAACTGGGCCGGGTGCTGGAAACCAGCATCAACAAGATTCTCGTCGACCGCCTGGAAAACGTGCTCGCCCATCTGGAGAAGCATCACTAGGCGGATTCAGGATTCAAGCTTATCAAGGTGGCGTTGGGCGTTGTGAGCGCAACGGCTTTTTTCTTATCTTCTTTCTTTTTTCTGCTCGCCAAATGACCTTTCAGCGCGGGCACAGCACACCCTCTCCCCGCGCCTGTGCCCTTCATCGTCATTCCCCGATCCACCCGGAACCACAGCAGCGGTATTCCACGCCAACAGAATCATTGACGCGAACGGCGTAAACAAAGGGTCCCAGAGCAACCTATTACGGCGCGTTTCGTTTCGCTGCATTTTTGTGTCGGCGTCTCCCGGCGCCGGAACCGTCGTGCCATTCTGGCACGCCTGTACCGATGTATAGCCATGGACGGCGGCCACCAAAAACAACAAAGACATTGCCGGAGGCCCCATGAGCCGCAGGTTTACCGTACCCGTATTGATGCTTGCCGCGTTGCTGACCGCCTGTGGAGGCGGTGGCGGCGGCGGTTCCGCCAGCACCCCGACCCCCAACGAGCCCAATCCGGGCACGCCGCCCCCCGAGGGCCCGAGCACACCAGAAGCCCGGCCCAGCCAGGTCTCCGCGCCCTACGCCGATTACGGCCGTGTGTTCAATATTCTGCCCCCGGGTCAGGACGACAACGGCGGCCTGGCCAACCTGACCGCCGATGTCCCCGGGCTCGGCGACCTGATCAGTACCCTGCTTGATGATCTGGTCGCCGAGACTGGCCTGGTGCCGGCACTCAGCAAAGAGCCGCATTTCGATGACCAATTGGCACTCTACGACGCGCTCTCTTCAAGCCCGCCGGGGCTCGGCGACGACCAGATCGTCGATTACTTCAAGCGCGCGCCGATCAGCGCGCCGGACGCCGGCAACTGGGAGAGCGAACAGGTGGTGGAAGAGGGGCCAATCAAGGTATCGATCAAACGCGATGCCTACGGCGTGCCTCACATCTTCGGCGACACCCGCGCCGACGCGCTGTTCGGCACCGGCTATGTGACGGCCGCCGATCGCCTGTTCCTGCTCGACGTGCTGCGCCGCGCCGGGCGCGGCGAGCTGTCCCGTTTTCTCGGCCCAGCGGATTTTTCCTTTGACCGCGACATCGCCCTGGACGCGCCCTACCGGGAGCAGGACCGCACCGCGCAAATCGCCAACGCGGTGGCGCGCTTCGGCGACGATGGCGCCCAGATTTACACCGATTCCACCCATTTCGTGGATGGCCTCAATCGCTATGTGAGCGATGTGCAAAGCGGTCTGCTCAAAGCACCGATCGAATACCTGGGCCTGGGGGTGCAACTGGAACCGTTCGTGATCGAGGATGTGGTCGCCATCGCCACCCTGATCCAGGGCATCTTCGCCGGCGGCGGCGGCGACGAGCAGAACAACGTGCTGCTGCTGCAAGCGCTGCGCGAGCAAACCGGCTCCGATCAGGCCGCCTGCGACCTGTGGCGCGATCTGCGCCACGCCACCGACGCCGATTCCACGGTCACCACCGAGCTGTCGTTCGCCACCCAGTCACCACCGGCCATCGACGAAGCGCTGTGTCCGCTGTCCGGCGAGCTGGCCGGACGTTTCCCCGGCGCGGTGCTGTTCGACGCCGGCACCTATCAGGCCTATCAGCCGCTTACCGTGGAACCGTGTGGCCGGCCCGGGCAGACCACCTGCCCCACGGCCATTGGCAATTTGCCCGCCCTGCCGGGCACCGGCGTGGTCGGCGGCCTGCTCGACGCCGTCGGTGATTTGCTCGGCGGCCTGCTGTCGCTGGCCTCCAGCGACAGCGCGCCGGACCTGGCCAGCCGCTGGGCGCGGGTGGAAATCGAAACGCATCGGTTGTGGCGCCACTGGCGCGCGCCGGCGCCCGAGGCGGCACCGTCCCGGACCACATTGAGCGATGCCCAGCGGCTGGCCTTGCGCGCCAAGGTCGGCAATCTGGTGGCCGGCCTGGACGGGCTGCGTGACGGCTTCCCGAATGCCATTTCCAACGCTCTGCTGCTCAGTGGCGAGCACACCGCCAGCGGTCGTCCGATGGCGGTGTTTGGCCCGCAAACCAGCTACTTCGTGCCACAACTGCTGCTGGAAATGTCGGTCAACGGCGGCGACATCCACACCCGGGGCATGACCTTCACCGGCCTGCCCTATGTGGTGATCGGCCGCGGCCCGGACTTTGCCTGGAGCGCCACCTCTGGCAGTTCCGATCTCGCCGACGTGCGCGTGGTGCGGCTGTGCAACGGCGGTGACGGCTACCAGTTGGCCGGTGCCTGCAAACCGTTCGACGTGATCGAGGACCAGTGGCCGGCACGCTGGAACGTGGCGGTGCCCACCGACGACCCGGCGGCCATCGGCCAGAACTTCGCCGTGCATCGCCGCGCTCTGCGCACCGCCGAATACGGCCCGGTGATCGGCTACGCCGCCGTGAACGGCCAGCCGGTGGCGCTGACCCGCCAGCGCAGCACCTATTTCGCGGAGCTGGACACCGCGCTGCCGTTCCTGCTCGCCACCCGCAACGACGTTCACGACGTTCAGAGCTTCTACGACGTGTTCAATTACACCACCGGCAGCTTCAACTGGTTCTACATCGACGACCGCGACGTCGCCTACTTCCACGCCGGGCTCTACCCGCAACGGGCCGAAGGCGTGCACCCGGAACTGCCCAGTTGGGGCAATGGCCAGTACGACTGGCAGGGCTTTATCGGCCAGGACGCCCACCCCCACGAAGCCAATCCGCCGCGTGGCTACCTGGCCAGTTGGAACAACCGCCCGGCGCGAGACTGGTGGGCCGCCGACGGCAACGCCAGCTTCGGCCCGGTGCACCGCAACGACATGCTTGAGGTACGGCTGCGCGATCTGGTGGAACAGGGCGGCGTGACGCTGGCCAATCTGGTCGAGGCCATGGGCGACGCCGCCACCGTGGATCTGCGCGGTCAGGAAGTGCTGCCACGCGCCCTGGACCTGCTGGAAAGCGCGTCGCTGACCGCCGACCAAGGCAGCGCCGTGACCCTGCTGCGCGACTGGATCGACAATCAGGCACAACGCCGCGACCGCGACGCCAACGGTGATTACGACGACGAGGCGGCCGTGGCGCTGATGGACGCCTGGTACCCACGCATGATCGAGACGCTGTTGCCCCAGCTCACCGCCGTGGAAGACGACGACAGCCAGGGCTTCGTGCTGATGGAGCGTGATAACCAGCCCGGCGAGATGGGCTCGGCCTATCAGAAAGGCTATTACGGCTACCTGCAGAGGGTGCTCGACCAGGCGCTGGGCGCCAGCGAACACCCTTACCAGCGGCTGCGCTGCGCCGACAGCGACACGGCCGAAGCCTGTCGGACGGCCCTTGCCACCAGCCTGGACCAAGCGCTGGAAGACCTGGGCGGCCTCGCCAGCCAAAACAGTTGGAACGTGGACGAACAAGCCGACGCCATCCAACACCGCGCCATCGGCCTTTCCAGCGTGCCCGCCATTCACTGGCAGAACCGCCCCACCTTCCAGCAGGTGGTGGAATTCACCAACCACCGCTGACCGGCCCTCCTTTCACAGCGAGCGGTTCCAACATCGATTTGCGCCGTGCCACAATCGACGTTGGACCGCTCCTTCGGCGGGCAACAGGACAACGACATGCGCTGGATGATTTACGGTGCCAATGGCTACACCGGTGAGTTGATCGCCCGGGCCGCCCGTGGCCAGGGCCTCAAACCGGTACTGGCCGGGCGGCGCGAGGCCGGGGTGGCGCCGCTGGCGGAACAGGAAGGCCTGGAATACCGGGTGTTTGGCCTGGATGACGTGGCGCTGGTGGCGGACGAACTGGCCGACATTGATCTGGTGATCCATTGCGCCGGCCCGTTCTCGGCCACCAGCGCGCCGATGCTGGAAGCCTGCCTGCGCGCCGGCACCCACTATCTGGACATCACCGGTGAAGTGGCGGTGTTCGAGCATCTGTTCGCCCAGGCTGAGCGAATTCGCGCGGCGGGCATCGTGGCTTGTCCGGGCGTGGGCATGGACGTGATCCCCACCGATTGCGTGGCCGCGAAGCTCAAGGAGGAACTGCCAGACGCCACCCACCTTTCGCTGGGCTTTTCGACCCGTTCCGGGCTGTCGCCGGGCACCGCCAAATCCACCGTCGAGGGCCTGGCTCAGGGCGGGCGCGCCCGCATTCGCGGCGAGCTGTGCGAGGTGCCTTTGGCCTGGAAGGTGCGGCGGCTGGATTTCGGCGATGGCCCGCGCTGGGCGATGACCATTCCCTGGGGCGACGTCAGCACCGCCTGGCACACCACCGGCATCGCCAACATCCAGGTGTACATCCCCTCCCCTCGCTGGTTTATCTGGGCCGCCAAGGCCGGCAACCTGACTCGCCCGCTGCTGGGCCGGCGCTCGATTCAGGATTTTCTGAAAGCCCAGGTGGAGCGCCGCGTCAGCGGTCCGGACGAAGCCACCCGGGAGCGCCAGCCCACCTATATATGGGGCGAAGCCCGCAACGGCGCCGGCCAGCAGCGGGTGGTGCGCATCCGCACCGCCAACGGCTATTCCCTGACCGTGCACGGCGCCCTGGCGGTGCGCCGTCATATCGAAGAACACTCGCCGGCGCCGGGCTGCTACACTCCAGCTCGACTTTGTGGTCTGGAACTGGTGGAACAATTGTCAGGTTCCGGACGTTTCGAAGTAAGCGAGCGCTAACACACACTTCCTCTTGATAAGTGTGGCTTATAGTATCCGATCATTCTTATGCATTTGTTTAATCACAAGGCCGACGTTAGCGTGTCGGTTTCGTAAATCTGCTTCAATCATTTCGGGAGAGTATCCATGCGCGCCATTCTGTGTAAGGAACTGGGGCCGGCGGACAAGCTGGTGATCGAAGACGTACCGTCTCCGCAGGTCAGCGGCGATGGGGTCAAGGTGAAGGTGAAAGCGGCCGGCCTGAACTTCCCCGACACCCTGATTATCCAGGGCAAGTACCAGATCAAACCGGAGTTGCCGTTTTCTCCGGGCGGCGAAATGGCCGGTGAGATCATGGAAGTAGGCCCCGAAGTGAAGCACCTGAAGCCCGGCCAGCGGGTAATGGGCTTGACCGGCTACGGTTCTTTCGCCGAAGAAATGGTGGTCTCCGCGAACCGGGTGATTCCAGTACCGGACGGCATGAAGGATGAAACCGCCGCCGCCTTCAGCATGGTCTACGGCACCAGCTACCACGCCCTTAAACAGCGCGCCAACATTCAGCCCGGCGAGACGCTGCTGGTGCTGGGCGCCAGCGGCGGCGTCGGTCTGGCCGCGGTGGAGCTGGGCAAAGCGATGGGGGCCGTGGTGATCGCCGCCGCCAGCACCGACGACAAACTGCAGGTGGCCAAGGAAGCCGGCGCCGACGACCTGATCAACTACACCGATGAAGACCTCAAGGACGCGCTGAAAAGCCGTTACCCCCAGGGCATCGATGTGATCTACGACCCGGTGGGCGATCGCTTCACCGAGCCGGCTTTGCGCAACATGGCCTGGAATGGTCGCTTCCTGATCGTCGGCTTCGCCGCCGGCGAGATCCCCAAGATCCCCGCCAACCTGACCCTGCTCAAGGGCTGCAGCGTGGTCGGTGTGTTCTGGGGCGCGTTCACCGCCAAGGAACCCAAGGAACACCTGCAAAACGTGAAAGAACTGATGCAGCTGTTCAGCGACGGCAAGATCGATCCGCGCGTCAGCGAGGTGTTCCCCTTCGAGCAATACGAAGACGCCCTCGCCGCGCTCTCCTCACGCCGCGCCAAAGGCAAGGTGGTGTTGAAGGTCAGCGACTGAACCGGCTGGCCCAAAGTTGAAGGTTGAAGGTTAAAAGTTGAAACGCGGGCATGGCGCCTCCGCTCTGCAAAGGCCGTGCCCGCGCCCTTTCAACGTTTAACTTTTAACTTTTAACTCCCCCACTCTGATCCACCATCTTCCCAGCCGCGCCCCCTTGCAGGGCGGTGCGCAGGTCGTCGGGCACGCGGGTTTTCTCGAACGGCTCGGTGGTCATCATCACGTACACCGCTTCCGCCCGGCACAGGTTCTCGCCGCTGCTGGCGTTGACGATCTGGTGCTCCAGGCTGAACGAGGTGTTGCCCAGGTGCAGGGTGCGCACACGCACCTCCAGGATGTCATCGAAACGCGCCGAGGCCTGCCATTCCAGCGTCAACTTGACCACCTGATTGTCCAGCCCGCGCTCCAGCAGGGCGGTGTAATCCCGCCCCAGCGAGCGCATGAACTCGGTCATCGCCAGATCCACGTAATCGGCGTAGCGGGCGTTGAACACCACCTGTTGCGCATCGCATTCGCTGTAACGCACCCGAAGACGGTAGCGGAACGGTTGATCGGTCATGAAAACTCCTATTCCAGTTGCAAGGGTTTGCCGGCATCGCGCCGCGCCTGCTGCCACTGAGCCAGGGTCGGGGCGGCGTCCTCACCGGACATCACACTGATGATCTCAAAGAAATTCTGCCGGTATTCATCCTTCATCACCTGGTCGCGCGCCTTGATGCGCACGGCGTAGACACTTTGCACATTCTGGTGGTCGAACGCCCGCCAGGTCTGTTCATCCTTGAGCAGGGAGTAACGGTGGCCCTCCAGCGCCTGGCGCACCGCGGCGCTGTCAAAACGGCCGGCCCGTTCCACCGCGTCTTTCCATTGATAAATGATGCTGTACGCGGACGCCGCCGACGTCGACGGCCGGGTGCGATAACGGCTGGAGAACGCCTCCACGAATTGCCGTCCGCGCGGGTAATCAAACTGCAGCGGCACGTTCCAGGTCCACGGCGAAGCGCCGATCACACCGGCCATGATAAAGGGTCCGGCCTGCTCCACCATGCTCAATGTCAGATTCGGCACCACGATCTGCATGCGCTCGGACAACCCCAGTTGCTGGGCGATGCGCATGCCATGCACCATCTGTTCACCAAACAGCACCAACACCAGCACCTTGGCGTCGCTTTGCGCGGCCCGCTTCATGGCCTCCTGGATCTCGTGATACCGGCCGCCGGGAAACGGCACCCGCACACTTTGGTGGCGGTCCGCCTTTTCGGTACCGGTGAAGGCGCGCATTGACGCCTCGGTGGTGTGGCCCCAGGTGTAATCGGCGGTAACGTAAAAGTAGGTCTGATCCCGGTGCTCCTGACGCAGGTAATCGCCCAGCACCCGCGCCGCCATCCAGGCGCTGTAGCACTCCCGGAACAGGCCCTGGTGGCCATCCTTGCCGGTGGTATCGTTGGAATAGGTGAGCGTACCGAAATAAAGCAGGTCGTGCTTGCGGGCCTGCTGGCTGGCGGCAATCGCCACCGCGCTGGAGGAGCCTCCGAACAGCATGGCGGCGCCCTCGGCGGCCAGCGCATCCACATTGGCCCGGGCCCGATCCACCTGGGACGCCGAGTCTCGGTCGATCAACCGCAGTGGCCGGCCCAGCACCCCGCCGGCGGCATTGATCTCATCAATGGCCATCAGGGCACCGCGCTTCTGCATCAGGCCCTCTTCCCGATACTCCCCCGAGTGGGGGTAATTCAGCCCCAGCTTCACCGGTACCGCTGCGTGAGCGCCCATGGCAAGCAAGCTGAATATCCCGCACAACACTGGTTTCAGTGACTTGAACATCTGTCATCCCCCGTTTTTATTATCGTCTTCCTCCTACTAGCACAGTCCCCCGGTAAGGCGTTATTAGCCTTAGGTCAGGCGGTCGCCGAGAAAGCGTGACCGGCCGGTATTGAGAAGCGTCATACCGAGGAGTATCCTTTTCGGCCAAATTTAAAACAAAGTTCCATTATAAGGGAGAGCAGCATGACCGCGGTGAGTGAAGCGATGCCCGTTTACGCCCCCCAGGTGGCGGATGAAGCCTTTGTGTCCGTCCCCGAGCGCCTGCGCCACTGGGCGTCCGTTCAGGGCGAACGTCCCGCGGTCCACGACGAGACCGGCATGCTCACCTGGGGTCAACTGGTGGACAACGTGAACCAGGTGGCCAATCGCCTGCGCGCCGCCGGTCTGCGCCGCGGCGACACGGTCGCTGGCCTGTCCGAGAACAGCGCCCGCTACCTGACCCTGTTCCTGGGCACCCTGTCCGCCGGGGGCTGCATGGTACCGCTGTCGGGAATGGCCGCCGGCCCAACCCTGGCGCTGATGGTCAACGACTGCGACGCGCGCTTCCTGTTTGTCTCCGAGAAGCACCGCGAACTGATCACCCCGCTGCTCGGCGATCTCGGCAACGTGGCCCCGGAACAGCGCGTCAGCCTGGATTTCGAAGCCGACGGCTGGACTTCCTTCGCCGACTGGCTGGGCGACGCCTCCAGCGAGGCCCCCGATCACGTCCCCAGCCTGGATGACCCGTTCAATATCATCTACAGCTCCGGCACCACCGGCGTCCCCAAGGGCATTTTGCACGACCATCGTCTGCGCGCTCGCCAGATGGCCCGGGTCGAGGTGCTTGGCTACGATCAGGAGGCGGTGAACCTGATCTCCACACCGCTGTATTCCAATACCACCCTGGTGTCGGTCCTGCCGACCCTGTTCGGCGGCGGCACGCTGGTGACGATGGGCAAGTTCGACTCGCACCGCTGGCTGGAGCTGGCCCAGGAGCACCGGGTCACGCACACCATGCTGGTGCCGGTGCAGTATCAGCGCATCCTCAACGAACCGGACTTCGATTCGTTCGATCTGAGCAGCTTCAAGGTGAAGTTCTCCACCAGCGCGCCGCTGCGCGCCCATATCATCGCCGACGCGATGAAGCGCTGGCCGGGCAACATCATCGAGTTTTACGGCCTCACCGAGGGCGGTGTGACCACCACCCTCAACTGCGCGGAGAATCCCACTAAATGGGCCACCGTGGGCAAAGCCAGCCCGGGCTGCGAGCTGCGCATCATCGGCGAGGACCTCAAGGAACTGCCGGCCGGCGAGATCGGTGAAATCGTTGGCCGCAGCGGCGCCATGATGCGCGGCTACTACAAGCGCGAAGACAAAACCAGCGAGCTGCTGTGGACCAGCGCGGACGGCGAGGTGTTCTACCGCACCGGCGACATGGGCCGCCTCGACGAAGACGGTTTCCTGTCGGTGCTGGATCGCCGCAAGGACATGATCATCTCCGGCGGTTTCAACATCTACGCCGAAGATCTCGAAAAAGTGCTGCTCAAGCACGATGACGTGATCGACGCCGCGGTGATCGCGGTGCCCAGCGAGCAGTGGGGCGAAACCCCGCTCGGCCTGATCGTGCGCCGCCAGGGCGCCGACACCAGCCCGGACACGATCCGCGACTGGGCCAACGCCCAGCTCGGCAAAGGGCAGCGTCTCTCGCAAGTGGAACTGCGCGACGACCTGCCACGCAGCACCATCGGCAAGATCCTCAAACGCGAATTGCGCGACCCGTATTGGAAGGATCAGGCGCAGACTGAGCGGGAATGAGTTCAGGGCGTCGGACGTCTGATGTCGGACGTCTGACGCTTAAAACCCGGTACGGATTTCAATGGTGTGTTTCCTGCGCAACAGCAAACACATCACACCCCTTCGCCCAGGGTTGAGCGTCGGACGTCCGACATCAGACGTCCGACTTCCTAAAGCAAATTCTCAATCGGCAGCAACGAGAACAGCCTCGACGCCAGCCGTCGGGGCACCGAGACCTGGGGTTCGTGACGGTGTAGAAAAGGGCCGTTGTGGTCGCCTCCGCCCCAGCGCAGCGCGCCGTCCTGTTCGATGACCCGGTAGCTGCTTTGCGGCGCCATGCCCTCCTCCACGAACGTGGCCGCTTCGCTGGCGAGTGTTTCGCTGTACAGGTAATAGCCCATCTCGGTATTGAGATTGACCGAGCGCGGGTCCAGGTTGAACGAGCCGACGAACAATTCGTGGCGGTCCAGCACCATTGCTTTGGTGTGCAGGCTGGCCTTTGAGCGGCCGCGCAGCAGTCGGGTCTGGCGGAGCATGGCGCGGGCGTTGGGTTGCAGTTCATGCACTTCCACGCCGGCTTTCAGCAGTCCCGGGCGGTAGCGGGCGTAGGCCGCGTGGGCGGCGATCACGTCGTTGGTGGCCAGGCTGTTGGTAAGCAGCGCCACCCGGCAGCCATGGCGATGCAAGCCGCCCAGCGCCGCCACGAAATCGTCGCCGGGAATAAAGTAACTGGCCTCAATCAGTATTTCGCGCAAGGAGCGGCGCCCGAGCAGGCGGGCCAGTTGATCGCCCATCAGCCGCTGGGGCAGGCCCTTGGCTTTGTCCGGCGGGTCAAACAACAGCGCCGCCGGGGCGCTGATCTGCCGCTGATCCGCCGCCGCCAGGATCGCTTCCAGGCGGCGCGGATCACGCCGGTCCTGATAGGGGAAATGCTCCAGGCCCTCTCGCCAGGCCTCAAGCTGACGCCAGAGCCGCTCCGCGTTGATCGCTGAGCGCGGCCTGAGGCTCTTCAGCTTTACCGTGATATCGCTGTGCCAGTAACTGTCGAAAGCCGCCTGGGTGTCGGCGACGATCGGCCCGCGTGCATACAGGTCCAGATCGCGGAAATTCGACCCCGCGTGCACACCAAAATACTGATCGGAGATGTTGCGCCCACCGACGATGGCGCGCTCGCCATCCACGATCCAGGCTTTGTTGTGCATGCGGTGGTTGAGGCGGGGGGCGTGGTAGAGCCATTGAATAAAGTGCTTGTAACGCCCGCGAAACGGATTGAACAGGCGCACGTCCACGTTTGGATGGGTGTTCAGCGCCGCCCATTTCACGTCCCGGCCCAGTTGGTTGGCATGATCGAGCAGCAGCCGCACGCGCACCCCTCGGCGGGCGGCTTCCAGCACACGGTAGACGAGCAGTTTGCCGACCGTGTCGTCGTCCCAGATGTAGTACTGCAAATCCAGGGTCTTGCGCGCCAGCCGGGCGCTGGCGACGCGCAGCAGAAAGGCTTCGCGGCTGCTGTCCACCAGACAAAAGCGGGAGTGATTCAGCGCCGGGGTACCATTCTTTTCGCTCACAACGGATACGCCCGCGCCGCGCGCGGCCGCCGTGGTGCCCCGTTCTGAACGAAGTGCGGCTGCCGCCGCGCCTTATTACCCACGCTTGAGGCTGTCGCGGATCTCACGCAGCAGAAGAACGTCTTCCGGGGTGGCGGGAGTGGGTGTTTCTTCCACCGGGGCGGCCGCTTCTTCCTTGCGTTTGAGGCGGTTGATGCCGCGCACCAGGAAGAACACCGCCCAGGCCACGATCAGGAAGCTGATCACGTTATTAATGAACATGCCGTAATTCAGCGTGACCGCGCCGGCGGCCTGCGCGTCGGCCAGGGTGGCGTAATCGCCGGCGCCCTTGAGCACCACGAACAGATCGGCGAAGTCCACATCGGAGATCAGCAGGCCGATCGGCGGCATGATGATGTCGGACACCAGGCTTTTGACGATGGTGGTGAAGGCGCCACCGATGATGATCCCCACCGCCATGTCCACCATATTGCCGCGGACCGCGAACTCACGAAATTCCTTGATGATTGCCATCTTTATTCTCCATTGCTCCGGCCCGGGCGAGCCTGCGAAAAACATGTTAGCCCGGATGGCGAAGCGGAGAAACGTCTTCTCGCCATATCCACGCGCGGCGGCGCACAGTGGAGGGGCCCGTCGGCTCATGCGGCCCGCCGATGTAACCCGCCTATGTAACAAACGGGGCCCGGCGGCATCCAACCGGTATCTTGTTGAGGAGACAGGTGATGAAACGTATTTTGGCTGTACTGCTACTGCTGAGCGCCGGACAAGCGTTCGCGGCACAAGCCACCGCTGTGTTCGCCGGCGGCTGCTTCTGGTGTACCGAATCGGATTTCGAAAAGCTCGAGGGCGTGTCCGAGGTGATCAGCGGCTATGCCGGTGGCGACGTCGCCAACCCCACCTACGGACAGGTTTCGGCGGGCGGCACCGGCCACGCCGAGGCGGTGAAGGTAGTCTATGACCCGGCGGTGGTGAGCTATGACAATCTGCTCACCTGGTTCTGGCGCCACGTGGACCCCACCGACGCCAACGGCCAATTCGTTGACCGGGGCAAGCAGTACCGCAGCGAAATCTTCTACCAGAACGACGCTGAGAAGAAACAGGCCGGGGCGTCCAAACAGGCGCTGACCAACAGCGGTCGTTTCGATAAGCCCATCGTCACTGAAATCGTGCCGCTGAAGGCCTTCTACCCGGCCGAGGAGTACCACCAGAACTACTACAAGAATCACGCGGTGCGCTACAAGTTCTACCGCTTCAACTCCGGCCGCGACCAGTTCCTGGACCAGCACTGGAGCCACCCGGACGAGCGGCGCTGGAAAACCGAGGAAGAAGAGGAAGAAGAAGAGGCGGTGTCATTGGGCGCGCCATGGGAAGGCGCCGACCGCTTTAAACGACCCAGCGACGAGGTGCTCAAAGCGGCGCTGCCCGAGGAAAGCTATGCCGTGGCCCGCGAGGATGACACCGAACCGGCCCACAACAATGCCTACTGGGACAACCAGCGTGAGGGCATCTACGTGGACGTGGTCAGCGGCGAGCCGTTGTTCTCTTCCACGGACCAGTACCACTCCGGTACCGGCTGGCCCAGCTTCACCCGGCCCATCGACGATACCGCCGTGACCCTGCACGACGACAATCTGCTGTGGATGACCCGCACCGAAGTGCGCAGCCGTTACGCGGATTCGCATCTCGGCCATGTGTTCGACGATGGCCCGGAACCCACCGGTAAGCGCTGGTGCATGAACTCCGCGGCCATGCAGTTCATCCCCAAGGAGAAGATGAAAGAGCTGGGCTATGGGGAATACCTGACGTTGTTCAAATAGCAACGCAGCTAGCCGGAGGCAGCGAGTAACTGATCAGCCACCGCATTCAGATCCGCGCCGATCATGTCCGGTGTCGCCCCACTGGGATTGAGAACCTTGCCGGGCCGTGCCACGAAGGCGGTGCGGCAGCCGGCTCGGGCGGCTCCGGTCAGATCCCAGCCATGGGCCGCGATCATCGTCATTGCCTCCGGTTCCACCGCCAGTTGGCCAGCCACCCACCGATAGGCCGCCACCGCCGGCTTGTAGTTGCGCTTCGTTTGCACCGTGAGCACGCGGTCAAAATAATTCCTGAGGCCGGCGTGGTCCAGTTGCGTCGCCAACGCCTCGTCGGTGCCATTACTGAAAGCAACCAGGCTGAACCCGGCGTTGCGAAGCCGCGCCAACGCAGCGGGCACCTCGGGGTGAGCCGGCAGGTGGGTCAGCGCTTGGATGAGCGCGCCCTGGTCGGCATCACTGACCGGGAAACCGTGAACTCGGCCCAGCGCCACCAGCGCCGCCTTGGCGAGCACACCGAAAGGCTGATAATCACCATTGACGGTGTCCACCAGCCAACTTTCCTTAAGGATCGAAAACCATTCGCCCCTCAAACCGGGCCGACTGCTGAACCGTTCGAACAACGGGTCCATGGCCGCCATGTCGAGCAGCGTCTCGTTGACGTCGAAAATCAGAGGATCAGGCATAACAGGCTCCCGGGGAGTGGGTTTCTCCGGGAGCATACAGGAACCATGCCGGTATCGGCCCTCGCGGTTATTCCACGGTCACCGATTTGGCCAGGTTACGGGGCTGATCCACGTCGGTGCCGCGCAGCACCGCCACGTGATAGCTGAGCAATTGCAGCGGCACGGTGTAGACGATCGGCGCGATGATCTCCGGCACCGCCGGCATGGTCAGCACGTGAATGCCCTCGCCGGCGGTGACCTTGGCTTTCTTGTCGGCGAACAGATACAGCTCGCCGCCGCGGGCGCGCACTTCCTGGAGATTCGATTTCAGTTTCTCCAGCAGTTCGTCATTGGGGGCCACCGCCACCACCGGCATTTCCTTATCCACCAACGCCAGCGGCCCGTGTTTGAGCTCGCCGGCCGGATACGCCTCGGCGTGGATGTAGGAGATTTCTTTAAGCTTGAGCGCCCCTTCCATGGCCACCGGGAATTGCACCCCACGGCCCAGGAACAGAGTGTGGTTTTTTTCCACGAAAGCCCGCGACAATTCGCGGATCGGTGTGTCCAGCGAGGCGGCCTGCTCCAGCAGGTTGGGCAGCTGGCGCAATTCGTCGAGCACCGATTCGATGCGCTCGTCGGTCAACCCTTTGCGGCGGCCCAGCGCCAGCACCAGCATCAACAGGCCGGCGAGCTGGGTGGTGAACGCCTTGGTGGAGGCCACCCCGATTTCCGGGCCGGCCTTGGTCAGGAAGGTCAGCTCCGATTCGCGCACCAGCGAGGAGCCGTCCACGTTGCACACCGCCAGCCGGCCCACGTACTCGGAAGTGTGGGTATCGCGCAGCGCGGCCAGGGTGTCGGCGGTTTCGCCGCTTTGCGAAATGGTCACGAACAGGGTGCCTTCCGGCACCACGTGCTGGCGGTAGCGGAATTCACTGGCCACTTCCACCTGACAGGGAATCCCCGCCAGCGCTTCCATCCAGTAACGCGCCACCATGCCGGCGTGATAGCTGGTGCCACAGGCGACGATCTGGACCGATTTTACCCGATCAAAAATCGCTGCCGCTTGTTCGCCGAAGGCCTCACTGACCGCCTGCGGTGAATCGATACGGCCTTCCAAGGTGCGCTGAATCGCCGCCGGCTGCTCGAAGATTTCCTTCTGCATGTAGTGGCGGTACTCGCCCTTCTCCGCGTCCTCATGGGTGCTGTCGAACTGGTGTTCCTTGCGGCTGACCGGCTCGCCGTTGACGTCGGTGACGGTGACCTGATCGGCGCGCACGTCCACCAGGTCGCCTTCATCGAGGAACAGAAAGCGGTTGGTCACCGGCAACAAGGCCAGGTGATCCGAGGCGACGTAGTTCTCATCAATCCCCAGGCCTACCACCAGCGGCGAGCCGCTGCGCACCGCCACCAGATGATCCGGCTCGCTTTCGTGGATCACCGCCAGGGCATAGGCGCCGTGCAGCCGCTTCACCGTGTGCTGCAGAGCGCTGAACAGGTCGCCACGCTTTTCCAGTTCCTGGTGCACCAGATGCACCACCACCTCGGTGTCGGTTTCGGATTCGAACCGGTAGCCGTCCTGCTCCAGCTCTTCTTTGAGCTCCTGGAAGTTCTCGATGATGCCGTTGTGCACCAGCGCCAGGCCGTTGCCGGACATGTGCGGGTGGGCGTTTTCCTCGGAAGGGCGACCGTGGGTGGCCCAGCGGGTATGGGCGATGCCGGTGAAGCCGGTGGCGCCAGCCTCGCGGGCCGCTTGTTCCAGCGCGGCCACCTTGCCCTGGCGGCGCACCCGTTGCAGGCCGTCCTTATTCAACAACGCCACACCGGCGCTGTCATAGCCACGGTATTCGAGGCGCTTGAGGCCGGTGATCAGAATATTGGACACATTACGATGGGCAACCGCCCCGACAATTCCACACATGGGTTCTTCCTTTTCCGCCAGGGCCTACTTCTTGCTGGGTCGAGGCCAGTTGTCCACATTGCGCTGTTGGCCACGGGCCACCGCCAGGCCGTTGTCCGGCACATCCTTGGTGACCACGCTGCCGGCACCCACGGTGGCATTCTCGCCGATGGTTACCGGCGCCACCAGCGCCGAGTTGGAACCGATAAAGGCTCCGTCCTTCATGGTGGTCTGGAACTTGTTCACACCGTCGTAGTTACAGGTAATGGTGCCCGCGCCCACATTGACGTTACGGCCAACGCGGCTGTCACCGATGTAGGACAGGTGATTGACCTTGGAGCCCTCGCCAATCTGGGACTTCTTGGTTTCCACAAAGTTGCCGACCTTGGCCCGCGCGGCCAGTTCGGTGCCCGGGCGCAGCCGCGCGAACGGCCCCACCTGGCAGTGCTCGCCGACCACCGCGCCCTCAATCACCGAGTTGGCCTCCACCACCGTACCGGCGCCCAGGGTGGCGTTGCGGATCAGGCAGTTCGGGCCCACCCGCACACCGGTGCCGATGGTCACATCGCCCTCCAGGATCACGTTGACGTCGATCACCACGTCACTGGCCACGGTGGCCCGGCCACGCACGTCCAGGCGCGCGGGATCGAGCAGGGTCACGCCTTCGCGCATCAGGGTGTCCGCTTGCACGCGCTGGTAGACGCGCTCCAGACGGGCCAGTTGCAGGCGGTCGTTGACGCCATCCACCTCCCAGGCGAACGCCGGCTGGCTGGCGGCCACGGTGAGGCCCGCGTCCACCGCCATGGCGATCAGGTCGGTGAGGTAATACTCGCCCTGGGCGTTGCTGTTGGAGAGGCGCGGCAGGCTGTCGTTCAAAAAGCGCCGGGTGCAGGCCAGAATGCCGGTATTGATCTCGGCGATCCTGAGCTCTTCGTCGCTGGCGTCTTTTTGCTCGACGATGCGCACCACGGCGCCCTGCTCGTTGCGCACGATGCGGCCGTAACCCGAGGGATCGTCGGGGGTCAGCGTCATCAACGCCAGGGTGTGATCGTTCACGGTGGCGACAAAATCACGCAGCGTGTCCGGACGGATCAGTGGCACGTCACCGTACAGCACCAGCACCACGTCCTCTTCCAGTTCCGGCAGCGCCTGGGCCACCGCGTGGCCGGTGCCAAGCTGCTCGGCCTGCTCCGCCCAGCGCAGCCGCTCGCCACTGACCTGCTCGCGCACGCGCTCGCCGCCGTGACCGTATACGATCACGGTGTTGGCGGGCTCCAGCGCGGCGGCGGCCTCGACCACATGCTGCACCATCGGCCGGCCGGCGATCGGGTGAAGCACCTTGGGCAGCTCGGATTTCATGCGGGTTCCCTTGCCCGCGGCCAGAATCACAACGGCTAGACTCATGCTCGTATTCCTTGATTCCCGGTGACTTTTCCCGACCGCGTGGCACAGCCCGGATCACCATGACTGAAAACAAAAAAGGGTAGCCCAAGGCTACCCTTTTTAAATGCACCGTTTGCAAAATCCCGCAAAACACAGGACTTCAAGCCGGGCCTTACCGTTTCGCCATTTTCTTGATCTGCTCGATGGTGCGCAGGCGAGCGGTGGCCTCGGCCAGGGTGGCGGCGGCACGGGTGTAATCCATCTCGGTGTTCTTGCCTTCCAGGGCTTCCTTGGCGCGCTGCTTGGCCTGCTCGGCTTCCGCCTGGTCCATGTCCTGGGCGCGGTCGGCGGTATCCGCCAGCACCGTCACCAGTTTCGGCTGCACTTCCAGAAAGCCGCCGGAAACGTAGAACACTTCCTCGTTGCCGTCCTGAGTCTTGATTCGAACCGGGCCGGGCTTGAGGCGGGTCAGCAGCGGAGCGTGGCCGGGCATCACACCCAGGTCACCTTCCACGCCGGACGCCACCACCAGCTCAACCAGGCCGGAAAACAGCTGCTTTTCTGCGCTAACGATATCGCAATGCACGGTCATCGCCATTTGCGTTCCTCCCCGTGCAGGTTATTTGCCACCACGTTTGTTGTAGGCCTCTACAACTTCGTCGATGGAGCCCTTCATGTAGAAGTCCTGCTCGGGGATGTGATCGTAATCACCGCCGAGAATGCCCTGGAAGGAACGGATCGTGTCTTTCAGGGAAACATACTTGCCCGGTGAACCGGTGAACACTTCCGCCACGAAGAACGGCTGGGACAGGAAGCGTTCGATCTTACGAGCCCGGGAAACGGTGAGCTTATCTTCTTCGGACAGCTCGTCCATGCCCAGGATCGCAATGATGTCTTTCAGTTCCTTGTACCGTTGTAGCACGGTTTGCACGCCACGGGCAGCCTCGTAGTGCTCCTGACCGATCACCAGCGGGTCGAGCTGGCGGGAGGTGGAGTCGAGCGGGTCGATCGCCGGGTAAATACCCTTGGAGGCGATGTCACGGCTGAGTACCACGGTGGCGTCCAGGTGGGCGAAGGTGGTCGCCGGAGACGGGTCGGTCAAGTCATCCGCGGGCACGTATACCGCCTGTACGGAGGTAATGGAACCGGTCTTGGTGGAGGTGATCCGCTCCTGAAGAACGCCCATCTCTTCCGCCAGGGTCGGCTGGTAACCCACCGCGGAGGGCATCCGGCCGAGCAGCGCGGACACTTCGGTACCGGCCAGGGTGTAACGGTAGATGTTGTCCACGAAGAACAGCACGTCGCGGCCTTCGTCCCGGAACTTCTCGGCCATGGTCAGACCGGTCAGCGCCACGCGCAGACGGTTGCCCGGCGGCTCGTTCATCTGACCGTAAACCAGCGACACTTTGTCCAGTACGTTGGAATCCTTCATCTCGTGGTAGAAGTCGTTACCCTCACGGGTACGCTCACCCACGCCGGCGAACACGGAGAAGCCGGAGTGCTCGATCGCGATGTTACGGATCAGCTCCATCATGTTCACGGTCTTGCCCACGCCGGCGCCGCCGAACAGGCCAACCTTACCGCCCTTGGCGAACGGGCAGACCAGGTCGATGACCTTGATGCCGGTTTCCAGCAGCTCGTTGGAGGCGGCCTGGTCCGCGTAAGAGGGAGCGGCACGGTGAATCGACATGCGCTCTTCTTCGCCGATCGGGCCGGCTTCGTCGATCGGGCGACCGAGTACATCCATGATCCGGCCCAGGGTGGCGGTGCCCACCGGAACCTGGATCGGCTCGCGGGTATCGGTCACGTCCAGACCCCGCTTCAGGCCCTCGGTGGAACCCATCGCGATGGTCCGCACCACGCCATCACCCAACTGCTGCTGAACTTCCAGCGTGGTTTCGGTACCGTCCACGGTGAGAGCGTCATACACCTTGGGTACGTTCTCGCGCGGAAACTCGACGTCGATTACAGCACCGATGATCTGAACAATACGACCGCTACTCATGCTTGCTTCCTCTTAACTTGCGTTTTTCGCCGCGTTAACCAGGTTATTTGTTTGCCGGTTCGCTATACCGCGGCGGCACCACCAACGATTTCGGAAATTTCCTGCGTAATGGCGGCCTGACGGGCCTTGTTGTACACCAGCTGAAGATCACGAATGATATCGCCGGCGTTGTCGCTGGCCGCCTTCATGGCCACCATCCGAGCCGCCTGCTCACTCGCATTGTTCTCCACTACGCCTTGATACACCTGGGATTCGATAAACCGCACCAGCAGCGAATCAAGCAGCTCCTTGGGCGCCGGTTCATAGATGTAGTCCCAGTGGTGTTGCAGCTCTTCGTCCTGGGAAGGCTCCAGCGGCAGCAACCGGATCGTCTTGGGCGTCTGCGTCATGGTGTTGACGAACTCGTTGTACACCACGTACAGGTGATCGATCTCACCTTCTTCGTAGGCATCCAGCATCACCTTGATGGAGCCGATCAGATCGCTCAGGTGAGGGGTGTCGCCCATGCCGTTGACGGTGGCTTGCACGTCACCGCCCACACTCTTGAAGAAGGTAATGCCCTTGGAACCCACCAGGCAGTAACGCACTTTCGCGCCTTTTTCTTCCCATTCACGAGCGCCTTTCACCACGCTCTTGAGCAGGTTCACGTTGAGGCCACCGCAGAGACCCCGGTCGGAGGTCACCACGATGTAACCCACGTTCTTGACGTCGCGTTCCTGCAGGTAGATATGCCGGTATTCCAGATCAGCATTGGCAAGATGAGCAACCACCTGACGCATACGTGATGCGTAGGGTTTGCTGGCGGCCATGCGCTCCTGCGCACGGCGCATCTTGCTGGCCGCCACCATCTCCATGGCACGAGTAATCTTCTTCGTGCTCTGGACACTAGCGATCTTGCCTTTGATCTCTTTACCGCTAGCCATAGGACTAATCCTTTCTTAGCGAATTACCAGGTTTGGGTGGCCTTGAACTTCTCGATCGCCTCTTTGATACCGGCTTCGATGTCGTCGTTGTAGTCACCCTTTTCGTTGATTTTTTCCATCAACGCTTTGTGTTCGCTGTTCATGTAATCCAGCAGAGCGGCTTCGAAATCGCCGATCTTGCTCAGCTCGACACCTTTCAGGTAGCCGTTGTTGGCGGCGTAAAGAACCACGCCCATTTCGGCCACACTTTGCGGGCTGTATTGCTTCTGCTTCATCAGCTCGGTGACCGCCTGACCGTGCTCGAGCTGATCGCGGGTGGCGTCGTCGAGATCGGAAGCGAACTGCGCGAAAGCCGCCAGTTCACGGTACTGAGCCAGAGCCAGACGAATACCGCCGCCGAGCTTCTTGATGATCTTGGTCTGAGCGGCGCCACCGACCCGGGATACCGACACACCGGCGTTCATCGCCGGGCGAATGCCGGAGTTGAACAGGTCGGTTTCCAGGAAGATCTGGCCATCGGTGATGGAGATCACGTTGGTGGGTACGAACGCGGATACGTCACCGGCCTGGGTTTCAATGATCGGCAGCGCGGTCAGGGAACCGGTTTTGCCTTTCACTTTGCCGTCGGTGAATTTCTCGACGTAGTCTTCGTTTACCTTGGCGGCGCGTTCCAGCAGACGGGAGTGCAGATAGAACACGTCACCGGGGTAAGCTTCACGACCCGGCGGACGGCGCAGCAGCAGGGAGATCTGACGATACGCCCAGGCCTGCTTGGTGAGATCATCGTAAACGATCAGGGCGTCTTCGCCGCGATCGCGGAAGTATTCGCCCATGGCGCAACCGGCGAAGGGCGCCAGGAACTGCATGGAAGCGGGATCGGACGCGGAAGCGGCAACGATGATGGTGTTGTCCATGGCGCCGTGCTCTTCGAGCTTGCGCACCACACCGGCGATGGTGGACTGCTTCTGGCCGATGGCCACGTAGATACACTTAATACCAGAGTTCTTCTGGTTAATGATGGTATCCACGGCGACGGCGGTCTTACCGATCTGGCGGTCACCGATGATCAGCTCACGCTGGCCACGGCCGATCGGGGTCATCGAGTCGATGGACTTCAGACCGGTCTGCACCGGCTGGTTCACTTCACGACGCCAGATTACGCCGGGCGCGACTTTTTCCACCGCGTCGGTGACGGCGGCGTTGATCGGGCCCTTGCCATCCACCGGGTTACCCAGAGCGTCGACCACGCGGCCGAGCAGTTCCGGGCCCACCGGCACTTCCAGAATGCGGCCGGTACAACGGACTTTCTGGCCTTCGGCCAGGCTCAGGTAATCGCCCAGTACCACGGCACCCACGGAATCCTGCTCGAGGTTAAGGGCCATGCCAAAGACGCCGCCCTCGAACTCGATCATCTCGCCGAACATCACGTCGGCCAGACCATGAATGCGCACGATACCGTCGGATACGGACACTACCGTACCTTCATTCCGTGCCTCGGTGGAGGTATCAAGTTTCGCGATGCGCGACTTGATAATCTCGCTGATTTCGGACGGGTTGAGTTGCTGCATCTCTAATCCCTCAAACTCAAGAGTTCAGTTGCTCTGCCAGACGGGTAAGCCGGCCGCGCACACTGCCATCAATTACGGTATCGCCGGCTCGCACCAGCACGCCTCCAATGAGTGCCTGATCCACGGATGTGGAAACGTGCACCTCCTGGCCCAGACGCTCTTTGAGCACACTGACCAGCTTGTCGGTTTCGGCGTCTTCCAGTTCGAACGCGGAGATCAACTCCACGTCGGTAATCCGCTGATCGGCGGCCAGGAAGTCGTGGAACAGCGCCACCACGACGGGCAACAGCGGCAAGCGCTTGTTGCTCGCCATCTGGGCGAGAAAGTTGCGGACGCTCTCATCGAGATCGTCACCGCAAACCGCCACGAACGCCTCAACCTGCTTATCGCTGTCGAGTCCCGGTTGGTCCAGGTAGGTACGCATGGTGGCATCACGCGCCACCGCCGCTGCCAGGCCCAGCATCTTTTCCCACTCCCCCAGCGCGTTCTGCTCTTTCGCGAACAAAAACGCGGCCTTGGCGTAGGGGCGTGCGATGGTGGTCAATTCAGCCATGGGGTGCCATCCGTATCACTCAGAGTTCAGCCGCCACTTCGTCGAGCAGCTGCTTGTGGGCGTCCCGGTTTACTTCCCGGCCGAGCACTTTCTCAGCGCCGGCGAGAGCCAGGGCGGCCACTTCTTTACGCAGCTCCTCACGAGCCCGATTGATCTCTTGATCAATCTCGGATTGCGCCTTGGCGATCAGACGCTCACCTTCGATGCGTGCCTGGCCCTTGGACTCTTCCACAATCTGATTGGCCCGCTTGTTCGCCTGCTCAATAATCTCGGCCGCCTTTTCTTTGGCTTCCTTAAGATTGGCAGACGCCTTTTCCTGCGCCAGAACCAGATCACGTTCCGCCCGATCCGCGGCGCTCAGGCCCTCGGCAATCTTCTGTTTACGTTCTTCCAGCGCCCGGGAAATGGGCGGCCAGACAAACTTCATGCAGAAGGCGACGAACAGGAAGAACCAAATGGCCTGGCCAATTAGTGTCGCATTAATGTTCATGCCAACACCTCAATCCGCGTTGCATAGATTTCCCAGAATCGGGGCTTGTTTTGATAAGCGCGATTTACTGGAAAATCAGCAGGAACGCGATGGCGATACCGATGATCGGAACAGCATCCAGCAGACCGGCGATGATGAACATGCGGGTTTGCAGCATCGGGCCCAGCTCCGGCTGGCGCGCTACGGATTCCAGGAACCGGCCACCCATCAGACCGAAGCCGATACCGGCGCCGATGCCCGCCATGCCAGCAACCAGTGCCGCCGCGAGAAGGTTCACATCTTCCATTTTACACTCCCGTTAAGTGCTTCAGTTGAGTTAAGAAATCAGTGTGGATCAGTGCTCTTCCACCGCCATGCTCAGATAAACAATGGTCAGCACCATGAAAATAAACGCTTGCAGGGTGATCACCAGGATATGGAACACCGCCCATGGCCAGGCGGCGACCGCCTGCCAGGTGCCCATCATGCCGGCCACCAGGATGAACACGAATTCACCCGCGTACATGTTGCCGAACAGCCGCAAGCCCAGGGAAACCGGTTTCGCCAGCAGGGCGATCACTTCCAGGACCAGGTTGATCGGCAGCAGAATCAATTTACCCAGCAGGCCGTTGGCCTCGAAGGGCTTGAAGCTCAGTTCACCCAGGAAACCGCCCACGCCCTTGACCTTGATGCTGTAGAAGATCACCAGCAGGAACACGGAGATCGACATCGACAGGGTAATGTTGGGATCGGTGGTGGGCACGATACGGAAATAGGCTTCGTGGGCGGACCAGCCGAAGAAATGCACCATGATCCACTGGAAGGTCATCGGCACCACGTCCACGGGGATCAGATCCATCAGGTTCATCAGGAACACCCAGCAGAAGATCACCAGCGACAGCGGTGCGATCAGCTTGCTCTTGCCATGGAACGAATCGCGCACCTGGGTGTCGATGAATTCGATGATGATCTCGACGAAGTTCATGAACCCGGAAGGCACGCCAGCACTGGCTTTGCGGGCGCCCAGCCAGAACAGCAGGCACATGATGATACCCAGGCCACCGGACCAGGCGAGCGAATCCACGTGGAACGCCATGAAGCCCATGTCGGAGGCTTCCTGGCCGTTGCAGGCGAAGGTCCAGGTGGCGTCGGTCAGAGTCTGTTCGTGACCGTGACAGCTACGGTCATAGCCGGCGGGCAGCTGGCCATAGGTGAGATTGCCCAGATGGTGCTTGATGTACTCGCTGGCGGAGCTCGCTGCCATATCGATACCTACAGTCAGTCCAGTCTAGTCGTCTTGCCGGTCCGTTTCCCGGGCCCCGGCATTCTCCAGGCGCGCGACCTGAATCCAACCGGCGATCTGCGCCAGCAGGAACCCGAAAAACAAACCCATTACATGTATTAGCTCGCGCATGGACGGCACCTTCGAAAAGGTGAGCCAGAACAGGGCCAGCATGATGGCCACTTTTCCAGCTTCCGCGCGCATCGCGGCTGTCGCCATGCGCTTGGGCGCGCGATTGCCCGGGTGCAGCCACACTTGGAAGCCACCCCAGGCATAAGCGATCAGGCTGATGGCGCCGCCCCAGGCGGCCGCCAGGCCAGTACCAGGACCGGCGACCAGCGCCGCTACCGTGGCGGCAACCACCACCGCGATAAGCTGGGCGCGCATCAAGCCCCAGAACAGTGTTCTGCGGGCTCTTTCGTCGAAACTGGCCACCGTGCTCCCGTGTTTAGCTGCTGACGCCGCCGAAGCTTGCTGTCAGGAGAAGGTCGCGGGCACCCCCTGATCTTTGGCGCGGGGAAGTATATGGGGAAGGTATGGTGGTATCAACCGGTGAGGCACGAATGTTTGTCCCGAATAGACCGGAAGCGGTGCAAAATTTGAACAGACGCACCAATATATACAAAACTCGGCGGACTGTTTGTCGTGAGGGAGGTCAAAATTACGCCTGCTCCGCGCTTGCGTCAAGCAGGTTGATGTGGCGGCGGGCGGGGCGGGATTCGGGTCTTTCGAGGGAGAACAGTCTCAAGTGGCAAGCCGCCCTCACCCGCAAAGCAAGGCATGAAACCCGGCGTGGCCTCGGCTATCCCCACGCGTCTCCCGGCCGCTGCTATTTTATGTGCGCGAGAATGCCGTCGAGCTCATCCAGGCTGTTGTAGCTGATCACCAGCCGGCCCTTGCCGCCGTTGCCCTGCTGAACCTGCACCGGCGCGCCCAGGCGCTCGGAGAGGTCGTTGATCAGGTGACGAACGTTGGGGTCTTCCTTGGCGGCGGTCGGGCGCGCCGGTTTGGCTTTTTCGAATTCGCGCACCAGGGCTTCGGTCTGACGCACGGACAACCCCTTGGCGACCACCACCCGGGCCGCTTCGACCTGCTTCATGCCGGTGAGCGCCAACAGGGCGCGGGCGTGGCCCATCTCCAGATCGCCGTGCTCGAGCAGCTTCTTGACGTCCGCCTCGAGGCTCATCAGGCGCAACAGATTGGTGACCATGGCGCGGGATTTGCCCACCGCGTCGGCGACCTGCTGGTGGGTGAGGCCGAATTCCTCTTTCAAGCGGGACAATGCCAGCGCTTCTTCCATGGGGTTGAGGTTTTCGCGCTGGATGTTCTCGATCAGCGCCATGGCGATGGCGGCTTCGTCGGGGACTTCGCGGATCACCGCCGGAATGGTGGCCAGCTCGGCCATTTGCGCCGCCCGCCAGCGCCGTTCGCCGGCGATGATCTCATAGCGGTTATCGCCCATCGGACGCACCACGATCGGCTGCATCACGCCCTGGGCACGGATCGATTCGGCAAGCTCTTCGAGCGCGTCCGCGGACATGTCCTTACGCGGCTGATACCGGCCCCGTTGCATCACCTCCACCGGCAGGTGACGAAGATCGCCGTCGCGGGGAACACGCTGGCCGTCACTGGAACTCTGCGTCGCCTCGGCGTCGACACTGACCTCATCGGGGTGCAGGTGAGCGGCGTTGCTGCTCAGCAGCGCATCCAGGCCCTTGCTCAATCCGCGTTTACGCTTTGCCGCCATAATCGACTCTCACTTATGCCTGGGATTGAGGGGGCTGGGCGGGCACCGCCCGGTTCTGCATGGCGTGCTCACGGCGCAGAATCTCGCCGGCCAGAGCCAGGTAGCTCACCGCGCCACGGGATTTGGCGTCATAGGTGATTACCGGCGCGCCATGGCTGGGCGCTTCGGCCAGCCGCACATTGCGGGGAATAATCGTGCGGTAGACTTTGTCTCCAAAGTGGCTGATCAACTGGTTGGAGACATCGTTGGAGAGGCTGTTGCGCGGATCGTACATGGTGCGCAACAGGCCGCCGATATGAAGCTTGGGGTTAAGCACCGTGCGGATCTTCTCGATGGTGTTCATCAGCGAGGTCAGACCTTCCAGCGCGTAATACTCGCACTGGATCGGCACGATCACCGAATCCGCCGCGGTCAGCGCGTTGACGGTGAGCATGTTCAACGACGGCGGGCAGTCGATGATCACGTAATCGTAGCGCTCGCGGATGCGCGCCAGGGCGTTGCGCAGCCGGAACTCCTTGCTCTTGAGATCAAGCAGCTGCACCTCGGCGGCGGTCAGGTCACCGTTGGCGGCGATCAGATCGAAGCCGGAATGCTCCGGCGTGGCCACCACCGCCTGCTCCACGTCCACGTCGCCAATCAGCACTTCGTGGATGGTGTACTCCGGCTCGTATTTGTCCACGCCGGCGCCGCTGGTGGCATTGCCCTGGGGATCGATGTCCACCAGCAACACCCGCTTGCGGGTGGCGGCCAGGGACGCCGCCAGGTTCACGCTGCTGGTGGTTTTGCCCACTCCACCTTTCTGGTTGGCAACGGCAAAAACGGTGGTCACTGCGTTCTCCTAGGGCCTGGGCTGTTCTCGGCGAGCAATCACCAATACGCGCGCCTCCGCCAGACCGGGCACCGCAAGCGGTTCAACCCGGGTGCGCCAACCGGCTGGCACGGCGGCCAGTTCCTGCTCCGCGGCGGCGGCTTTCATGGCCAGAATACGGGTGCTCCCGGTGATCAGGGGCGCCAGCACCTCCAGCATATCCGGCAAGGCGGCAAACGCACGGCTGATGATCTGTGATGGAGCATTACGGTACTGTTCCACGCGGGCGTGCACAACCTCCACGTTGCCCAGGCCCAGCTCACGGCGGGCCTGATTGACGAAGCGGGTTTTCTTGCCGTTGCTGTCGAGCAGCACGAAGCGGCGGGCCGGCAGAGCAATGGCCAGGGGAATGCCGGGCAAGCCGGCGCCGGTGCCCACGTCCAGGGTGTCCTGGTCGTGCAGGTGCGGCAGCACCGCCAGCGAGTCGAGCAAATGGCGGGTCACCATCTCAGCGCCGTCGCGCACCGCGGTCAGGTTATAGGCCTGGTTCCACTTTACCAGCAGATCCCGGTAGGCGAGCAGCGCCTCGCGCTGCCCGGCGTCCAGTTCCAGGCCCAGCCCGGCCAGGCCGTTGGCGAGCACGGTGGCGTCGCTCATGCCTGGCGGGCCACCTGATGCTGGTGCTTTTTCAGGTAAATCAGCAGCAGTGAAATCGCCGCTGGCGTGACGCCGGGAATGCGCCCCGCCTGGCCCACGGTCTCGGGGCGCACTTCCGCCAGCTTCTGGCGCACCTCGTTGGAGAGACCCTTGACGCCAGCGTAATCAAAATCGGCGGGCAACCGTTGCGTCTCGGCGGCGCGCAGTCTGGCGATCTCGGTTTCCTGACGGTCGATGTAACCGGCGTATTTGGCGGCGATCTCCACCTGCTCGATGACCGCGTCGTCGACGCTGTCCAGACCGACCGCATCACTGAGCATCCGGTAATCCAGCTCCGGGCGCTTGAGCAACTCCATCAGGTTGTACTCATGGGTCAAAGGCTTGTCGATCAAACCGTTAACACGCTCCGCCTCGGCGGTGTTCGGCCGCACCCAGGTCGCTTTAAGCCGCGCCTGCTCTTTTTCCATGCCTTCACGTTTGGCGCAAAACACCGCCCAGCGCTGATCGTCCACCAGACCCAGCTCGCGGCCCTTTTCGGTGAGCCGCAGGTCGGCATTGTCTTCGCGCAACAGCAGCCGGTACTCGGCGCGGCTGGTGAACATACGATAGGGCTCGCGGGTGCCCATGGTGATCAGGTCGTCGACCAGCACCCCGGTGTAGGCTTCGTCCCGGCGTGGCGTCCAGGCGTCTTTCTCCTGGCTCAGCAGTGCCGCGTTCAACCCCGCCAGCAACCCTTGCGCACCGGCTTCTTCATAGCCGGTGGTGCCGTTGATCTGGCCGGCGAAGAACAAACCGGGCATGTGTCGGGTTTCCAGGCTGTGCTTGAGGTCCTGGGGATTGAAGTAATCGTATTCGATGGCGTAGCCAGGGCGCGTGATGCGCGCGTTCTCGAACCCGCGAATGGAGCGCACCGCTTCGATCTGGGTATCGAACGGCAGGCTGGTGGAGATGCCATTGGGGTACAGCTCGACGGTGTCCAGGCCTTCCGGTTCCACGAAAATCTGGTGGCTGTTCTTATCCGGATAGCGGTTCACCTTATCTTCGATCGAGGGGCAATAACGCGGGCCGGTGCCCTCGATCACCCCGGTGAACATCGGGCTGCGGTCAAAGCCGGAGCGGATGATCTCGTGGGTGCGTTCATTGGTGTGGGTGATGTAGCAGCAGATCTGGCGCGGGTGTTGCTCCACCTTGCCCAGGTAGCTCATCACCGGCGTCGGCGTGTCGCCCCACTGCTCTTCCATCACTGAGAAATCCACGGTCTTGCCGTCGATGCGCGGCGGCGTGCCGGTTTTCAGGCGATCAACCCGGAACGGCAACTCTCGCAGCCGCCGGGCCAGGGCGTTGGAGGGCTGATCCCCGGCGCGGCCACCCTGATGATTGTCCAGGCCAACGTGGATCACGCCGCCGAGAAAAGTGCCGGCGGTCAGCACCACGGCGTCGGCGCGAAAATGCAGGCCCATGTTGGTGATGGCGCCAACACAGCGGCCGTTTTCCACGATCAGGTCATCGACCGCCTGCTGGAACAGGGTCAGGTTCGGCTGGCTTTCCAGAATGCCGCGAATCGCCGCCTTATAACGCACCCGGTCGGCCTGGGCGCGGGTGGCGCGCACCGCCGGGCCCTTGCGGGCATTGAGCACACGAAACTGGATGCCGCCCAGATCGGTGGCGCGGGCCATGGCGCCGCCGAGGGCATCGATTTCACGCACCAGATGGCTTTTGCCAATGCCGCCGATGGCCGGATTACAGCTCATTTGACCCAGGGTTTCGATATTATGGGTCAGAAGCACCGTATCCACGCCCATGCGCGCGGCCGCCAGGGCCGCTTCGGTGCCGGCGTGGCCGCCGCCAATCACAATGACGCCGAATCGCTGGGGGTATTGCATAGGAACTCGCTCGCGCAGAACCGCTGTATAAATGGAATCCGCTGTACAAAATCTGGTCAACAGGGCGCGCTAGTATAGTCTTGTGGCTGGGAAAATAAAGGTGCCAAGACCACCGCGATACAAACCGCCACTGGCGATGAAAACGCGATTCGCCTCATGAGTTGATCGGCGATTGTCTATATAATGGACCGGCGTTGCTTTCCACTTTGATATTCCAGGAGTGCATTTGGAGTCGTTGAACCTTTTCCTGCTGATTGGCACCGGGCTGATGTTCGTGGGCCTTTTGCTGGGCAGCCTGGGCAGCCGCATCGGCGTGCCTTCTCTGCTGGTCTTTTTGCTGGTCGGCATGGCCGCCGGCGAAGACGGGCTGGGCGGTATTCAATTCGACGATTTCTCGCTGGCTTATGTGGTCAGCAACATCGCCCTGGCGGTGATTCTTCTGGACGGTGGTTTGCGCACCCAGTTAAGCACCTTCCGGCTGGCGCTTAAGCCAGCGCTTACCCTGGCGACACTGGGCGTGGCGATATCCGCCGCCATGGTCGGCGCGTTCAGCACCTGGCTGATCGGCATTGACTGGCGCCTGGGTCTGCTGCTCGGCGGCATTATCGGCTCCACCGACGCCGCCGCCGTGTTCAATGTGATCAAGGGCGCCGGCGTCACCATCAACGAGCGGGTCGCGGCGACCCTGGAAATTGAATCCGGCCTCAACGACCCGATGGCGATCTTTATCACCTTGATGCTGGTGACGGTGCTGGTGGAGCCGGATGTGGGGTTCGGCTGGACCATGCTGCTGACCCTGGTGCAGCAGTTCGGATTGGGCATCGTCATGGGGCTGACCCTGGGCGCGCTGCTCAGCGAAATTCTGCTGCGCGTGCGCGGCAACGAGGGCCTGCACGCCTTGTTGCTGTGCAGCGGCGGCGCCATGGTGTTCGCCCTCACCAACCTGGCCGGCGGCAGCGGCTTTCTGGCCATTTACCTGGCCGGCCTGGTGGCCGGCAACCGCCGCGGCGGCACCGGCGACAACGTACTGCGCTCGATGGACTCCATGGCCTGGCTGGCGCAATCCGGCATGTTTTTGATGATGGGGCTGCTGATTACCCCGGCGGAGCTGGGCAATCGGCTGGTCGATGCACTGCTGGTGGCCTTCTTCCTGATGCTGATCGCGCGGCCGGTGTCGGTGTGGCTGAGCCTGATTCCGTTCCGTTTCACCTGGCGCGAAAAAACCTTTATTTCCTGGACCGGCCTGCGCGGCGCGGTGCCGATTGTTCTGGCGGTGTTCCCGCTGCTCGCCGGGGTCGCCCAGACCCGCCTGCTGTTCGACATCACCCTGGTGGTGGTGCTGATCTCCCTGCTCGCCCAGGGCACCAGCCTGCGTTACATGGCGCGCAAACTGAAAGTCTCGGTGCCCGCCACCACCGCGCCCCGGCAAATGCTGCCGCTGGCCTCGACCAGCAACCGCTACGTGATCCAGTTCGAGGTGGACGCCGGCGCCAAGGCCGAAGGCCAGCGGCTCAGCGCCATCACCAGCCAGCGCATCACGCCATTGCTGATTATTCGTGACAAGGAGTTCCGCAACCTGGCGGAGGACCCCACCATCCAGGCCGGCGATCTGGTGACCTGGCTGGCACCGGTGGGTGAGCGGGATTATCTCTCCGATCTGTGCCATAAGATGTCCAAGGACGAAAAGCGCTTCTTCGGCACCTTTTTCGTGCGCGGCAGTGTGCCCGTGGAACAGCTGGTGGCGGTGTACGGCATGGAAGAGCTCGACCCGCTGCTGCACGGCCTGACCGTGGAGGCGGTGTTCGAGCGCCACTTCGGCCACAACGCGGTGGTCGGTGATACCGTACGCTTGGGGGGCATGAAACTGCGCGCGCGCACCGTCGAGCAGGGCCGGGCGATTCTGGTCGGTATCAAGCTGCCGAAATAGGGGGCAGTTGAAGGTTAAAAGTTAAAAGTTAAAAGTTAAAACGCGGGTGGGCGCTTCAGGGGCCGCGAGGCTGTGCCCGCGCTCAAAGGAAAGCCAACCAGAGCCCGGCCGCAGGCCGCGCCCAAACCACTCGGCTACGACCTTTCAACTTTTAACTTTTAACTTTCAACCGCCTCCCCACTCCATCGCCGCGCCGATACCGTCATCTTGACCCCTACTCCGAGGTGCCCATGGCCCAGTTCTCCAATCACCGTGTTCTGATTACCGGCTCCGGGGCGGGCATTGGCCGTCTGATGGCGGAAAAGCTCGCCGGTCACGGCGCCGAGGTGGTGGTGACAGCCCGCCGCATCGCCGCCGCCCGCGAGGTGGTGGAGCGTATTCGCAACGCCGGCGGGCGCGCCCATGCCTACAGCCTGGACGTGAGCAAGCCCGGCACCCTCACCAAGCTGCGCGATCAGATTCACCAGGAGCTCGGGCCGATCTCGATTCTGATCAACAACGCCGGCGTGGTGTTTGGCGGCGAGTTCGAACAGGTGCCGCTGGAGAAACACCTGGCTACTTTCAAGGTCAACAGCGAAGGCCTGATGGCCTGCACTCACACGTTCATGGACGACCTGATCCGCGCGCCTCGCGGCCATCTGGTCAATATCGCCAGCGCCTCGGCGTTTATCGGCCTGCCCTATGGCAGCAGCTACGCCGCCAGCAAATGGGCGGTGGTCGGGTTTTCCGAATCACTGCGCCTGGAACTGGCCGAGCGCGGCATCCGCAACGTTAAAGTCACCACGGTGTGCCCCAGTTACATCGCCACCGGCATGTTCAAGGGCGTGAAAGCGCCGATGTTCTCACCCATGCTGACCCCGGATCGGGTGGTGGAAAGCATCCTGCGCGGCATCACCCGGGGCGAGGCGTTCGTGATCGAGCCGCCCATGGCCCGTTCGGTGGAATTGCTCAAAGGCGTGCTGCCCCGCAAGCTCTGGGACGAACTGGCCAGGAGAACGGGTGTTTCCACTTCGATGTACAGTTGGAAAGGCAAGAAAAAAGATGAATAGGTCGTCATAAAAGCGCCTTCCAACACCGATTTGCCTGCCTCCATGGCCCCGCCTGATTCACTTTAAAGCCGCTCTTCACGGCCTGTCCGTCAATGTCAGTCAACGACTGTTCGCTAACAATGCCGGCTGACTTCAGCGGGCCTTCGGCTCGCGTCCGATATTTTGACGAGGGTGTGTTATGCCGGCGTACAAGGCCCCCCTGCGCGACATGCGCTTTTTGATCAACGAAGTGTTCGATTTCGAGAGCCACTACAAGACCCTGCCCAACGGCGAGGAAGCCACCCCGGACATGGTGGAAGCGATTCTCGGCGAAATGGCCAGGCTGTGCGAAAACACCATTGCGCCGCTCTACCAGAGCGGTGATGAAGAAGGCTGCCAGCTCGAAAACGGCCAGGTGCGTACCCCCAAAGGGTATAAAGAGGCCTATCAGGAATACGTGGCCGGTGGTTGGCAGGGGCTTTCTCACCCTCAGGAATTCGGCGGCCAGGGCCTGCCGATGTCGCTGAACCTGTTCAAGCAGGAAATGATGGGCGCCGCCAACTGGTCGTTCGCCATGTACCCGGGGCTTTCCCTGGGCGCCATGAACACCATCCAGTTGCATGGCAGCGACGAACAGAAAGAGGTCTACCTGAGCCGGCTCACCGAGGGCACCTGGGCGGGCACCATGTGCCTCACCGAACCGCAGTGCGGCACCGATCTGGGCCAGGTGAAAACCAAGGCCGAACCCCAGCAAGACGGCTCCTATAAGCTGTCCGGCACCAAGATCTTCATTTCCTCCGGCGACCACGATCTCACTGAAAACATCGTGCACATCGTGCTGGCGCGCCTGCCGGACGCGCCCAAGGGCACCAAGGGCATCTCCCTGTTCATCGTGCCCAAATACCTGCCCGGCCAGATCGGCGAAAGCAACGGCGTGACCTGTGGTTCCCTGGAAAAGAAGATGGGCATCAAGGCCTCCGCCACCTGCGTGATCAACTTCGACGAGGCCACCGGTTATCTGATCGGCCCGGCCAACCAGGGCCTGGAGTGCATGTTCACCTTTATGAACTCGGCACGCATCGGCACCGCCTGCCAGGGCATCGCCCACGCCGAACTGGCCTATCAGGGCTCACTGCCCTACGCCAAGGAACGCCGCTCAATGCGCGCGTTGTCCGGCAAGAAAGACCCGGATTCGGTGGCCGATGCACTGATCCACCACGGCGATGTGCGCCGTATGCTGCTCAAGCAGAAGGCGATCGCCGAGGGCGGCCGGGCGATGATCTACTTCGCCGCTCAGTACGCGGACAATATGATTTCCGGCATCCTCGAAGACGACAAGGACAAGTACGACCGCTGGGACAGCGAGCTGGGTTTCCTGACGCCGATCCTCAAAGGCTTTCTCACCGAGAAGGGCCTGGAGGCGGCCAACGATGCCATGCAGGTGTTCGGCGGCCACGGTTACATCAAGGAGCACGGCATGGAGCAGATCGCGCGGGACGCGCGCATCGCCACGCTCTATGAAGGCACCACCGGTATCCAGGGCCTGGATCTGCTGGGGCGTAAGGTGCTGCTCTCAAGCCGTGGCAAATGCGTGCGCGATTTTTCCAAAAAGCTGGTCGGCTTTGGCCGCAAGAATCTGGGCAACAGCACCCTGAGACCGTTCGCCTGGAAGCTGCTGAAGATCGCCGCGGAGTGGAATTACATGACCACCCGCATCATGCTGATCGCCGCCAAGGACCGGGAAATGGTGGGCACCGCCAGCCACGATTTCCTGATGTATTCCGGTTACGCGATGATGGCGTATTTCTGGGCTCTGCAAGCGCAAGTGGCTCTGGATAAGCTGGAAAATGGCGGCAATGAGCCGGCCGAGTTCTACCAGGCCAAGCTGGCCACCGCGGAGTTCTTTTTCGAGCGCATGCTGCCCGCCGCCAAAGGCCACGCCGAGGCTGCGTTGAAATCCACCAAAAGCACCATGCAGTTGTCGGCGGAGCATTTCTCGTTCGATTACGAATAGGCCGTTGTGTCAGGCGCCGGCCCACGGCGCCTGATTACCCGGGCGGGGTCACCACCCAATCGAGCAGTGACTCAAGGCGATCCACCACCAGGTCCGCGTCGGCGGCGAATCGTTGGTTGCGGCCATTGCAGTACAGCACCGCGACCATGCCGGCATTGCGAGCCGCCTGTAGATCGTAAATGAAATCCCCCACGTACAAGGTGCGCGAAGGCACCAGCGCCAGGGTCCGGGTGATCCTCAATAGCCCGTCGGGATCGGGTTTGGCGGCACAGTCCTCACGGGTCAGTATCAGCTCCACCGACAGCCCCAGAGTGGCCCGGGTGCGGGCCACGGCGGCGCGGCTGTTGCGGGTCAGAATGGCGGTGGGCACGGCGTGGTCATGCAGGCGTTCGAGCAGCGCCTGGGCGCCGTCGATCCAGGTTGCCGACGCGGCACCTTGCATCTCATGGCGATCAATAATGGCGCGCGAGCGCTCGATCCGGCGCGGGTCACTCAAGGTGGCCAGATGTTCGAGCACCCCTTCGCCTTCGGGAAACCCCAGTTCGCGGCGCAGGGCGGCGAAATCCAGGTTGGAATCCACCAGGGTACCGTCCAGGTCGAACACCACGGCGTCATATCGGCTCATGACGACGACCGGCGGGCCCGGCACGTTTGCTGAGGGGCGTCATGGTCGTGACCGTCGGCGATCAGCGGAACACCGCGCGGGCTTCGAAGGTTTGCAGCGAGGCGTCGAGAAAATCCTCGATGGTTTTGATCAATGCCGGCGCCATGGTAATGCGGCGGCGGCGGCGATCTTCGCTGTCGATGCATTCGCTGAGCAGGCCGCGCTCAATGGCGGTCTGCACGTATTTTACCGCGGTGCGGTGACTGACCTTGGGCATGAACCCGTACAATTCCGTCTTCGTGAAGGCGCGGTCGCGGGCCAGCCACATGCGGGTAAAAAGATCCGAATAGTTCAGATCGTAAAACACTTCATCACCAAACAGCGCGCCCCAGTGGGCATCGGATTCCTGCAGCGCCACGACAAAAGCGCGGCGGCGGCGATCGGCGTATTTTCTTGGCATTGCTTCCCTTCCCCAAACGGCTGTTGGCGGGGCCTGTCGCTCCGCCAGGCCATGCGATTATGGCGTTGATGTTACCGGAGAATGGCCACCGGCTCGACGTTTACGCCCGCGCGAGGGCCAATGCACCACTATGACAATGCCCGATAATCCCCGCCCCCGCGCTCACTGGCAGATTTCTTGCACGGCTTTGGGGCAAAGACGCCGGCCCCATCATGGAACCCCGCCACGCGGGGGGCGTCGTAACAGTAAGGCACGGCCAGGCCATGGCGGCTCTGCTACCATGATCCGGCACGCCAAGGAGACTGGGTTCGCCGGTGCGCCACCGGTACCGACCCATAACAAAAAGAGGATGGCATGAAAGCGTTAACCCCGGTGGATCAGCTGTTTCTTTACCTGGAAAAGCGCCAGCAGCCCATGCATGTGGCGGGTCTGCAGCTGTTTTCGTTCCCCGAGGGGAGCGGCCCCAAGTACGTCAGCGAACTGGCGCAATCGATCCGCGATTACTGCTGTCCGGAACCGCCGTTCAATCAACGGCTGGTGCGCCGATTTGGCCAGTATCACTGGGATGAAGATCAGCACTTCGACATGGATCACCACTTCCGCCACGAAGCCCTGCCCAAACCCGGGCGCATTCGCGAGTTGCTGTCGCTGGTGTCCGCGGAGCATTCCAACCTGCTCGATCGGGAACGCCCGTTGTGGGAGGCCCATTTGATCGAGGGCATTCGCGGGCGGCAGTTCGCTCTTTATACCAAGGTGCACCATTCCATGGTGGACGGTATTTCGGCGATGCGCATGGGCATGAGAGCGCTGTCCTCGGACCCGGAACGCCGTGACCTGCCGCCGGTGTGGGCCTATAAGCCGAGCAACCGCCGCCGGCCGTTGCCGAGCAACCCGGTGGACGCGGTCAGCAGCCTGGCGCGGCTGACCGCCGGCGTCAGCAAGCAGATCGCCACCGTGCCGGCGCTGGCCCGGGAGATCTACAAGGTCGGACAGAAAGCTAAGGACGACCCCAACTTCGTTTCCATCTTCCAGGCCCCGGATACCATCTTCAACCAATGCATCACCGGCTCACGGCGCTTCGCCGCCCAGAGTTACTCGCTGCCACGGCTGAAGAAGCTTTCCGAAGCGTTCAACTGCACCATCAATGACGTGGTGCTGAGCATGTGTGGCCATGCCCTGCGCGAGTATCTGATCAGCCAGAACGCCCTGCCTGATCGGCCCCTGATCGCCATGGTGCCCATGTCTCTGCGCAAGGATGACAGCGCCGGTGGCAATCAGATCGCCATGATTCTGGCCAATCTGGGCACCCACATTTGCGACCCCGCCAACCGCCTGCGGGTGGTCCAGGCATCGGTCAAAGAGGCCAAGAAGCGCTTCGCGCAAATGAGCAGCGAAGAGATCCTCAACTTCACCGCTCTGAGCATGGCGCCCACCGGTCTCAATCTGCTCACCGGCCTGGCGCCGAAATGGCGCGCCTTCAATGTCATCATCTCCAACGTGCCCGGCCCCCGCGAGCCGCTGTATTGGAACGGTGCCCGCCTGGAGGGCATGTACCCGGTATCGATCGTGCTGGATCGCATTGCCCTGAACATGACGCTGACCAGCTACCGTGACCAGATCGAGTTCGGATTGATCGCCTGCCGCCGCACGGTGCCCTCCATGCAGCGCCTGCTGGATTATCTGGAGCAGTCCATTCGCGACCTGGAAATCGCGGCGGGGTATAAATAACCCCGCCCCGAATCGGCGCCAGCGATGACCCTAAACAGGGCCACCAGGAAGGGCCCGCCCCCCTCAAAAAAACCTGTAGTCGGAGCAAAAAAAAGGAGGTAGAGTCGAAATAGCTGCAGATTACGGCAGTGGTTCAGTTTGGTAGTTGCCTTCCCCGCGTGAAGCCGAAGAAGTCTCCGAACACCCCCTCCTGGTTTGCAAGCAACACCCCATCAGTTTTTTGAGGTATACATTCAATGGCTACTGGTACCGTTAAATGGTTCAACGAGTCCAAGGGTTTTGGTTTCATTTCCCAGGATGACGGTGGCGCGGACGTTTTCGTTCATTTCAGCGCAATCAACGGCTCTGGTTTCCGCACCCTCGCGGAAGGCCAGAAAGTCAGCTTTGATATCCAGCAAGGTCCGAAAGGTCCGCAAGCGGCGAACGTCGTCGCTGAGTAAAGAGCGCCGAGGCGCACAAAAAACCCCACGGCATGTGGGGTTTTTTGTGCGCGCCTGCCGACCCTGTCTCCAATGAGATCGCAATGACAACAACAACCCTGCTTTACGGCGCCGAGGTGAGCTATTTCACCGGCAAAGTGCGTGCTTATCTGCGCTGGGCCGATATCCCCTTCCAGGAAATCACCGCCTCCGCCCAGGTCTACAAAACCGTGATTCTGCCCGCCGTGGGGGTGCCGGTTATTCCGGTGCTGCGCACCCAGGACGATCGCATCCTGCAGGACACCACGGTGATCATCGACACCCTGGATGCGCAACGCCCGGCCACCGCGCCATCGGTGTACCCGGCCACGCCACTGCGCAAGCTGGTGGCCCTGATGCTGGAAGCCTACGGCGATGAATGGCTGGTGATTCCGGCCATGCATTACCGGTGGCACTACGATCGTGATTGGGCGATGGGTGAGTTCGGCGCCTTGAACGCGCCCGATGCCTCGCCGGAAGAGCAGTTCGCCATTGGCCAGAAGCGCGCGGTGCCGTTTTCCCGGGCGGCCAGCCTGCTAGGCGCCACGCCGGAAATGCAAGGCGCCGTGGAGAGTGCCTATGAAGGGCTACTGGCCGAACTCGACGCGCATTTCGCCGAGCACGCCGCCCTACTCGGCACGCAGGCAACGATGGCGGATTTTGGTCTGATCGGGCCGCTCTATGCCCATCTTTACCGCGATCCGACGCCCGGCGAACTGATGCACCGGCTGGCGCCGAACGTGGTGCGCTGGGTGGAACAGGTGCAGTTTCACCCGGAGGCGCTGAGAAAACCGTTGGACGACGGCGACCAGATTCCGGCCACACTGCTGCCGATCCTGCAACGCATGGCCCGCGAGCAGTTACCGGCGATGGCGGACGCGGCCCGCCACGTCAGCGCCTGGATGGCGGAGCACCCCGGCGAGACCCTGCCCCGGGCGCTGGGTGACCACGAATTCCTGCTCGAAGGGCAGCGCGGCAGGCGCATTATCCGGCCCTACAGCCTGTGGATGATACAGCGCATCCGTGATCATCTGAGCGCTCTGGATACCGCCGACCGGGACAACGCGGACGCCTTTTTGCGCTCCATCGGCGCCGATCTGCTGATCGACTTTCCGGATACGCCCCGGCTGGTTCAGGACAAACTGTCGGTGCGACCGGCACCCTAGAGAACGTCACAGGATGCCCTGCCCGCGCATCGCTTCCGCGACGCGGCTGAACCCGGCCACCGCCGCGCCGGTCTCGTAGTCGGGCGGGCCGCCGTGATCACCGCCGCCGTGCTCCACGCACTGGCGGTGGATGTTCTCCATCAGGCCGTACAAACGGCGGTCCACCTCGCTGGCCGACCAATACTCCCGCAGGCTGTTCTGGCTCATTTCCAGGCCACTGACCGCCACGCCGCCGGCGTTGGCCGCCTTACCCGGCGCGTACCCGAGCCCCGCCTCGCGCACCACCGCCACCGCGTCGGCGGTACAGGGCATGTTCGCGCCTTCCAGCAACCACCGGCAGCCGCCCTTCACCAGGGCGCGGGCGTCGTGCTGATCAAGCTCATTCTGGGTGGCGCACGGCAAGGCAACGTCACAGGCCCGGGCCCAGGGTTTTTCGTTTTCGTGGTAACTCACCCCGGTTGCCTGCCGGGCCAGATCCACCACGCCGCCACCGTTCGCCTTAATCCGCGCCAGTTCGCCGACCTGCTCGGCGTCAAAGCCCTGCTGCCGGTGAATCAGCCCGCGCGAATCGGACAGCGTTACCACCCGCGCGCCCATCTCAATGGCTTTTAAAGCCGCATGCCGGGCCACACTGCCGGCGCCGGAAACCGCCACCGCCTTGCCCTCCAGCGTGTCGTCCTGACAGCGGAGCGCCTGCTGGGCGAAATACACCAGCCCATAGCCGGTGGCTTCGGGGCGCAGCGCACTGCCCCCGAAGGTGGGGCCCTTACCGGTCAGCGTGCCGCTGAAGGTGCCACTGAGCTTTCGATACATACCAAACAGGTAACCCACCTCCCGTGTCCCCACGCCCATATCACCGGCGGGTACATCAATGTCCGGGCCGATATGGCGGTACAGTTCGCTCATGAACGCCTGGCAGAACCGCATGATTTCCCCGTCGCTGCGTCCTTTGGGGTCAAAGTCCGAGCCGCCTTTACCGGCGCCCAAAGGCAGCCCGGTGAGAGCGTTCTTAATGGTTTGTTCCAGGGCCAGAAACCGCAGAATGTCCAGGTTGACGGAGGGATGAAAACGCAGACCGCCTTTATAGGGCCCCAACGCTCCGTTCATCTGTACCCGGTAACCGCGGTTAACCCGGGTAGCACCGTGATCGTCGACCCAGGTCACGCGGAAGATCACCGTGCGCTCCGGCTCCAATAAGCGTTCCAGAAGAGCGGAATCGGCAACCTCGGGATGGTCCTTGAGATAACCGTCGAGGCTGCCGAGCAGACCTTTAGCCGCCTGGCGAAAGTGAGTGTCGTGGGGGTCGCGCTGTTCGAGACGTTGAATCACTGCGTTGATATCCATGCCCCATGGATAACGGGGCCAGGGTGAATATCAAGTTATCGCCGCTTTAAAAAGCGTAAAAAATCGATGTTCATGCGCCGGTTTCGGGCTCTTCCAGCCGCCGCTTACGGGCACGCCAATCCGGCATGCGCCGGTCCATCAGGGCGTGGAATTGCGGGCCATGGTGCATGAACTCCAAATGACACAGCTCATGCATCACCACGTAATCGATCACGTCCGGCGCGAACGCCATCAGCGCCAGGTTCAGGTTGATGTAACCGCGCGCGGACAACGAGCCCCAACGTGTGCGCATGCGTTTCACGCGCAGCACCGGCACGCGGTGGCCGCGCTCGGCGAACCAGAAAAACTGGCGCTCGATGCTGTTCTGAAACTGCTGCCGGGCAAGCCGGCGCCACCAGGCGTGCACCGCCTCGCAAACCTGGTCTTCGTCATCGGGTCCGGGCACCAGCACGCTCAATTCGTTCTGATGGCGAGATACCCGCACGCGGGCACCGTAATCCACATTCAGCAGCAGGGTCTCGCCCAGATGCCGGCAGGGGTCGCCGTGCCGCCAGCGCGGACGCGGGCGGGAGGCGGCCTTACGTTGCTGGTCATGGATCCAGATCCGCCGTTCGTCGACAAAAGCTTCCACCCGGTGGCGGGCGAGCCGCAGGGGAGCGCGTACCTGCACCCGGCCATCGGCGAACACCCGCACCTCCAGGGTACGCCGGCGCGAGCGGACCAGTTCATAATCCAGCGCCGCCACGATCAGGCCGGCTGCCCTGAGGTGGGCGGTTCGTCGACAAATCCCTCCTGATGTCCGATCACCTGCACCGGCGTACCGCTGGTCAACGCATCGTGACCACTGACAATCACCTGATCGCCCTGCTTAAGCCCGGCGAGGATTTCCACCCAGCCCTGGTAAGCGGAACCCAGGGAGACCGCGCGCTTTTGCGCCAGATCCTTAATCACCGTGAATACATAATTGGCTTCGCCATCGGTGACCACCGCCGTGACCGGAATCATCAACACTTCCGCCTGTTCCAGCTGCACGGCCACCTGCAAGGTTTCTCCAGGACGCAGCCGCCCATCCGCATTATCCAGCCGCGCTTTCACCGTCAGGTTACGCTCACCGGCGTTGCCCTGGGGCCCCATCAAAGTCAGGGTGGCGGGAAAAACCCGGCCAGGTTGTTTGTCGCTGGTGACCCGCGCCGGCAGGCCCGGATGCAAAGAGGCCAGATAGTGACCCGGCAACTGAAAAATGATGTCCAGGTTACGAATGCTGTCCAGGGAGGTAATCGCGCTGCCCGCGCTCAGTAACTCGCCTTGTTTGATTTGGCGCAATCCGAGCACGCCATCGAACGGCGCGCGGATGTCGTGGTTGTCCAGAGCGGCGCGGCTTGATTCCACCAGCGCCAGAGCGTCCTCACTGGCGCGCTTGAGCGCGGCCAGCGCCGGCGACGACGAGGGGCCGGCGCTGAGCGATTCCCGATAGGCGCTTTGGTAATCGGACAGGGCCTTTTGATGGGCAACGCGCGCCGCTTCCAGCTCGGCGCGCGCATCGTGGCTGTCCAGCGTCACCAAAGCATCACCGGCGTTCACCACCTGCGCTTCTTTAAAGTGAATCTTTTCAACCCGGCCTCCCACCTCGGTGAGCAAAATCACCGCACGGCTGGCGCGGGCGGTGCCGGGTACGTTCACCTCGCGGCTCACCGGCCCCGCGGCCAGCGTCATGACCGTTACGGCGGCAACCGGCGGCGCGCCGTCGGGTCTCGCATCCGAGATGTCCGCGTTGCCAACAAGCCCCCACCACAGCACCAGGGCGACTGCCATCACCACCGCCAGGCTTGCGATCACTCGCCGCATATTCTCTCCACAATTGGTCAGACGTTATGAGTGCGCCAGAGCGCTCCGGACAGGCTGAATGTGGGGTTGGTCAGCGGCATGGGCCAATGGACCACCATATTGGCGTCCCGGTCGCGGAAGGTTACACCGTTTTGCGTATGGGTGAGTGAAGATAACGCGGCGGCGGTGGAAAAACAGCCCGGGCACGTAAAAAGGCGCGTTGCCGCCACGCCCGCGCAAGACTGGTCGGAGGTCTGGCGTGCGCCCCATCGCCCATCAACCACACCGGGTAAACGGCCGGTATCCGCCGCTTACCCGGTTGAAACCGACCCTTGGCGTTACACCATTTCGGCGCGCATCTTTTTCTTGTCCAGCTTGCCCACCGAGGTGCGCGGCAATTCATCCACGAACACGACCCGGTCGGGAATGCCGTAGCGGCTGATTTCGCCCTTGTCCGCGTAGCCGGTAATCAGATCCTTGATGGACTGCTCGTCGACCTGACCGCTCTTCACCACCAGCGCCACCGGCCGCTCGCCCCATTTCGGGTCGGGCACACCCACCACCGCGCATTCGCCCACACCTTCGTGTTGCAGAATCAGGCTCTCCAGATCCAGAGAGGACACCCACTCACCGCCGGTTTTGATCACATCCTTGATGCGGTCGGTGATTTTCAGCCAGCCGTCGCCGTCAATCACACCGATATCGCCGGTGTGCATCCAGCCCCCTTTCCACAGTGCTTCGGAGTTGTCTTTATCCTTCAGGTACCCCTGCGTCAGCCACGGCGCGCGCAGCACCAGTTCACCCTGGGTTTTGCCATCGTGGGGGAGTTCGTTCATGTCGGCGTCGACGATGCGCATTTCCACCATGGGTGCCGGCCGGCCGGTGCGGCTGCGATATTCCGCCTGGGTTTCCAGATCGGCGTCTTCCAGCTCGGGGGGCAACAACGCCACGGAAATAAACGGGCAGGTCTCACTCATGCCGTAGCCGGCATAGATATCAATGCCGCGCGCCAGCGCCGCCTTGGCCAGCGACTTGGGCAGCGCGGAACCGCCGATGATCACCTTCCAGTTACTCAGATCCAGGCTCTTGGCGGCTTCCGCCTGCAACAGCATCTGGATGATGGTGGGCACGCAGTGCGAGAACGTGACCTTTTCGGTGACCAGCAGCTTGAGAAGGGTTTCCGGCACATAACGGCCCGGGTAAACCTGCTTCACGCCCAGCAGTGTCGCCACGTAGGGCACGCCCCAGGCGTGCACGTGGAACATCGGCGTGATCGGCATGTAGACATCACCCTGGTTCATCCTGCCATGACCGGTACCGGAAAGCATCGAGCGCGCGGCGAAGGTGTGAACCACCAGTTGCTTGTGGGAAAAGTACACGCCCTTGGGCAAGCCGGTGGTGCCGGTGGTGTAGAACGTGGTGGCGCGGGTGTTTTCATCCAGCAGCGGAAAGTCGAATGTTTCCGGCGCCTTAGCCAGCAACGCCTCGTACTCACCGGCCAGCACCAGGGAGCTGCTCGCCTCGCCGTCTTCGTCGTCCAGCAGAACGTAGTGTTTGACCGTCTCGACGCGGTCCTTGAGTTCTTCCAGCACCGGCAGAAACTCGCGGTTCACCAGAATCACATCGTCTTCCGCGTGATTCAGGGTATAGAGAATCTGTTCCGGGCTGAGACGTACGTTCACGGTGTGCAGCACCGCGCCCATCATCGGAATGGCGAAGAACGCTTCCAGGTAACGGTTGCTGTCCCAATCCATCACCGCCACGGTGTCACCCGGCTTCACACCCAGCCCGGCCAGGGCCCCGGCCAGACGGTGCACGCGCTCGTTCAAATCACGATAGGTCATGCGCCGGCGGTCGGCGTAAACGATCTCCTGGCCTGGAGCACCGCGCACGCCGGCTTCCAGAATGGCGTTGATGAGCAGTGGCGATTCCACCGCTTCGGCGGTGCGCTTGATGGTCAGGTCTTTACTCATGATGGATCTCCGTCACCTTGTTGTAATGTCCTCCGCTGCGAGCCTAAAAACACCGGGGACATGAATAATTCGGTGGCAAAGACTCGCACAGCACGGCGCGTTCGTCATCTCCGGAACCGGCCGGTCGCGCTGTTTACTGGCACCTGGCGTCACGGCCCGGTGAGCTTCAGAGGATCGAGCAACCGCTCCAGTTCATCGCGCCCCAAATCAGTGCGCTGCTCGGCGACGTCAATCACCGGCTGGCCGGTCTTGAACGCTTCCTTGGCGATCGCGGAGGCTTTCTCATAGCCAATCACCGGGTTCAGGGCGGTGACCAGAATCGGGTTCTTGCCAACGCCTTCGGCGAGATGCTCTTGATTCCAGGTCATGCCTTCTATGGCCTGGTCGGCCAGGTTGCGGCAGCTGTTGGCCAGCCAGCCGGTCATGTCCAACAGGTTGGTGGCGATCAGCGGCAACATCACGTTGAGCTGGAAGTTGCCGCTCTGCGCCGCCACCGTATTGGCCTGGTCAAGACCCATTACCTGGGCGGCCACCATGGTGGCGGATTCGCAGATCACCGGATTGACCTTGCCGGGCATGATCGATGAACCGGGTTGAGTGGCCGGCAACTGCAATTCCGCCAGACCATGAATCGGGCCGGAATTCATCCAGCGCAGATCGTTGCTGATTTTCATCAGCACCACCGCCAGGCCGCGCAGCGCCGCCGACAACGCCAGCGGCGCATCCACCGCGCTCTGCGCCACGGCGGGGAACGGCAGCGCCGTGTAGGGTTGGCCGCTTTCGTCCGCCAGGGTGGCCGCGAACCGCGCGGCGAACTCCGGGTGCGCATTGATGCCGGTGCCCACCGCCGTGCCGCCCTGCGGCAAGGCGTGCAGGTCATCGCGGGCCCGGGCCAGCCGCTGGCTGGCGTTTTGCAACTGCAACACCCAGGTGCGCAGTTCCTGTTCCACGGTCACCGGCATGGCGTCCATCAGATGGGTGCGGCCGGTTTTCACGATTTCCCGCCCTTCGCGGGCGCGCAGGCCGAGAGTCGCGATCAAATGCTCCAGATCGGGCAGCAGCTGGTCGGTCACCGCCGTCACCGAGGCCACATGAATGGCGGTGGGAATGGTGTCGTTGCTGCTCTGGCCAAGATTGACGTCGTCATTGGGGTGCACCTGCACACCCGCTTCCTGGCACAGATGGGCAATCACCTCGTTGACGTTCATGTTGGTGCTGGTGCCCGATCCGGTCTGGAAGATATCCACCGGAAACTGATCCAGGTGATTGCCGTCAAGCAGATTGTTGCAGGCGCCGACAATCGCCGCCCTCTTCTCTTCGTCCAGTTCACCAAGGTCGGCGTTGGCCTGGGCGGCGCAACGCTTAAGGCTTACCAGCGCCTGAATAAACCGGGCCGGCAGGCCGCGGCCACTGATCGGAAAGTTATTCACCGCCCTCTGCGTCTGGGCGCCCCAGCGGGCTTCCACTGGAACCTCGACTTCGCCCAGGGAATCCTTTTCCACTCGCATCTCGCTCATCGGAGTCTCCATTAACGTGGGTGCAATCAGTATCGGTAAGGCCCGGGCCACCGTCCAGCGACGCACCGCGCATCTTACCGATAGAGTGATTCAATACCGGGCCGGCGGACAACCCGGTAAACGCCAGAAGGTTGGTCCGGCCGCGACGTCTGCCGATTTCCAGGCTTTCGAAGGGGCGCCAATCCGGTATCCTGCGGTGACCAGGATAAATCGGGGGAGCGCACGGCGAATGATTTCAAAATGGCAGTGGCTGCTGTCACAACTGTCCCGGCAACTGTGGCTGCGGGCTTCGCTGTTCGCGGTCCTGGCGGTGGCCAGCGCTCTGCTGGCGATTCTCGCGCAACGCATTCTGCCAACCGATTTGCCGGTGGCCATCGGCGCCGACTCGGTGGGAAGCATTCTCAACATTCTCGCTTCCAGCATGCTGGCGGTCACCACCTTTTCACTCAGCGTCATGGTCTCCGCCTACAGCGCGGCCACCTCCAATGTAACGCCTCGCGCCACCCGGCTGCTGATGCAGGACACCACCACCCAGAACGTGCTTTCCACCTTCATCGGCACTTTTCTGTTCAGTCTGGTGGGCATCGTGGCGTTAAGCACCGGTATTTATGGTGAAGCCGGCCGGCTGCTTTTGTTCGCGGTGACAGTGGCGGTGATTATCCTGATCGTGGTCACCATTCTGCGCTGGATCGATCATTTATCCCGGTTTGGCCGCGTCGGCGAGACCACCGAGCGCGTTGAGGACGCGGCGCTCACCGCCAGCCGCCGGCGCATGGACAACCCCTGTCTGGGCGGGCTGCCTCTACCCGCGGACGCCCGGCCTCCACCGGAAGCCAGGCCGGTGCTGCCTCCCCGGGTGGGTTATGTGCAGCACCTGGATGTGGCGGCGCTGGCACACTGCGCCAAAGCGTTCGACGGAGAAATCTGGGTCGCCTGCCTGCCGGGGAATTTTGTCGATCCGAGCCGACCTCTGGCCTGGCTGCTGGGGGACAGCGACGATGAACACGTCGAACAGGCGCTGGGGGCGTTTACCCTCGGCCGCGAACGATCCTTCGATCAGGACCCCCGGTTCGGCCTATCGGTGATGGCGGAGATCGCTTCCCGGGCCTTGTCGCCGGCGGTCAACGACCCGGGCACCGCCATTGATGTGCTGGGCCGGGCTGTGCGCGTACTGCTGGCGTGGGTGCCTGACGGGGAACCGACCGAGCCCGAACCACCCTACCCTCGAGTGCGGGTGCCGGCGGTGCGCCTGGAAGATCTGTTCGACGATGTGTTTTCGCCCATTGCCCGCGACGGCGCCAGCCTGCTTGAGGTGCAGGTTCGCCTGCAGAAATCCCTGGCCGTGCTGGCCAGAAACGGCGGTCCGACCTTTCTACCCTGCTGCCAGGCACAAGCGAGCCACGCCTTACAGTATGCCCGGGACGGCCTGGCGATCGACCAGGAAAAGAACCGGCTGGCGACGCTTTTCGAACAGCTCTGGTCGTGACGCTCAGCCGCTGACGACCGCATTGCGCCCGGATTGCTTGGCGCTGTACAGGCGCGCGTCGGCGACCCGGTAGAGCGCGTCCAGGGTTTCATTGCCACCCTGCCATTGCGCCACGCCGATGCTGCAGGTCATCGGCACGCGGATGTCGCCTTGCCGATACGCTTCCGAGGCAATCAGGCCACGCAGTTTTTCCGCCACGACACCGGCCTCCCGCAAGCCGGTGTCCGGCAGCAACACGGTGAACTCCTCGCCCCCTACCCGGCAGGCCAGGTCAGTGGCGCGCAGCCGCCGGCGCAACAGCGCGGCCACATGGATCAACACCCGGTCACCGACCTGATGGCCCTGGGTGTCGTTGATGCGCTTGAACCAGTCCAGGTCCAGCACCAGCAGGGACAACGGCGCGCCCAGCCGGATCGCCCGGGTTTTCTCGTATTCAAAGGTTTCGCGAAAGCGATACAAATTGGCCAGCCCGGTCAGCGGGTCCGTGGAGGCCAGCCTCATCAGATCCACCCGGGTCAGTTCACTGCCCCGTTCATAGGCATGGGTGAACGCCAGCGTGGCTACCCCGGAGATCAGAATATTGGCCATCGTAACGGTATTGATAAAATCCGGGTTGCCCGCGTATTTGGTTAAGAAAATCACCAGCGCCGTGAGCATATAGAACGACGCCACCAGCAACCCCAGATGGCGGCCCAGCAGCAGGTGGCTGAGCACCGGAATGATATAGGCCCAGAGGAACACCGTGGGCAGCGTCCTGGGCAAAGCCATGGCCAGCATCATCAGGCTCAGGAAGGGCAGCAGATAGACCAGCGTCCAGAACCGCAGCCGCCGGGTGCGGCCGATCACCCACAGCAAGATCAATGAGAAAAAAGACGCCAGCAGTTCCAGGCCGCCGAGCAAATAAACGCCACGCTGCAGGTTGATGACACAGAACAGCACCCCGGAGAGCGCCGTGGTGATCATCAGGGTTTTCAGCAAAAGACGGCGCTGAAAGCGATCCCTGTAGTGCGTCGGGTCACCCTGGCTTTCCCCCATGGCCCACCTCTCAAACTGATTATTCTTGGTTCCCATCGGCGGGCGCCCCAAGCGCCACACCCTGGCTTGCACGGTTGTGCCTCCCGTCCGCGTACCACGCCGGGCTCCCGGTAATGAAACCGGGAACGCCACAGCAAGAATGATACCGTTACCCCCGGAAGGGCCGGAACGGCGTGGCAACCTCTGAACCACTCCCCGCAAAACCATCGGGGCGTTATTCAGAGGTTGCCGTGTTACTTACCAATGCAGAAGGACGAGAATATACGCCCTAAAAGATCGTCCGCCGTGAAGGCACCAGTAATCTCTTCCAAGGCCTGCTGGGCGGCACGCAAATCCTCGGCGAGCAATTCACCGGCGGCGTGGCCAAGCAGTTGCCGGCGTCCGTTGTCGAGCGCGGCCAGGGCCTGCTGCAAGGCGGTAATGTGGCGGCGGCGGGCGGAAAAGCGCCCCTGCTCCGCGCCCTGATAGCCGGCGGCGTGTTTCAAATGGGCGCGCAGGTCGGGCAACCCGGCGCCGGTGGTCGCGGAGATCACGAAGGTATCGCGATAATCCGGCGAGGCGCCGGCGGCCATGCCGCTGACGTCCGCTTTATTGAGCACCCGGGTGATGGGCAGGTCCAGGTCATCCAGCTGCTGCTGGCTTTGCGGCAACAACGCCGGCAGATTATCCAGGTCCTCGGGGAAATCGGCGGAATCCACCACCACCAGCAAGCGGTCGGCCTTGCGGATTTCCGCGAAGGCGCGGCGAATGCCCTCTTGCTCGATGCGGTCCGGGCTGTCGCGCAGGCCGGCGGTGTCGATCAGATTGAGCGGCATGCCATCCAGCTGAATCGCTTCGCGCAGCACGTCCCGGGTGGTACCCGCGACCTCGGTGACAATGGCCGCGTCATAGCCGGCCAGCGCGTTCATCAGCGACGACTTCCCGGCGTTGGGGCGGCCGGCGATCACCAGCGTCAGCCCTTCGCGCACCAACCGCCCCTGCTCGGCGCTGGCCAACACCGTCCGCGCTTGGGTGATCAGCGCCTGGAGATCATCGGCGACCCCACCCTCGGAGAGGAAATCAATTTCTTCCTCGGGAAAATCGATGGCCGCCTCCACATAGATACGCAGCGCAATCAACTGCTCTACCAGCGTGTTCACTTCCCGGGAGAACACCCCCTGCAAGGAATGCAGGGCAGCGCGAGCCGAGGCGCGGGTGCCGGCGTCAATCAGATCGGCGATCGCCTCTGCCTGGGTCAGGTCCATTTTGTCGTTCAGAAAGGCGCGCTGGGAGAACTCCCCGGCCTGGGCCGGGCGGGCGCCGTGGTGAACACAGGTCTCCACCAGGAGATCCAGAATCACCGGGCCACCATGGCCTTGCAGTTCCACCACTTCTTCGCCGGTGAACGAATGGGGCGCGGGAAACCACACCACCAGGCCTTCGTCGATCACCTGGCCTTGGCGGTCGGTAAAGCGGGCAAAATGCACTGTTCGTGGGGAAAGGGTTCGCTCACCGACGACCTGAAGCGCGATTTCCCTGGCACGGGTTCCGGAAAGGCGCACCACGCCCACTCCACCCCGGCCGGGGGCGGTGGCGACGGCGACGATGGTCTCGGAGACGTTGGACATGGCGGTTCAATGCAGCGGGGTTGCGATCAAGGCCGGGGCGGTCTCATTCCAGTGTTTATTCGCTCGGCGGCTACTTTACCGTGTTCCTGTCCGGACACAAAAAAAGGGGCCGAAGCCCCTTTTTCTACTCGCGTTCAATGCGGCGGGTAATGATCCACTGTTGAGTGATCGACAACAGGTTGTTGGTCAGCCAGTAGAGCACCAGACCAGCCGGGAACCACAACATGAACACCGCGAACACCAGGGGCATGTACTTCATCACCTGGGCCTGGGTGGGGTCCGCCGGCGCCGGGTTGAGGCGCGTCTGCAGGAACATGGACGCGCCCATCAGAATCGGCAGTACGAAGTAAGGGTCCATCACCGACAGGTCGTTGATCCACAGGAAGAACGGCGCCTGACGCAGCTCCACCGACTCCAGCAGCACATAGTAGAGCGCGATGAACACCGGCATTTGCACGATCATCGGCAGACAGCCGCCCAGCGGATTGATCTTCTCGCGCTGGAACAACTTCATCGTTTCCTGCTGCTGGCGCTGCTTGTCGGACTTGAACTCTTCCTTGATGCGCTGCATTTCCGGCGCCACCTTGCGCATCTTGCCCATGGACCGATAGCTGGTGGCGCTGAGTTTGAAGAACAGGGACTTGATGATGAAGGTGAGCAGGATAATCGCCACGCCCCAGTTGCCGACCCCGAAGCCCAGGTCAATATCCAGACCGAACACCGACACCTTGCCGCTTTGCAGGAACACCAGCAGGGCAAAGATCGGCTGGGAAATAAACCACAGCCAGCCGTAATCGACGGTCATGTTCAGGCCCGGGCTGATCGACTCAAGCCGGTCCTGGATCTTCGGGCCGGTGTACAGCTCGGCGTAAAGCACTTTCTCTTCGCCGGGCTTCACTTCCATCTGCGGGGATACGAACCGCAGCAGGAACTGGTCACTCTTCGGCTGATAGACAGTGGAATAGGTGTAATTGACCTGCGGGTCGGGAACCCAGGCGGACAGGAAGTAATGCTGGATCATCGCCACCCAGCCACCTTCCTGGGTGATCTTCAGCGGCTGCTCTTTCATGTCATCGAAGCGCAGCTTGTTGTACGGCTTGTCCTGGCTCCAGTAGGCCGCGCCCAGATAGGTGGGCATCGGTGCGAAACCACGGTGGGACACGCCCGGATCGTCACTGCCGTCGCGTTTGATCTGCCCGTACAGCGCGCCTTGCCAGGTCTGCGCGGACTGGTTGCGCACGATATGGCTGACGCGCACCAGATAACTGCCGCGCTCAAAGGTATACCGCTTGACGATCTGTACGCCGTTGCCCTGCTCCAGGGTCAGGTCGACGTTCAGTTCTTTCTCGCCTTCGCCCAGCTGGTAGCTGTTTTGCGCCGCGTTCCAAGTGGGTCGCCCCGCGGCGGTGTCGGTGCCGTTCTTGCCGACCAGGCCGCTCTGCACCATATAAGTATGGGTGGCGTCGTTCTGCATCAGCACGAAGGGCTGATCGGGGGTGTTCACGTGGCGGGGGTATTTGGGCAGAGCCACCCGCACGATGTCGCCGCCCTTGGGATTGATTCGGAACGACAGCACATCGGTGCTGACACGGATGGTGTTGTCCCGGTTACCAGCATTGTCCGCCTGCCCGGTGGCGGGGGGCGTGACGCTGGAAGGCTGCTTGCCGTCTTCGGCGAGATCCGGCACCGCGGCGCTGTTGTCACTGTGGGGTTCGGGAAGAAGGTCGCCATCGCCATGATCACCCGGCGCGGCCGCCTGTTGTTCCGTGGCGACGGTTTGCGGCGAGATATAGTCCCGCTGCCAGGCCTGAATCATCAGGTAAGAGACAACGGCAATGCCGGTGATAACGAGCGCGCGGGGGATATCCATAGTCAGATTAGATTTCTGGCGTGAAAAGCGGACGGCAGTTTCTCAGTCTTGCCCACGCTTGGCAAGCAACTTGTCCAGGAGGCACTCCAGCTCGGGAGTGAGGGAACGTCCTCCTTTCTCGGGACAGGAACCGCGAAGAAGGATAATCAGATCAAGGCCGGCCAGCTGCTGTTGGCGCAATCGGAATTGCTCGCGAGCCCGGCGTTTGATCGCGCCGCGATCAACGGCTTTGCGCGCCTTTTTTTTACCGATCACCAGACCCAGCCGGGCCTGATTAAGGGTATTGCGCCGCGCGAGAATCAGAAAATACCGATCGGAAACACGCCAGTCCGGGGCGTCGAACACGGCCTGGAATTCACTGGCGTTCAGCAACCGTTGTGAGCGGGTAAAGCAGAGGGACTCTGAAGGAGCTGGCGCTGATGGGTTAACCATTCGTCAATATACGAAAGGTGAAGTCATCAGCGCACACAGCAACTTATGCCGACAGGCGCTTACGGCCTTTGGCACGACGGGCTGCAAGAATTTTGCGGCCGCTTTTGGTAGCCATGCGGGCGCGAAAGCCGTGGTTGCGCTTGCGCTTCAGATTGCTCGGCTGGAATGTCCGTTTCATGGCGTCATCCCCAAGTGGAATACGGAGTCGAAAGAGGGCGCGGATAATAGCCCTGGCATGGGGGGTTGTCAACGGGTGCGGGTTTCATGCGATGCACTACAAACAGATTTAAGTATTTAAATGTTTTTAGTGATAGTAGTAGTTATAGGGGAAGCCCCTTTCTGTGGAAAACCCTGGAATCATTAATGAAATCAGTGAGATGGCGTGTGGGTAACCCACGTACAGCTGTGTGTAAGTTCTGGTGACAGTATGCGGATAAGCGGTGACAGAGTGTGGATGGAATCCGCCCACCGGTTTGTCCCCAGGGTTCAAGACCGCTCGCGCACAGGGTTATGGCCGTGGTTATCCACAGGCTGAAGGCCCCGAAAAATCCGGGCCGGGCTGTGGATAATTGCAGCCTTGAGGGTATAGAATGCGACGTTCAATTCACGGTTTGGCAAAGGCGGGGAAGTGTCCGAGGATCTTTGGAATCGCTGTCTGACGCGGCTCGAGGACGAATTGCCGTCACAGCAGTTCAACATGTGGATACGGCCTTTGCAGGTGACCGCATCCGGAGACGGTGCCGAATTGACGCTGTTCGCGCCCAACCGGTTCGTGGTGGACTGGGTTCGTGATAAGTTTCTGGAGCGCATCGGCGAGGTGCTTGGCGAGTTGCAAACGGGCCCCTTGCCGCAGCTCCGGATCGAGGTGGGCAGCTCACGCATGCAGCCGCCCGCGGTGGAGCCCCGGCAGCCCCCGCCGCGGGAACCCGAAGGCGCCCTCGAGAGGCGGCCCAGGAGCGCTCCAGCGGAGCTTGGCGGCGCGGCCAAGCATCGCAGTAACCTGAACACCGGGTTCACCTTCCTGACCTTTGTGGAGGGCAAGTCGAACCGCATGGCCAGCGCGGCCGCCCAGCAGGTGGCGGAGAATCCCGCCAGCCATGGTTATAACCCGCTCCTTCTATATGGCGGCGTGGGCCTGGGTAAGACCCACCTGATGCACGCGGTGGGCAACGAGCTGTTGCGGCGCAACCCGAACGCCAAGGTGGTCTACCTGCACAGCGAGCGTTTCGTGGCGGATATGATCTCGGCTTTGCGCAACAAGACCATCAACGAGTTCAAACGCTTCTACCGATCGGTGGACGCGTTGCTGATCGATGATATACAGTTTTTTGCAGGTAAAGAGCAGTCGCAGGAAGAGTTCTTTCACACCTTCAATGCGTTGCTTGAGAACGGTCAGCAGATCATCCTGACCTGCGATAAGTTTCCCAAAGAGGTGGACGGCCTGGAGGAGCGGCTTAAAAGCCGGTTCGGGTGGGGCCTGTCGCAGCCGTTGGAGCCGCCGGAGCTAGAGACCCGGGTGGCGATTCTGAAGAAAAAGGCCGAGGAAGCCCGGGTGGAGCTTCCCAACGATGCCGCCTTTTTTATTGCCCAGCGCATACGTTCCAACGTGCGGGAGCTGGAGGGGGCGTTGCGCCGGGTGATTGCCCATGTGCGCTTCACCGGTGAGCAGATTGATGTGGGCCTGATCAAGGAAGCCCTCAAGGACCTGATCGCATTGCAGGCCCGGCAGATCAGTATTGATAATATTCAGCGCACCGTCGCTGAGTATTACAAGATCAAAGTGCCCGACCTGCATTCGCCCCGCCGGACCCGGTCGGTGGCGAGACCGCGTCAGGTGGCGATGGCGCTCTCCAAGGAGCTCACCAGCCACAGTCTGCCTGAGATCGGCGAGAATTTCGGGGGCCGCGACCACACCACGGTGTTGCATGCATGCCGCAAAGTGCTGCAACTTCGCGAGACCAACCCGGAAATAGAAGAAGACTATCAAAACCTGTTACGGACCTTGACGTCCTGATCACTGACAATGGGAAAGCGACATGAAATTCTCCATCAACCGTGAGCAACTGCTTAAGCCTCTTCAGCAGGTCGCCGCGGTGGTTGAAAAACGCCAGACCCTGCCGGTCCTGTCCAACGTGCTTATGGAAGTGAGCGATGGCCAGCTTTCCCTGACCGGAACGGATCTCGAACTGGAGCTGGTGGCGCGCCTGGTCCTGGAAGGGGAGCACCAGGGTGGCGAGACTACCGTGCCGGCCCGCAAGCTGGTGGACATCGCCAAGAGCCTGCCCGCGGAGGCGGACATTCGTTTCGAGGTGGACGGTGAGAGAATGCTGGTGCGCTCCGGGCGCAGCCGTTTTACCTTATCCACGCTGCCGGCATCGGAATTTCCCAACCAGGACGAAGACAACAGTGGCTCGGTGTTGGAGATCGCGCCGGGCACCCTGCGTCAGTTGATCGAACATACCGCTTTCTCCATGGCTCAGCAGGATGTCCGTTACTACCTGAACGGCATGTTGTTCGAGCTGCGCCCGGACATGCTTCGGGCGGTCTCCACCGACGGCCACCGCCTGGCGCTCTGTGACGCTACCCTGGAAGGCCAGAATCAGGAAGCCGCGGTGATTCTGCCGCGCAAGGGCGTGATGGAGCTGTCACGGATTCTCGGTGATGCCGGTGAGAACGTGCGTTTCACCCTGGGCCGCAACCACGTTCGTATCGTCGTGGGCAGCATTACCTTTACCTCGAAGCTGGTGGACGGCAAGTTCCCGGAGTACGAGAGGGTGATTCCCAAGGACGGCTCCCGCACGGTCATCGCTGATCGGGATACCCTGCGCCAGGCCCTCAGCCGGGTGGCGATTCTCTCCAATGAGAAATATCGTGGCGTTCGCGTGCAGTTGTCCGAAGGCAGCTTGCGCATCGTTGCCAACAACCCGGAGCAGGAAGAAGCGGAAGAAGAAGTATCGGTGGATTTCGGCGGCAGCCCGCTGGAAATCGGCTTTAACGTCAGCTACTTGTTGGATGTGCTCAATACCGTGAACGGCAGCCAGGTGCAGCTGGAGTTGGGCGACAGCAACAGCAGTGCCCTGGTCACGGACCCGGAACAGCCGTCGGCGCTGTACGTCGTTATGCCGATGCGTCTGTAACGCCTGCGGGCCGGGCAGCGGCTTCCCTTCGGGGAGTGTCGGCTCGGCCAACCCCCCTCCCCCGATGCTTGCCTCCCTCCGCCTCACCGACTTCCGAAATTATCAGCAGGCCCATTTCGAGCCCGGCCCGGGGCTGAATATCGTGTTCGGCGATAACGGCAGCGGCAAGACCAGCCTGTTGGAGGCGATCTACTTTATTGGCAGTGGCGGCCGCTCCTTCCGGGGTGGAAGGCTCTCCCGGCTGGTAAAGGACGGAGCGGCATCCGCGACGTTGTTCGCGGAGGTGGAAGCCGGCGGGGGGCTGCACCGGTTGGGTGTCAGGCGGGCGCCTTCGGGTATTGAGTCGTTGAAACTGGATGGTGCCACGCCGGCCGCGCTCAGCGATGTGGCCGCCCTTCTACCGGTGTTGGCTCTGCATCCTCAGTCGGTGGAGCTTGTTTTTGGCGCCTCCGCGCTGCGCCGCCGTTTTCTGGATTGGGGAATGTTCCACGTGGAACATTCTTTCCTGCCTGTCTGGAAAGAGGCCAGCCTGGCCCTGAGACAGAGAAACGCCCTGCTCCGTTCGGGCAAGGTAGGACCGAGGGAGCTGCTCTACTGGGACCAGAAACTCTCCGCCAGTTCTGATAGTATTGACCAGCTACGCAGAGCGTACTTGGCGCGCTTAAAAGCCCACTGGCTGGAGATACTCAGGCTTCTGGCGCCCGGCCTGAAAGGCGGCGTGGCCCTTCAAACGGGTCTGCGCCCTGGCGAGAGTTATCTGTCCGCCCTGGAGCGTACCCGGGACGAGGACTTCCGGAGAGGGTTTACCCATACCGGATTCCACCGCTCCGATTTGAAGATCACCGTCGATGGTACGGTGGCTCGGGATCGGGTTTCCCGTGGCCAGGCAAAGATTCTTGCCTATGCCATGGTGTTGTCCCAGCTGCCGTTGATTGCCCAGGCGGGCAAAGTGTGCACTCTTCTGGTGGACGATTTGGGCTCGGAGTTGGATCAGGAGCATCGAAGTACTCTGCTTCGGTATCTGGCATCGGGCAGTCATCAAACGCTCATTACCGCGGTGGATCGGGAACAACTGGCCCCCGCGGGGCTTGGAAACAGCAGTGCTGAGGCCAGAATGTTCCACGTGGAACATGGTCGGGTTCAGCGGATATCGTTCGATTCATAAAGGGAAAGACATGGCGGAGAAAAACTACGATTCATCCAGCATTAAAGTGCTGAAGGGTCTGGACGCCGTACGCAAACGTCCTGGCATGTATATCGGCGATACGGATGACGGCACCGGCCTTCACCATATGGTCTTCGAAGTGGTCGATAACTCCATCGATGAGGCTCTGGCCGGTCACTGCTCGGAGATCAAGGTGACGATTCACCCGGATGAGTCGATCTCCGTCTCCGATAACGGGCGCGGTATTCCCGTGGACATCCATGAAGAGGAAGGCGTCAGCGCTGCCCAGGTAATTATGACGGTGCTGCACGCCGGCGGTAAATTCGACGATAACTCCTATAAGGTCTCTGGCGGCTTGCACGGTGTTGGGGTTTCGGTGGTGAATGCCCTGTCCGAAAGCCTCAAACTGACCATTCGCCGCAATGGCAGCGTCTACGAGCAGCGCTACGTACATGGGGTGCCGGAAAAGCCCATGGATGTGGTCGGCAGCACCGACAGCACCGGCACCGCCGTGCATTTTCGCCCGTCCGCCGAGACCTTTACCAACATCAAGTTTCATTACGACATTCTGGCCAAACGCCTGCGCGAGTTGAGCTTTCTGAACTCCGGGGTGCGCATTCATCTCAACGATGAACGCTCCGGCGATGAAGATATCTTCCAGTACGACGGCGGCCTGAGCGCCTTCGTGACCTACCTGAACCAGAATAAGACCGCGCTCAACGAAGTGTTTCACTTCCAGCTGGAACGGGAAGACGGCATTGGGGTGGAAGTGGCGATGCAGTGGAACGACTCCTACCAGGAGAACCTGTTCTGCTTCACCAACAACATTCCCCAGCGGGACGGCGGCACCCATTTGGCGGGCTTCCGGGCCGCATTAACCCGTTCTCTGAACAACTACATGGACAAAGAAGGGTTTCTCAAGAAAGAGAAAGCCAGCCCCACCGGTGACGATGCTCGTGAAGGGCTGACCGCGGTGATTTCGGTGAAAGTACCGGACCCGAAGTTCTCCAGCCAAACCAAGGACAAACTGGTTTCCTCCGAGGTGAAGAGCGCGGTGGAACAGACCATGGCGGAGAAGTTCCAGGACTATCTGCTCGAACACCCCAGCGAATCCAAGGTGATCGTTCAAAAGATCATCGATGCCGCCCGTGCCCGGGACGCCGCCCGCAAAGCCCGCGATATGACCCGGCGTAAGGGAGCCCTGGACATCGCCGGGCTGCCTGGCAAGCTGGCCGACTGCCAGGAAAAAGACCCGGCGCTGTCCGAGTTGTACATCGTGGAGGGTGACTCCGCCGGCGGGTCCGCCAAACAGGGCCGGGACCGGAAATATCAAGCGATTCTGCCGCTCAAGGGTAAGATCCTGAACGTGGAGAAAGCCCGTTTCGACAAGATGCTGTCTTCCCAGGAAGTAGGCACGCTGATTACCGCTCTGGGCTGTGGTATCGGCCGTGACGAGTACAACATCGAGAAGCTGCGTTATCACCGCATCATCATCATGACCGATGCGGACGTGGATGGCTCCCACATCCGCACTCTGCTACTGACCTTCTTCTTCCGGCAAATGCCGGAGTTGGTGACCCGGGGTTACATCTACATTGCTCAGCCGCCGCTGTACAAGGTCAAGAAGGGCAAGCAGGAAACCTACATCAAGGACGACCCGGCGCTGGAGGACTATCTGACCACCCTGGCGCTGGACAAAACCGCGCTTTACCCTGGCGATGACGCTCCGCCGATCAGCGGTGAGCCGCTGGCGAACCTGATCGACGAATACCGCAAGGTAATGAAGATCGTGGACCGGCAATCGCGGGTGTTCCCCGCGGTGGTGCTTGAGCAAATGATCTATATGTCCTCGCTGACCAGCGAGCGCCACACCGATCAGGCCTTTATGGCTCAGTGGTGTCAGCAATTGGGCGAGCGCGTGCAACGGCTGACCGACGGCACTCAGCATTACACCATTACCGCGGAAGCGGATGCGGAGCGGGGTCTGTTCCTGCCACGTGTGCAAGTACTCGCTCACGGTATACCCCGTGAATACCGTGTATCTTTGGAATTTCTCCAATCCCCGGATTACGCAAAAATCCGCCATTTGGGAGAAAAACTGGAAGGCCTTCTCGCCGCGGACGCGGCGATTGAGCGTGGCGAAAGCCGCCGCCCGATCCGCCATTTCGCCGAAGCGTTGGACTGGCTGATGCAACAGGCTCGCCGGGGCACCAGCGTGCAACGCTACAAAGGGCTGGGTGAGATGAACGCCGACCAGTTGTGGGAGACGACCATGGACCCGGAATCCCGCCGTATGCTCCAGGTGACGGTGGAAGACGCGATTGCCGCGGACCAGATCTTCACCACCCTGATGGGCGACGACGTGGACCCGCGTCGTCAATTCATCGAATCCAACGCGCTGCAGGTCTCCAACCTGGACATCTGATCGAAAGGCGCGCGGGCCCCGGCCCGCGCGCTCTCCAGATTGCATCACCCTGCCCCGCTTTTGCCTGACCCGGTCTGGCTGACCCGATCTGGCTGTCACTTTCCGAACTGTTCTTTCTCAGCCCGGGCAAGTGCGTTCCCCTATGTCCGGGGCGGGGGTATCGTAAGGGGAATATCCAAGGGCACGTTTCCCTGAGCCATAAGGAGCGCATATGGACACCCCCACGGTCACGGTCGCTGACACCGGCACGCCTTATCGGATGGAAATCAGTGATGGCGGCCATCGCTGGTTCGCGGACGAGCCACAGGCGGTGGGCGGTGGCGACAGCGCGCCCACGCCGATGCATTTGTTGTGCTCGAGCCTGGGCGCCTGCACCGCGATCACCCTGCGCATGTACGCGGCCCGTAAACAATGGCCGCTGGAGAGTCTGGAGGTGAAGGTGACGATGAATCCCGAAGGTAAACCGGAAGACGGCTCTACCCTGCTGGTGAGGCGGATCACATTACACGGTGGGCTGGATCAGGAGCAACGCAGCAGGTTGCTGCAAATCGCCAATGCCTGTCCGACGCATAAAATCCTGTCGGGCAGTATAGAGATTGACAGCGCGTTGATTTAAACGGGCCGTCGGTAAATAGCAAAATGGCCGCTGTGAATAAACGAGCCGGTGAATCCGCGAAACACCGGCCCGTCGGGGATCACACTTCGAAGCTTTCCAGGCTGGCGCCATTTTCCAGTGCTTCGCGCAGCCAAACCGGGCGCTTGCCACGGCCGGTCCAGGTCTGCGAGCTGTCCACCGGATTGCGGTACTTGACCCGAGCCGGTTTGCGCACACCCGCCGCCTTGGGCTTTTTACGGGCGCCTTTGCGAGCCGCTTTCTTACGGGTGGTTTTCTCCTGAAGCAGCTCTTCCACGGATACGCCGAGATCCTTGGCGATTTTCCCAATTTCAGCCTGGGCGTTCTTCACCGCATCCATGCGTTTCTTTTCGAGCTTTTTCTGAGCCTGTTTAATCAGCTTTTCCAGTTCATCAACGGAAAGAGCGTCAAGATTAATATCCATCGGGGGTATTCCTGTTCAGTGAACTCGGCTATCCGGCGCAAACTGTAATTACTATCCGGGTGAAAGGCAATTATCGACGAGCGTTTTTGTTCAATCAATCAATAAAAAACATTAATATCTGGACATCGTTTTAACATTTCATCGGCCGTTAACGGGGCCCGGCGGCCCGCTCAATCGGAACCTGGTGTTTTCCACTGGCCGGGATAGTTCGCTTCGATCCAGTCGCGAACCGCCGCGCTGACCGCCTTGGTATCGCCGCTTTCGGTGGCGATCGGCGGGCTGAAGCGCAACGTGATCTCGCCGGGCAGACGCAGCCCGGAACGGGCCGGCCAGCAATCGCCGCTGTTGTGTGACACCGCGATGATCGGCACCTTACTGCGGCAGGCGAGCAGCGCGCCACCGTGATTGAAATGCCCAAGGGTGCCCGGCGGCTGTCGCGTGCCTTCCGGGTAGATGACCACCGGGATGCCGCGCTTGAGGCGGTCATCGCCCTGGCTGAGCACGGCTTTGAGCGCCGCTCGGCCTTTGCTGCGATCGATCTTGATCGGATTGAGCATCGCCAGCCCCCAACCAAAGAAAGGCAACCACAGCAGTTCCCGTTTCAACACCATCGCCTGCGGAGAGACCAGGATCTGCATATAAAACGTCTCCCAGCTGCTCTGGTGGTTGGACATCAGCACCACCGGCTGATCGGGAATGTTTTCATAGCCTTCGATATTGATGCGCACGCCGTTCAGGACGCCCAGCAGCCACATGGCGAAACGGGTCCACAGGTTGACGAAACGGTACCGCTTTTCAAACGACAGAAACGGGCAGATCAATACACAGAGAGTGCTGTGAACAATGCCGGTGAGATTATAAAGAATAAAAAAGAGGGCGCTGCGTACGCGGATGCCAGGAGTAATACGGACATCGCCGGCGGCTTGGTTCATGGAGCATCCTTGAGAAACTGATCGACGAACCCGGCGAGTGAGTCGTGCACCTCCACCGGGCCCAGGTCCGCGGGCAGGCCTTTTTCCAGGGTCCGCCGGCCTTTACCGGTGAGCACCAGAACCGGACGGCAGCCACGGGCTGCTCCTGCCTGAAGGTCTCTAAGACTATCACCGACCATGGGGCAATGGGTGACATCGCCATAATCGGCAACAATTTGGTCCACCAGGCCGGCCTTCGGTTTGCGGCACGGGCAATCGTCACCGGGCCCGTGGGGGCACACGTACAGGCCGTCCAGGTGGGCGCCGTGGGTGGCCAGGTGGCGATTCATTTTATCGTGGATCGCCGCCAGGACATCAAGGTCATAATAGCCCCGCGCCACCCCGGACTGGTTGGTGGCCACCACCACCTGGTAGCCGGCCCGATTGAGTCGGGCGACGGCCTCGGCGCTGCCAAGCAGCGGCAGCCATTCCGCCGGCGATTTAATATAGGCGTCGGAGTCTTCGTTGATGACGCCGTCCCGGTCGAGAATAATCAGGCGGTTTTCCATTCAAAAGCCTTTGCTGTGGTAACGGACCCGGAGCCGATCAGGCCATGGTGTCCACGATGCCTCCCTCCACGCGCAAGGCGGCGCCGGTGGTGGCGGAAGCCTGTGGCGAAGCCAGGTACACCACCATATTGGCGACTTCCTCCACGTCGGCCACCCTATGGATGATGGAGCTGGGGCGGTTTTCCTCGATAAAGCGCTCTTCCATTTCCGCGCCGCTCAGGCCGCGCTCCTCGGCCATCTCCTGAAGCATTTTACCGACCCCCTCGGAGCGGGTCGGGCCGGGCAGCACCGCGTTCACGGTGACGCGGGTGCCGGTGAGCACCTTGGCCAACCCCCGCGAGATCGACTGCACCGCTGTTTTGGTCATGCCGTAGTGCACCATTTCGGTGGGGATATTGAGCGCGGATTCACTGGAAAGAAACAGCACCCGGCCCCAATCCCGATCACGCATGCCCTGGGCGTAGTGCCGGGACAGGCGCACCGCGCTCATCACGTTGACCTGGAAAAAACTTTCCCAGTCGTGATCCTCGATTTCAAAAAAGGGCGTGGGTTTAAAAATCCCCACGTTGTTGACCAGAATGTCCGCCTCCGGGTGGGCGGCAATCAGCGCCTGGCAGCCTTCGGCGGTGCCCAGGTCGGCGGCGACCCCTTCGGCGTGGATGTCGGGGAAGGCCTTGGTCAGGCTGGCGAGCGCCTGATCCACCCGGTCACGTTCACGACCGGTGATCACCACATCGGCGCCGGCGGCGGCCAGCCCCCGGGCGATGCCAAAACCGATCCCCGCCGTGGAGCCGGAGATCACCGCTTTTTTTCCAGATAGGTCGATGCGCATGGAACGCTCCTTGTCAGTGTGATCCTTCCCTGGTGGTGTCTGTGGGGCCGGATCTCAAGGCAGGGGCGTGCCGGCACGCCGCCGCCAAGGCGGCGGCACCGGGCCGGCTTATTCCTGCAGCAGGCTGATGTCCGCCACGTTGAGGAACAGATCGCGCAAAAAGGTCAGCAACGCCAGACGGTTAGCGCGCACCGCCAGGTCTTCGGCCATCACCATCACCTGGTCGAAGAAGGCGTCCACCGGCTCGCGCAATTCGGCCAGCATGGCCAGGACCGACTGGTAGTCGCCCTGTTCCAAAAGGGGCTCGGAACGTTCGTAGGCATCCACCACCAGATCGGTGAGGGTCTGCTCGGCGGGCTCTTCCAGCAGGGCGCCGTCGATTTCCTCCGGTGGCGCCTGTTCCAGCTTGGCGAGAATGTTGGACACGCGCTTGTTGGCGGCGGCCAGCGCCTGGGCTTCGTCGCGCTGCTGGAAGGCGGCCACGGCGTTCACCCGGCGGTCGAAATCCAACGGCCTGCGGCAGGCGTCGTCGATGGCCAGCACCGACAGAATCACCGGCGTGGCGATGCCCTGCTCCTGGTACATGGCGCGGTAGCGGCCCTTGATAAAGTCGTAGGCGTCCTGAACGTGAGCCGGATCGATTTTGCCGCTCAGCGAGTCGGCCGCCTCCTGCAGCAACTGGTGTATATCCAGATCCAGCCGATTCTCGATAATGATGCGCAACACACCCAGGGTGGCACGGCGCAGCGCGTAGGGGTCCTTGGTGCCCGTGGGTTTCTGGCCAATGCCGAAAATGCCCACCAGGGTGTCGATCTTGTCGGCCAGGGACACCGCCATGCCGGTCTTGCTGCGCGGCAGGGCGTCGCCAGCGAAACGGGGCAGATACTGCTCGTACAGGGCCTCGGCGACGTCGTCCGGCTGGCCTTCGCGGCGTGCCAGGTAGTAGCCCATGATTCCCTGCATGGTGTCGAACTCGTACACCATTTCGCTGTTCAGATCGGCTTTGCTGAGCTCACCGGCCAGCTTGGCGAGGGCGCTGTCGCCACCAATCTGGTTGGCGATCACACTGGCCAGCCGGCCGATGCGCTGGCATTTGTCCGCCAGGGTGCCCAGTTTCTGCTGGAATACCACCTGGGCCAGGCCGTCGGCGTGCCGCGCCAACGGCTTTTTGCAGTCGTTGTCGTAGAAGAAGGCGGCGTCGGCGAGACGCGGGCGGATCACCTTCTCGTTTCCCGCGATCACCTGCCGCGGGTCGCGGGATTCGATGTTGCTGATGGTGATAAAGGTGGGCATCAGCTTGCCGTCGGCGTCGAGGACCGAAAAATATTTCTGATGCTCTTCCATGGCGCTGATCAGCGCCTCCTGGGGCACGCGCAGAAAATCCACGTCGAAACCGCCGGCCAGCGCCACCGGCCACTCCACCAGGGCGGTGACTTCGTCGAGCAGTTCCGGGTTGATCTGCGCGGTGCCGCCGGCCTGTTTGCCAGCGGCGATGGTCTGTTCCTCGATCAGTGCTTTACGGCGATCGAAATCGGCGATCACGTGGCCTTCTTGCTCCAGTCGCTGTGCGTACTCGCCGGCGTTGGCCAGTTCGATGGCGCCGGGCGCGTGAAAGCGGTGGCCGTAACTGGTGCGGCCGGTCGGCAGATCAAGCAATTCAAAAGGCACGGTCTGGTCGCCGAACAGCGCCACCAGCCAGTGGGCCGGGCGCACGAATTGAACGTGGCGGCGGCCCCAGCGCATGCGCTTGGGAATCGGCAGTTTCTGAATCGCCTGGGCCAGAAAATCGGCGACCAGATCGGCGGTCGGTTTGCCTTGTTCGGTGATTTTCGCCACCAGGCGTTCACCCTTGCCGGTGTCCTGGCGATCGAGCTGGTCGACGCTCAGGCCCAGCGAGGCGGCGAAGCCTTCGGCCGCTTTGGTGGGCTTGCCGTCCTGGTCAAAAGCCGCCTGCACCGCCGGGCCCTGGCGCTCCACGTCCCGGTCGGCTTGCTTTTCGTCCAGATCGCGCACCAGCACCGCCAGGCGGCGGGGGGTGGCGAAGCGCTCCACGGCGCCGTGGCGCAGGCCGGCTTCATCCAGCTGCCGCACGAATTCGTCGCTGAGTGCCGCGCTCAGCGCGGGCAGCGCCTTCGGGGGCAGCTCTTCGGTCCCCAGTTCGATCAGTAAATCTCGGGACATTATGGGTTCCCCCCCTTCTTGGTGTTCTTCTTCGCCTGCTTCTCATCCTGCTTGCGCAGTTCGGTCTCGACTTCCTCGCGCAGGGCGGCATCGGCCATCGGGAAGCCCATTCGCCGGCGTGTATTGAAATAGGCCTGAGCCACCGCGCGGGCCAGGGTGCGCACGCGCAGAATAAAGCGCTGCCGCTCGGTGACCGAGATCGCTTTGCGCGCATCCAGCAGGTTAAAGGTATGGGAGGCTTTGAGAACGTATTCATAGGCGGGCAATGCCAGCCCCGCTTCGATCAGCTTGCCGGATTCGCGCTCGAACAAATCGAATTGTTCAAACAGCGCGTCCACGTTGGCGTGCTCGAAATTGAACGTGGACATCTCGATTTCGTTTTGCAGGAACACATCGCCGTAGGTGACTTTGCCAAACGGGCCATCGGACCACACCAGGTCGTAGACCGAATCCACACCTTGCAGATACATGGCCAGGCGCTCCAGGCCATAGGTGATCTCGCCGGTCACCGGGTAGCAGTCGATGCCGCCGACCTGCTGGAAGTAGGTGAACTGGGTCACTTCCATGCCGTTGAGCCAGATTTCCCAACCCAGCCCCCAGGCGCCCAGGGTGGGTGATTCCCAGTTGTCCTCGACAAAGCGGATATCGTGGGTCAGCGGATCAAAGCCCAGCCGGCGCAGGGAGTTCAGATACAGCTCCTGAATGTTATCCGGCGATGGCTTCAACACCACCTGGAACTGGTAGTAGTGCTGCAAGCGGTTGGGGTTCTCGCCATAGCGGCCATCGGTGGGCCGGCGTGAAGGCTGCACATAGGCACTGTTCCAGTTCTCCGGGCCGATGGCGCGTAGAAAGGTGGAAGGGTGGAACGTGCCGGCCCCGACTTCCAGATCCAGGGGCTGCACCACCACGCAACCCTGCTCCGCCCAATATTGCTGCAAAGCCAGAATCAGGCCCTGGAAGGTTGTGACATCCGCTTGCGGTTGATCCGCCATGATTGTTCCCGTTGTTCCAAGCATTTGAGTGTTTCGAGGCGCGCCAACTGAACCGCGCGGCGTGCAAAATCGAGGGGCAAGTATAGCGTCACCCCGGGGCCGGTGATACCGTGAGCCCTTGATTCCACGGGCTGTTTTCAAGCCCGCCGTGCGATCCCCGCCGGCCGGCCGGGCGCCGCCTTTAACCTGGAGATGCCTGATGGAACGCTGCCCCTGGTGTGGCACCGATCCCCTCTACGTGGCCTATCACGATCAGGAGTGGGGGGTGCCCGAGCACGACGAACGTCGGTTGTTCGAGTTCTTGTTGCTGGAAGGGGCCCAGGCCGGGCTGAGCTGGATCACGGTATTGCGCAAACGGGAAAATTACCGGCAGGCGATGGACGGCTTCGACCCGGAAAAAATCGCCCGTTACGACGACGCCAGAATCGCGATGCTGCTCGGCAACGCCGGGCTGATCCGCAATCGCCTGAAAATGCGCGCGGCGGTGGACAACGCCCGCGCCTGGCTGACCCTGCGCGAAGCCGGGTCGAGCCTGGATCGCCTGCTTTGGGATTTCGTGGATGGCGAACCGCGGATCAATCAATTTCGTGACGTCGCCGAGGTGCCGGCGGTCACGCCCACCGCCGAGGCGATCAGCCGGGATTTGAAAAAGCGGGGCTTCCGCTTTGTCGGCCCGACCATCATGTATGCCTTTATGCAGGCCGCCGGCCTGGTCAATGACCATCTGGTGAGCTGTCATCGCCACGCCGCTCTGGTCCGCTGAGCAACGCTCTGCGCGCCCGGTCACATTTTTTTGCTCGCTTTTACGCTGAGTCACGGAAGCTGGTACGGCCTTTGCTCAGTAAGTCTCCATGAACGGAATGTCCAGAAACGGAAGCCTGGAACGGAGGCCCCACCAGTGAAACCGATACTGATTGTCAAAGCCGGCAGCACTTTCCCCAGCCTGAAGCAGCATTATGGTGATTTCGAGCAGTGGATCGCCCACGGTCTGGGCGATGGCATTCCGATCCAGGTGACGGACGCGCTGGCCGATTCGCCATTGCCGGAAATCGCCGATCTGGGCGGGGTAGTGATCAGTGGCTCGCACGCCATGGTCAGTGATGAACTGCCCTGGATGCGTCGTCTGGTGCGTTGGCTGGAACGGGCGATTGCGCCGGGCGAGACATTGCCGGTGCTGGGCATCTGCTTCGGCCATCAGTTGCTGGCGCGGCTGCTCGGCGGCGAAGTCGCGGACCACCCTCTGGGCATGGAGGTGGGCACGGTGGCCCTGCGCCTCACCGAGGCGGCCCGTGCCGATGCCCTGTTTTCGGGGCTTTGGCAGCAGCCCTGGGTGCAAATGATGCACCGGCAATCGGTGCTCAGCGCACCGCCCGGCGTGCAGGTGCTGGCCAGCACCGGCCATGACAGCTGCCAGGCGTTCCGCTATGGCAACTCGGTATGGGGGTGCCAGTTCCATCCGGAATTCAGTGCCGACGTGACACGCGCCTACGTTCAGGCGATGCGCGGTCACGGGCTCAGCGACCAGCAGGCCGACGACGCCCTGCCCCACGTTCGCGAGTGCCCCCAGGCCGCTGGGCTGCTGGGTGAGTTCGTGCGCTGCGTGGAGCCCGCCGCGGCCTGATTCTGGCCTGCCACGGTGCTGGTGGCGGGTCCATGGGGTAGCATTGCGCTCAACGCAACCAATGCGAACCGCCATGAGTGATCCCTATCGCCAGCAGCATCAGCGCCGGCTGTCCTACATGCCCTGGCTCTATGCGCGCCTGAAACCGCGCCATCGGCAATGGGCCCTGCCCTGGCAAGAGATGGTGCAGGCTGAATTGCAGCGCCTCGAAACGGTGCGCTTCGGCGCGCACTGTTTTGTCGCTCCGGAGGCGCACCTGTTCGCCGAACCGGGGCGTGGCATAGAAGTTGGCGCTCACACACATATCGCCGCCGAATGTGTTCTGCATGGCCCCATTCGACTGGGTGAAGGCGTCAGCCTGAACCATCATGTCACCCTGGAAGGGGGCGCCGCCGGCATCGACATCGGTGACGAGACCCGCATCGCCTCCTATTGCACCCTGTACGCCTTCGATCACGGCCTCGACGCCGCACGGCCGATCCGCGCGCAACCGGTTACCTCCAGGGGCATTCGTATCGGCCGGGACGTCTGGCTGGGTGCCCGGGTGGGCGTGGTCGATGGCGTACGGATTGGCGATCACGCCGTGGTGGGCATGGGTGCGGTGGTGACCCGGGATGTGCCACCCTGGACCATTGTCGCCGGCAATCCGGCGCGCCCGATCGGCCGGCGGCCGGGTGCGCCGCCAGTGACTCGGGACCCGGCCCCCGACGATTTCCCGTCAAGGAATAACCAAGCATGAGCGACCGCGTATTTTCCCTGCTGGCGAAACGCCGGTTCGGGCCGTTCTTTTTCACCCAGTTTCTGGGTGCCTTCAACGACAACGTGTTCCGCCAGGCGCTGATCTTGCTGATCGCCTCGGGGGTGGTGGCCAGTGTTGACGTGAACACCCTTAACAATCTGGCCCTGGCCATGTTCATTCTGCCGTTTTTTCTGTTTTCGGCGCTGGCCGGCCAGGTGGCGGACAAATACGAGAAAGCCTGGTTGTTGCGTAAGATCAAATTCGCGGAAATCATCATCATGGCCTGCGCCGGCGCCGCGTTCTTTTTCAACGCGGTGTACGCTCTGCTGGCGCTGCTGTTTCTGATGGGCTTGCAGTCCACGTTCTTCGGCCCAATCAAGTATTCGATCATTCCACAAAGCCTTTCCAGCAAGGAGCTGGTGTCCGGCAACGCCCTGGTGGAGATGGGCACCTTCCTGGCCATTCTGCTCGGCTCGATCTCCGGTGTTCTATTGAAAATGGACGCCGCCAGCCCGGCAATCATCGCCGGCGCGGTGGTGGGTCTGGCGGCGCTGGGCTACCTGTGCGCGCGGATGATTCCCTCGGCGCCGGCGGCGGACAGCACTCTCAAGCTGAACTGGAACCTGTGGGCGGAAACCTGGCGCATTGTCGGCCACGCCCGCCGCATCGAATCGGTGTGGATCTCGGTGCTGGGGATCTCCTGGTTCTGGTTTCTCGGCGCCGCCTACACCACTCAGCTAAAGGTTTACGTGGATGACTACCTGCTGGGTACCGACGGCTTGTACGCGCTGCTGCTGGGCACGTTTTCCGTGGGCATCGGATTGGGCTCGTTCTTGTGTGAAAAAATGTCCGGCCAACGGGTCGAGCTGGGTCTGGTGCCACTGGGTTCAATCGGCCTGAGTGCGTTTGGTATCGACTTGTTTTTTTCCTACGCGGGTCTGCCCCACGGCGTCACCATGGCGATCAGTAATTTTGTCGTCGAACCCGCCGGTGTGCGCGTGCTGATCGATCTGCTTGGCATCGGGGTGTTCGGCGGGTTCTACATCGTGCCCCTGTTCGCATTTATTCAGCAGCGGGCGGATCAGCGTTATCTGTCCAGAATCATCGCCGCCAACAATATTCTTAATTCGCTGTTCATGGTGGGCTCCGCGGTGGCCGGCATGCTGTTGGTGGGCGTGTTTGATCTTAGCGTGCCACAGTTTTTCCTGGTGCTGGCGGTGGCCAACGTGGCGGTGGCGATCTACATCTACACGGTGGTGCCGGAATTTTTGATTCGTCTGCTGATCTGGATGCTGACCAACACCCTGTACCGGGTGAAACGGGAAGGATTGGAAAACATTCCCGACCAGGGCGCCTGCCTGTTGGTGTGCAACCATGTCAGCTATGTGGATGCCCTGCTGATCGGCGGCTCGGTGCGGCGCCCGGCGCGTTTTGTCATGGCCAAGCCGATCTACGACCTGCCGCTGATGAATATTCTGTTCCGTACCGGGAAAACCATCCCCATCGACAGCAAGGAACGTAACCCCGAGGTCTATCAGGCCGCTTTCCGGCGCATTCGCGAAGAACTAAAGGACGGCCAGGTGGTGTGCCTGTTCCCGGAAGGCAAGCTGACCAGCGACGGCGAACTGGCGGAATTCAAAAGCGGCATGGAAAAAATTGTAAAGGAAACGCCGGTACCGGTAATTCCCATGGCGCTTTCCGGTCTATGGGGTAGTTTCTTCAGTCATAAGGGCGGCCCGGCGCTGAGCCGGCCGCCGAAGCGCTTCTGGTCGCGCATCAAACTCAGCGTTGGCACGGCGGTGGCGCCACAGGCGGTCAACCGTGAACAGATACGTCAGGCGGTGTTGTCATTACGCGAACGACCGTGAGCGCCGTCGAAGGCGTGCAACTAACAACGTGCAACGAACGAAAATGGAACAGGAGATTTCCGTGAAAAACCTTGCTTACGCTTCATTGATCGCGATTGGCGCGCTGGCCGCGGGTGCCACCGCGCACGCGGAAACCGCCGATAAGGATGTGTTCGGTTGGGTGGAAAAAGTGTCCATCGAGCCCTGGGGCGCGGAACTGAAAGCGAAGCTGGACACCGGCGCCTTGACCTCAAGCATGCACGCCACCGACATCAAGGTTTATGAAAAAGACGGCGAGGACTGGGTCAGCTTTACCGTTGATGTGGAAGATCAGCGCAGCGGTGAAAAAGTGAAAAAGCACTATAAAAAACCGCTCTATCGCGATCTCACCGTGCGTGGCGCCGGTGGCCGGGATGAACGCCCGGTGGTGCTGATGAAAGTGTGCGCGGGCGGCACTATCCATGAAGAGCAATTCAGCCTGCGGGACCGCGAAGAGATGATTTATCCGGTGCTGTTTGGGCGACGCACCATCCAGCATCTGGGTGTGGTGGACGTGACCCGGACCTTTATCAACGATCCTGAATGCACCAAGGATTCACCGGTACAGGTCTTTGATCCGGACGAGTCCGATGAAGACATTGGTGATTGATCAGAAATTACAAAGAAAAAATTTTCGCGGCGCCAAACGGCGCCGTGAAAGTGTTGCCAGGTTAATCACTTCACCTCGCTGAATACCTGCAGGATGTTGCCCAGCCGGGCGGTCAGTTTGTCGCCTGCGTGCAGCGGTCCGACCCCCGCCGGTGTGCCGGTAAAGATCAGGTCGCCGGGTTCCAGGGTAAAAACGTGGCTGATCCGCGCAATCAGATCAAAGGTGGGGAACAGCATCTGCCCGGTGTGGCCGTGCTGGCGCTGCTCGCCGTTGATCTCCAGTGAGACCTCGAGATTCTGACGCACGGAAACGCCGCGTGCGTCGATAAACCCGGACATCGGAGCACTGCCGTCGAACGCCTTGGCGCGTTCCCAGGGCTGGCCTTTTTCTTTCAGAACACTCTGCACATCACGCAAGGTCAGATCCAGACCAATGCCATAGGCCTTGATCGCGTAGCGGATGCGCTCCAGGTCGGTTTCCGCGCGCAGCCGCTCGCCGATCATCACCACCATTTCCACCTCATGGTGCACCTGCCCCTGGCCGGTGGGCAGCACCACGGCTTCGTGCAGGCTGCAAAAAGCGCTGGCGGGCTTGATAAACAGCAACGGCTCGCTGGGAATTTCACTGCCCATCTCACGAGCATGTTCCGCGTAATTGCGGCCAACGCACACCGCCTTACCCAGCGGCATATCCATGGGCGTGCCGTCGATCCAGCGGTGAAGGTATTCTGGGGTCATGGATGTTCCTGACTGAATTTCAGTGGAATAATTTTACGCTACACGCTACACGCTACACGCTACACGCTACACGCTACACGCT
>TARA_R110001606_G_scaffold255674_1_pt1 | contig 77358 bp, 70 predicted proteins | sample TARA_R110001606 | Tara Oceans TARA_R110001606 (sample SAMEA4398315) | marine metagenome | biome: Polar Biome; feature: [SRF] surface water layer (ENVO:00010504); material: water (ENVO:00002006), including particulate matter (ENVO:01000060) such as... | depth 5 m
GTGCACGTATGGAACACCGGTGCCGCATTCAGTCTTTTTGCGAATGGCGGAGGCTGGCAGCGCTATTTTTTAATCGGAATCGCGGTGGTGGTCTCGATTTTCCTGATCAAGCTGATTCTTGAAAATCGTCATAAAGGAGAAGCCTTCGCTTACAGTCTTATCCTCGGTGGCGCCATGGGCAACCTGATTGACCGAATATTTCGCGGCTACGTTGTGGATTCCTTTGATTTCTATTGGCGGGACTGGCACTGGCCGGCCTTTAATCTGGCTGATATTGCTATTGTCACCGGTGCCTTGCTTTTCGTTTCCGGCAGTTTGTTGGGCGAAAAAACAAACACCAATACAAACCCAGATAGGCAAGGCTGACGTTACAGCTATGAACGCCATTGGGAAGAATGTGCGGTTCGCTAAGCGTGGGCTTCTTATCGTGTTTTGCTCAGACCCGGCAAGCGGGTCATCCTGTAGATAGTCCATCGCAAGTTCATTTGCCAGGTCTAAAACCTTGAAGGCAAGCGATCGGAGAATGCGGAGGCCTTCCGTATCGCGCAGCGGCTAGATGAGTTCTTGGAGAATGAATTCAACCTCCCCTCCCCCCTACAACTTCCTGACGACACAAAACCGCTTGAACGAAAATAGTGAATTAAAGCCTGATACCGGTTCTACATGATAGGAATATCATTCATCGGTTAGAAAAATAGCAGCAGGAAGCGAGAGAGCGTCGCTAATCTGGTAGATTTTGAGCAGAGTAATGTTCTTTTCGCCACGCTCAATGTGACCCATATAGCTGCGGTCCAAGCCTGCTAAACTTGCAAGCTCCTCTTGGGATAGGCCTTTCTGCTTTCGCATTGCTCTAACCTTTGCGCCAAATGCCTGAAGACGAGCATTGCTCATGGAAGTCTCACCTAAAAGTGAGAACTATCATTTTTTGATGCCTGAGCATCCACGGACTATAATACCCATTTTCCGTTTGGGTGGAGAATGTCTCACCTGCAAAGAAATGCGCCATGCCCATGTGGTAGCGGGGTTAAATACAAAAAGTGCTGCTTGCCAAGGCAGGAAGCAGAGCTGCACGCCACGAACCAAGGGCAGGTATATGCGTTATTGAACCAGATTATTCCAGACACAATTGGCTCGCCCGACGAAAACAGCAAGGAGTTCCAGCGACTTGAGGAGTGGGCTAATCGCTATTTATCAGGGATTGATCGCCGGCACCCTCTATTTGAGCCTCTGTCCGATCATTTGTGCACACACAGTGAAATCATTGCAATCGCCAAACAACAGAAGATCCATAGTTATTTGTCCGTGGCCGAACCTCTATATATTGCATGGCTAAATTCTTGACCATCACTACCACATGGTTGTTACGGGTGATTTATCTATTTAAATTGAGGTTACACCCAATGTGTGAGGTGCTTATGAAATTGAAAGTGCAGAAAATTAGTAATGGCGCAGGACTTCGAGTCCCTAAAACTGTCTTGCAGCATCTTGGTCTTGATGTGGGAAGTATCGTTGATATGGAACTGACTGATGAGCAGTTGATCATTCGCCCAAAGCCCATGCCGACCTTGGAAGAGATGTTGGCAGCTTGTACACCAGAGAATACCGCACTGAGCGAGGAAGACCGCGAGTGGCTTAGCGATGGTCCGGTCGGTAAAGAGATTTTGTGATCCCCTGCCCGGCGCCACCAATAATGTAACAGGGATGCAGCGGTTGCGTCGCGCACAGTTGACACGGCATTCGTGCTACCCGATTGATTATCATAATAAAATACACCACTTGGTGTGCATACATGTCAAATAGGGTAAATCAGGCAATCAACGAATACTCCGAAGACCCTCATCGTTTTCCTCCCGGTCCGGTGTTTTTTTTCCTGGCACCGTGAATCCCTCCTGCTCGCCGACTACACTGTGCACCCGATCGAGACCGCTTCACCAGCCACACTGACCCAGGTGCCCGATGCCCGAGCAAACCCACATCGACACGCCGGAGGGCCGCCTGTTCGCGGCGCGCTGGTCCGCCAACCGCGCGGCGCGGTCAGATCACGCACCGATCGTCCTGTTCCATGATTCCCTGGGCTGCCTGGCGTTGTGGCGGGAATTTCCAGAGGCGCTGTGCCAAGCCACCGGCCGCGACGTGATCGCCTATGACCGGCTCGGGTTTGGCCGTTCGGACCCCTACCCCGGCCGGCTGCCACGGGATTTCGTTGAGAAGGAGGCGTACACCGGCTTCGCGGCGCTTTGTCGGGCATTCGAGTTGACCGGCGGTTTCGTGGCTTTGGGGCACAGTGTCGGCGGTGGCATGGCGGTGGTCTGCGCGGCCACCGCCGGGCTCCGCTGCGAAGCGTTGATCACGGAATCGGCACAGGCCTTCGTGGAGCCGCTGACCCTGGCCGGAATCCGCGACGCCAAGCAGAGTTTCGCGGCGCCCGGCCAGCTTGACCGGCTGCGAAAACACCATGGCGACAAGGCCCGCTGGGTGCTGGACGCCTGGACCGAAACCTGGCTTGACCCGGGCTTCGCGGATTGGTCGTTGGACCCGTGGCTGCCCGAAATCCGCTGCCCGTTGCTGGCCCTGCATGGCGAGCGGGATGAATTCGGCTCGCCGGCCCATCCGCGGCGCCTCGCCGGGCTGGCTGGCGGCGCTGCCACGGTGGCGTTGTTAGCGGGTGTCGGGCATGTACCACACCGCCAGACGCCGGCGGCGGTGCTGGCCCGGGTGGCCGACTTCCTGGGCGAGCCGCCCTCGTCTGGCCAATAAAAGGGAAAGCCGGTGCGTATTCTTGCCCTGAGTGATTTGCACAACGAACTGCTGCGCGATCAGCCGGTACCGCCAAGCCTGCCCCAGGTGGATTGCGATGTGATCGTGCTGGCCGGCGACATCGACACCGGCGCGCGCGGCGTGCGCTGGGCGGCGGATCAGGCGCGGCAACTGGGTAAACCGATTCTCTATGTGGCGGGCAACCACGAACATTATGGCCAGGACATCGGTGCCAACCTGCGTGCCCTGCGACATTGCGCCCGCGGCACCGGCGTGACCGTGCTGGAGAACGAGCGTCTGGATCTGCACGGCGTGCGCTTTCTCGGTTGCACGTTGTGGACCGACTACCGCGCCGGCACCGCCGGCGATGTCGCTGAGAGCATGGCGGTGGCTGGGGCGAGGTTGCCGGATCACCGTTTAATCCGCTCGGCGGGTGCTGCTTATACGCCGGAGCAGGCGTTACGGCGCCACCGCGCTTCGGTGAGCTGGCTTGGCCAGGAGCTGGCGAGCCCCTTTGACGGGCCGACCGTGGTGATCAGCCACCACGGGCCGTCCCGGCATTGCGCGCATCCGCGTTTTTCCCCCGGCCCGCTGGACGGCGCCTTTTTTTCCCTGCTCGACGATCTGGTGAGCCAGGCGGACCTGTGGATTTATGGGCATACCCATATCTCCGTGGACACCACCGTGGGCGAGTGCCGGCTGGTCTCCAATCAGCGCGGTTACCAGGGCGAGGACGCCCTCTTCGATGAACGGCGGGTTATCGTTCTATAACGATCCGCATCAGGCGTCCGCGGTGATCGCGACGATGGCCCCGGTCAGGGCGCTGAGCTGCTCCGGCTCGATAATGAACGGCGGCATGATGTACACCAACCGGCCGAAGGGCCGGATCCAGACACCCTGCTCCACCAGTTCTCTTTGCACTTCGCCCACGTCACAGGGCTGTTTCAGTTCCACCACGCCGATCGCACCGAGCACCCGCACGTCGGCGACCCGCGATGATTCACGGCACGGCGCCAGTTCCCGTTCCAATTGCGCTTGAATGGCCGCCACCCTGCTCTGCCACGGGCTGTCCAGCAGCAGGTCAATGCTGGCGTTGGCCACCGCGCAGGCCAGCGGGTTGCCCATGAACGTGGGGCCGTGCATCAGCACCCCGGCCTCGCCCTCGCAGATACCGGCGGCCACCCGGTCGGTGCACAGGGTGGCGGCCAGGGTCATGTAGCCGCCGGTGATCGCCTTGCCCAAACACAGAATGTCCGGGCAGACCCCGGCGTGTTCCAGGGCGAACAGCTTGCCGGAGCGGCCGAAGCCGGTGGCGATCTCATCGAAGATCAGCAGCACGCCATGTTGGTCGCACAGGCGGCGGGCGCCGCGCAGGTACTCCGGGTGATACAGCCGCATGCCGCCGGCGCCCTGCACCACCGGCTCCAGGATCACCGCCGCCACTTCATCGCCGTGGCCCTCCAGCAGTTCGCGCAGCGAGTCCAGATCACGCTCGTCCCAGTCTTCGTGGAAACCGGTGCGCGGCGCCTCGGCGAACAGGTGCGCCGGCAGCACCCTGCTGAACAGATGATGCATGCCGTTGACCGGATCGCAGGTCGCCATCGCCCCGAAGGTATCGCCGTGATACCCGTTGCGCAGCGCCACCAGCCGGTGCTTTTCCGGTTTGCCCTGGCTGAGCCAGAACTGCAGCGCCATCTTGATCGCCACCTCCACGGACACCGAGCCACTGTCGGCGAGAAACACTTTTTGCAAAGGTTCCGGTGTCAGCCGCACCAGGCGCTTGCCAAGCTCCACCGCCGGCTCGTGGGTGAGCCCACCGAACATCACATGGGCCATGCGCTGCAGCTGATCGGCGGCGGCCTGGTTCAGGCGCGGGTGGTTGTAACCGTGAATCGCCGCCCACCAGGACGACATGCCATCGATCAGCCGGCGGCCATTTTCCAACTCGATGTAGACGCCGTCGGCGCGCGCCACCGGGTAGGTCGGCAATGGCCGGGAGGTGGAGGTATAGGGGTGCCAGAGGTGGTCGCGATCAAACGCGAGATCAATGGGGGGCATAACGAAACCGCCGCGTCACAAAGTGGAGGGCTACCTTGCCAACTCCGCGGGCGCGACTCAAGCAGCGGTTGCGATTACAGGCGCAGACCGAGCCGCGCCATCACTCCGTACACATCGCCCTGCCCCTTGGTGCCGGCGATGTCCAGATTGAGCCGCTTCAGCGGCGTAAAGCCCAGCCCCAGCGAGGCGGTGGAGCCCAGATCACCAATCAGGTCGTGGCGGTAGCCCACGTTGATGCGCGGATGATTGCGCTGCGGAGCGAAACTCATGCCAGCGGTGGCGTACCGCTGATCGGGCACCGCCTGATAACCCTCGCGAGCGTTCCAGGTCAGGTTGAGGCGCGCGGTGGACCAGCCGCAATCCAACGACGTGGCGACGCTGGCCTGGGTCTGATTTTCATAAAGAGCCTGGGTCACCTCCTCGCCGCCACGGGGAAACAGGTTGGCCACTTTCAGGGCCATGTCCAGATCGCCAAAGGATTTAGCCAGGCCCGCCTTGAAATTAAACCCCTGGCGTTCACTGAGAACATTGGTGCCAGTGGCGGACAAGGGCCGGTAATAAGCGGTGCTGGTGATGTCGTAGTTGTACAGATCGACCCGCTCGGCCTTAAGCGAGGCATCCAGGTGATACGCTCCGGCGCCCTTACCAAACGCCCGCGCCAGGGTCAGCCCGGCTTCGGACACGGTCCTGCCGTCGCCGAGCATATTGGCGCCCGGCTCCGCCGAATCAGGATCAGCGAACGGATTATCGCCCCACAGGCGCTCTTCGTCGCTGTCGCCGTTGAAGGCGGTGGCGACCGTGGTGTGATTGCTGATCTCCAGAGCCAGGGCCACCGGATTGACCGGCAGATCAATGCTCACGCCGGCGCCCACTTCCATCTGCATGGATTGGCGGTCAATGCGCTGCATGACCACGGTGGGACGGGCCGAACGGGGGTCGGTCGACTCGGTCACCATGGCCAGATTGTCGTAAAAGGTTTCTCGCTCATCCTTGGCCTGGGCGCTGAGATTGAACGCAAAGCCACTGTTGTCGCTCAGGCTCTGGCTGACCGCCGGCACCACCGGTGCATCACAATAGACGTCCGAAGCCGGGTCCAGCGGATCCGAGGCGAGCGGTGGTGCCGCGCGCGCGGCGGCGCCGCACAGCGATAACGCCAGCATCACAAGCCAGACAGAGCCGGTAAAACGCATCCCGTGAATCCCCAAACCATTTTACAAATGAAAACCGCCGGGTGAGCAGCAGTGCCAGGTACTATGGGGCATTCAGGCCGATGCAAAAACCCCTCAAAGGTAAAAACAGGGGGCGATTTTACAAAATCCGGACGCGTCCGACCCTGCGGTCAGCGAACCCGCGGGTGTTGAATTTTCAGTGGTTGCCTCGAGGCCCGGCTTCGCTTTCCAGGCCGAAGCGGGCGCGGATCATTTCGCCCATCGCTCGTGCGGGGGCGCCGCTGGCTTCGCCGCGCCGCCAAGCGAGCATGCAGCGGCGGCGCGGCGTCGGCGAGACAATCGGCACCGCGATCAGATCACGGTACTGTTCGACCGCATCCAGGGTCAGCGCCGGCAGCACCGTGTAGCCCAGCCCACGCCGCACCAGGTCGAGCTGCACACGCAGGGAGTCCACTTCTATGTCGACGCTCAGCGTCAGACTTTCGCGGAACGCATAATGCTCCAGCAGGGCCCGCAAGCCGTGGCGTCGGTCTGGCAGAATCAGCGCCAAACGGGTCAATTCCGCCAGGGCCACGGCGCCACGCACCGCCTCCGGGCGATCCCGGGTGCAGATCAGGTGCAGGTCCTCCCAGCCCAGCGGCTCCACCGCCAGGCTGTTGCTGATGGCGCTGCCGTAAAGGATCGCCAGATCCAGGCCGCCATTGAGCAGACGCTCACTGAGGTCGCCGCTGAGCGCCTCGAACAGCCGCAGATGGACCAGCGGGTAACGCTGTCGATACGCCTCCACCAGCGCCCCGGTGACCCGCACGCCAAGACTGGGTGGCAAGCCGAAACTCAGCGAGCCCGATACCTGGGCGGTGCGCGTGGCCAGCGATTGCTCCAGCGCGGCGGCCTGATCGAGCAGCAGCTGGGCTCGCTCGCGCACCAGCCGGCCGGCGTCGGTGAGTTGCACGCCCCGGCCGGTGCGGTGGAACAGCGGCGTGCCCAGATCCTGCTCCAGTTGTTTGATCTGCCGGCTTAGCGAAGGCTGGGAGAGATCCAGCTGGCGGGCCGCCCCGACCAGGCTGCCCAGCTCCGCCACCCGCAGAAAAATTCTCAGTTGTTTAAGATCCATAGGGGCCAGATATACGAAATATGGATATCTGATAGTCTCCGGTTCCGCTTGGCGAATAGCAATATCTGCCCCATTCTGCTTTTTTTCGCGGCATAGAGCCTGGAGCTCCCATGAATACCCGGCATTGGTTGCGGTCCGGCCTGGCACTGGTGGCAGTGGCCACCTTCGCCATGGCGTTCAAGGGCATTTTCGCCCGTCTGATTTACCAGCAGCAGGTGTCGGTGAACGCTTTGCTGATCTGGCGTTTCGCGCTGGCGGTGCCGCTGTTCTGGGCCGGGGCCGCCTGGATCAATCGGGGCAAGCCCAAGCCACCGCTGAGCCCTCGCCAGTGGATGCTGTGTGGCTTTACCGGAATCCTGTTTTTTGTCAGCGCCTGGTGCGATTTCCACGCCATCGACCAGCTTGGCGCCAGCCTGTCGCGCCTGGTGCTGTACCTGTTTCCGGCAATGGTGATGGTGTTGGAAGCCATGGAGCAGCGCCGCCTGCCCGGTTGGCGGCGGCTACTGGTGTTCGCCGGCGCCTGGCTGGGCACCGCGCTGTTGTTGCTGCCCGGCTGGCACGGCGGCGCGGTCGGGGCCGCCGGGTTGGCGTTCGGCTTCGGCGCCGCCGCCTGCTACGCGGTGTTCTGGCGCACCAGCCAGAGCCTCACCCGGCCACTGGGGTCGGTGCGCTTCAATCAGCTTTCCAACAGCGTGACGCTGATCGCCATGCTGGTGTTTTTATTGCCCGCCCTGCCCGCCTCTGAATTGCGAATCAGTCCGGAAGCGCTCGGCTGGATGCTGTTGATGGTGGTGTTTTCCACGGTCGTGCCGTTCTTCTTGCTGTTCGAGGGGCTCAGCCGGGCCAACGCGGCCGAGGCCGGCATGTTGTCCATGTTCGGGCCGGTGGTCACGGTGGTGATGGCGCTGGTGGTGTTCCCGGACGAGCGACTTTCGCCGCTGCAGTGGTTGGGCATGGTGGTGGTACTGGTAAGCGTGGGCTCGCTGAAACTGGTAAAGGGCAAAACCTGACGAAGAAGGGCCGGCGGCCGCCGGCCCATCCGGTGCGCGGATTATTTGCTCAGGTAGCGCATCGCCCGCTCCAGGCCCTCCAGGGTCAGCGGGTACATCTTGTCTTCGCTGAGCTGTTTGATCCATTGCGTGGAAGTGGTCATCTGCCAGGCGCGCTCCGGCTCCGGGTTGATCCACACCACTTTCTCGAAGGTCTCCTTGATGCGCTGGAACCACACCGCGCCGGGCTCTTCGTTCCAGTGCTCCACCGAGCCACCCACGGAATTCACTTCGTAAGGGCTCATCGCCGCGTCGCCGATAAAGATCACCTTGTAATCGCTGCCGTACTTATGCAGCACGTCCCACATGGCGGTCTTTTCGTCCCAGCGGCGGCGGTTGTCTTTCCACACGTATTCGTAAATGAAGTTGTGGAAGTAGAAGTACTCCAGGTGCTTGAACTCCAGTCGGGCGGCGGAGAACAGCTCTTCGCAGAGCTTGATGTAGGGGTCCATGGAACCGCCCACATCGAGAAACAACAGCACCTTGACGCGGTTTTCCCGCTGCGCGCGCATTTTGATGTCGAGCAAGCCGGCATTGCGGGCGGTGGAGCGGATGGTGTCGTCCATGTCCAGCTCGTCTTCGCGGCCGGTGCGGGCAAACTTGCGCAGCCGGCGCAGGGCCAGCTTGATGTTGCGAATGCCCAACTCCACGGAGTCGTCCAGGTTCCGGAACTCACGCTTCTGCCAGACCTTCACCGCGCGCTTGTTGCGCGATTCCCCGGCCATGCGGATGCCTTCCGGGTTTTCGCCGCCGGCGCCGAACGGGCTGGTGCCGCCGGTGCCGATCCACTTGTTGCCGCCCTGGTGGCGTTTTTCCTGCTCTTCCAGGCGTTTCTTCAATTCTTCGAGGATCTTTTCCAGGCTGCCCAGCCCCTGCAGCTTGTCCCGTTCCTCGGAGCTCAGCGTCTTCTCAATCTGCTGGCGCAGCCATTCATCGGGGATCGCCTGGCTGAGCCATTCCGGCTCGATGCTTTCCAGACCGTCGAAATAGTGCGCGAAGGCGCGGTCGAAGCGGTCGTAGTATTTTTCATCCTTGACCATCACCGCCCGGGAGAGCATGTAGAAATCCTCCACCGAGCCGAAGGCGACATGGTGCTTAAGGGCATCGCACAGGTCGAGCAGTTCGCGCATGCTCACCGGCACCCGGTGCGCGCGGAGGTCCTCGAAAAAACCGATCAGCATAGCTAACCTCTAGTCGCGATCCGTTGACGCGCCCGGCACGGCTGGCCGGGCGATATGCCGCGTATCAGCGTTCCCGGCGGCTCATGAACGCCAGCCGCTCAAGCAACTGCACATCCGCTTCGTTCTTCACCAGCGCCCCATAAAGCGGCGGCACCGCGGTCTTGGTGTCGCGGTTGCGCAGCACGTCTTCGGGGATGTCGTCGGCCATCAGCAGCTTGAGCCAGTCGATCAATTCGCTGGTGGAGGGCTTTTTCTTCATGCCCGGCACCTTGCGCAGGTCGAAGAAAATCTCCAGCGCCTCGGTGACCAGCTCTTTCTTAATCTCCGGGAAATGCACGTCCACGATTTCCATCATGGTTTTGGCGTCCGGGAAGCTGATGTAGTGGAAAAAGCAGCGGCGCAGGAAAGCGTCGGGCAGCTCTTTCTCGTTGTTGGAGGTGATGATCACGATCGGTCGCTTCTCGGCGCGTACCATCTGCCCGGTTTCGTAGACAAAGAACTCCATGCGATCCAACTCCTGGAGCAGATCGTTGGGGAATTCGATGTCGGCTTTATCGATCTCGTCGATCAGCAGCACTACCTGCTCGTCGGCGGCGAACGCCTCCCAGAGCTTACCTTTCTTGATGTAGTTGGCGACGTCCTCGACACCCTCGGCGCCCAACTGAGAGTCACGCAGACGGGAGACCGCGTCGTACTCATACAGGCCCTGCTGTGCCTTGGTGGTGGACTTGATGTGCCAGGACAGCAGGGGCTTGCCCAGCGCCTCGGCGACCTGCTCGGCAAGCAGGGTTTTGCCGGTGCCCGGCTCGCCCTTGATCAGAAGCGGCCGCTGCAGGGCAATGGCCGCGTTCACGGCCATCTTCAGATCTTCGGTGGCGACGTACTTCTCGGTGCCCTGAAACTGCATGCGAGTTTCTCCACATCATCGATAAATAATGCTGCGCACTCTAGCAACCCGCCGCCGGCCCGCAAAGGGCCAGAATCGCCATGGAGCGGTTGGATTGCGTCAGGCGGGGCGCCGCTGTGCCATAATCCCCGCCCATGAATCTGCTGCTGCTGCACCCCGAACAACATCTGCAACAGGACCGCTGGCGGCTGACGCCCCGGCAGGCGCGCCATGTGCTGGGCGTTCTGAAACTGGTCGAAGGCGATCACTGCCGCGCCGGCCTGCTCGATCAGGGCATCGGAATGGCAAGGATTTTTTCCATAGAAAACAACGACGTGTATGTTTCCTTTAAAGTAGAGTCTCAGCCCGTGGCCGCGCTGCCGCTGACCCTGCTGCTGGCGTTGCCCCGGCCGAAAATGCTGAAACGGATTCTGATCGACGCCGCCAGCCTGGGCATCAAGCGCATCGCGTTATTGAACAGTTGGAAGGTGGACAAAAGCTATTGGCGCACGCCCAACCTGAAAGGCGAACTGTTGAAGGAAAAACTGCTGCTCGGGCTGGAACAGGCCGGCGACCCGGTGCTGCCAACGCTGACCCTCGAGCCGCGCTTCCGGCCGTTCGTGGAAGACCGCCTGGACGACTGGGCCGGCCCCGGCGAACGCCTGCTCGCCCACCCCGGCGATTACCCGGAACTGCCGCGCGGGCTGGCCGGGCCGGTGACCCTGGCGATCGGCCCCGAGGGCGGCTGGACACCGTATGAAATCGAATTACTGCAAGCGCACGGCTTCCAGTGTCACCGCTTCGGCAGCCGCATTCTGCGCGTCGAGACCGCCCTGCCCGCCCTGGTCGGTGGCGTGATGCGGTTGCCCTAGGCGGCCATTGGGCGCCGATACAGGATGAAGGATACAGGATGCAGCGCGAATGGAGCCCTCTCACGGTGACAGGCCGTGCCCGCGTTTCCGTTCAGGAAGACCCTTGATTCAGGGTACAGGCGCGGGCAAATCCGTTCAGTCCGGCACGGCCGACCTCGCGTTGTATCCTGCATCCTTCATCCTGTATCGCGGCCATCAGGCCGCCGCTTAGCGCCGATAAGGGTTACGGCGTGGCTTGCGTGGCGGGCGGGTGCCGCGCTGGTGACGCAGGCGGGCGCGGCCATACAGACCGGTGTATTTCTTGCCCTTGAGGTCGACCTGCTCGGTGAGTGGTTTGATCTCTTCGGCGGTCAGTTCCTGCCAGCGCCCCTGGCGGAGTTGGGAGGGCAACGTCAGTTCGCCGAAACGGATGCGGATCAGGCGTGCCACTTCCAGATCCTGGGACTGGAACAAACGCCGCACTTCCCGGTATTTGCCGCCGGTCAGGCTGACCTTGTACCAGTGGTTGGCGCCCTCTTCGGCGCCGCCGGCGTCCTCAATGGCATCAAACTGGGAGGTGCCGTCTTCCAACAGCACGCCCTCGAGCATCGCCTGGCGTTTCTGCTCGGTGAGTTCACCGCGCACCCGTACCGCGTATTCACGGACAAAGCCGTTGGAGGGGTGCATCAGGCGGTGCGCCAGCTCGCCATCGGTGGTGAACAACATCAAGCCGGTGGTGTTGATGTCCAGCCGGCCCACCTGCACCCACCGCATGCCCTGCAATCGGGGCAGGTTGTCGAACACCGTGGGACGCCCCTCCGGGTCGTTGCGCGAACACACCTCCCCCGCGGGTTTGTGGTACATGATCACGCGCCGAACTATGTCTTCTTCCGCCTTCACTCGAATGATCCTGCCGTCCACTCTCACTGTATCGTCAGGCTCCACCCGGTCGCCCAGGGTCGCCACCTTGCCGTTCACTGAAACGCGCCCATCGGCAATCCATTTCTCCAGCTCACGGCGTGATCCCAACCCGGTACGGGCCAGGACTTTCTGTAATTTCTCACTCATGGGGCGATGACTCGTCCTCGTTGGGCGCCTGGGGCGCCTGCTGGTGCGCTTGGGCAGAGGCGGCATCGCCCCCGTCGCTGTCTTCGCCTTGCCCGGCCACCGCTTTACGGCGGAACTCCGCCTCGAACCCGGAGTTCACCAGGTCGACCTTATCGATGCTCATCAGCGTCGATTCATCGATCTCCGGCTCGTCGTCGTAGGCCGCGAACGGCGTTGGCCCGCTTGCCGGGGCATCGCCTTCTTCGCCGCTAGCGGGCTCGCGCTGCTCGGGCACATCGCTAAGCTCCAGCTCTTCGTTGAATTTATCCAGATCCTTGATCTCCGAGAGCGGCGGCAACGCCTCCAGATTCTTGAGATCAAAGTAATCAAGAAACTGCCGGGTGGTGGCGAACATCGCCGGCCGGCCGGGCACATCGCGGTGGCCGACCACCCGCACCCAACCCCGCTCAAGCAGGCTCTTGATAATGTGCGAGCTCACCGACACCCCACGAATCTCCTCGATCTCGCCTCGGGTAATCGGCTGGCGGTAGGCCACCAGCGCCAGCGTCTCGAGGATCGCCCGGCTGTAGCGCGGCGGTTTCTCCTGCCACAGCCGGCTGACCCAGGGGCCCAGCTCGGTGCGCACCTGGAACCGGAATCCGGAAGCCACTTCGCGCAGTTCGATGCCGCGCTCCTGATAATCAACGGCGATCTCTTCCATGAGCCTGGACAGCTGATCCCGGGCCGGGCGCTCCTGCTCGTCGAACAACTGCAGCAGGGCATCCCGGTCCAGGGGGCCGTCGGCGGCGAAAATCGCGGCCTCGACGATGCGTTTGATCTGTTCTGGCTCCACGGCGTCAGCTTCCCTCCGGGTCGTCGTTGGCCGGTTCATCGTCAAGCTCCAGGGCGGCGAGCGTCTCCGCTTCCTCGAACACCAGCGTCTTCGCCTTCACATGGATCGGTGAAAAGGTGTCGCTTTGAATCAGCTCGATCAGCGACCCCTTGACCAGTTCCAGCAGCGCCAGGAACGTCACCACCACCCCCAGGCGCCCCTCACCGGCGTCGAACAGCTCGACGAACGGGACAAACTCGCGGCCCTTCAGGCGATCCAGCACGATCGACATGCGTTCCCGGGTGGACAGCTTTTCCCGCGACACCTGATGGCTCTCGAACATGTCGGCCCGGAACAGCACTTCCTTGAGCGCCAGTAACAGCTCGCGCATGTCCACGTCGGGCTGCGCTTTTTCACGCACGAAATCCGGGCGCCGGGCGGCGGCGATCTGAAAATCCCGTTCCTGGCGCGGCAGGCTGTCGATGTCTTCGGCGGCCTGCTTGAAACGTTCGTACTCCTGCAGACGGCGAATCAACTCGGCGCGCGGATCGTCGCCTTCGTCTTCGTCCTCATGGGACGGCCGCGGCAACAGACTGCGCGACTTGATCTCGCCCAGCATCGCCGCCATCACCAGATACTCGGCGGCCAGTTCCAGGTTAAGCGCTTTCATCAGCTCAACGTACTTCATGTACTGGCTGGTGATCTGCGCCACCGGAATATCCAGAATGTCCAGATTCTGGCGTTTGATCAGGTACAGCAGCAGATCCAGCGGTCCCTCGAACGCTTCCAGAAACACTTCCAGAGCATCCGGCGGGATATACAGATCATCCGGCAGCTTGGTAATCGCCTGCCCGTACACCAACCCAAACGGCATTTCCGCCTGGTGCGGGCCCGGTGGCGCCAACGGATTGGCGCTGCCTCCCGGAGCCGGTTGATCCACCACTTCATTCATACACGCTGACCGTCCTGTCGGTTCGCGGGCGGGCCGGGCCCGCTAGCGGTATTGAAGCCCCATCGCTGAGCGCACTTCTTCCAAGGTGGCGCGGGCCGCCTCGCGGGCCTCTTCGCAGCCCTCGGAAACAATCGTGCGCACCAGGTCCGGGTTACGCAAATGCTCTTCCGCGCGGCGCCGGATCGGCTCCAGTTCCTCCTGGATCGACTCGATCACCGGCTTTTTGCAATCCAGACAGCCGATGCCCGCGCTGGTGCAGCCCTCGCGCACCCACTGCTGGGTGGCCGCATCGGAGTACACCTGGTGGAATTGCCACACCGGACAGCGATCCGGATTACCCGGATCACTGCGGCGCACCCGCGCCGGGTCGGTGGGCATGCGCCGCACCTTGGCGTCCACGTCCGCCGGTTCCTCGCGCAAACTGATGCCATTGCCATAGGACTTGGACATTTTCTGACCATCCAGGCCGGGCATTTTCGAGGCCGGTGTCAGCAGGGCCTGCGGCTCGGGCAAAATCACTTTGCCACCGCCTTCCAGATCGCCACTCAGGCGCTCTTTATCGCCGAGGGTGATATTTTGCTGGCTCTGCACCAGGGCGCGGGCGGTTTCCAGCGCCGACTCGTCGCCCTGTTCCTGATACTTGCGGCGATTGTCCAGGTAGACCCGCGCCTGTTTCTTGCCCATCTTCTTGATCGCCGCTTCCACCGCTTCCTCGAAGCCCGGTTCGCGGCCATAGAGATGGTTAAAGCGGCGCGCCACCTCACGGGTCAATTCCACGTGCGCCACCTGATCGGCGCCCACCGGCACCTGGCCGGCGCGATAGATCAGGATGTCCGCGGACTGCAGCAGCGGGTACCCCAGGAACCCGTAGGTGCCCAGATCCCGTTCCTTGAGCTTTTCCTGCTGGTCTTTGTAGGTCGGCACCCGCTCCAGCCAGGACAACGGTGTCATCATCGACAACAGCAAATGCAGTTCGGCGTGCTCGGGCACCTGGCTTTGGATAAACAGCGTCGCGGAGCCAGGGTTAACGCCGGCGGCCAGCCAGTCGATCACCAGGTCCCAGACATGCCCTTCAATGCGGCTCGGATCTTCGTATTCCGTGGTCAGCCCGTGCCAATCGGCGACAAAAAAGAAACACTCGTACTCGTGTTGCAAACGCACCCAGTTCTTGAGCACGCCATGGTAGTGACCCAGGTGCAAACGGCCGGTGGCGCGCATGCCTGATACCACTCGCTGAGAGGGAACCACGGAACTCAAACCCGACTCCTGTCGTAATAGCGGGAAAGCGGCGATTATAAAGGGAAGAGGCGGGGTAAAGACAGGGCTGGCATGGTGCCAGCCCCGGATTTGATCAGAAAATGGCGTCCAGCGGGCCGGCGCCTTCACGCACCACTTCGGGGCCCTCGCCATCAGCCAGCGAGATCACCGTGGTTTCGGTGATGCCGCAGAAGCCCCCATCAATCACCAGATCCACCTGATCGCGCAGGAAATCACGCACGTCCTGCGGATCGGAAAGCGGAAACTCATCGCCGGGCAGGTGCGCGGTGGAGGTCATGATCGGCCCGCCGTGCTCGGCCAGCAACGCCATGCAGATCGGATGATCCGGCACGCGAATGCCGATGGTGCGCTTCTTCGGGTGCATCAATCGGCGCGGCACCTCGCTGGTGCCCTTCAGAATGAAAGTGTAGGGCCCGGGCGTGTGCGCCTTGAGAAGCCGGTAATCCGGGTTTTCCACTTTCGCGTACAGCGCCAGCACGGACAGATCCGGGCACAGTAATGTGAACTGGTGTTTATCATCCAGGCGGCGCAAACGGATCAGCCGCTCAAGGGCGTTTTTTTCGCCAATGCCACATCCAAGCGCGTAGGTGGTGTCGGTGGGATAGGCAATCAGGCCGCCCTGGCGGATCACATCCACCGCCTGACGAATCAGGCGAGGCTGGGGGGTTTCCGGGTGAATATGCAGCACGTCAGTCATGGGGCGCGATTTTGCGCCCCATGACCCGACCCATGCAAGCGGCATGGGCGAAACAGGGAGCAGCGCAAGGCAGACCGCAAGGTGGGCGCCGCCTCCCCTGAAAACTGAAAACTGAAAACTGAAAACCCTTATTTATCCCCCGCCGGCACCCGGCAACGCCCACACCGGCGTGGCATCAGCGGGAAACGGCGGTACGCCGCCCAGCCGTAACCACTTCTGCGCCGGCGAATGGAAATCGCTGCCCGCCGACACGGCCAGGTCGAAATGTCGCCAGCACTCTTCCAACAACGCCGCTTGATGAGGGCTGAGCCCGGGCATCAGCGCTTCCAGGGCAAGCCCGCCGGCATTGCGGAAATCGCGCACCAGCTCGCGCAGGCGTTTGCGGGTGAGCTGGTATGCCTGGGGATGGGCCAGCACCGGGATCGCGCCGCCAGCGAGCAGATCGGCCACGCCCTGCTCCAGGCTCACCCAGGGCGTCGCCACGAACCCGGATTGCCCCTTTTTCAGAAAACGATTGAACGCGTGCCCCTGATCGCGAACCGCGCCCTCTTCCACCAACACCCGCGCGAACCAGGGCCGGCCCGGGAAATCGCTGCCGGCCAGTGCACAGGCCTTAGCGTAGGTGCCGTTGAGGCGGGCGGCGCGGTCCAGGCGCTCGCCAATGCGGATCGCCCGCTGCCGCCGCGCCTCTTGCTGCGCCTTTACCCGCTTCAGCAGGGTGGCGCTGGACGTGTCCAGCCACAGGCCCAGCACGTGGATTTCCCGGCTGCCCCACAACACCGATAATTCGATGCCCGGCACCAGGGTAATGCCGCGCTCGGATGCCGCCTGGCCCGCCTCCTCCAACCCATCCAGGGTGTCGTGATCGGTCAACGCCAGGGCATCGACGCCATACTCCGCCGCCCGCGCCACCAGCTCCGCCGGCGTCAACACGCCGTCGGAGGCCAGGGAATGGCTGTGAAAATCGGGGCAGTGGAACATAATCAGGCTCATGGTGATCGAAACGGGCTACACGGTAGCATGCTAACGCAACCGCCGGGAGGTCGCCTTCTCGGCGCGCGGGCTCCGAACAGCGCCTCCGATATGGTTTTCCCGTGCTCTTCCCGATACCATCGACGGTCCCGGTAAGGAAACCTGTCCATGAAACAATTGTTCGACTACCTCCCGGTGGTGGTGTTTTTCGGCCTCTATTTTCTCACTGGCCGGGATATCATGCTCGCCACCTGGGGCATCATCGCCGCCACCACCTTCCAGGTGTTCGCCGGCCGGCTGATTTTCAAACGCTGGAATCGGCTGCATCTGGGTGTGTTCGCGGTCACCCTGGTGTTTGGCGGCCTGACGCTGGCACTGCGCGACGACGTCTTTATCAAATGGCGCCCTTCGATCATCAGCTTCGCCCTGGCCGGCGCCTTGTTGATCGGTCAATTGCTGCGCGAGCGCAACCTGCTACAGCGGCTCTGCGAGGGGCTGATGACCGGCGCCTTCGGGAGCGTGGTGCCGATGGCCCGGCGCGACTGGGTGATTCTTAACCTGGCCTTCGTGCTCTACTTCATCTTTATCGGCCTGCTTAACCTCTATATCGCGTTTAACTTCAGCACCGATTTCTGGGTCAACTTCAAGTTGTTTGGCTTTACCGCGATCCAGATGGTGTTCTACGTGGGCGCCTTTGTGTTCTTTTATAAGCGCATCCCGGAAGCCGACCGCAAGCGGTTGTTCCACTCCGACTCCAAAGACCCGAAAAAAAAGGATGACGATGCTGTACGCGATCATCAGTGAAGACGTGCCGAATTCCCTGCCCCTGCGGCAATCCGCACGCCCGGCCCATTTGCGTCGCCTGGAGGCGTTGCGCGATCAGGGCCGGCTGATTCTGGCCGGTCCGTTGCCGGCGGTGGACAGTGAGCAACCCGGCGACGCCGGTTTCACCGGCTCGCTGGTGGTGGCGGAATTCCCATCACTGGAACAGGCCCGCCAGTGGGCCGGCGAAGACCCTTATCAGGCCGCCGGCGTGTACGCCTCGGTCACGGTGAAGCCGTTCAAGGCGGTCTTGCCCTGATTGCGGGCACGCACCACGCCCCCCACACCCCCATATTTTACAATGCCACCTTGCCCGGCTCGGGAAATGTGAAAGCCGACCCGACGCCGCGAGAGTGAATTGCCTAAACTCCGCCGCTTGTTATTTAAGGAGTGAGCCGATGCGGTTGCGCTGTTTGAGCTTTGCCCTGGCGATGTTGTTCGCCACCCCCCTGTTCGCCGCCACCGCCTGGGTGGACGACGAAGTGTACGTGCCGGTGCGCGCTGGCGCCGGCGGCCAGTATCGGATCGTCCATCGCGGCATTAAAAGCGGCACCCGCATCGAGTTTCTGGGTAACGATGGCGATTGGGCGCACATTCGCTATGGCAGCATCGAGGGTTACATCGGCAAGCAGTACATCAGTACCACGCCCACCGCCGGCATTGAGCTTGAGCGTGTCAGCAAGGAAAACGATGAACTCAGCAGCAAGATGGCGGAGCTGCGTACCCGGTTGAACGAACTGGAGGGTGAGCGCAACGCCCTGACCAGCCGCGGCGACGAACTGAAAGCCTCGCTGGACAGCCGCAGCAACGAGCTGGAACAGCTGCGCGATGTGGCTGCCGACCCGATTCGTCTGGATCAGGCCAACCGCCGCCTGAACGAGGAGCTGAGCATGTTGCGCTCCGAGCTGGATCAGGTGAAAGCGGAGAACGCCATGCTGCGCAACGACGCCACCTCGCGGAAGTGGATCACCGGCGTCGGCATTCTGATCCTCGGCGTGATCGCCGGCCTGCTTCTGAAATCGAAATCCGGCCGCCGGCGCGGCAGCTGGACCAACTGAGCCGCTAAGGCGCGTAGCCACCACTCCCGGCGACGCGCCCGATCGACGCCGCAGCGCTCAGGCAATCGCGCCGGCCGCCAATAGCTCATCAATGCGGCTTTCCGGGAAGCCGTGTTCACGCAGCACCTCGCGATTGTGCTGGCCGAGACGCGCGCCAGTGAAGCGGTAGGCCACCGGCGTGGCGGAAAAACGGAACGGTGACGCCACCTGACGCTGGCTGGCGCCGCCCTCGCCGGCCGGCACCTCCACCACCATGCCGCGCGCCTGCAGCTGCGGATGGGCGGCGGCCTCGCTGAAGCTCAGCACCGGCTCCACGCAACAGTCCAGACCGGCGAACACTTCGCACCAGTGCGCACAGTCCCGCGCGCCGATCACCGCACCGATCTCCTCTTTCACCCGGGCCACGTCCTGCGCGTCCATGCTGATGCCCAGGTTGATCAGCTCGGGCTTGCCGATCGCCTGGCAGAACTGGCTGAAAAATTGCGGTTCCAGACCGGCCACCGACAGGTAGCGGCCGTCGCGGGTGCGGTAACAATCATAAAAGCTGCCGCCATTGAGCCGGGTGCCTTCAAGCTGTGGGTCCTGGCCGGCCAGCAGCGCCCCCGGCGCCGTTAAACCATGCAGGCTGAACGCCGCGTCGGTCATGGAAATATCCAGGTGCTGGCCTTCACCACTGTGTTGACGGTGAATCACCGCCGCCAACACCGCCATCACCGCGTGGCAGGAGCCGCCGGCGATGTCCGCGGTCTGAAACGCCATTGGCGCTGGACCGCTGTCGCGACGGCCGTTGTAGGCGGTGATACCGGCGATGGAGAGATAATTGAGATCGTGGCCGGCCCGGTCCCGGTAGGGGCCACTTTGGCCATAGCCGGTGATGGCGCAGTAAATCAGCGCCGGGTTAACCGCTTTCAGCGCCTCGTAGCCCACCCCGAGGCGGTCCATGACGCCGGGCCGGAATTGTTCGATGACAATATCGTAGTCTTCCACCAGACGCAGAATCAGGTCACGGCCCTGCGGTTTTTTCAGGTCCACGGCGATCGACCGTTTGGAGCGGTTCAGATACCCGTGCACCGCCGACACGCCGTCCTCGGAAGGTGGCATCAGCCGCACCAGATCCGGGCGCGTGGGGGATTCCACGCGCAGCACTTCGGCGCCCATGTCCGCCAGCATCAGCGTGGCGAAGGGCCCGGGCAACAAGGTGGAAAAGTCGAGGATCTTGAGGCCAGACAACGGTCCGCTCATGAATAGGCGCTCCTTGGGAAACGGTCACTGATAATGTTGCCGGCAACCCTAAACGCTGGCGCGACCCGCGCCAATGGCAAAGCCGGCCGTGCGGGTGACCGAATCTGACATGGGGCCAGGGGCGGAACTCCGTTAGCATGCAATGCTGCTAACCTGGAGCCCTGCCTGGCGCTCCGCGAGCCACCGGCGCGACGCCGACCGATATCAACAAAAGGTTTTCACCGCATGAGCAGCTGGATCAAAATTCGTGGCAGCCTCGCCCTGGTGGGTATTTTCCTGAACACCCTGGTGATGATTCTGCCCCTTTATGTTTTCGCGCTGTTGCGCCTGGTGCTGCGCTTCCACGCCGCCCAGGTGCCGCTGGCCCGCATTCTGGTGTGGATCGCGGAAACCTGGATGGCCACCAACAACGCCATCATCGGCCTGTTCAGTGGGGTCTCCTGGCGGGTCCAGGGTCTGGAGGGTTTGAAACGCGATGAATGGTATCTGGTGACCTCCAATCATCAGTCCTGGGCCGACATTTTGGTGCTACAGAAAGTCACCAACCGCCGGGTGCCATCGCTGAAGTTTTTCCTCAAGCAGGAGTTGATCTGGGTGCCGTTGCTGGGCCTGGCCTGGTGGGCGCTGGATTTTCCGTTCATGAAACGCTACACCCGCGCCCGGCTGGAAAAGCACCCGGAGCTGCGCGGCAAGGACATGGAAACCACGCGTAAGCAATGCGAGAAGTACGCGCACTTCCCGGTGTCGGTGATGAATTTCCTGGAGGGCACCCGCTTCACGCGCGCCAAACACGACCAACAGGCCTCGCCCTACACCCACCTGCTCAAGCCCAAGGCCGGCGGAGCGGCCTTCACCCTGAAGGCGATGGCGGGCCGCCTGCACTGCCTGCTCGACGTCACCATTGTTTACCCGCCGGGCACCAGCCGTTCGCTGTTGGGGTTTCTCGGCGGCGCCATGCGACAGGTCGAGGTGACCATCCGGCAACGGCCGATTCCGGTCTGGGCGGCGCAAGGCGATTATGAAAACGACCCGGAATTCCGCCAACGCTTTCAGGCCTGGATCAGTGAAATCTGGACGGAAAAAGACGCCCTTCTGGACGCGCGCCTGTCCGCCTGAGGCCGCGACGACTATTTTTTCGGCGTTTTTCGCCCTTCCCTTCGGGGATTTTCAAACACTCCTTTCCGCGCGCCACCGGATTTGCCTATAGTAAGGGCCCGGCGCGGCGCGCGCCGATCAGAGGTGTCCCTTGAAAGACACCCGACCCGTACCGACACTTCCTTTGGAATGGCCATGCTAGGCAAGTTATTCAAACCCCGGTGGCAACACCGCGACCCGGCCGTGCGTGCTCAAGCGGTCCACGACCTTGATGCGGCGCGTGATGCCGACACCCTGACCGCCCTGGCCCGCGACGATCAAAGCGCCGAAGTGCGCCGACTCGCCAGCGCCGCGCTACTGGACTTCACGGTTCTCGATACGCTGACCGACAACGATGCCGATGCCGGAGTGCGGGCCGCCGCTGGCGAGCGGATCATGGCGCTGCTGGCCGGCACCGTGCCCGGCGGACCGAGCACCGCGACCCGTCTGCATTTGATCGCCCACACCAACAACCCCGACGTTCTCTCCCACGTTGCCCGTCACAGCCCCGATGCGCCGTGCCGGCAGGCGGCTTTGGCCAGCCTCGACGATCCCCAGGCGCTCTACCAACTGGCGCTGTCCGGCAAAGACGAAGCGCTGCGCCTGGCCGCCGCGCAACGCCTGGAGGACGCCACCCTGCTACGCCAACTGAGCCGCGAAGGCCGCGACAAGCGCGTGGTGCGTCTGGCCCGCGAGCGTGGCAAACAGCATCAACTGCAGGAGCACCAGCAGCGTGAGCAGCAGGAGCGTGTCGCCCAGGTGTGCGGCGCACTGCGGCAATTGGCGCAACGCAGCAGCGATCCGTTGTTCGAAGCGCGTTTTGCTCAGCTCGAACAAAGCTGGGCGGAACTGCGCGATCACGCCAGCGAGCCACAGCGCACCGAGGCCGAAGTGGCGATCGGCCAATGCCAGACCAGGCTCGCGGAACAGGCCGAGCTGGCCCGCGCGGAACAGGCCCGCGCCGCCGCTTCGCGGGAGCAGCGCCAGGCCCATGACACCTTGTCCGCACTGCTGCGCGACACCGTTGAGCAAACCTGGGAAGAACAACTCGGCGCGCTGCGCTCCCTGGTGGACACCCAGGAACGCCGCTGGCTCTCCGCCAGCGAGGAGCAAACGCCGACCGAGGATGGCCAGCGTGCCTTTCAGCGCCAGCTTGATCTGTGGCGCCAACTGATCGAATTGGCCGAAGCCGCCCGCGAAGACCTCAGCGACGAACAACGCCGGGAACTGGCCGCGCGCTGGCCCTCCGGGGTGCCCGCGCCGGCCAGCCTGAGCGGCCTCTCCGAGCCGCAACCGGAAGCGCCGCCGGCCCGCGCGCCGCGCCCGCCGCAGAGCCGCCATCGCGGCCTGGTGACGGCACTGCGCCGGGAACTGGAGAAAGGCAACCTCAAGCACGCCAATCGCCTGTGGCACAAAGCGGAGCTGGCCCTGGAAGAGCACGACGACGCCTGGCTGAGCGCCCAGCTCGAGCGCCTTTCCGCGCGCCGCGACGAACTGCGGGACTGGCACTCGTTCGCCGCCCAGCCAAAAAAAGAGCAACTCTGCGAGCGCATGGAAGCCCTTGAGGGCGCCGCGCTGGACGCGGCCGAGCTGGCCAGCGCGATTCAGGCGCTGCACGACGAATGGCGTGAATTGATGAGCTCCGACCAGGGCCAGGATCAGGCTCTCTGGGACCGCTTCAAGGGCGCCTCCGACCGTGCCTACCAGCCTTGCCGGGCCCATTCCGCCGAGCTCGATCAACAGCGCGCCGGCAACCTGCAACGCCGGCGCGCCCTGTGCGAACAATTGGCCGGTTTTATCGACGCCCAGGACTGGTCGGCGCGAACCGGCTGGCAGGCGGTGTGGGAGATCCGCCGCCAGGCGCCCCAGGAATGGAAAGCGCTGTCGCCGGTGCGCTTCACCGATGCCCGCGATCTGCAAAAGCGGTTTTCCGCGTTGCTCTCGCAACTGGACGAACGGCTTGAAACCGCCTGGCAAAGCGCTGAGCAGGCCCGCCAGGCCCTGATCGCCGAAGCCCGGGAGTTGGCCGCCGCCGAGGACGTGCACGGCGCCGCCCGACAGGCGCAGACCCTGCAACAAGCGTGGCGCGACACACCCTGGCTGCCGCCGGCGCGGCATCGCAATCACCAGAAGGAATTCCGGCGCCTGATGGACGCCCTGTTCGCCGCCCGGCAAGCGCAATTCGACAACCGCCAGGCGCAACGCCAGGAAGCCGCGGAGCAAACCCGCACCCGCTTACAGCAAGTGGAAAGCGCACTGAACGGCGCTCCGGACGATCAGGACCCGGGCCGCCTCCAGCGCTGGGCCGACGAACTGGGCAACGCGGACCTGGGCGCGCTGGATCGCGATAGCCAACGCCGCGCCCGTCAGTTGATCGAGCGTTTACGGCGCGCCGCCGCCGACCTGCCACGCTGGCGGCGCTGGTGTCAGGCGCGCGAGCGAATCGCCGCCGCGCCGGCCGGCCCGGCCCGGCCGGAGGACGCCACCCTGGCGGTGGCCATCGAGGCATTGGCCGGTGTCGACAGCCCCGAACACGCCCGCGCCGAGCGCATGGCCTGGCAATTGGAGCAGTTGCCCCGGGCGATGAAGTCCTCCGACTTCCAGCCCGTGGAAGAGGCGCTTACGCTGGTCGAGGCGCGCGCCGACGCCCAGCCCCTGGACGCCGATCTGGCGGCGCGGCTGGCGCGCGCCCTGGCGGCCCTGGAGCCACGCCCCTGATCCCGGCCTTATGGTTCGGGGCAAACCCTGACCTCGCCCGCGCTGCATCCTGAATCCTGTATCGCCCTCATTGCCCGTAACGCTTGCCGGTGTCGGCCAGGAAAGCGCGCTCCTCGGCGCTGCTTTCCCGGCCCAGCGCACGGTTGCGGTGGGGAAAGCGGCCGAATCGCGCGATCAGATCGTGGTGTTCGCGGGCAAAATCCAGGTTGCCGCGCAGCGTCTCTTTGAGCGCGTCGGGCGCCTGCTCATGCAACCCCTCGAAACAGACCACGCTTTGTTCCTGCAACGTCAAATCCTCGGCGTGCATCAGCGGCATGCAGAAAAACACCTGGCCCGCCAGTGGCAGTTGCCGCTGCATGCCGGTGGAAAGCCCTTCGAGCGTCAGCGTGGCGGCGCGGTGATCGCCGGCGAAGGCTCGCGCCTCGCCGCGAAACAAATTGCGGGTGAACTGGTCCAGCAACAGAATCAACGCCAACCGCGACGGCGCCGAGCGCTCCCACTCCACCAGCTCGCGCCGCAGCGCCGCCTCAACGCGGTCCGCGAAGCGCTCGCCGATTTCCGCGTCCTGCGCCGGGTTACTGATAAACCACCGGCGGCTGAACGCTTGCACCGGCCACGGCGCGGCGTGGTCATCGCCGAACCAGTAGTCGAGAATGTCCTGATACGCTGATTGACTGTCCATGCCCCAATTGTCCATGCGCCGTTAAGATCCTTTGCAATGATCGGGCAGTGCCTTTTTCAGCACCGGCCAGGTGTTCTCAAGCAGGCGTGGCTGCGCCGCGGCGGTGGGGTGGATGCCATCGCCCTGCAGTTGCCCCGCTTCCACCACGCCGTCGAGCAGAAACGGTACCAGCGGCACGTCCTGCTCACTGGCGGTGTGGGTGAAAGCCTGTTCGAACAGTTGGGTATAGGCCGGGCCATAATTGGGCGGAATGCGCATGCCCAACAGCACCACCCGGGCGCCGGCCTCGCGGCTGAGCTCGATCATGCGGGAAAGATTGCCGGCCAGGCGCTTGGGGGGCAAGCCGCGCAAGCCGTCGTTGCCACCCAGCTCGATCACCACCAGCTCGGGCTGGTGCCGCTCCAACAAGCGCGGCAGACGGGTCAGCCCGCCGTCGCTGGTTTCCCCGCTTACCGACGCGTTGTTCACCGGCAAACCGGAACATTGGCTCTCGAACCGTTGTCTCAATAGGGATACCCAGCCCTCCGCTTCTTCCAGACCATAGGCCGCACTGATGCTGTCGCCCAGCACCAGCACGCCATCGGCGCGGGCGGTAAACGGCACCAGCAACAGCACCAGAATCAGCAGGCGTTTGCTCATATGACCAACACTCCCGTACTTGTTGCGCGACAACTTAGCAAAACGGTTTCCGCCCCGGAAGGCGAACTGACCTTGTTGCAGGATATCGCGTTGAGCGTCAACGCCGGCGATTCGCTGGCAATTACCGGCCCTTCCGGTTCCGGAAAATCCACCCTCCTCGGCTTACTGGCCGGGCTGGACATCCCCAGTTCTGGTGAAGTCAGAGTGGCCGGCGAAGCGTTCAGTTCCCTCGGCGAGGACGCGCGCGCGGCGCTGCGCGGGCGCCACTGCAGCTTTGTGTTTCAGGCGTTTCATCTGGTCGGCGATCTCAGCGCCGTGGAAAACGTCATGCTGCCACTGGAAATCGCCGGCACCGGCGGCGCCCGGGAGCGCGCCCGGCACTGGCTGGAGCGGGTCGGCCTGGGCAACCGGGAGCGCCATTTCCCGGCCCAGCTTTCCGGCGGTGAACAACAACGGGTGGCACTGGCGCGGGCCTTCGCCATGCAACCGGCACTGCTGTTCGCCGATGAGCCCACCGGCAGCCTGGACCGCGCCAATGGCGATCACGTGGCGCGGTTGCTGTTCGATCTGAACCGCGACCACGGCACCGCTTTGGTGCTGGTCACCCACGACCCGGCATTGGCCGCCCATTGCGCGCACCAGCGCGAACTGGTGGAGGGCCGGCTCGGTGATTGATGGCGCCCTGCAAGGACTGTTGCGCCCCTGGCGCTCCTCGGCCTTTCGCATCCAGGCGCTGGCGCTGTTGGTGGCGGCGCTGGCGATCGCCGCCGTGGTGCTGCTGCGCGGCGAACTCGAACACCGCTTCTCCACCCGCACCGCCGAGGCCCTGGGCGGCGATCTGGTTCTGGAAGGCAGCGACCCGGCCAGCGCGGCGCAATGGGCACTGATTGGCGACGCCCCCCATTCACGCACGCAACGTTTCACCACCGTGTTGGTGAACGGCGACACTTTTGTATTAAGCAGCGTCAAAGCGGTGGATGAGCAGTACCCGCTGTACGGCCGCCTGACGGTGGCGCCGAGCCGCTTCGGCGAGCCCACCGTGGTCGATCACGGCCCGCGCCCCGGCCACGTCTGGCTGGCCGGCACCGCTCTGGATCGCCTGCGGCAGCAGGTCGGCGACACCGTGACCGTGGGCAGCCGCGCGTTGCGGGTCAGCCGCGTGCTGATTCAGGAACCGGATCAAGGCGCCGGCTTTTACAGCATGAACCCCAGGGTGCTAATGGCGTTGGCGGACGTGCCCTCCACCGGCATCCTCGGGCCCGGCACCCGGGTGCACGATGAAATCCGCGTGCGCGCCCCCGGCGATGCCCTGGCCACCTTGCAACAGGCCCTGGAACCGACCCTCGCCGCCGGCCAGGAGATCGACACCCGCGAACAGGCCGGCCTGCGCTCCATGGGGCCCCTGCGCCAACTGACCCTGTGGGGGCAACTGGCGGTGATGATGGTGGTGCTGCTGTGCGGCGGTGCGGTCTACCTGGCCGCCGGCGTGCGCAGCACCGAACAGGCGCGCCGCTGCGCGGTGATGAAAACCTTCGGCGCCAGCCGGCGGCGCATTCTGTCCCGGGTGCTGGGCCGCGAACTCGCCGCCCTGCTGCCGTCGATGCTGCTCGGGCTGGCACTGGCCGCCCTGGCGTTCAGCGCACTGCAAAACTGGCTGGGCGATCAATTGCAATGGCGCCCCACGGCGGTCACCTGGCTGTTGCTGGCGCTGGCGCCTCTGGTGATCTGGGGCGGCTTCGCCCTGCCCCGCCTGTGGCGCCTGGCGGACCTGCCGGCGCGCCAGATCCTCAGCGACCAATTGGACGCCCCGGCGGCCCGTGCCGGCCTCAATCTGCTCGGCGCGCTGATGGCGCCGGTGCTGGTGGCGATGATGCTGTCCGGCTCGCTGCTGGCGCTGGGGCAATTACTGCTGTTGATGGTGGCGGTGGCGGTGGGGCTGCCGCTGTTGCTGTGGGGGCCGCTACGGCTGGCCGACCGGGCCGGGGCGCGGCTGCCGCTGGCGACGCGGCTGTCGTTGCGGCGGCTGGCGCGGCGCCCGCTCACCACCCTGCCGACCCTGGCGGCCATGGTACTGGCCCTGGCGGTGATGTCGCTGGCCACCCAGGTTGGCCAGCAGCTGCTGGGCCAGTGGCGCGCCACCCTGCCGGAGAAAGCGCCCAACTACTTCGTGCTGAACCTGTTCGATCAGGATCTGCCCGGCTTCAAGCAATGGCTGCGCGACCATGACGCCGACGCCCCGGCGGTGTACCCGGTGGTGCGCGCCCGGCTCACCGAAATCAACGGCGAGCCGGTGCGCGAAGCGGTCACCAAGGAACGCGATGAAGACGACCGTGGCCGCCGCGCGCTCAACCGCGATCTGTCCCTGACCGAATCCGCCAGGCTGCCGGACAGCAACACCGTGACCGCCGGCCACTGGCTGCAAGCGACACCCGGCCAGGTGTCGGTGGAATCGGAATTGGCCGAATCCCTGGGGCTCAAGCCCGGCGACCGGCTCACCTTCACCGCCCAGTCCGGTCAGACCGAGGCCACCGTGGTGGGGCTTCGTGAGGTGGACTGGGAGAGTTTCGAGCCGAATTTCTACTTTATGTTCAGCCCCGGCTCCCTCGAGGGTATGAACCGTTACTGGCTGACCAGCTTCTACCTGCCCGCCGAGCGCAGCGTCGACCTGCCCGATCTGATCCGCCAGTTTCCGCAGATCACCCTGCTCGACGTCAACGCCCTGCTCGACCAGGCCCAGGCGCTGATTGATCGCGCCAGCCGCGCCGCCACCGCGCTGGCGGTGCTGCTATTGTGTGCCAGCGTGTTGGTAATGACGGCCGCCTGGCTGGCCGGACGCGGCCAGCGCCGCCGCGACGAGGCCCTGCTCAGAGTGCTGGGCGCGCGCACCTCACTGCTGCGCCGGGTGGCGCTGATCGAACAGGCGCTGCTGTTGGGCGGCGCCGCCGTGTTCGCCCATCTGCTGCACCTGGCCGCCCTGTGGCCGTTGGGCGCCAAACTGTTCGACGGTGACATGCCGCTCTCACCGGTGATTCTGCTGCCCTGGCTGGTGGTGATCCCACTGCTGCTGGCCCAGGCGATCGCACCGCGCGGCGAGGCCCGGCCATTGGCGCGGTTGGTGGGTTAGAGGCGGAGGGGACAGGGCAAGGCCGTAGCGGATCAGGGGCTTCTGCTTTGTAGATGGGGGCTGCAAGCTTCAAGCTTCAAAACGACCGGAGCCACGCGCTTTTTGCAGCTTGCAGCTTGCAGCTTGAGGCTTGAGGCTCAGCTCCTCGCGCGCCCCAAAAAACCAATAGCTGGCCAGCGCCAAACACGCGCAGAGCGCCATCAGCACGGTCATCGGCAACGGCGTGCCGTCGTGAACCAGCCCCAACCCGGAGCCGATCAGGCCGGCCATCAGGAACTGCAGGCAGCCGTTCAGGCCGGTGGCGGCGCCGCTGTCGTTGTCGAAATAGGCGAGAAAACTGGCCATGGCATTGGGGATCGCCAGGGCCGCCATGCTCGCCACCGTCATGATCAGAGGCACCACGTTCCAAAGGCTCAGCTCGCCAAGCAAGGCGATGGTCAGCAACGCCAGCGCGGCCAGCGTCTGAATCATCAGGGCGACGCCAAGAATCGCCGGGCTTTCGTAATAACGCAGCAACACCGCGTTGACCCGGTTGAGCGTCAACATGCCCACCACGTTGGCGCCGAACAGAATCGGGAAGCGGCTCTCATCCACCTGGAAATAATCGATGTACAAAAACGCGGCGTCGGTAATAAAGATAAACATGGCGGAAAACGCCAGGCCATTGGCAAGGATATAGCCCATCGCCCGGCGCTGCCGCAGTACCCGCCCATAAGCGGCGAACATGCGGTGACGCAACGGCTCGTCCACCACCCGAGGCGTCACCGTGGGCACACCGAAACGCAGAATCAGCATCACCAGTAACGCATAGCCGGCCAGCATCACGAAGATGCTGCGCCAGCCGGCCAGCGCCAGCAGCGCCGCGCCCATCGCCGGGGCCACCAGCGGCGCCAGCAACAACACCAGCCCCACCGTGGTCAACACCCGCGCCGCCTCCCGGCCGCTGAAGTGATCGCGCACCGAGGCCGCGGCGATCACCACCGTGGCACCGCCGCCCAGGGCCTGCACCACCCGCAACAGATACAGGCTCCACACCTGCTGGCACACAGCGATGCCCAGACTGGCGGCGATGAACACCAGCAACCCGGTGAACGCCACCGGCTTGCGCCCGAAATGGTCCGACAATGGCCCGCCCAGCCACTGCCCCAGGGCCACGCCGATCACGTACAGGCTCACCGACAACTCCACCGTGTGCACCGCCACGCCGAAGTCATCGGCCATGGTCGGCAGCGCCGGCAAATAGGTATCGATCGCCAGCGGACCAATGGCGACCAGCCCGCCCAGCATGATGGCCAGACGCACGGGAGAAATCAGCGGCATGAACAATTCCGAAGTGGATGAACGGCAGGCGCACAAGCCTACCATCCCGGGGGGCGTTCTGGCTGCCCTGGAAAGCGCGCCTGCACGCAGCACGCTTGCACGCAACACGCAACACGCCGGCACGCTAAAACGGCTGCCACCGGCGTCACCGGGTTTTGACTAAGCGTGCTGCGTGCTGCGTGCAAGCGTGCCGCCACAACAAAAGGTTGCGGCTTTAAGGGCACGCTGTGACCATAGCCGCACTCCAAAGACAAGGATCGCCATGGAACTCTCCGTCGCCTATCAGCTCGCCATCATCACCGTTGTTGCTTTCGCCTGTCAGTGGGCGGCCTGGCGGATCAAACTGCCGGCGATTCTGCCGTTGTTGTTGTCTGGCCTGGCGCTGGGGTCCGTGGCCGGCTGGATCACGCCCAAGGAGGTGTTCGGCGATCTGTTGCTGCCCGGTGTGTCGCTGGCGGTGTCGATCATTCTGTTCGAGGGCGCGCTGACCCTCAAATTCGACGAAATACGCGGCCTGGAAAAAACCGTGCGCCGGCTGGTCACCTGGGGCGCGCTGGTCACCTGGGGGGTGGTCACGGTGTCCGCCTGGACGCTGTTGGAGATGCCCGGCAGCCTGGCGCTGCTGTTCGGCGCCCTGGTGGTGGTCACCGGCCCCACGGTGATCGTGCCGCTGCTGCGCAGCGTGCGGCCGGTGGCCAGCGTGTCGCGGCTGTTGCGCTGGGAGGGCATCGTCATCGACCCGCTCGGCGCGATCCTGGCGGTTCTCGCCTATGAGCTGGTGGTCGCCACCGGCCAGCAGGGCGCCTTGCTGCACGGGCTCTGGTTGTTCGTGCAGGCGATCGCGGTGGGCACCGCCATTGGTACGCTGGTGGCACTGGCGCTGGCCGGTCTGCTGCGTCGGCACCTGGTGCCAGAATATTTGCGCAGCTTTCTGGTGCTCTCGTCGGTGATTGGCGAGTTCGTGCTGTCCAACGGCATCAGCGAGGAATCCGGCCTGGTGGCGGTGACCGTGACCGGTATCGTGCTGGCCAACCGCAAGGGTGTGCGCACCGACGACATTCTCCACTTCAAGGAGAATCTCTCGGTGATGTTGATTTCGGTGCTGTTCATCGTGCTCGCCGCGCGGCTGGAAATGGAGCAACTCACCAGCCTGGGCGCCACCGCCCTGCTGGTGTTGGTGATCATTCAACTGGTGGCGCGGCCGCTTTCCGTATGGGTATCGACCCTGGGCAGCAGCCTGAACTGGCGCGAAAAAGCGCTGCTCTCCTGGATCGCGCCACGCGGCATCGTCGCCGCCGCGGTGTCGGCCCTGTTCGCCGAGCGTCTCGAGCAAAGCGGCGTGGCCGGCGCCGAGCTGCTGGTGCCGCTGACCTTCATGGTGATCATCGGCACGGTGGCATTGCAAAGCCTCACCGCCCGCCCCCTGGCCAGATTATTGAAAGTGGCGGAACCCTCGCCCCGTGGCTTCTTGATCATCGGCGCCAACCCGGTGTCCCGGGCCATTGGCAAGGCGCTCAACCAAAACGATTTCCCGGTGTTGCTGATCGATTCCAACTGGGAAAGCGTGCGCGCGGCGCGCATGGACGGCATGGCCACCTATTACGGCAACCCGGTCTCCAGCCACGCCGACCAGTATCTGGATCTGGTCGGCTACGGCAAGCTCCTGGGCCTGAGCCCGCGCCGCGAGTTGAACACCATGGCGACCATGCGTTACCGGTTGGAATTCGGCGAGCAGAACGTCTACAGCCTGCCCGGTCAGACTGAAAAAGAGGACAAGCACGGCGTCGCGCCGGAGCACCGCGGCGCCACCCTGTTCGGGCCCGAGATGAGCTACGCGCGGCTCGCCAGCCTGCTCAGCCAGGGCGCCGACATTCGCAAAACCCGGCTCAGCGAGGAATTCGACTTCAACGCTTATCGCAACGCGGAAGACCGCCTGGTGTGGCCGCTGTTCGCCGTCGACACCCGCGAGCGCATTCACGTGTTCACCGCCGAGAACCAACCCGACCCCAAAGCCGGCTGGTCGGTGTTCGGCCTGGTCAAAGAAGAAAAAGAAAAAGAGAACAACAAAGACGGCAAGGACAAAGAGAAAGACAAGGAAAAAAGCAAAGCCCGCGACAACGGCGCCTAGGCATTTGAAGACCGATACAGGATTCAGGATTCAGGATACAGCCCAGGGCACACCGTGCCCTCCTGAACACTGAACACTGAAAACTGAACTCAAACGCCACCAGTCACTGACGCCTGGCGTCCTGCTCCTGGTCGGCGAACGAATCGATCAACCCGCATACCCGGCCATCGTCCAGGTGGCAGTCCGGGGTGTTTGACCAGCTCGTCATCGCCGAGCGCATCCGGTCGCTGAGCTGGCGCAGCTCGGCGATGCGCCGTTCCACCTCGGCCAGCCGCTGCTCGATCAGGTCGCGCACCCGCCGGCACGGCCCCTCGCCACGCTCTGATTCCTGGATCAACTCGGCCACATCGCCCAGCGTGAAGCCCAGGCTGCGCGCTTTCAGGGCAAAGTGCAGGCGGCGCAAATCGACGGCGTTGTAAATGCGATAGCCGTTGTCGGGGTGGCGCTGCGGCGTCAGTAACCCTAATTCAGTGTAATGACGCACCGTTTCCGCGGTGGTGTCCGCCCGTCGGGCGAGGTCGGAAACACGCATGGGTCGCTCCAGATCGGATAGAAAACACAGGCCCATAATAACACCCCGCGTGCGCCCTTCGTGATGGCGGCGCCGGGTTACGCCGGATAGCCGGTGATATCACGGATCGCCCGATACAGCGGCGACAAGCGCCGGTACAGGCGGCGATAAACCCGCCGATAGAGCCGCTGGTACAGCTCGCTGTTGGCCTGGTCCGGTTCAAACCGCTGCCCCGGGCGGGTCATGGCGGCCACGGCGCTGGCGTGGTCCGGGTACAGGCCGGCGCCCACGGCGGCGTTGATGGCCGCCCCCAGGCCGGAGGTCTCAAAGGTGTGCGGGCGCATCGCCGGCAAACCAAACAGGTCGGCGGTGATCTGCATGATCCGGTCGCTCTGCGAGCCGCCGCCGGACACCATCAGCGTGGTGATCGCTTGGCGGTTGCGTTTCTCCAGCCGTTCTTTGCCTTCGCGCAGCGCATAACCAATGCCCTCGATGATGGCCCGGTACAGGTGGGCGCGGGTGTGCACGTCGCCAAAACCGACAATCGCCCCTTTCGCTTCCGGCCCGGGGATGCGCACCCCGGGATTCCAGAACGGTTGCAGGGTCAGGCCCATGGCACCGGGCGGCGAATCCTGAAGCAAGGCATCAAAAAGCTGCTCCGGCGTCACGCCAAGGCGCTGCGCCTCACGCACTTCCTCGGCGGCGAACTCCCGTTTAAACCAGTTCACCATCCAGTAGCCGCGCTGCACGATCACCTCGGAGTTGAACCGCCCCGGGGCGGCCGCGCCGTAGGCGGGCACCCATGGAATCGGCTCGACGTAACGGTGATTGCCGGTGTTGAAGGTGGCGGTGGTGCCGTAGCTGAGATGGCCCACGTCCGGTGTGAACGCGCCGGACCCGAGTACCTCGCAGGCTTTGTCGGCGCCGCAGGCGATCAGTGGCAGGCCGGCGGGAATGCCGGTGTCGCGCTGTGCCGCCTCGGTGATGCGGCCCAACGGCTGGCCGGGGGCGACCAGCTCCGGCAGTTGCTCGCGGCGCACCCGCAGCGCCTTCCACTTCATATCCGTGCGTCCCGCCCAGCGCTGATGCTTGAAGTCGAACGGCAGGTATCCCACCTGGGAGGCGCTGCAATCGCGCAACTCACCGCACAGCCAATGGCTCAGATAGCCCGACAGCAACACGAAATAACGGGTTCGCGCCCAGGTGCGCGGCTCCCGGGCGGCCAGCCAGTTGCACTCCGCCTTGGTCTGGAACTGGCGCAGGGTTTCGCCCTGCCCGATCAGCGCCACCGGCCAGCGCCAGTACCAGGGCAGGCGCGGGACATCGTCGCCGCGACGCTGATCCAGCCAGATCACCGCCGGCCGCAGCGGCCGGCGCTGTTGATCCAGGCACACCACCGAGGCGCGCTGGGTGGTCAACGCCACCGCCACGATTCGTTCGCGCAGCGTCGGCTGCTCCGCCCACAGGGTCTGGCAGGCGGCGCTCAATTGCTGGCAAAAATAGTCCGCGTGCTGCTCGGCCTGCCCCGGCTGGTCGGAAAAGTACGCCTCGATCGGTTGTTGCACCCGCGCCACCAGCTCGCCACGGGCATCGAACAGCATGGCGCGGGCGCTTTGCGTGCCCTGGTCCAGCGCCAGCAGCAACGGCGATGTCATGCGGCGGCCACGTCCGATGGCGACGGCGGGACGCCGTAGGCGTGCTCACGCAGGGCCAGATAACGCTGCCACTCCTGCTCCCAGAGCGCCGACGGCCAGCCCAGATGGGCGGCGGTGAGTTCGCGCAGGCGCGGCACCAATGAGGCACCGCCGTCGCGGCGCAGCAGGCCCAACCGGGTGCGCCGCAGCAACAGATCGTCCAGGTGCACCACCGCTTCGTTGCGCACAATCCAGCTGAGCAGGGCCTCATCGTCCTGGGCGGCGTGCAGGAAGTGATCGACCGCCTCCGGCGCCTCGCTGAACGGCTGGAACAGCGGCGCGTTGCTGCGCCGCGCGCGGCGTGCGTCGCGGGCGTCGAGCAGGCCGGCGGCGGCCAGGGCGTGCAATGCGATCAGCCGGAAGGTGGTCAGTTTGCCGCCGCTCACCGTGACCACGCCGTCGCGGCTCCACACCGCGTGGTCGCGGCGCTCTTTGGACGGGTCCTTGCCGTGCCCCGAGGCGATCACCGGCCGCACCCCGGCCATCGTCGAGAGCACGTCGGCGCGGCTCAGGCTTACCGACGGAAACTGGCTGTTGACCAGTTCCAGCAGATAGTCCACCTCGGCGCCACTGGCGCGGGCTTCGCTGTCCAGGTGATCGCCGTGGTCCAGGTCGGTGGTGCCGATGCAGGTGACCCCTTCCCAGGGGAACACGAACACCGGGCGGTCGTCGCGCGGGTGCATCACCGTCAGGCAGTCGCTCACCGGCAGCCGCTCGGGGTCCACGAACAGGTGGCTGCCGCGCAGCGGGCGCACCCGCTTGTCGCCGCCGGCCAGCACATCCGCCCAGGCGCCGGTGGCATTGATCACCACCGGGGCACTCAGGGTAACGCTGTCACCGGCGACTTCATCGGCCACCGACACCCGGGTGATCCCGCCCTCGCGGTGCAACTGCCCGACCTTGGCGTAATTCAGCGCCTGGCCACCCAGCCGGCTGCCTTCCAGTAGCGCGCGGATCACCAGCCGGCAATCGTCGGTGAGGGCGTCGGTGTAGCTCATCGCGCCGGTGAGCCCCTGATCATTGAGCGCCGGCACCCGGCGCAGCAGTTCGGCGCGCCCGACAAAGCGATGATCGCGGATGCCGGCGAGAAAGTCGTACACACCCAGCACCAGGGTCATCGGCCAGCGCCCCGGGAACACCCCCTTGCGCAGCGGAAACAGATAGGTGGTGCGCTCCACCAGGCCGGGCACGTCACGCAGCAAACGCTCGCGCTCGCGCAACGAGTCGCGGGTCAGGCGAACGTCGCCCTGGGCGATGTAGCGCAATCCGCCGTGCACCATTTTCGACGACCGGCTGGAGGTGCCCCAGGCGAAGTCACGCTGCTCCAGCAGCAACACCCGGTGCCCTTGCCGGGCCGCTTCCAACATCACGCCGGCGCCGGTGATGCCGCCACCGACCACGATCAAATCCCATTCCTGCTCGGCCAGTTGCGCCAGCCTTGGACGTTCGCCCAGCATGCTCACTCCTTGTCGGTGGTGTCGGCGATCAGGCAGCCCGGATTAAGGCGCTGCTCGGGATCAAAGTGTGCCAGCAACGCCCCCAGGGCTGCCATGCCCCAGGGGCCCTTTTCGGCGCCCAGCCAGGGGGCATGGTCGCGCCCGACGCCATGCTGGTGGCTGATGGTGCCACCGTGGGCGACGATGGCGTCGCTGGCGGCGCTTTTCATCGCCCACCAGCGCGCGCGGGTGGTGGCATAGTCCGGCGAGCAGCGGAACACGTAGGTGGTATAGATGCTGGAGCCCTGCGCGTACAAATGGGAAAGATGGGTGAACACGTGCGCCTGCTCGCCGTCGCCGGCGTGTTCGCGGATCGCCGCCTCGATGGCGGCCACGGTGTCCTCCACGCGGGACCAGTCGACGCAGGTTTCCAGGGTATCCACCGCGTAGCCTTCGCTCCACAGGCCGTGGCGCAGATAGGGTGAGCGGAAACGGGCCTGTTCCCATTTGCGTCCCAGGGTTTGCCCGGTGAGCACGCCGCCGGCGGCGCGGATGTGCCGGCGCGCCCGGGCCAGCGCATGGCGGCAGTCCTGCGCCTCGCCGGTGACCCCGAAGGTGATCATGCACTTCTCGTCAGGGCGGTTGCCGCGCAGCGCCAGGTAGCGGTTAAGCGCGCCCACCGCCAGCCCGTGCCCGGCCAGGGTCAGTTGCGTGACCGTCTCTTGCGGGTTGGAAAGCCGCAGCATCGATACCGGCACCCGCTCCTGCACCATGCGCCGCACCAGGGCCACGGCCGCCGGCCAATGCGGCGCGAACGCCACATGGAACTGTTCCACCGCCGGCAGCCGGCTGATGCGCACGTCCACTTCCGTGATCACGCCCAGGCGCCCCTCCGAGCCCATCACCATCTCACGCAGGTCTGGCCCCGCCGAGGACGCCGGCACCGTGGGCAAGCGCAGCGGCCCGTCCGGGGTTTCCAGCAGACCGCCGGCGAACAGCTGCTCGATGCGCCCATAGCGCATCGACTGCTGCCCGCTGGAACGGCTCGCCACCCAGCCACCGACGGTGGAAAGCTCCCAGGATTGCGGGTAGTGCCCCAGGCGATAGCCGTGCTCGCCAAGCTGTCGCTCCAGCGCCGGCCCCGGCGTGCCGGCGCCGAAGGTGGCCAGTTGGCTTTCCTGGTTGAGGTTCAGCAGCCGGTCCATGCGCGCCAGGCTGAGCGTCAGCACCGGCCGCTCACCAGCGGGTGGATTAATGTGCCCGGCCACCGAGGTGCCACCGCCGTAGGGAATCACCAGGCAATTCTGCTGCCGCGCCCAGTCCAGCAGTTGCCGCACCTGCTCGCTGTTTTCCGGCAACGCCACCGCATCCGGAAACACCTCCGGTTGACCGGCGCGCAGCGCCAGCCAGTCGCCCAGGCTCTGGCCACGGGCGTGGCGCAGGCGCTGCTCCGGGTCGCGGCTGATCAGCGCGTGTTCGGGCAGGCGGCTGGGCGGCACCCGCGCCAGCGCGCTTTCCAGGGTGGCGTCCGGCAGCGGCCGGCCCGGTCCCAGCCGCTGCGTCAGGAAACGGCGTCCCGCCGCTTTAAGAGGGTAATCGTTGGCGCTGTCGCCCCAGCCATTCCAGCGTCGCATGCGTGTCTCCTTGAACAGGCGTTGCCATGGTAGCCGCCCGCGCGGCCCACGATATTGACGCACCACGCCAACCTTGAGGGTCGGCTCACTTCCCCAATGCTTTCACATTTCATCGCGCCCGCGCCGCTACCATGACCCTTGACCCGACCGGCCGGCGGCCCTTCCCCGGTGCGCGGGAGCACTGCGTCGCAGACGCGACTCACGCACCTTTACCGATTTTTACCCGCTGGCTATGGTGTCTTGCAGCCGATCACTTATGGTGATTTGGACTCGAAAAACAGAATCTCCAAGGAGCGACAATGAAGCGTACAGCCGGATCTGTGTTACTGGCCTCAGCGGTGGCTTTGTCCGCCTGCAGCACCATCAATCCTTACACGGGTGAGAAGCAAACCTCCAAGGTAACCAGCGGCGCGGCGATCGGCGCGGTGAGTGGCGCGCTGATCGGCATCGCCACCTCCGACAGCGCCAAACAGCGTAAAGAACGCGCGCTGGCCGGCGCCGGCATCGGTGCCGTCGCCGGTGGCGGCGTGGGCTATTACATGGATGTGCAGGAAGCCAAGCTGCGCGAGAAGCTGAAGTCCTCCGGGGTGTCGGTCACCCGCGACGGTGACCGTATCGTTCTGAACATGCCCGGCAACGTCACCTTCGACAGCGACAGCACCCAGGTGAAGTCCTCTTTTAATTCGGTTCTGGAATCGGTGGCCCAGGTGCTCAAAGAGTACAAATCCACCATGATCCAGGTGGCCGGTCACACCGACAGCACCGGCGGTGATCGCTACAATATGCTGCTCTCCCAACAGCGTGCCCAAGCGGTGGCGAATTCGCTGGGCGGTTTCGGCGTGCAAGCGGTGCGCATGGACGTGGTCGGCTTCGGCGAAACCCAGCCGATCGCCAGCAACGGCAGCGCCGATGGGCGCCAGCAGAACCGCCGCGTTGAGCTGACGTTGATTCCTTACGAGGAATAAGAAGCGCCTGGAGCCGCCTCCCAGTGAGGCGGCTTCGCAACAGGCAAGTTGAAAGTTGAAAGTTGAAAGTTAAAAGGCGCTTTCGATACGAGTACCGGCGATTCGTGACTTTCCTTTCAACTTTTAACTTTCAACCTTTAACCATTGCCCCCCTCCGGTTTCGCCCGCAGCCGCCACACCAACACCGCCAACGGCAGCATCATTACCATCACCAGCAAGTAAGGCAGATGATGGTTAACGCTATAGAGCCCGGTGCCTACCAACGGCCCCAATACGAACCCCAGTGACGGACAGGCACTGGCCAGCCCGGCCACCCGGCCCTGCTCGGCGCTGTCCACGCGCAGGCTCGCCAGCGCCATGATCGCCGGCATGGCAAAGCCGATGCCCAGCCCCACCAGCATCACCGCGCCGGTCATGCCCAGGCGCGTTTCCGTGAGCCACAGCACCGTGGCGCCGGCGCCGATCGCCGGCACCGCCAGGCCCAGTAACACCAGCGCCGGCGCGCGCAACCATTGCACCACCAGGATCTGACCGGTCAGGGAAGTAAAGGCGGCGCACATCATCGCGGTGCCGAGTGCGCCGGCGGCCTCCTGGGGCGACATGTTCAATGCGTCCTGGAACAGAAAGCCCAGCGTTTGCTGGATCAGGGCGAAGCTCATGAACAACACCACGCCGGTGATCAGAAGGTCGCGGAAGCGCGGGTCGGAGTAGGCGCGCAGGCCGGTGGCGAGCACCCGGCGGGGGCGCACATTGGGCGCCTGGCTGCGGTACGGCGAGGGCGGCAGAAACAGGATGATGCACACCGCCATCAGCCCGACGATCGCCGCCACCAGATACAACGGCAGCACCAGCGCCACCGCCGCCAGCATGCCGCCAACGCCGGGGCCCAGCACGGTGCCCAGATTATTGGCCGCGCCGATGCGGCCCATGCCACGGGTGCGCGCCTCCGGCGCGGTGATGTCGGCGGTGTAGGCGGCCGCCGCCGGCGGCGTGGCGGCCATGATCACCGCCTGGGAAATGCGCGCCAATACCAGCATGGTAAGCAGGGCGCCGCCGGTCAGCCAACCGTTCAGCCCCATGTGGAAAATGGCGCCGAACGCCAGCGTGCCCAGGGCGTAGCCGCTCAGACCGATGGCCAGCACCGGCCGGCGCCCGTACAGCTCACTGAGGTAGCCCCACACCGGGCTGGCCAGGGCAAACGCCAGCGATGAGCAACTGATGATCAGCCCCACCTGAATTTCCGCCAGGCCGGTGGCCCGCGCCAGCGACGGCAGCAGCGTGAAAACCAGGGTCTGGCCCAGCGCGGTGACCCCCACGGCGAGCAGCAGCAGCGTCTGGGTGAGGGTTCGGGACGATGAAGGCGTGGACGGTGAAACGGGTGACGACGGCAAAACGCTCTCTCCCAAAAAATCGCCGGGCGCGATTTTTCACGTCGCCTTAGCGACGGTCCTAAGGATGGCCGCCAAGGATGGCAGGCCACAAAAAAGCGCTTCTACTCTACCATCAAAACCGGCCACGGGATCGGGTCGCGTTGTAAGAGTCTGTGCACGATGGCGGCGCCGGTGAACCCGTCGCCGCTTTCAGACAGCGCTCAGACGGGCTGCTCGTAGAGTGGCCGGGACAGTTCCGCCCAGTCCACCTGGCCATCGTCACCGAGATGTTCGAACTGCAGGATGCCCAGGCTTTCGAAACGGGGCCGCACCGCCTCGGTGAGCAGGCCGATGCGCTTCAGGTTGGGCACGATGCGGGTGAACAGCAGATTGCGGAACTGCGCCATGATGTGCGATTCCAGCGCCTTTTCCCGCGCCGCGTCGGCGTCCCAGCCGAACGCTTCGAACACTTCCATGCTGATCAGCCGTTCGCGCATTACCACGCACGCCTCGAACGCGAACTGCGCGCGCTCTTCGCGTTCCGCGTCGCTGAGCGTCTGTACGAAGTCTTCCAGGTAATTGACCCCGAAGGTGACATGGCGGGCTTCATCCCGGATCACCAGAGTAATGATCTGCTTAAGCAGTGGGTCGTGACAGGTCATTTTCAGGGTATTGAACGCGGCCAGCGCCAGCCCTTCGATGATGATCTGCATGCCGATGAATTTCAGGTCCCAGCGGGGGTCGGAAAGAATCTTGTCGAGCAGCGCTTTCAGATGCACGTTGACCGGGTAAAAGATGCCGATCTTGTCCTGAAGATAACGGGTGAACACCTCCACATGCCGGGCTTCGTCGAAGGTCTGGCTGGCGGCGTACAGCTTGGCGTCGTAACTGGGCGCGCAACTGGCCAGTTGTGAGGCCACCAGCAACGCCCCCTGCTCGCCGTGCACGAACTGGGCCAGCATCCAGGCCAGGTTGTGCCAGCCGAAACGCAGCTTGTCCTGGTCGGACATCGATTCAAACGGCTCCCAGCCATTGAAGGGGTTGAAGGCCTGATCCAACGGCACCTCGGACTTCGGGAATTGCTGGCTCCAGTCCACGTCCAGGTCGGCGTTCCAATTGAGCTCCTTGCCAAGCCGGTAGAGCTTGCGGATGCGGCCATCGGCGCTGCTGTAATCCCAGTTGTAATGGCCGGTGAGCGGGGTTTGAAAAATCTCCACCACGTCTTCGACGTGTCGCGGCGTCAACCGCTGTTCCAGATCGTCGTGGCCGGGGCCGTCCCAGCTCTGGTAATAGCGGATTTCCTGAGGCGGTTGCTGCAGGTGTTTGATGCGCATGGCTGACTCCATCCCGGGCTGCGAAGGCAATGCCTTGACGCTAGACCCGGCGGCCAGCGTGAGCAATGTCACGCGCCGACAAGCGATGGGCTTATTGGCGCGACATCACAATTTCCCGGTCCGCAGCAACCGGGTGAAATCGTTATTCATCAACCTGTTACAGGCGAAACTTCAATTGTTTTCTTCGGACAGCAGGAAGTGGGCACGGGCGATGGTGATGGGTTCGTCGCGGCGTTTCTGCCAGGCGCTGATGTGCACATTGGCGATGCGCCGGCCCAGCCGGGTGATGCGGCATTCGGCGAAGGTATCGCGGAACAGGCCCGCGCGCAGGTAGTCGATGGTGAAATCGATGGTCTTGGGCACCCGCGGCTCGCCCATCTCCAGCAGAATAAAGATGATCGCCGCCTGCTCCATGAAGCCGGCCACGGCGCCACCGTGCAGGGCCGGCAACGTGGGGTTGCCGATGTTCTCCGGATTGCGCGGCAAGATAAAGGTCAGTTCCTCGCCTTGCACCCGCAATTCAATACCCAGAAAACGCGCGTAAGGCACCCGGTCGATCAGATCCTGGTAGTCGGCTTCGCCGGCGCGGCAGGCTTCAATAAGGGCTTTCAGACTGTTGCTCATCAGGAGGTCACCCGCCCGTTCTTGTCCAGTTTCATGCGTGTGTAGGTGGCCAGACCGGTGGCCACCGGCTCGCCGTCTTCCATGCCCTCCTCCCAGGTGGTGAGCCTGACGAAGGTCACGTGGGTGGTGAGCCGGTAGCAGCTGGCCTGGCAGATCACCGCCTTGCCGGGGGTGGGCGCGTGCAGGTGATCGACGCGGAAATCGATGGTCGGGGTGATCTCGAAATTGGGGTACAGGCGGCAGCTGTTGGCCATGCCGCCGGCCTGATCCATCATCGCGAAAATGGCGCCACCGTGCAGCACGCCGGTGTCCGGGTTGCCCACCAGGTCTTCGCGCCAGGGCATGCGCACGCGCACCCCGCTCTCTTCGGCGCTGAGTACTTCCATGCCCAGATTGCGGGAATGGCGAACCGTCTCCAGGGAGCGGTTGCAAACATCGATTCGTGTGTAAGGTACGGAATTGTCTGTCACGGCGGCCAATGTCCTTATGATGCGGGCGGGGCAAGATTAACGCTTAGGGCCGGTTCACACCAGGCGTGAACCAGCCCCACTTAGTGAACCTCCGGGTCAGGATCCGGAGGCGGCTGATTTCCGGTTCAACGAGGACGCATGGCGCCACGCCCATCTGTGAAGAATTCGATCCGCGCGCTTGGCCACGCCATTGAGCGCCGCCGCCACCCGCACCGCTTTATTCAGACCGATAAAACGCCGTGGGACGAAATCCACCGCGACGGCATCATGGCGGTGCGTCACTACAGCCTGCCCCCCATGGAAAGCATTCCGGTGGGCGACGAACGGGTTGTGGTGCGGCGCGAAAAGCACCGTGTTCCGCTGCTGCTGGTGCCGGCACTGGGCATTCACTGCTGGACCTACGACATCATGCCAAACCGCTCGATGGTGCGCTATCTGATGGCGCGCGGCTACGATGTCTACCTGATCGACTGGGGGCAGCCCTCCCAGGCGAACCGCAACCTGGATCTGGACACCTACGTGAATCGCTGGTTGCCCGATGCGGTGCAGGCGGTGCGCAAGCGTTCGGAATGCGACCGCGTCAATCTGGTCGGTTACTGCATGGGCGGGCTGTTGTGTCTGATGTATCTGGGCGCGCACCCGCGGGCCCCGGTGACCGCGTTGTCCACCATCGCCAGCCCGGTGAATTTCCACAAGAGCGGCCCGTTCGGCGCGTTGTTCAGCCTCGCCGCGATTCCCGCCATGCAGGTACACGACTGGTTCCAGCTGCGCCTCAAACCCCTGGACAGCAAGTTGTTCCACATTCCCGCCAACCTGCTTTCGTTCGGTTTCAAGATGACCAACCCACCTGGGGTGGTGCAATCCTACGTCGAATTGCTGCGCAACCTCGGTGACCGCGATTACCTCACCGAATACATGACCATGGGCCAGTGGTTCAACGACATGGTCGATTACCCCGGCGCGGTGGTCCGCGAGGTGATCGAGAAAATGATTCTCGCCAACAGCCTCGCCAACGGGCGCATTAATATCGGTGGTCGGGCGGTGGAGTTCGCCGCCATTCGCCAGGATCTGCTCGCCTTCGCCGGGCGCACCGACCGCATTGTCAGCATCCGCGCCGCCCGCGAGGTGTTGAGTGTGGTGGGCAGCCGTGAAAAGCATTTCGAGGTGGCGCCTGGCGGCCACGCCGGTGTGTTCGCCGGCAGCAAAGCGCCGGAGCACTGCTGGCGGCTGATCGCCGACTGGATGGCCGAACGCTCCGCCTGATCAGCGGGCGGCGGTGGCGGTGTCCAGGTTGGTCAGGGTGTCACTGATCTGTCCGGCGTAACGGTAGACCAGAAACGGTACTGGCTGTGTTTGTTCGTCAAGCAGCGAGCCGCGAATGAACTTCCATTTCAGTGCCACCTGCTCAAGCGCCGCGCGCACCGCCGGGTCGCCGTGGTGCGCCTGGCGCGCCCGCGCCAGGGCGCTCTGAAACGCCTTTACCGACGCTTGCGGATCGCCGCTCGTCCGTGTCCGCGTGCCGGCGGCCGCCCTCGCAACATAGTCACCGGCGAGCCGCTGGATGTCGCTGGCCAGAGCTTGCACGTCGTCCAGGGCGGCGGCCTCGGCGCTGCTCACCGCGTCCAGGCGGGCGGCGATCGCGACGCTGCCACGATCCACCGCGGCACCGTCGGCGCCGGTGGCCTGGCGCAGCTCATCAAGGCGCTGGGCGAGTTCGGCGGCCAGGCGCTGCTGGTCGTCATCGGCGGCGGCCTCTTTGATCAAGGCCAGGCGCGCCTCGGCGGCCGCCAGCGAGTGGCTCAGCGCCGTCTGATATTGCGGGTCGGCGTCCATGACGGTGTACATATGGAAATCGGCCCGCGCCCGCCAGACCTCCTGCTCCAGATGATCGAGCTGCGCCCGCGACACCGCCGCCTGCCCCAGGGCCGGCAGCATCAACAACGCCACCAGGGCACCCCCTGCTGTTCGCATCACTCACTCCCTTATTCAATCGCCGAGGCCGCCGCGCGAGGCCACCACCCAGCCCCATGCGCGGGGCGCGCACAACATAGTATAGGGGCGACCGGCTGTCATCCGCGCGTGGGCGGGTCCTGCACGTCCGGATGCTCGCCACGCCATCGCCGGTAAGCGTCCAGATCACCGCCGATCCAGCGCCGCGAGCGATGCAACAGGGCCAGGTCGTCGATCAAGCCAAGGCCGATAATGGCGTCCGGGATCGCGTCCAGCGGCATCAGAAAATAGACCAGCACCCCGGCCAGGGTGACCAGGGTGGCCCAGGGTACTTCCGGGTAGCGGCGCAACGCCCAGTCGCGCAGCATCGCCGCCATCAGGCGCAGTTCCGCGGCTTCCTCGCCGAGCCGGTCGCGCTGGCGCCAGGCCTTGGCGGCGGCGGCCATCGCCAAACGGCGGCTCGCCCCCGGCGAGCGCAACAATCTGGCGGCGCGCTGTCGGGCCTGCCGCCAGGGGCTATCCACGGCCATGCAGTTCCCGGTACAGCGCCTGGTATTCCTCGCTGAGCTTGTGTTTGGGGTTCCAGTTGACCAACGGCATCGCCCGTTGGTGGGATTCACGCATCGCCACCGAGGCCGACAGCCGGCTATCCAGAATGGGCAGCCCTTCCTGAGTCAGCGCCGCCACCAGCTCCTGGGGCAGCCTGGCGCGGGGCTGGAACTGGTTGACGACAATGCCCTCCACGCTGAGATCCTCGTTGTGATCCGCTCGCGCTTCCTGGATGTTTTCCAGCAGCGAATACAGCGCCTTACGCGAAAACGCGTCGCAATCGAAAGGAATCAGAACCCGCTGCGCGGCGATCAGTGCCGAAAGCGTATAGAAATTAAAGGCCGGCGGGGTGTCCACATAGATTTCATCGAATTCCCGCGACAGGCTTTTCAACAAGCCGCGCAGTTTGTAGATCTTGTGCTTGGATTCCAGCAGGTGCTCCAACTCACCGAGTTCGCCGTCGGCGGGCAGCACATGGAGATTCTCGAAACGGGTGGCGTGAATGTAATCTCTTGGCGCTTTTTCCTTGAGTTTGAACGACAACGTCTGGGAGAAAAAAGTGCCGATATTGGGGGTCGGGCCCTGCTCGTTCTGATACGCGCCCATGCCCAGCAGATACTGGCTGGCGTTGCATTGAGGGTCCAGATCCACCACCAGGGTCTTGCGACCTTGGAAAGCGGCGATCGCCGCCAGATTGACGGTGATGCTCGACTTGCCCACCCCCCCTTTCTGATTGAACACCACTCTGCGCATGCAGATCTCCTTCGTGGCCCACGGCTGTCAGTCATGGGCATGATACACAGCGCGGCAAACCGCTCCCAGGCCGCAGCGCCGTTGCCTCACGTCTGTCCACAGAAACTGTGGATAACCCCGTGAACAACAGGTTAGCGACGTTCGCCAGCGGCGCCCGTGCGCCACTTAACGCCGGTTGGTCGTTTCCTGCCCAGCGCGGCCTTCGCGGCCCGGCTTGTCCTGCGCGGCCTTCGCGGCCCGGCCCGACCTGCGCGGCCCGGCCCTAAGTAAATGCGCGCACGAAAGACATTTACTACCACTTGCCAATGGCAAGGTTACCCGGCCACCATGGGATATACATGACGTTTACCCAGGAGATCGGCCGCATGACAGCAACCACCCCACTGGCCCAGGTGCCACCGGGCAGCCCTTTGAACCCGGTGCCCGGCGACGCCGGCTGGCCATTGATCGGCTACACGCTGGCGAGCATGCGCGATCCGATCGGCACCTTTCGCCAGCGCTACGACCACTACGGCCCGGTCTCCTGGAGCAGCCTGTTCGGCCTGCGCATGGTGCAGATGCTCGGCCCGGATGCCAATCAGTTCGTTATGCTCAACCGTGGCGATCTGTTCTCCAACCATGACGGCTGGGATTTCTTCATCGGCCGTTTTTTTCATCGCGGCATCATGCTGCTCGATTTCGAAGAGCATCGCTGGCACCGGCGCATCATGCAGCAGGCATTCTCCCGCGATGCCCTGCAAGGCTACCTGCAACGCATGGGGCCGCGCATCGCCGAGGGCATCGTCTACTGGCCTACCGGCACCCTGAAAGTCCTTCCGGCGCTCAAACAGCTGACCCTGGATCTGGCCACCGACGTGTTCATGGGCGAGAAGCTGGGCGCGCAATCCCAACGCATCAACCATGCCTTTGTCGACACCGTGCGCGCCGGCACCGCCCTGCTGCGCTTTCCGGTGCCGGGACTGCGCTGGTCGCGGGGGTTGCAGGGCCGCCGCACCCTGGAAACCTTGTTCCGGGAGCGGATCGCCGCGAAAAGAGCCAGCCAGGACAGCGATTTGTTCAGCGCGCTTTGCCACGCCAGCACCGAAGAGGGCGACCGCTTCTCCAACGACGACGTGGTCAATCATATGATTTTCCTGATGATGGCGGCTCACGACACCACCACCATCACTCTTTCCACGCTGTTCTACCAGCTGGCCAAACATCCGCACTGGCAGCAGCGGCTGCGCGAGGAAAGCCTGGCGCTAGGCAAAACCTGTTTGCAACACGAAGACCTTGAGCGCCTGCCCGGCATAGGCCTGGCGATGAAAGAAGCCCTGCGCCTATGCGCACCGGTACCCTCGCTGCCGCGTCGCACGGTGCGAGATGTGGAGTATCAGGGCTTCTACATTCCGGCGGGCACTTTTATCAACGTGGCGCCCTACTTCACCCATTACATGCAGGAGTACTGGCCCGAGCCGGAGCGCTTCGACCCGGAAAGGTTCAGCGAGCAGCGCCGCGAAGATAAAGTACACCCCTACGCCTGGGTGCCCTTCGGCGGCGGCGCGCACAAATGCATCGGCCTGCATTTCGCCGAGATGCAGGTCAAAGCGATTCTTCACCAGGTGCTGCTCAAATACCGCTGGAGCGTGCCAGCGGACTATGAGATGCCAGTGGACACCACCAGCCTGCCGGTGCCCGGCGACGGGCTTCCCGTGACGTTAGAGCGGGTGAAAACGTCGGACGTCTGACGTCGGACGTCCGACGCGAAAAAACGCGCCAGGCCCTACCGCGAAACGGTCTGGCCACCGCGCATGGTGACCAGCTCCTCGGCGGAGGTCGGATGGATGCCGATAGTGGCATCGAAATCGGCCTTAGTGGCCCCCATGCGCATCGCCACGGCGAAACCCTGGGTGATCTCGGCGGCTTCTTCACCGGCGATGTGCAGGCCAACCACCCGGTCGCTGGCGTCATCCACCAGCAGCTTTATCAAGGATTTTTCCTGTATATCGCTGAGCGAGTACCGCAATGGCCGGAACTGGCTTCTGTAGACACGCACGGTATCGTATTTTTCCAGCGCTTCCTCTTCGGTCAGTCCCACCGTGCCGATATTGGGATGGCTGAAAACAGCGGTGGGCACGTCCCGGTAATCCAGCGGTTTTTCCGGTTTGTGTTCGCCGTACAGGTGCGCCGCCAGCCACATGCCTTCGGCCAGCGCCACCGGGGTCAGTTGCAGCCGGTCAGTGACATCACCCAACGCGTAAATACCCGCCTCACTGGTCTGGTAGTGCTCGTCCACCCGCACCGCGCCGTTGTCACCGGTGTCAACGCCGACACCGTCAGCGAACAGGCCATCCAGTTTCGGCACCCGGCCGGTGGCGTAGAACACTTCGTCGACCGGCAGTTCCTCGCCACCGCTCAGGGTCAGGCATTTCTTGCCATCGCGCTCTTCGATGGCGGTCACATCGGTGTTGAATCGCAGACTTACGCCCGCCTCGCCCATCTGATCGGCGACGAACTGCCGCACATCGTGGTCAAACCCGCGCAGAAACAGATCGCGACGATAGATCTGGTGCACCTGCACGCCCAGCCCGTTAAGGATCGAGGCAAACTCGGTGGCGATGTAGCCCCCTCCCACCACCGCCACGGTGTGCGGTAGCGTGTCCAGATAGAACAGGTCATCGGAGATGCGGACATGCTCCCGGCCCGGCAGGTCGGGCACGAACGGCTTGCCCCCGGTGGCGATCACAATCTGGCGGGCATTGAGCGTGCGCTGGCCGTCGACACTGACCCGCCCGACGCCCTCGATGCGGCCGTGGCCCTCGAAAATGGTGACGCCCGCCTTCTCAAGTATGTTCCGATAAATTCCATTAAGGCGCTCGATCTCGCGGCTCTTGTTGTCGCGCAGGGTCGCCCAGTCGAAGCGCCAGTTGTCCACGGTAAAACCGAAACTGGCGGCCAGTTCGAACTCCCCGGCGAACCCGGCACCATAGGCGAACAATTTCTTCGGCACACACCCCACATTAACGCAGGTGCCGCCGAGAAAACGCTCTTCGATGATCGCCACCCGGGCGCCATGGCCTGAGGCCATCCGCGCGGCCCGCACCCCGCCGGAACCGGCGCCAATCACCACCAGATCGAAATCGTCAGACACGTGTTTCTCCTTAATTATCGTGAGCGCCATTCAATGGGGCTCTATTGTGGCGCCACCGCCGTGAAGGACAAGGCCAGCGGCTCGATAAACCCAATAGTGATCGACAATCAACTGCCCACCCGGAAGCGGGCGAACGGTGCGTGCAGGCTGGGCCGGCCCTGGCGCAGATACAGCCCCCGCTCAATCGGCGGCCACAATTCTTCCAGGGGGATCGAATCGCCGTTGGCGTTGACCATGCGAGCGTGGTGGCGGCGCAACTGGCGCGGCTCACCGACGCCGCAGGAATGGGCGATGGTCTCCACTTCCTTAACCAGATTGGCATGAAAAAACGCCACCCTGCGCGCCTTATCGCTGGGCACCAGCCCACGCTGCAAACGCGGATTGTGGGTGGTGACGCCGGTGGGGCAGGTATTGCGGTTGCACTGCATCGCCTGAATGCAGCCCAGCGCGAACATGTAACCGCGTGCCGACACACAGAAATCCGCGCCCATGGCGATCGCCCAGGCCACCATGGTCGGGTTGATCAGCTTGCCTGAGCACACCACGCGAATGCGGTCGTGCAACGCGAAGCCCTCGATCAGATCCACCACCAGCGGCAGCGATTCGGCCAGATTCAGGCCGACGTCGTCCATCAACGACATGGGCGCCGCGCCGGTGCCGCCATCACCACTGTCGATGGTGATGAAATCCGGCGCGCTTTCCAGGCCCCGTTCGTGAATCTCGATGAACAGATCCTCCAGCCATTGCCAGGAGCCGATCACCGTCTTGATGCCGGTGGGCTTGCCGGTCACCGAGCGCACCCGCTCGATCAGATCAAGCAGGTCCCCCGCACTGCGCACGCCGGGTTGTCCGTTCGGGCTGACCGAGGCCAAACCCACCGGGATGCCGCGAATGCCCGCGATTTCCGGGGTCACCTTGGCAGCGGGCAGAATGCCCCCTTTGCCCGGTTTGGCGCCCTGGCTCAATTTGATCTCGAACATCTTCACCTGCTGCACCGCCGCCACTTTTTCAAGCGCGGCGTCGCTGAGGTCGCCGTTTTCATCGCGCACCCCGTAAAAAGCCGTGCCGATTTGAAATACCAGATCACAGTGGCCTTCCAGGTGCCACTCGGTGAGCCCGCCCTCCCCGGTATTGAGCCAGCAGCCGGCCAATGCCGAGCCCCGCGACAGCGCCTGCACCGCCGGCTTGGAAATGGCCCCGAAACTCATTCCGGACACGTTATGGAAGCTGCGTGCCACATAGGGCTGGCGCGCGTGCGGGCCAATCATTAACGGCAAGGTCTCCGCCGCGTCTTTCTCCAGCGTGGGATAGGGCGTATTGAGGAACACCACGCGCCCGGCGCTGTTTTGCTTGGTGGTTCCAAAAGCAACGGTGTTGCCGAGGTTCTTCGCGGCCCGATAGACCCAGCTGCGCTGGGCGCGGTTGAACGGCAATTCTTCCCGGTCCATGGCAAAAAAGTATTGGCGGAAAAACTCGCCCAGATGCTCGAAAAAATAGCGGAACCGGCCAATCAGCGGGTAATTACGGCGAATCGCATGGGTTTTCTGAAAATAACGGTCCTGCACCCACAGCAGCGCGGCGGTTACGGTGATCAGGAAAAGCATCAGCAGCAGGCCAAACCCCAGCCAGGCGATCAGGAGGTTGATCCAGGTATGCAGCTGTTCGGGCAGCATGGCGTCTCCTTGGTTGAGCGGGCGAATCGTTGTCACTATAACGGATCGGCGGGCACCCGCGGGGCCGGGTCGCGTGGCTGAGAGCCTTTCTGCTGCGAAAAGCTGAGACCTGCCGCATGAAACCGACTCTGGCACTAGGCCCTGCTGTCATACTGTGGTATCAAGAGGCGATAAAGAATTCACGTGACCGGAATCCGGCGACACCGGGAAGGCTCGCCCTGGCACCAACCATAACGTTCAATCGATCCACCACCTCGCCGGGCAGGGAACCCGGCCACCGGAGGGCGGATCGCGGGGAATACGGCGAATAATGAAACGCATGGGGGCATGGGGGCTGCCGGTGCTGGTGGCGCTGCTGGGGAGCACGGCGTTGTCCGCCACCGCCGGCACCATCTACAAATACCGGGGCGCCAACGGCGAAATTCTTTACACTGACCAGCCCCAAGAGCGCGTCGGTATCCGTTACACCCTGTTGTCGGTGCGCAAAGGCTGGAGCTACACGCCCCATGCCCTGGCGGCGGACGAACGCGACCGTTACGACGCCCTGATCGTCGGCGCCGCCCACCACTTCCAGGTGGAACCGGCTCTGGTCAAGGCGGTGATCCATGCGGAATCGCTGTTCAACCGCTACGCGGTCAGCCGGGTGGGCGCCCAGGGGTTGATGCAGTTGATGCCGGAAACCGCCCGCCATCTGAGCGTGGACAACCCCTTCGACGCCGCCGCCAACATCCATGGGGGCACCCGCTTTCTCGCCTACCTGCAGAACAAGTTCGATAACCTGGACGAAGTGCTGGCCGCCTACAACGCCGGGGAAGGCAATGTGCGCCGTTACGGCGGCATTCCGCCGTTTCCGGAAACCCGGGCTTACGTTAAGAAGGTCAAGGAATTAAGACTCAGGTATCAGCTTCTGATGACCGATGAGACGCTGGCCAGCCGCTAGAATCAACTTTAACTATAAGACCCATCTTATTGTTTTTATAAGCCATTTCTAATGGCCGGCGGTGGCATTCAGTGACACCCCAAGCCACGGGCCATCGAACTCCAGCGGATAACGGCGAAGGCAGTAGCTGCGATTTTCCTGGCAGCGTCCGCTGTTCAGAGCGAACTCCAGGCCATGCCCCGGGCACCGCAGCACACCACGGTGCACACTGCCACGGTCGAGGGCGAAATCGCCATGCGGACAGCGCCGCTGCACCAGCCAGGTGTCGCCTTCCTCGTGAATCAGCAGCAGTTCCTCACGGCCAATACGCACCGGCAGGCGCAGGCCATCGTAGAGGTCCAGCGTGCGGATCAATCGATGAAACATGGCGGGCATCCGAGAAGGCGATGGTTCAAACCTTAGCGCGGAGCGACTTCAAGCTTCAAGCTGCAAGCCGCAAAGGGCGCTGCGCAGGCTTTTTGTAGCTTGCAGCTTGAAGCCTGCCCCTCCATCGACAACGCTGACGCCCCGCCCTTGCACGGCCTCTCCCTGTTCCACAAAAAAAGCCCGGCGGGCGCCGGGCTTTTTGCTGGTGCGGGCCGGGATCAGTGGCCGTGTTTTTCCGCCAGATAGAACCAGGTATCGAGTACCGAATCCGGGTTCAGGGACACGGAATCGATGCCCTGCTCCATCAGCCATTTGGCCAGATCCGGGTGATCGGACGGCCCCTGGCCGCAAATACCGATGTATTTGCTTTGGTTGTTGCAGGCGTCGATCGCCATCTTCAGCAGCTTCTTCACCGCCGGATCGCGCTCATCGAACAGATGGCTGACGATGCCGGAATCCCGATCCAGGCCCAGGGTAAGCTGAGTCAAATCGTTGGAGCCGATTGAGAAGCCGTCGAAGTACTGCAGGAACTCATCGGCCAGCAGCGCGTTGGTGGGCAGTTCGCACATCATGATCACGCGCAGACCGTTGTCGCCACGCTTGAGGCCGTTCTTGCTGAGCAGATCAACCACCTGCTCCGCTTCGCCCGGGGTGCGCACGAACGGCACCATCACTTCCACGTTGGTGAAGCCCATTACCTCGCGCACCTTCTTGAGGGCGCGGCATTCGAGCTCGAAACAGTCGCGGAAGTTTTCACTGATGTAGCGGCTGGCACCACGGAAGCCCAGCATCGGGTTCTCTTCGTCGGGCTCGTAGAGTTTGCCACCGATCAGGTTGGCGTATTCGTTGGATTTGAAGTCGGAGAGGCGCACGATCACCTTCTCCGGGTGGAAGGCGGCGGCCAGGGTGGAAATCCCCTCGACCAGCTTTTCCACGTAAAACTCCACCGGGTCGCCGTAGCCGGCGATGCGTTTGTCGGCGGCCTGCTGCACATCGCGGGGCAGGCTGTCGTAGTTGAGCAGCGCTTTCGGGTGCACGCCGATCATGCGGTTGATGATGAATTCCAGACGCGCCAGGCCCACGCCCTGATTGGGCAGGCTGGCGAAGTCGAAAGCACGGTCCGGGTTGCCCACGTTCATCATGATCTTGAACGACAGTTTCGGCATCGACTCGATGGAGTTGCGCTGAACGTCGAACTCCAGCTGGCCTTCGTAGATCTTGCCGGTGTCGCCCTCGGCGCAGGAGGCGGTGACTTGCTGGCCATCCTTGAGCAGCTCGGTGGCGTCGCCACAACCGACGATCGCGGGCACACCCAGTTCGCGGGCGATGATCGCCGCGTGACAAGTACGGCCACCGCGGTTGGTGATGATCGCGGACGCGCGCTTCATAACCGGTTCCCAGTCCGGGTCGGTCATGTCGGTGACCAGAACATCACCGGGCTGCACCCGCTCCATTTCCTTGATGTTGGACACCACGCGCACCGGCCCGGCGCCAATGCGTTGACCAATGGCACGGCCTTCCACCAGCACTTTGCCGGTCTGCTTGAGCAGGTAGCGTTCCATCACCGACGCGTCGGAACGGCTTTTCACCGTTTCCGGGCGCGCCTGCACGATGTACAGCTTGCCGTCGTCGCCGTCCAGCGCCCACTCGATGTCCATCGGCATGCCGTAGTGCTTTTCGATCTCGATGGCCTGGCGGGACAGGTCCGCCACTTGCTCGTCGCTCAGGCAGAAGCGCAGCCGGTCGGCGGCGCTCACGTCCACGGTTTGCACTGATTTGCCGGCGGTTGCTTCGCTGCCGTAGATCATCTTGTGCATCTTGCTGCCGAGATTGCGGCGCAGAATCGCCGGCCGCTTGTTCAGCAGGGTCTTTTTGTGGACATAGAACTCATCCGGGTTGACCGCGCCCTGCACCACCATTTCACCGAGGCCGTAGGAGGCGGTGATGAACACCACATCGCGGAAACCGGATTCGGTGTCCAGGGTGAACATAACGCCGGCGGCGCCGGTTTCCGAGCGCACCATGCGCTGCACGCCAGCGGACAGCGCCACCAGTTTGTGGTCGAAGCCCTGATGCACGCGATAGCTGATGGCGCGGTCGTTGAAGAGGGACGCGAACACCTCTTTCACCGCGATCATGACGCTGTCCACGCCGCGAATGTTCAGGAAGGTTTCCTGCTGGCCGGCGAACGAGGCGTCGGGCAGGTCTTCCGCGGTGGCGGAGGAACGCACCGCCACCGGCAATTCCGCGTTGCCTTCGCTCATTTTATCGTAGGCATCACGGATCGCGTCTTCCAGCCCGGGCTGGAACGGGGCTTCCACCACCCAGTTGCGAATCTTTTCACCGGTCTCCGCCAGGGCCACGACGTCATCCACGTCGAGGGCGCTGAGCGCGTCGTTGATCTTGGTGGTCAGATCGTTGTGCTCGAGGAAAGCACGGAACGCTTCCGCGGTGGTCGCGAACCCGCCCGGGACGGACACGCCGGCCGCCGCCAGGTTGCTGATCATCTCGCCGAGGGAGGCGTTCTTGCCACCGACGTGCTCGACGTCGCCCTTGCCCAGATCCTGAAACCAGACTACGTATTCCGCCAAGGTCGTCTCCTTAAGTCTTGCCCTAAACTTTACCGGAATGGATGGAGGCGCCATTCTACCCAAAACATCGGTGCTTTGCCCGCCCGGATTCGTCATTCCTCTACGACTTTTGGACAAACCACCGGGCACCGCTGTCACCGGAGCGGCACACAGGCCACAATGGCCCATTGACACGCCCAGGAGCCCGCCACACATGAAAAGGACCGCTTTTTATATTTCGGACGGCACCGGCATTACCGCCGAAACCATCGGTCACAGCCTGCTCAGCCAGTTCGGCAGTATAGAATTTAACCAGACCACCATTCCCTACGTGCAATCCGACCAACTCGCCCGCGACGCGGTCAATCGCATTAATACCGCGGCGCGCGCCGACGGCGCCAAACCGGTGGTGTTTTCCACCCTGGTCAGCGACCCGCAACGGCAGATTCTGCACACCTGCGAAGGGCTGGTTCTTGACCTGTTCACCGCCTACCAGCGCCCGTTGGAAGACGAACTCGGAGTCAGCTCCAACCACAAGGTCGGCCAGAGCCACGCGATCCGCGATCAGCAGGCGTATCGCATCCGCATCAACGCGGTGCATTTCGCCCTGGACAACGACGACGGCGCCCGCACTCGTCATTACGATCAGGCGGACGTCATCCTGATCGGCGTGTCGCGCTCGGGGAAAACGCCCACCTGCCTGTATCTGGCGCTGCAGTTCGGCCTGTTCACCGCCAACTACCCGCTCACCGAAGACGACTTCGATGACCTGCGCCTGCCCGACGCGCTGGCGCCGCACAAGGACAAGCTGTTCGGCCTGACCATCAACGCCGAGCGCCTCAGCGCCATCCGCAGCGAACGCAAAGCCGGCAGCCGCTACGCCTCGCCCCGTCAATGCGACATGGAAGTGCGCGCCCTGCAGGCGTTGTACAACAAGTTCAACATTCCCCACCTGGACGCCACCGAACTGTCCATCGAGGAAATCAGCACGCGGATTCTGTCCATGACCGGCCTGCAACGGCGGTTGCAGTAGCGCCGCCGAGCGGCGCGCTACAAAAAAGCGGATACAGGATGCATCCGTTTCCACATTAAAAAAGCCCGGCTTGTGGCCGGGCCCGGGTGCGACGCCTCGGCGCCACGGGGGTGACGGGGGTTGCCCGCCGAAATCGGATTGTCCGCTTGCGGTGCGCGTTCAGATCACCCACAGATCCATGAACGCATTGACCGGCGTGGCATGCAGCCTGGTCTGATCCTTGCACAGCGCGAAGATGTCGCCGGCGCGACCGGCGGCGAACCGGGTACTCAGGTTGCGCTTGAACTTCTGCTCAAGAACCGGGATGCCTTCTTGCCTGCGCCGCCGGTGGCCGATCGGATATTCCACCGCCACCTGCTCGGTACTGGAGCCGTCCTTGAAGAATACCTGGATGGCGTTGGCGATTGAGCGTTTGTCGGGGTCATGATAATCCCTTGAATAGCTCTCGTCTTCCACGATCTCCATTTTCTCGCGCAATTCATCGATGATCGGATGGCTGGCGTGAAATTCGTCTTCGTAATTTTCCGCCACCAGATCACCGAAAATCAGCGGCACCGCCGTCATGTATTGAAGACAATGATCCCGGTCCGCCGGGTTCGCCAGCGGCCCCTGCTTGGAAATAATACGGATCGCCGAATCGTGAGTGGTGATCACGATTCGGTCGATCCGGTCCAGTCGATCCTTGACTTGCGGGTGCAGGATCACCGCCGCTTCACAGGCGGTCTGGCTGTGGAACTCCGCCGGAAAACTGATCTTGAACAAAATGTTTTCCATCACGTAGGAGCCATAATCGCGCTGGAATTTGAACTTGCGCTCCGATTCCGGCTTGATCACCTGGTCTTTGTTGGTTTTGGAAAACAGCACGTCATAAAACCCCCACTGCGGCGCGGTCAGCGCACCGGGGACACCCATTTCGCCGCGCAGGGCGATGTCCGCCAGGCGCACGGCGCGGCTGGTGGCATCGCCGGCCGCCCAGGACTTGCGCGAGCCGGCGTTGGGCGCGTGGCGATAGGTGCGCAACGATTGCCCGTCCACCCAGGCGTGCGACACCGCGGACAGCAACTGCTCCCGGTCGGCCCCCATCATCTTGGCGACCACCGCCGTGGAGGCCACTTTGACCAGCACCACGTGATCCAGGCCAACCCGGTTGAACGAATTTTCCAGCGCCAGCACACCCTGGATTTCATGGGCCATGATCATGCCTTCCAGCACCGCTTTCATGGTCAGCGGCGCCTTGCCCACGGCCAGATTTTTCTGCGACAGATAATCCGCCACCGCCAGAATGCCACCCAGATTGTCCGAAGGATGCCCCCACTCCGCCGCCAGCCAGGTGTCGTTGTAATCCAGCCAGCGCACCATACAGCCGATGTCCCAGGCCGCCTTGACCGGATCGAGGCGGTACGGTGTGCCCGGCACCCGCGCGCCGTGGGGCACCACCGTGCCCTCCACCAGCGGACCCAGATGCTTGGTGCATTCCGGGAACCGCAGCGCCAGCAAGCCGCAACCGAGGGTGTCCATCAGACAGTTGCGCGCCGTGTCCCACGCTTCCTGAGAGTCGATGCGGTAATCCAACACGTAATCGACGATCGCCTGAATTTCCGTGTCGTAATCCGGGCGAAGATTCTGTTCCACGTTGCTGCTCATAGCGGGCCCTCCATGGGCACATGGGGAAGTGTCTACTCCGGTAGCTTCAAGCCGCAAGCTACAAGCTTCAAGTACACCCCGTGTCCCTGCCGGCGCGGCTTGTAGCTTGCGGCTTGTAGCTTGAAGCCGATCAGACGGCGTCGCCGGGCACCCTCACCCAGCCTTCCATTAAGACCCGGGCGCTGCGGCTCATGCTGGCCTTGCTGACCACCCACTGGTCGCCCTGACGGCGCGCTTCGCCGCCTACCCTCAGTGTGCCGGAGGGGTGGCCAAAGCGCACCGAATCACGCTCGCCGCCGCCGGCGGCCAGATTCACCAGGGTGCCGGGGATCGCCGCCGCGGTACCAATCGCCACCGCCGCGGTGCCCATCATGGCATGGTGCAGTTTGCCCATGGAGAGCGCCCGCACCAGCAGGTCAACCTCATCGGCGCCCACTTTTTTGCCACTGGATGCCAGGTACTCCCGTGGCGGCGCCACGAAGGCGACCTTCGGGGTATGCTGGCGGTTGGCCGCCTCCGCCAGGTCCTGGATCAGGCCCATGCGCAGCGCGCCGTGGGCACGAATGGTTTCGAACCGGGCCAGCGCCTTGGCGTCCTCGTTGATGTCGCCTTGCAGTTCCGCACCGCTGTAGCCGATCTGTTCCGCGTTCAGAAAAATGGTCGGAATGCCGGCATTGATCATGGTGGCCTTCAGGGTTCCCACGCCGGGCACGTCCAGATCGTCCACCAGGTTGCCGGTGGGAAACATGGCGCCATCGCCGTCCGCCGGGTCCATGAAATCGATCTTTACCTCGGCCGCCGGAAAGGTCACGCCATCCAGTTCGAAGTCACCGGTTTCCTGAACCTGGCCGTTGCTGACCGGCACATGGGCGACAATGGTCTTCTCAATGTTCGCCTGCCAGATGCGCACCGTGACCACGCCGTCTTCAGGAATCCGCTGCGCCGCCACCAGGCCGTTGCTGATCGCGAACGAGCCCACCGCCGCCGTCAGATTGCCGCAGTTGCCACTCCAATCGATGTACGGCTTATCGATGGACACCTGGCCGAACAGATAGTCCACATCGTGATCCGGGCTGTCGCTCTTCGACAAAATCACCGTCTTGCTGGTGCTGGAGGTGGCGCCGCCCATGCCGTCGGTGTGCTTGCCATAAGGATCCGGGCTGCCAATCACCCGCAGCAACAGCGCATCCCGGGCAGCGCCCGGCACCCGCGCCGCTTCCGGCAGGTCATCGCGGTTGAAAAACACCCCCTTACTGGTACCGCCACGCATGTAGGTGGCGGGGATTTTGATTTGCGGTGCGTGGCTCATGGCGGGTTCCTTGTTGGTGTTCGTGGTTGGGGATGACGTTTCGTATTCGGCCGGGTTTCCCCCTCTCCCTGGCCCTCTCCCTCCAGGGGAGAGGGAACGCTCCAGAGGGGTTGGCGCGAAGCCGAACATTCTCCGCCCCATAACAGTCTGTCTATAGGGTCCCCTCCCCCCTGGAGGGGGAGGGACAGGGAGAGGGGGGAAGCTAAAGCCGCCCTACTCCCGCCCTTGTCTCTCCGCCACGGCGCCAAGAATCGTCTCCAGCACCGCGTCGGTGTCCTGCAAAATCTCGTTGTTCCAGAATCGCAGCACGCGATACCCGTTGGCTTGTAGCCAGGCATCCCGCGCCGCATCGCGGTCGCTGCCGTTGTGCTGGCCGCCATCCGCTTCGACCACCAGGCGCGCGCCCAGGTGGACGAAGTCGACGATGTACCGGCCCAGCGGCTGCTGCCGGCGAAACTTGCCGCCCAGACGGTGGGCGCGCAGGTGGTACCACAGCCGATGCTCGGCGTCGGTCATATTGCGGCGCAACTCCTTTGCGCGTTGACGGCGGTCCATGCCGTTTCTCCCTTTTTCGCTATCGTTTGTTTCCCCCTCTCCCTGTCCCTCCCCCTCCAGGGGGGAGGGAACCCACTCAGAGCCGCCCTGCCATCCGGCAGCGCCCCGCTCCCCGGGGCAGAACGCCGTCCTGCCACCTGGAGCGCCCCTCTCCCCCGAGGGAAGGAATTCACCAGAGCCCGCCTTGCCTTCCGGAGCGTCCCCTCTCCCCTCGAGGGAAGGAATCCACCAGAGCCCGCCTTGCCTTCCGGAGCGTCCCCTCTCCCCTCGAGGGAAGGAATCCACCAGAGCTCGCCTTGCCTTCTGGAGCGTCCCCTCTCCCCTCGAGGGAGAGGGACAGGGAGAGGGGGTAAAGCCGGCCACTCAGGCGGCCGAGTCGGCCATGAACTCCTTGGCGAACTTCTGCAGAATGCCGCCGGCGCCGTAGACCGACACTTCCTCGGCGGTGTCCAGGCGGCACAACACCGGCACTTTCTCCACATCGCCATTGGCGCGGTGAATCACCAGGGTCAGGGCGGCGCCCGGCGCCGGTTCACCTTCCACGTCGTACACTTCGGTGCCATCAATGCCCAGCGTCTTGCGGGTGGTGCCCGCTTCGAACTGCAGCGGCATCACGCCCATGCCGATCAGGTTGGTGCGGTGAATGCGCTCGAAGCCTTCGGCGACGATCGCTTCCACGCCGGCCAGGGCGACGCCCTTGGCGGCCCAGTCGCGGGATGAGCCCTGGCCGTAGTCAGCGCCGGCGATGATGATCAGCGGTTGTTTGCGTTCCATGTAGGTCTCGATCGCCTCCCACATGCGCCTCACTTCCCCGTCCGGTTCCACCCGCGCCAGCGAGCCCTGGATCACTTTGCCCTGCTCGTCGGTGACCATTTCGTTGAACAGCTTGGGGTTGGCCAGGGTGGCGCGCTGGGCGGTGAGATGGTCACCACGGTGGGTGGCGTAGGAGTTAAAGTCCTCCTCCGGCAGGCCCATTTTATCCAGATAGGCGCCGGCGGCGCTGTCCAGCAGGATGGCATTGGACGGCGACAGGTGGTCGGTGGTGATGTTGTCCGGCAGCACCGCCAGCGGGCGCATGCCTTTGAGCGCGCGCGCCTCGGCCATGGTGCCTTGCCAGTACGGCGGCCGACGGATGTAGGTGCTTTGCGGGCGCCAGTCGTAGAGCGGGCTGGCGGCCCGTTCGTCGCCGCCTTTCTTCTCGAACATGGGAATGTAGGTGGCTCGGAACTGCTCCGGCTTAACACTGGCTTTGACGATGGCGTCGATCTCGCTGTCGTCGGGCCAGATGTCCTTGAGGCGGATCGGCTTGCCATCGGCGTCGTGGCCGAGCACGTCTTTCTCGATGTCGAAGCGGATGGTACCGGCGATGGCGTAGGCCACCACCAGCGGCGGCGAGGCCAGGAACGCCTGCTTGGCGTAGGGGTGAATGCGGCCATCGAAGTTGCGGTTGCCGGACAGCACGGCGGTGGCGTACAGATCGCGGTCGATCACTTCCTTCTGAATCGTCGGGTCCAGCGCGCCGCTCATGCCGTTGCAGGTGGTGCAGGCAAAGGCCACCACATCGAAGCCGAGGGTCTGAAGCTCGGGCAGCAAATTGGCTTCTTCCAGGTACATCTTCACGGTCTTGGAGCCCGGCGCCAGGGACGATTTCACCCAGGGTTTGCGCACCAGACCCAGCCGGTTGGCGTTGCGCGCGATCAGGCCGGCGGCCACCATGTTGCGCGGGTTGCTGGTGTTGGTGCAGCTGGTGATGGCGGCGATGATCACCGCGCCATCGGGCATCTCGCCTTCTTTTTCTTCCCATTTCCCAGCCACGCCACGGCTGGCCAGCTCGCTGGCCGGCAGCAGTGAGTGCGGGTTGGAGGGCCCGGCCAGGTTGCGGCCGACACTGGACAGATCGAAGCGCAGCACGCGCTCGTAGTCCACGTTCTTGAGGGCGTCGGCCCACAGACCGGTTTCCCGGGCGTAGGTTTCCACCAGCGCCACCTGGTCGTCTTCACGACCGGTGAGCTTGAGATAATCGATGGTCTGATTGTCAATAAAGAACATGCCGGCGGTGGCGCCGTATTCCGGGGTCATGTTGGCGATGGTGGCGCGGTCGCCCACGGTCAGGCTGTCGGCGCCTTCGCCGAAGAATTCCAGATAGGCCCCCACCACGCGTTCCTTGCGCAGAAACTCGGTGATCGCCAGCACCAGATCGGTGCCGGTGATGCCCGGCTTGAGCTTGCCGGTCAGTTCCACGCCGACGATATCCGGCAGGCGCATCATCGACGGATTGCCGAGCATCACGTTTTCCGCTTCCAGGCCGCCCACGCCCACGGAGATCACGCCCAGGGCGTCGACCATGGGCGTGTGGCTGTCGGTGCCCACGCAGGTGTCCGGGAAGGCCACCCCACCGTTGACCTGCACCACCGGCGACATTTTTTCCAGATTGATCTGGTGCATGATGCCGTTGCCCGGCGGAATCACGTCCACGTTATCGAAGGCGGTCTTGGTCCAATTGATAAAGTGGAAACGGTCCTCGTTGCGGCGCTCTTCCACCGCCCGGTTTTTCTCGAAGGCGTTGTCCTCGAAACCGGGATGCTCCACCGCCAGCGAGTGATCGACGATCAGCTGGGTGGGCACCACCGGATTGATTTTCGAGGGATCCCCGCCCTGCTCGGCGATGGTGTCGCGCAGGCCGGCCAGATCCACCAGCGCGGTCTGACCGAGAATGTCGTGGCACACCACCCGCGCCGGGTACCAGGGAAAATCCAGATCGCGCTTGCGTTCGATCAGCTGCTTGAGCGAATCGGTCAGCGCCGCCGGCTCACACCGGCGCACCAGCTGCTCGGCAAGAATGCGGGACGTATACGGCAGCCTGTCGTAGGCGCCGGGCTGAATCGCCTCCACCGCCGCGCGCGTGTCGAAATAGTCGAAGTCGGTGCCGGGAAGGCGTTTGCGGTATTCGGTGTTCATGGGTGGCCTTGGGGTTACCTGGGTGGGTGGAAAAGCGCCGGACGCCGGACGCTAAACCCCGGCCTGAAAGGATCGGCTTGTTTCCTGCCAGGCAGCGAGGCGTTGGCGGGAAACACGCCCATCCTGGACGCCTAGGGTTTAGCGTCCGGCGTCCGGCGTCTAGCGTCTAGCGTGTCGCATTAACGCTCAGCAATCGGCACAACCTTACGCGGCTCCGGACCAACGTAATCCGCGCTGGGACGAATAATCCGGTTGTCGGCGCGCTGTTCGAACACATGGGCGGCCCAGCCGGTCAGGCGGCTCATCACGAAGATCGGTGTGAACAGCTTGGTGGGAATGTCCATGAAGTGGTAGGCGGAGGCGTGGAAGAAATCCGCGTTGCAGAACAATTTCTTCTCGCGCCACATCACCTCTTCACAGCGCACCGAGATGTTGTAGAGATTCTCATCACCGACATCCTTGGAGAGCTTTTCCGACCAGTGCTTGATGATGGCGTTGCGCGGGTCGGATTCGCTGTAGATCGCGTGGCCGAAGCCCATGATCTTTTCCTTGCGCTCGAGCATCCCCAGCATGCCTTTCTCGGCGTCTTCCGGGTCCTTGAACTTCTCGATCATCTCCATCGCCGCTTCGTTGGCGCCGCCGTGCAGCGGGCCACGCAGGGTACCGATGGCGCCGGTCACGCAGCTGTGCAGATCACTCAGCGTGGAGGCGCAGACGCGGGCGGTGAAGGTGGAGGCATTGAACTCATGCTCCGCGTACAGAATCAGGGAAACGTGCATCACCGTTTCGTGCAGCTCGTTGGGCTTCTCGCCGCGCAGCAGATGCAGGAAATGAGCGCCGATGGAATCGTCGTCGGTTTCCGTTTCCACCCGCACGCCATCGTGGCTGTAGCGATACCAGTAGCAAATAATGCTCGGGAACGCCGCCAGCAAGCGGTCGGTGGCATCCTGCTGCTGCTCGAAGTTCTGCTCGGTTTCCAGATTGCCGAGCATCGAACAACCGGTGCGCATCACGTCCATCGGGTGCGCGTCCTTGGGAATCCGCTCAAGCACTTCCTTGAGCGCCTGGGGCAGGCCGCGCAGGCCCTTGAGCTTCTTCTTGTAAGCGTCCAGCCGTGCCTGGTCGGGCAGTTCGCCCTTGAGAATCAGATGCGCGACTTCCTCGAACTGGCAGTTTTCCGCCAGGTCTTTCACGTCATAGCCGCGATAGGTGAGCCCGGAACCGGTTTTGCCCACCGTGGAGAGTGCCGTTTTGCCGGCGACCTGGCCACGCAGGCCGGCTCCGCCGAGTTGCTTCTCTGCCATCGTCCTTTTCCTCTTTATCGGTTGAAACGAATCAGTTTGATGCGGCCGACGCGGTTACGCCTTGCCTTTGGCGAACAGCTCATCGAGCTTACGTTCGTAGTCGTGGTAGCCAAGGAAATCGTACAGTTCCATGCGTGTCTGCATGCTGTCCACCACGTTTTTCTGGGTGCCTTCTTCGCGGATGGCGCGGTACACGTTCAGTGCCGCCTGGTTCATCGCCCGGAACGCGGACAGCGGGTACAGAATCATGCTGGCGCCGGCGTCGCGCAGCTCATCGCGGGTGAACAACGGGGTGGCGCCGAATTCGGTGATGTTGGCCAGCAGCGGCGCGCCGTCGAGCCCCTTGGCGAACGCTTGGTAGTCTTCCAGGGTGTGCACCGCCTCGGCGAAAATGCCATCGGCGCCGGCGTCCAGGCAGGCGCGGGCGCGGTCCACCGCCGATTCCAGGCCTTCTTTCTGGAACGCGTCGGTGCGCGCGATGATAAAGAAGTCGTCGTCGGTGCGGGCGTCGGCGGCGGCTTTGATGCGGTCCACCATTTCTTCCTTGGACACGATCTCTTTGTTGGGCCGGTGGCCGCAACGCTTCTGCGCCACCTGGTCTTCCAGATGCACGGCGCCGGCGCCGGCGCGGATCATCTCTTTGATCGCCCGGCCAATATTGAAGGCGCCACCCCAGCCGGTGTCGATGTCCACCAGCAAGGGCGTGTCGCAGGCGGCGCTGATGCGGCGCACGTCCTCGAGCACGTCGTTCATCGACGTCATGCCCAGATCCGGCAGCCCGTAGGAGGCATTGGCGACACCGCCACCGGACAGGTAAATCGCCCGGTAACCGGTCTGTTCCGCCATCATCGCGGTGTACGCGTTGATGGTGCCGATGATCTGCAGAGGTTGTTCCTCGGCCAGGGCTCGGCGGAAACGGGCGCCCGCGCTTTCGGTACGGCTCATGATGCTCTCCTGATTACGATTTAAAGCCGGCGCCGCCGGCCTGCTGTTCAATGTTTTCCCGCGCACGGCTGATGTGACGGCGCATCAACAGCTCCGCCATTTCGCCGTCCCGGGCCTCGATGGCCTCGATAATGCGGCGGTGCTCGTTGAGGGCTTTCTGCGGCCGGTTGGAGGTGGTGCTGAACTGGTAGCGATACATGCGTACCAGGTGATAGAGCTCGCCGATCAGCATGCGGATCAGGGTGCCATTATGGCTGCCCTGGATGATGCGATAGTGAAAATCCAGATCCCCTTCGCGCTGAAAATAGGCGGTGTCCTCGCGCAGGTCCTGCTGCTGCTCGTGCTGGCCCAGCAAATCGGTGAGCCCGGCGACCTCGGCGGCGCTCATGTTTTCGGCGGCGAGCCGCGCGGCCATCCCTTCAAGTGCTTCGCGCACATGGTAGATTTCGATCAGGTCGGCGAAGCTCAGCGACGCCACCCGGGTGCCGACATGCACTTCACGCTCCAGCAGCTTGCGCGACTCCAGCCGCCGGATCGCCTCTCGCAGCGGCCCACGGCTGACGCCATAGCGGCCCGCCAGCCCGGTCTCGCTGACCTTGCTCCCCGGGGCGATCACACCGCGCACGATGTCGTCCTGCAGGCGCGCGAACACCCGCTCCGCCAGGGTGCGGGTGGTGTCCTCGGAAAGACGATGCGGATCGGACGCCATGGAGCCTCATTGTCGACAATGAAATGAACTGGGGGCGACTTTATACCTGAAAGGTCTCGGTTTCAATTGCCATTGTCGACAATCATGCCGGTCGCGTCCGTGCGCCGGGATCGCTAAACTAAGCCGCTTCCCGGGCCATCGCGCGCCCCTGTTTGCACGTCGGTGCCCTGTTTCTATGCCCGCACAGCCCCATGCCGCCTTTGTCAGAGAGGGTTCCCTGGTCACCCTTGGACCACCGGACGCCCGACTTGAAGCCGCCGGCGCGGACGCGCTGCGCGCCCTGCCCGGCCGCGTGGCGGCGGCCATGGCGCAAGGATTCCGCTTCGCCTGTGGGATGATCCCCTATGAATGCGGCGCCCATCTGCACCGGGTGCCCGCCGCCACCGCCGCCGCCCGGGTGTATTTGTACCGCCAGCCACCGCAAAACAGCGCCCTACCCTCGCCAGGGCCGTTCACCCTCACCGCCGCATTCCGCGCTGAACAAAGCGCGCGTCAGTACCAGGCTGCTCTGGCCCGCATCAAGGCGTATCTGAGCGCCGGCGACTGCTATCAGGTGAATTACGCGCAGCGCTTCTCGGCGCGCTGGCAGGGCGATCCGATGGCGGCCTTCCTGCGCCTGCTGGCCGCCCACCCGGCGCCACACGCCTGCTTTATGCGCTGCGGCGACGACGCCGTGTTCGGTGTTTCGCCGGAACGCTTTCTGCGCATTCGGGGGCGCCGGGTCGACAGCGAACCGATCAAGGGCTCAAGGCCACGGGGAAAAGATCAACAGGAAGACCGGGCGCTCGGCGAAGCCCTGCTCGGCCACCCCAAGGACCGGGCGGAAAACCTGATGATCGTGGATCTGCTGCGCAATGACCTGGGCGAGTTCTGCACCCCCGGCTCGATCCGTGCCGAACCGCTGTTTGAGCTGCGCCGTTTCAGCAACGTGCAGCATTTGGTCTCCACCGTGCATGGCACCCTGCGCGAGGGCATCGACCCGCTCACCGCGCTGATCCGCGCCTTTCCCGGCGGCAGCATCACCGGCGCCCCGAAGAAGCGCGCCATGCAGATCATCGAAGAGTTGGAGCCCGCCCCGCGCGGCGCCTATTGCGGCACCTTCTTCCACCTCGACGAACACGGCAACCTGGACAGCAACATCCTGATCCGCACCCTGCAAACCGACGGCGAGCGCATCCACTGCCACGGCGGCGGCGGCATCGTTTACGACTCCAACGCCGATGAGGAGTATGAGGAGAGTTGGTTTAAGGTCAGGAAGTTGATGGAGGCGCTGGAAATTCAGTGTTGAAAGTTGAAAGTTAAAAGTTGAAACGCGGTAGAGGCTACCCGGTTCGACAAGGCAGTGCCCGCGCTTGCCAAAAAAAACCGTTTCGGCCAGAGGCCGCGGTACGACGTTTCGGTATCGGCCTTTCAACTTTTAACCTTCAACTTTCAACTCTGTTATACCGGCAGCGCTCTGTCGCTGGCCTTAACAATCTCCCGTTTCAGGTCTTCGTAGCTGTGCACGGCGGGGAATTGGGGGAATTCGGCGATCACGTTGTCCGGGGCGTGGAACAGGATGCCCTGGTCGGCTTCGCCGAGCATGGTGGTGTCATTGTAGGAGTCGCCGGCGGCGATGATGCGGTAATTAAGCGTGTGCAGCGCTTTCACCGAGGCGCGTTTGGGGTCTTTCTGGCGCAGCAGGTAGTCGGTGATGCGGCCGTTCTCGTCCACCGCCAGCCGGTGGCACAGCAGGGTCGGCGAGCCCAGCTTGCGCATCAATGGCCGGGCGAATTCGTAGAAGGTGTCGGAAAGAATGATCAGCTGAAAATGCTCGCGGGCCCATTCCACGAACTCCACCGCGCCGTCGAGTGGTTCCAGGGTGTCGATCACCGCCTGGATGTCCGGCAGGCCGTAGCCATGCTGATCGAGAATGCCGAGCCGCATCTTCATCAGCTCATCGTAGTCGGGGATGTCCCGGGTGGTGGCGCGCAGTTCCTTGATGCCGGTTTTTTCGGCGAAGTTGATCCAGATTTCCGGAATCAGCACCCCTTCCAGATCGAGACAAAGCAGTTCCACGGTGATCCCCTTGGCGGTTGTTTGGCGGGCACAATGTAGCCGCCGGCCCGACGCATTGCAACGGCGCCTGGCGGGCGGCTAGCGCACCGGCAGGTCGAGCCCGGCGAACAGGGCGTCGCGCTCCTCGCGGCTGCCGGCGTGCACGGCGGCGTCGACCCGCTCGCGGGTCAGATGGGGGGCGAACAACTGCAGGAACTCATACATATAGCCGCGCAGGAAGGTGCCCTTGCGGAAACCGATGCGCGTGGTGCTGGGTTCGAACAAATGGCCCGCGTCCAGATTCACCAGGCCTTTGTCTTCCACCGGGTCCACCGCCATGTGCGCGACAATGCCCACCCCCATGCCCAGGCGCACATAGGTTTTGATCACGTCGGCGTCGGCGGCGGTGAACACCACCTTGGGCTCCAGGCCCCGTTCGGCGAAAGCGTCGTCGAGCTTACTGCGGCCGGTGAAGCCGAATACGTAGGTGACCAGCGGGTACTCCGCCAGTGCATCCAGGGTCAGCGGTTTAACCTGGGTCAGAGGGTGGCCTTCGGGCACCACCACGGTGCGGTTCCAGCGGTAGCAGGGCATCATCACCAGGTCGCTGAACAGATCCAGCGCTTCGGTGGCGATGGCGAAATCAACACCGCCGTCGGCGGCCATCTCGGAAATCTGCATGGGCGTGCCCTGATTCATATGCAGCGAGACATCCGGGAAGTGCCGGGTGAACTGCTGAATCACCGGCGGCAACGCGTAGCGGGCCTGGGTGTGGGTGGTGGCGATACTCAGCTCGCCCTTGGTCTCGTCGCGGAACTCCTGCGCTACCCGTTTGATGGCATCGGTTTGCTGCAGGATACCGCCGGCGATTCGCAGAATCGCCTCGCCCGCCGGGGTCACGTGGGTCAGGTGTTTGCCGCTGCGGGCGAACACTTCCACCCCGAGCTCATCCTCGAGCATGCGGATCTGTTTGCTGATCCCTGGCTGGGAGGTATAAAGCGCCTGCGCGGTCGCCGACACATTAAGGTCGTGGCGCGCCACTTCCCAGATATAGCGGAGTTGCTGCAGCTTCATCAAAAGCTCCTTGCCAAAGGCAATTCGCGGTGCCCCGAGGAACCACGGAAAATCAGGTACGGGCGGGGCACCGTGGATCAAGGCGAACCGACGGCCCGTCAACATGGCCACCAAGACTCATTGCGTTATAAAAACACAGGCAACTATTCATCCAAAGCATAGATGCAGTGAACCCGACTGGCAACGGCGTCGATCACGACTCCGAGCGGCGATTGGAAATGCCATGGGGCACGTGCCCGGCGGCAACGTGTTCGCGGGCGGATTCGCAGTGGCCCTGTTGATCGTCGAAAAACACATCGGCGCCGAACGCCTTCAAGAACGGCCCTTTCGGCAAGCCACCCAGGAACAGGCTCTCGTCGATGCGCACGCCCCAGGTGCGCAGCGTGCGCACCACCCGTTCGTGCGCCGGCGCCGAGCGCGCGGTGACCAGCGCCGTGCGGATCGGGCAGTCGTCCACCGGAAACGCCTTTTGTATCTGATGGAGCGCGTCCAGGAAGGGTTTGAAGGGCCCGTCGCTGAGCGGCTGACGCGCCGCCAGCCGTTCGTTCTCGGCGAACGCTTCCAGGCCGTCGCTTTGGAATAGCTGCTCGGACTCATCGGAGAACAGCACCGCGTCGCCATCGAAAGCGATGCGCAGCACGCCATCCTGGGGGTCGAGCGGCCCGCCGGCGAGGATGGTGGCGGCCGCGTAGCCGGCGTCCAGCACCTGGCGAACGTCCTCCGGATCGGTGGACAAAAACAGATGGGCGCCGAACGCCGACACGTAACGGTGCGGGCTCAGACCGCCGGCGAAGGCGGCGCGGGTAATCGGCAATTTATGGTGTTCGATGGAGTTGAACACCCGCAGACCGGTGTCCGAGCTGTTGCGCGAGAGCAGAATCACTTCCACCCTGCCGCGCCCGGCTTCATGCTGATTAATCGCCAGCAGCTTGGTGACCAGCGGGAACGCATCGCCCGGCCTGAGCACATCGTCTTCGTGGGCGGTCTGGTATTCCTGGAACGCATCCAGCCCCTGGCGCTGGTAAACCGCGTGGCTGTCGCTGAGGTCAAACAGCGCCCGCGAACTGATCGCGACCACCAGTTTGCCATCGAATGAGACCGGCATAGCACACCTGCTGAACGTGGATGAAAAAGTATTACCGCTGAACCGGCAAACCACAATGGCCGGCCGGCCTTTTCGCCCGGTTACGAAAATTGACCGGAAAGCCGTGATCCGCCCGCGCGCGGCGGTTGTCCAGCCGAAAAATGTGACATACAGTTTCAGGCAATCCGGTGTTCGGATTGCATCGATACCACCACGGGGAAAGGGAGTGATTCATGGCCGCTAATAAAGTACGAGATCGTCTCGACGAACTGCAGTCGCAAATCCGTAAACTTGCGGAGCGCTTCGACAAAGAAAGAGAGAAACAGATCAGCCAGTTGGAATCGCAATTGGATAAATCCCGGCAACGGCTCAACGATGAAGTTCAGCGTCGTCGGGAAAGCCTCAACCGGGTGGAAAAACTGCAAGCCGAATACCGTCAGAAAGCCAACGCCACGGTGAAGCGTCAGCTCGACCGTGCACGCAACACCGTCGACGACGCGCGCAAACGGGTGGACGAATCCGAAGCCCGCAAGCGTTTTCTGGAAACCGAGGTGCGGGTGCTGAAAGCCACCGCCAAACAGGCCAACAGCCTGGCCCGCGTGATCAGCCAGTATCAGAACGACCTGGAAAAGCGGGCCAAGGAGATCGAGAAGAAAGTTGCTCCGGCGAAGAAAGCCGCCAAAAAGAAGACCGCGGTGAAGAAAGCGGCCGCGCGCAAGACGCCGGCGAAAAAAACCGCAAAAAGCAGCGCGGCAAAAAAAGCGGCCTCGAAAAGCAGCTCCGCGAAAAAGAGCCCGGCAAAGAAAAGCGCCGCCAGGAAACGTCCGGCCAGGAAAGCAGCGGCTAAAACCACCGCCACGACTCCCTCCGCCACCTCCTGACTCACCACCGCGAGCCTCGGCCAGGCCGGGGCTCGCGGTATCCGGGTCGCCCGCGATCAGGGCCGCAACGATTCTGGTTGCAACTATTCTGGTTGCAACAACAGCGATTCGAAGTACGCCACCACCGGCTGGCGGTACTGTTTTTCCATGGCGGGAATGCCGCGCTCCACCGACGATGCCGACGCCTTCTTGATGGTCGCCCGGGCGCCAGCCACCAGCCCGCGGTTGATTCTGCCCAGTTCCAGATTGCCCACGGTCTTATCCAGGTAATTTTCCACCGCGCCACTGCTGATACCGTCCATCACCTCGACCAGATGCGCCATCTGCCCATCGCCGTTGGCGAATTCCTGGAACACCAGCGAGGCGCGCTCGGCCAGCGACGGCGCCAGGGGGTAGCCCACGTACACCTGGCCGTCTTTTTCCAGGCGCAGCGCGGCGAAGTGTTTGGCCAGGGCTTGCTGTTCGCTGCTGCTGGTCTTGCGCATTAACCTGGATGCCAGGCCGTGGGCGGCCTTGCTGATCACTTTCATGGCCCCGAGCATGACGTTCACCGCGGTACCCTTGGCCTTGACCGCATCGATGGGCCCGGTGAAATAGGTGTGCAGCACTTCGTCGAGAAACGGGTCCATGATCGCCTCCAGTCTGGCGACATGGTTACCGTCAGGCTGGCTGTTCACCGCTTCGATAAAAGCATCGATGCGCTCACGCAGAAGATCGGAGGCCGGGAAGGCGACATAGAGCGTGGATTGAGTCATGGATATCTGCTCGGCTTACTTGGGAGCCGCGCATGATACTTCAAGCCTTTTGTTCAGCGGGCCGCCACGCCGACTGGCGGGCGCGTCAATAGAGCCAGTCTCCCCCACGGCCAGGCCTTGACGGCGCCCTCACGACACCGCCAGGCGCCAGTCATCGATGACCCCGGCCAGCCGCTGGGTGGCCGCGCGCACCGCTGGCGCTTGGGCCAGCTCCAGGTCGCGACGGCGGCGGTCCTCGCCATCGCGGGCAACACGGCTCAACTGGCGGCGGTTCTCACCGCGGTGGAACACCGCGCAATCGTGGGCAAGGCGATGCAAGGCGGCGACATCCACGCGCGGCTGCAGGCCAGCGGGCAAACAATCCAACAGCACACTGATGCGAATGCTCGCCTCGCTGCTCTCAACCTGATTTTCCAACAGCGCCCGGCACAGGATGCCGAGGCTGTCGAGGATCTCCCGGTAGCGCCGCGCCTGATCCCGCCGCCGCTGGCGCCGCGCCATCCATCGCCACGCCAGCGCGCCCAGCGCCGCGCCAATGGCCAGCCCGAGCAGCGCCGCCAGTACTAACTTCCAGGCCATGGCCAGACATCCTCCGGGTGAAATGTAACGTCCACTTGATGGCCGTGCCGTGCCGCGCTGACACGGCGCCGCCAATCCCACGCCGGCAGCTGCCAGCGTGGTGTTTCTTCGCTGATCCGGTAGTCTTGGCGCACCAATTCCCGGGCTATGCCGCGACCGGCGGATTCCGCCAGCGCCCGGCTGATCAGCGGCCCCTGACCGTGCTCGCGCTGCGGCCGCGCGGCATCGCCGGCCAGCGCCACCAAGTAATGACATTCCACCTGCAACGCCAGTGGATGCAGCTCGACGCGCTGTTGCCCGCGACGCAACACCAGGGGCCAGTGGAGCGATTGAATTTGTTCATCCATGGCGCCATTGTACATGCCGGAGCACCGCCCGGAATCCACCTGGCCAGTGTGCTTGCCGTTCATTCCGCCACGCCCTGGAGATCACCCCTTTGAAGACCGCCCTGCCCGCCTGGCTGGCGCCTTGGATCGACGTGCTGGAACCCTGGCTGCCCGTGCTCACGCTCACCGGCGTGGTGATGGCGATTGTCTCCACCTTGGCGATACCGTGGATGGTGGTGCGCATGCCCCAGGACTACTTCAACAGGCGCCGCCGCCCCACCGGACTGCGCGGACCGCTGGCGTGGCTGGTGTGGGCGCTGCGCAACGCGCTGGCGGTGCTGTTGCTGGTGGCCGGCATTCTGATGCTGGTGTTGCCCGGCCAGGGTTTGTTGACCCTGCTGATCGCCCTGATGGTCAGCACCTTTCCGGGGAAATACCGCCTGGAACGCGCTATCATGCGGCGCCGAAGCGTGCTGCGCGCGGTCAACTGGATTCGCCGCCGCTACCATCGCCCGCCCCTGAATCCGATCCAACAGCAAGAGAGAGCCCCAGATGCCGATTGACAGCCCCGCCATCCGCTGGTTGGACGATCATCTGCTGCTGCTCGACCAGCGCCGCCTGCCCCACCAAACCGAATGGTTAAGCATCCAGAACGCCAGCGACGCCGCCGACGCGATTCGCGACATGGCGGTACGCGGCGCGCCGGCGATCGGCATCGCCGCGGCCTATGGCCTGGCCCTGGAAGCCCGCCTTCTGGGTGAGCGCGCCAGCCTGGAACGGCTGGCGCCAGCGTTGGAGAGACTCGCCAGCAGCCGGCCCACGGCGGTCAACCTGTTCTGGGCGCTGGCGCGCTTGCGGGAACGCGCCGCCGACCTGCGCGGCGACGCCCTGGCGCACCGCCTGATCCGCGAAGCGGAGACCATTCACCAGGAGGATCAGGCCGCCAACCAACGGCTCGGTGAGTACGGCGCCGCCCTGCTGCCGGCCAACGCCACCGTCTATACCCATTGCAACACCGGCGCGCTGGCCACCGGCGGTTACGGCACCGCGCTGGGCATTGTCCGCGCCGCCTGGCGCGGCGGTGTGCTCAACAGCGTGATCGCTGGCGAAACCCGCCCCTGGCTGCAAGGCGCCCGGCTGACCAGTTGGGAACTGATGCAAGAAAACATTCCGGTCACCCTGGTGGCCGACAGCGCCGCCGGCCTGCTGATGGCCCAGGGCAAGGTGGACGCGGTGGTGGTCGGTGCCGATCGCATCGCCGCCAACGGCGACACCGCCAACAAAATCGGCACCTACAACCTGGCGGTGCTGGCCCGTTACCATGATTTGCCGTTTATTGTCGCCGCGCCGCTGTCCACCGTGGACCCACGCATGGCCGATGGTGGCGGCATCGTCATCGAGGAACGGGACGGCAACGAAGTGCGCCAACTGGCCGGGCAGGCCATCGCCCCCGCCGACGTGCCTGTCTACAATCCGGCGTTCGACGTTACTCCGGCCGCGCTGATCTCCGCCATTGTCACCGAGCAAGGGGTGATTCAGCGGCCCGACCGCGACCGCGTGGCGGCCCATCTGGAGAGCGCGAGATGACATCCAGACCGTACTCCACCAGCGCCTTCCGCGAGGCCGCCCGCACCCTCGCCGCCACCGGGCAGCGTCTGTACCGGCATGGCTGGTCGCCGGCCACCAGCAGCAATTATTCCATGCGGCTGAACGCCGGCCACGCGGCGATCACCCGTTCCGGGCGCGACAAGGGGCTGCTGCAAGAAACCGACATCATGGTGGTGGACCTGGACGGCCACCCGGTGGCCGACCCGGGCCGGCCTTCCGCCGAGACCCTTCTGCACACCCAGCTGTACCGGCGCCTGGAGCGGGTCGGCGCGGTTCTGCACACCCACAGCCACGCGTCCACGGTGCTGACCATGCACTGGCCAGACAATGCCCTGGTGCTGGAAGGCTATGAACTGCTGAAGGCGCTTGATGGTGTGCAAACCCACGACACCCGGCTTACCATTCCGGTGTTCGACAACACCCAGGACATCGCCGCCCTGGCCGACCAGGTGGATCAGGCGATGGACCGGGGCGAAGCCGGCCACGCCTATCTGATTCGCGGCCATGGCCTTTATACCTGGGCCGCCGACATGGCGGCCTGCTACCGTCAGCTGGAAGCCCTGGAAGTGCTGCTGGCGGTGGAACTGGATCGGCGCCGGTTGCCCCCGGCGCATTGAGTGCCCATTGACTATAAGTCACCGCGCCGCCGGGCCGGCTGGCGCGAACGTCGATAACGAGGATTCCACAATGAGCAACCTGAAGGTTTTTCGCGACGGCGAGCCTGGCAGCCCGGAGTTGATCGTCAACGACAAGCTGGCGATGGCCGAGGAACTGGCCAAGGTCGGCGTGCGCTACGAACAATGGCAGGCGAACGCAAAACTGAGCGACAACCCCGGCCAGGACGAGGTGATCGAGGCGTACCGCGAGGACATCGAGCGCCTGAAACGCGAAGACGGCTACCAGACCGTGGATGTGGTCAGCATGACGCCGGACCACCCGCAGAAAACCGTGGCGCGAGGCAAATTCCTTGATGAACACCGCCATAGTGAAGATGAAGTGCGCTTCTTCGTGGAAGGCCAGGGGCTGTTCACCCTGCACATCGGTGAGCGGGTCTACGAGGTGCTGTGCACCAAGGGCGATCTGATCTCGGTGCCGGCCAACACGCCGCACTGGTTCGACATGGGCCCCAATCCGCGCTTCGTGGCGATTCGCCTGTTCAACAACGAGGAAGGCTGGGTGGCGAAGTTCACCGGTGAGGACATCGCCCTTCGTTTCAACCGGCTGGAGAACTGAGCCGATGAGCGTGCGGGCCATCCTCACCGACATCGAAGGCACCACCAGCAGCATCTCGTTCGTCAAGGAAGTGCTGTTCCCCTACGCGGACCAGGAAATGGCACCGTTTCTGCGCCGTCACTGGGACACCCCGGAGGTGATCGAACAGATCCAGGCGGCCCGCGCCGACAGCGGAGAAGCCCTGGCCGACGCGGACTCCGCCGCCACGCTGTTGCGCCGCTGGATCGCCGAAGACCGCAAGATCACCGCACTGAAAGCGCTGCAGGGCATGATTTGGCGGGCCGGCTACGAGAATGGCGATTACCGGGCTCACGTTTACCCCGACGCCGCTCAGCAATTGCGCCACTGGCACAACCAGGGCCATGAGTTGTACGTCTATTCCTCCGGCTCCATCGCCGCCCAGCAACTGTTCTTCGGCTACAGCGAAGCGGGCGATCTGACACCCTTGTTCAGCGGTTACTTCGACACCACCAGCGGTGCCAAACAGGACCCGGACAGCTACCGGCGCATCCGCGCCGATATCGGCCTGGATGCCGGCAACATCGTATTTCTCTCGGACATCGAAGGGGAGCTGGACGCGGCCGGGGAGGCAGGCCTGGCCACCATCCTGCTGGATCGCGAAGACGCCATCGCCGACAGCCGCCATCCCAGAGTGACGTCATTCGACGCCATTGAGCTGTGAGCACCCGCGCCGCGCTCCGGCGCGGCGGTCAGCGGCAGCGGTAAATCAGAAATTTGCTGTTGCTGGCGATCACTTCCACCTGCTCGAACAGCTTTGCCAGCGGCCGCTGGTATCGCAGATGCCGGTTGGCCACCACCCGCAGTTCGCCGCCCGGCGCCAGATGGCGCCGGGCGTGCCGGAACAAGGTGCGCGCCACCTGCTCATCCACCGCGTGGCCACGGTGAAACGGCGGGTTCAACACAATCAGATTGAACTGTTGTTGCAAGCCGTCCAGGCCATTGCCCAAATGAAAGCGGTGCCGGTGTGACGGCCCGAACAGCGCCTCCGCGTTAGCCCGCGCGCTCTCCACCGCCAGCGCCGATTCGTCGCAAAAGGTGACCCGCGCCGCCGGGTTGTCCGCCGCCAGCGCCAGGCCCAGCACGCCGTTGCCACAGCCCAGGTCCGCCACGTCGCCGGCCACGCCGGTGGGCAGATGCTCGAGCATAAAGCGCGCGCCGATGTCCAGATGCTGGCTGCCGAACACGCCCGGCCCGGCCTGCAAGCGCCAACCGCGCTCGGACACGGCGACCCGCGCCGGCTCCGGGGCCGGCGCCAGCGCGCCGCCCGGCGCCACCGCCTGGAAACGGCGTGCCTTTTTCCAGCCGAGCCCGGCCTGGCCATTGCCCAGATAGCGCTGCATCAGCGGCACCAGTTTCGGCGGCAGGTGTTTGTCCATACCAGCCAGCCAGATCGGTGTGCCAGCGGGCAGCGAGGTCGCCAGCCAGGCAAGCTGCGCTTCCAGCAAGGCATTCTCTTTGGGCACCCGCATCAGCACCTGGTCCACCGACGCTGGCGGTTGCCGCCAGGGCCACAGCCAGCCGCCCTCCGGCAATTCGACGCCGTTGTCCCGGGCGTTGGCCTCGGCGGCGCACCACGCCAGCCAGGAATCCCCGGCGCTCCACGCCGGGCCGCTCGCCAACGCCGACAACCACAGAGCGCCACACTGATCATTGACCACCAACGTCGCCGGGCCACGTTGCTCCTGTTGCCCGCTGCGCCAGAGATACAGATCGGCGGCGTCCCAGGCGCGCAGGGTTTCATCACGGCGGCGGGGCCAGCGTCGAAGCGTCAGAGGAGCGAACGGAGAAAGGGTCTCGGACATCAATAATCACGATTTCGGGTACCAGCGGGGGCCGCATTGTGCCTCTCGCCACGGGGATTGGCCAGAATATAGGCGGCCGGCAAAAAAGCCAGGCAAAACGGTGGCATTCTGAAATTTCGCTGCTAGAATACGCCCGCACATTCGGAGTATAGCTCAGCCTGGTAGAGCACTACGTTCGGGACGTAGGGGTCGCAGGTTCGAATCCTGCTACTCCGACCAAATTAAAAAAGCCGGCCCTCGGGTCGGCTTTTTTATTGTTCGTATTTGTTGGTCGCCCCCGGTCTGCGCGCCCGCTCTGTTCCCCACTGCCGCCCCATCATTGGGGTTTGGCGTGCCTGCGTGTTGCGTGAAAGCGTGCCCGCCTTCTCCGCCGAAAGCCGAAAACGCCGGCCACCGCCGCGGCGGCCGGTAGACCTTTATCGATCCTTAATAGGTATAAACCACGGAAACAGTGGTTTCCTGGTCGGTCTTGTGGGTGCCCGCCGGCACTTCGGAATCCCGGGTCACCAGGTAGCTCAGGCGCATGGCGAAGTGATCGTTGATCTTCGAAGTCAGCGAGGTTTCCGAACGCAGGGTGGTGTTTTCTTCGCCCACTTCGGAAATCAGGTTCTGCTTGAAAGTGGCGTTAGGATTGATCACCCACTGATACTTGCCAGCAAAACGAGCAATTGCGCTTTCCTGTTTGTCATCGCAAGAAAAGTAAGAGTTCTCCGGCTCGATACACTCCACGCGATAACCGGGACCGGCTTCAAGATCCAGGGTGTGGGCGGTGGTGTCGATAAAGCGGCGACCAAGACCGAACGCGTAACTGGCCTGATACTGATATCCGGAAAAAGTGTCTTTCTGATAGGTCAGAACGTTGAACAGGTAATTGTTATCATCAAACTTGCGGTCCAGCTGGTAGGACGCGTAGTAACGCTCAGCGGTGCGCTCGTCGTCACCGGTGTCATCGTCTTCACCGGTGGTGTTGACCGCTTCGGCCTTGGCGGTCTGTCGCCAGTCAAGCCCTTCGTGGGTGGCGTTGGCCTTGCCGACGATGGATTCGGAATTGCTGTTCCCGCTTTTCAGAAGATACGCGGCTTCCAGTTCGATGTCCCAGGCGCGCTCCTCCGCGCTCTCGGTCTGATCCGTGCTTTTCCCTGCCACTTCCTGGGCATGAACCAGCGCGGGCATCACCGCGACCCCGCACGCCAGAGCCAACCACTGCTTGTGCATCTTGCCTCCTACTGCTTTATTCCAAATTGACGATAAGAGAAGTCTTTTAAGCAATCAGGTCCGTGGACACGCCAGCACGCCGGTGAAATCAAGCCCAACACCTACGCATCGATGCGCACAACCGCGCTGGAGCCGGGGAGCTGGCCAGCAGTGCCAAGAACAGCCTGATTGGAAATTGCCGCCGGGCAGTGTACCCGAAAGCACCGTCTCGTTGGGTAACGGCGTCCCAGCCGCTATAATGCGCGCCCGGCCAATCCACGGAGTCCCCGATGTCCCTTTCCCGTCGTGAACAGCTCAACGCCCTGCTCCGAGAACGCATTGTCATTCTCGATGGCGGCATGGGCACCATGATCCAGCGCCTCAAACTCAGCGAGGCTCAGTATCGTGGCGAGCAATACGCCGACTGGCCCAGCGACCTGAAAGGCAACAACGACCTGCTCAGCGTGACTCAGCCGGAGATGATCGAAGCACTGCATCGCGACTATCTGCTCGCCGGCGCCGACATCATCGAAACCAACTCCTTCAACAGTACCGCCATCGCCATGGCGGACTACGACATGCAGGATCTGGCCCGCGAGATCAACGTGGCGGCGGCGCGCGTCGCCCG